>Ga0194132_10001275_pt1 | contig 51105 bp, 43 predicted proteins | sample TA2KigOf80mmetaG_FD_148612 | JGI IMG/M metagenome (GOLD analysis project Ga0194132, IMG submission 148612) | Freshwater microbial communities from Lake Tanganyika, Tanzania - TA2015054 Kigoma Offshore 80m | ecosystem: Environmental > Aquatic > Freshwater > Lake | place: Tanzania: Lake...
CGGGCCGGCTGCAAAAGCGACCCCGTCCGATGTTGGATCGGCTGCGGGAGCGCTGTATGTCCCCATGAACGCTGGAAGTCGCAACCCTCGGTCCAGCCCAACGAGGGCTCGAGCGCCCCCGCCCTGGGACCGTTCGGCTTTGCGGCGCGCGGCCGACAGAAAAACTTCGCCTCGGAGCACCAATTCAGTTTGCGAGTTCGAACTGTCGAGCATCCATCCGCCCTAAATCCTTTCTCGAATCATCCGTGATGTCGCACGCGTGGGACAAAATAAAAACTAGTCAGCATGCAAAAATCTGCATACACTCGCCCGTCAACAAACAATTTAACCGAGCAAATGGAACGGAGGTGAAAATCCGTGCCCGAAAAAAATAAAGCAACCAAACCCGCAAAGAAACCCGCAGCGAAAAAATCCGCCAAGAAAAAGTGACAGTAACTCGCTTGGCTAGATAAACACGGGGATGGCGAGTCCTGGCAGATCGAAGCAGGACTCCCATCCAAGTCAGAGACTGGTTCCCTTCCTTCTTTCCCTCTTCATGGCCAGGTTGGTTTTCGACATCGAGACGTCTTCGCTTCCGCTGGAGAATTTCGACGATGCCCAATTGGAATATCTTTTCAGGGACGCGCAAAAGTTGCCTGACGAAATCGCGCGACAAGCGCGCCAGTCCGAACTGCGGCAGCAACTGAATCTTTATCCGCTGACCGCGCAGGTGGTCTGTATCGCGATGCTGAACGCCGACACCGCGCGTGGCCAAGTGCTTTTCACAGCGCCGGACTTTGAAACGAATGGAGAGGAGGCTGGGCCCGTCGAGTTCGTCCCCTGCATGGACGAAGTGGAATTGCTCACAGCTTTTTGGGATGTGGCGAAGCATTACGAATCCATCACGACATTCAACGGACGCGGGTTTGATGTTCCATTTGTTTATCTCCGTTCCGCTATCCTAAACGTTCCCATCTCGCGCAAAGACTGGCTGGGTTACCGTTATCAGACCGAGCCGCATTGCGATCTTGCCGAGCAACTAACCTTTTATGGTGTCAGTGGACGGGATGGCGCCGGGCGCCGGTTCAACCTCGATTTTTACTGCAAGGCGTTTGGGATTGAATCTCCGAAGAGCCATGGTGTGACGGGGCTGGATGTGAATTCGCTGCTGGCGGCTGGTTGTTTCCGTGAAATTGCGGAATATTGTCTTCGCGATGTGCAAGCGACGGTTTTGCTTTATAGAATTTGGAAAGAACGGCTGTCCGGGATCAAGTAAGCGCGTCACCTCGCGCAGGACAGGCGTCTCGCCTGTCTTGCTCTTGGCATATGCAAACGCTGGACGGGCGGGACGCCTGTCCTACAGCAGAGGAAGCGTGCGACGAAGACAAAGCGACGGAGGTTTATCGTGAAGCGAGCGGTGGTTTTTGTGGCGTCGCTCGTTGTCGCCGTCGTTCTGGCAAGTTTCCTTGTTCCTGCCCGAGAGCCGAACTCCGTTTCGATTCAAGGCAAGTCCGTTCTGGCTTGGGCAGCCGAATTGAATGGTTCCACACCAAGCGCAGCGGTCGAGATATTTCGTCAAGCTGGGGAAGAAGCCGTGCCCAGCCTCATTTCCGCTCTTGAGCAGAAAGGGCCGCTGATAAAGAGGCCGCTCTTCACGATCGCGGGGAAGCTTCCCGACCGCCTGGCCTATCGTCTTGGTTACGCACTTGGCGCGAATGAAATCAATCAATCGCGTTCGAGGGCGGCTCAAGCATTGGAAATCATCGGGCCGAAAGCGCGAGCTGCCAGACCAGCTCTGCGCAACGCTCTGTGGGATGCCGATTTGAACCTTGCCATGCGCGCCGCGTTCGCGCTGGCAAGTATTGGAGAAGAAGCTGTGCCCGACCTTGTGACGGCATTGAAGGCCGCAAATGCGCAAAGGCGCGCAATTGCCATCCATGCTTTGGGACGTGTGGGCACGGAAGCGCATCAAGCGGCGCCGGTTCTCATTCAGCTGCTGGAAGATGATACGCCGGAAAACGCAGACCAAGCCGCCCGAAGCCTCGGCAGAATTGGACGCGGCGCCGTCCCGGAGTTGGTCCCGGTCTTGGGGCACCCGCGGTTTGCCGTTCGTATTCGCGCAGTCAGTGCCTTCGCCGAAATGGGGCCGATGGCGCGCGAGGCTTTGGGACCACTGATCGAAAGGCTAAAGAACGAAAAGGTCGAAGAGGTGCGAGGACGCATTGTTGAAGCGCTCGGGAGGATCCGCCCTTCATCGGAAACAGTTGTGCTCGCGCTCGGCGATGCTTTGAAGGACGAAGATTCCGGAGTTCGAACCAAAGCCGCGCAAGCGCTCGGCCACGGACTGCAATCAGCAGAACCAGCGGTGCCAGCGTTAATCGACGCGTTGAAGGACGCAAGCACCGGGGTTCGAGTGTCGGCGGCGGATACATTGGGCACGATTGGCGTGGCGGCCCAAAGGGCGATTCCCGAGCTTTCGGCAATGGCTTCGCACACGAACGAATTAATTGCGCTGCGAGCTCGAAAAGCTTTGCGGAAGATAAAGCCGGATGACACTTTGGAGCGTTAGAACGTTCAGACATAATTTTGTCCTTCATGATTTTGTCCCAATCCGTTTTCAGCATCTGGAAAAGCAGAGGCCCTTAGACTTAGAGTGGAACGGCTTTGCCCAAAACACCAAGTCGGGAGAGACAAAATCATGAAGGACAAAATCATCCACTCATGGCGCGGCCGGCTTGCTAATCTTTGTCTCGTTGCCAATCTTGTTCAGGCAAATAGCGCTTGGACGAATCAGACCGCACCAAATCTTTTGTCCGCCTCTGCAACATCCCACGCCACCCACGATTTCGATGCTGCGAGAAAAAACCTGCAAAGTGGCCAGGGGCGGTTATGCTGGGTCAGTTTTGAACTGATCAGACAATGGACAAGTTGCTATTAATTGATGATGAAGCGGACGTGCAATATTCGTTTCACCGCATTTTCAATTCGCCTGAGATCGAGCTCACGACGGCTTCGAGCGGCGAAGAAGGTCTGAAACTGATTCCAAAGATCAAGCCGGACTTGGTGATCATGGACGTTCGGATGGGAGGCTTGAGCGGGCTGGAAACCTTGCGACGGTTGCGCCAAAGCGATGCCAAATTGCCCGTGCTGCTGATGACTGCTTACGGAACAACGCAAACGGCCATCGAAGCCATGAAACTGGGCGCCTACGATTATTTGCTGAAACCCTTCGATGTGCCGAAGCTAAAGCAAATTGTGGCTTCTGCGCTCGAAGCCGCCCGCGCGATGCGACAAGTCGTTTCTTACCAGCCATTGCTCGAATCGGATGATTACGAAGTTGGCATCGTGGGTCGCAGCGAGGGGATGCAGAATGTGTTTAAGTTAATCGGGCAACTGGCCTCATCCGACGCGACAGCATTGATTACCGGCGAGAGCGGCACGGGCAAGGAATTGGTAGCACGGGCGGTCTATCATCACAGTAAACGAAGCGATCAACCTTTTATCGCGATCAATTGCGCGGCGATCCCGGAAAATCTGCTCGAAAGCGAACTGTTTGGACATGAGAAGGGCGCGTTTACCGGAGCGACGAATCAAAGGATCGGCAAGTTTGAGCAGTGCAACCGCGGGACCATTTTCCTGGATGAGATCGGAGATATGAGCCTTTCGACGCAGACGAAGATTCTGCGCGTATTGCAATCGGGGACGTTCGAACGAGTCGGAGGCAACCAGCCGGTGCAGGTGGATGTGCGTGTGATCGCGGCGACCAACAAGCCTTTGGAACAAGCTGTCGCTGCGCGCGAGTTTCGGGAAGATTTGTTTTATCGCTTGAACGTCGTGCGCATTCAGATTCCGCCTTTGCGCGAGCGCCGCGAGGACATTCGATTGCTGATTAATTATTTCCTTAGGAAACTTGCTCAAAGCCAGAACCAGGCGCCTAAGTCAATAGCGCCGGAGGTCACAGCGGCGCTGGAACAATTTCATTGGCCAGGCAATGTTCGCGAACTCGAAAATGTCATCCGGCGCGCCATCGTCGTGGCCAAAGGAGAGGTGATTCTGCTGGGAGATACGCCGCCAGAAATCATAGCGGCAGGCTCTTCTGGCGCGAGTAGTCCCGTCGCGTTGGGCTCTTCCGAAAAAGCGCCGGAAAATGAAGATGGAGCTGATTTAGCGTCATTGGCAAAAGCGCTCTTTCGGTGGGCCCGCCAGGATCGCAAACTGAAAATCATTCCGGCCGTCGAGCGGGAGTTAATCATTCAGGCCCTGGCCGAAACAAAAGGCAATCAAGTGCAAGCCGCGAAGTTGCTCGGCATTACCCGAGCGACCCTCCGCAAGCGCGTCGAGAAATTCGACATCAAACAGGAGCTGTCGATCCGATAGCTTCGCCCCTTAACGCCCCCTTAACGCTTCGGTTGCTTGCGCGATTTGAGGAACAGGTTAAGGGTGTCGGGATTCTGCTCGAAGAAATGCGCGAGGTCCGCGAGGACTTCCACTGTTGCGGGACTCAAATGATGTTCGATGCCCTCGATGTCCAGCTTTTGGGTGTCGAGGTCCAGGCCCAGCAGTGAGAAAAACCGGGAAAGGGTCTCATGACGCTTCTGGACGTTGCATGCAACAGCGCGGCCTTTCTCCGTGAGGATCAGGCCGCGATACTTCTCATAATTTAAGTAGCCAAGTTCGCCAAGTTTTTGGACCATGCTCGTGACCGACGCCTGTTTAACCCGCAGGGAGGAAGCGATGTCCACAACACGCGCATATCCCTTTTCCTCGATCAACTCGTGAATGCGTTCGAGATAATCTTCCGCGCTTTGGCTGGGCGACGTTGGCATAAAATTGTCAGCGGCAATTAACCACAAGCGCAGTTCATTAGGCAAGCACCTGAATTCTGGAAGCGTACCGGTACCATGGAGGAATCCATTGGCTCTTCCATTCTGTTGCCATGCAGCATTTCAGCCAACGCTCAAACCGACTTCAAACCGACCCGCTACCTTAAAAAAACGCTTGTGAAACATTTCACTATAGGGCAATTATTCTCCGCTTTCGACCAAACAGGCGCTCAATCGAGCGGACCTTGTGTCGTCGGTGGGAGCGTTTTTCTTAGCTTTATGCTTTTAAAAAAGTTAATCATAGCGACGTTGTTTTTCCTGGGAGCTGGAGGGGTGAATGCTTTGGCCGCAGCAGCCGGGGGAGATCATGCCGCTGGAGAGGCGCATGCGCTGCCACTCCATCCCGTCGAGATTGGAAAAGTCTTTGGGTTTCCCATAACCAATTCAATGCTTGTGACTTGGATCGTGGCGGCAGCTCTAATTCTTTTTGCTCAATTGGCCACGCGAAATATCCAGAGGATTCCGAGCGGCCTTCAGAATTTCTGGGAGTGGATGGTGGAAAGCCTTCACGATTTCTTGGAGGGCATTATCGGACATGATCTGGTTAAGAAGACGTTCTGGTTCTTCGCGACGATTTTTATCTTCATTCTCTTTTGCAATTGGTTCGGCTTGATTCCGGGAGTCGGCACCGTGGGATGGAAAGTGCAGTTGGCAAATGGAGCGACTGAGTTTCGTCCTTGGTTTCGGGGCGCCAATGCCGATCTCAACATGACTTTCGCCATGGCGATCGTTTTCTTCGCTTGCTGGACCGTTTGGGCTCTGCAAGCAAATGGCGTCGGCGGTTTTCTGATGCATCTTTTCGGGGCGAAAGGCGATACAACCGGTGCGTTGAAGTTTCTAATGATTGTCGTCTTTTTCCTGGTCGGGATTTTGGAAGTCGTTTCGATCTTGTTTCGCCCAATTTCGTTGAGCTTCCGTCTGTTTGGAAACATTTACGCCGGTGAGAGCATGCTCGAAGCGATGGCTGCTGTGGTGCCGAGCTTAGGCTGGCTAATTCCGATTCCATTTTACTTTTTGGAAGTATTGGTTGGATTCGTTCAAGCAATGGTGTTCATGTTGTTGACGGCTGTCTTCACTCTGTTGATTTGCCAGCACGAGGAAGGCCACGAAAAGGCGCACCATTAGAGCACTTTGAGAATTTCGGCGGTTTGACCGTGTTCCATCGCGGGAGCTGCTGAGGAAAGAAAGGAAACAGTATGTTGATACCTATGTTGGCACAGACGACCGGTAACATTCATATCGGTCTTGCGGCGCTCGGCGCTGCGATTGGTGTAGGCTTAATCGGCATGAAGGCTTCCGAAGCCGTGGGACGCAATCCCGGCGCGGCAACGAAGATTCTCGTTCAGGCCATTTTGAGCACCGCCTTTGCCGAAGGTATTGTGTTCTTCGCCATTTATTTGGCGAAGGGGCAATAATCATTGGGCGCGGAGTTTTCGAACTCCGCGCCTTTCCTTTGATCGCGATTTTATATGGAACAGTATTTATTTCTTGCAGCTGCGGCCCCGGCGTCCGAGGGTGTCGTCGCAGAGATTTCCAAGCAGTTTGGCTTTCATACCGCGCATTTCATTGCGCAAATCATCAGCTTCAGCATCGTTGCCTTTCTGCTGCATCGCTTCGCTTACAAGCCGATCTTGCAAGTGTTGGAAGAGCGCCGGCAGCGGATCGCCGAGGGTCTTGCCAATGCCGACAGGATCAAGGCTGAACTGGCCAAGACCGAAGCGGCGCGCCAGGAGGTTCTGCAACAAGCAAACCTTCAAGCGAACAAGCTGATTGAAGAAGCGCGCGCAGCCGCCGCTCGCGTGCAGGAACAAGAGACACAAAAGGCCATTGCGACCGCGGAACAGATCATTGCGAAAGCCCGAGAAGCCGCCGCTTTGGATCACGCGCGCATGCTTACGGAATTGAAACGCGAGATTGGCCAGCTTGTCGTGCAAACGACAGGCAAGGTCACGGGCAAGGTTCTGACGCCTGAAGACCAAAGGCGCCTGGCGGAAGAAACTACGCGGCAACTTGCGGCGTAGTTCATGCGTATGCAATTCATGTTGCCCCTCCCCATGAACCCATTGGTGGGTAGGGCGGCGTTGCTGCGCCGCCAGTGTCGTGGCTTTGATAAGGCGGCGCAGCAACGCCGCGCTGCCTTCAGGTTCATGACGAGGGCCAGGGAGAGGGGAGCCTGATGAAGATTTCCAAACAAGCTCGGCGCGACGCGAAGGAACTGTTTCGCAGTTGTCTGGTGAATGGCGCCCTGGATGCAAATCGCGTCCGGCAAGTCGTCCAGCTCGTGACAACCCAGAAGCCCCGGGGTTACATCGCTATCTTGTCTCATTTCGAGCGGCTCGTGAAATTGGAAGAAGCGCGTCGCACGGCGAAAGTTGAAAGCGCTGCGCCGCTTGCTCCTGATTTGCAAGCGAGCGTTCGGAATGACTTGGCGCGAGTTTATGGACCCGGCTTAAACGTTTCGTTCTCGCAAAACCCGTCGCTGATCGGCGGAATGAGAATTCGGGTAGGCAGCGATGTTTATGACGGGAGCATTCAGGCGCGATTGACTGCGTTGCAAGAGAGTTTTTGAAAAAGGCGATAGGCAACTGGCTTCGAGGCGATAGAAACCTCACGCCTTTAGACTAGCGCCCCATCTGCAGCCTAGAAATTTATGAGCACCATATTGCAAGAAATTGAAGCCCAAATCTCGGGCGTCAAAACAACGGTCGCTAAACAAAACGTCGGCACAGTCCGCGAAATTGGCGACGGCGTCGCCAAGATTGAAGGCCTTACCGATGTCATGTTGAACGAGATGATTGACTTCGGTAACGGCGTTACTGGACTGGCCTTGAACCTCGAAGAAACCGAGGTCGGCGCGATTATCCTGGGCGACTACACCGGCGTCAAAGAGGGCCAGGAAGTGAAGACCACGGGCAAATTGCTGCAGGTTCCTGTTGGCAAAGGCCTCCTTGGCCGCGTCGTTAATGCGCTTGGCCAGCCCGTCGATGGCAAAGGTCCCGTCAAGAGTGATGTTACTTATCCCGTCGAAAAAATTGCGCCGGGCATCATCAAACGCAAGTCCGTCAGCCAGCCCGTTCAGACTGGCATCATGCCGATCGACGCGATGATTCCAATTGGGCGCGGCCAGCGTGAGTTGATCATCGGCGATCGTTCGACCGGCAAAACGACGATTGGTGTCGATGCCATGATTAATCAAGCACGAATCAACCGCGCGGCGGATGCGGCTGGCGATAAAGATTATCGGCGGCTTTACAGCATTTATGTGGCAGTTGGGCAGAAGCAATCGAATATCGCGCGCGTTGTCAGTGTGCTGGAAGAAGCCGGCGCAATGCCGTACACGATCGTCGTCACCGCTTCGGCATCGGATTCGGCAACGAACCAGTATCTTGCTCCGTTCGCAGGGGCTGCGATGGGCGAATGGTTTATGGATAACGGCATGGATGCGCTGATTATTTACGATGACTTATCCAAGCACGCGACCGCTTATCGCCAAGTTTCATTGGTCCTGAAGCGGCCTTCCGGACGCGAAGCGTATCCTGGAGACGTTTTTTATTTGCACAGCCGCTTGCTCGAACGCTCTGCGCGGACCAATGAGAAGTATGGGAATGGTTCTCTGACCGCCTTGCCGATTATCGAAACGCAGCTCGGCGACGTCTCGGCTTACATCCCAACGAATGTCATCTCGATTACGGATGGGCAAATTTACCTGGAAACAGATTTGTTCTATCAAGGCGTCCGGCCCGCCATCTCCGTCGGTTTGTCGGTGTCGCGCGTCGGTTCGGCGGCGCAGATCAAGGCGATGAAACAAGTCGCGGGGCGCGTCAAGTTGGAGCTCGCCCAGTTCCGCGAGTTGGCGGCGTTCGCGCAATTCGGCTCAGACTTGGACGCGAAAACGCAAGCGCAAATCGAGCGCGGCAAACGCATCGTCGAGATTTTCAAGCAACCTCAATACAACCCCATTCCGGTCGAGGTGCAGGTCGCGGTGTTGTGGGCGGCCCAAAATTCGCATTTTGATGACGTACCCGTGGACAAAATTAAAGATGCCCAAACCAAACTGACCGATTATCTAACCAACCGCAAAGCTGATCTGATGGGCAAGATTGCCAAAGAGAAGGCGCTGAATGATGGGCTGATCGCGGAGTTGAAGGCGGCGGTCACGGAGTTTAAGCAAACTTACAAGTAACGTCGAATTAATGCCTTACAGTCTTGAGGTCACAAACTGTGACCTCAAGAATCAGTAACAGCAGTTATGGTGGGCAAAGCAAAGACAGATATCAGTCTGATCGAGAATATCGAGAGCAGGATTCTTTTTGTCCGCGGGCAGAAGGTAATGTTGGATTCGGATTTGGCTCAGATTTACGCTGTGACGACCAATCGGCTTAACGAACAACTGAAACGGAACGCAAGCAGGTTTCCCGCTGATTTTGCGTTTCAGCTTACAGCTCAAGAAGTTGCAATCTTGAGGTCGCAAATTGCGACCTCAAGTGGATGGGGAGGACGGCGTCGCGAGATTGGCTTTCACGTCAAAGAGCGCGGACGCCGCTATCAAATTTCAACCGCATTTTAACTAACTCATGCCCAGCACGCGCGATTTACGCCGACGCATCAAGTCGATTAAGAACACGTCGCAGATCACCAAAGCGATGCAGATGGTGGCTGCGTCCAAAATGCGCAAGGCGCAGCAAGCCGCATTGGCGGGGCGTCCCTACGCCAAGCTGATGAATTCGGTCTTGGCCGAGGTGACTTTCCATGCCGGCGATTTCACACACCCGCTCATGGAAGTGCGCGAGGTCAAGAAACGCGGCGTGATTGTCATCAGCACTGACAAAGGGCTTTGCGGCGCGCTCAACAGCAATTTGATGCGGGAAGCGGCGAAGTTCGACAAGAATACTACGTCGCACATTACGGCCGGACGCAAAGCGTCTCAGTTCGTAGCGCGCACCAAGCGCCAATTGTCGGCTGAATTCACTTACAAAGACGCGCCTCTGTTCAGCGAAGCTCAGGCGATTTCCAAATTCGCTCAAGACCTTTTCCTCAATGGCGAAGTGGACCACGTGGATGTGTTATTTACCAATTTTATTTCCACGTTAAACCAGAAACCGGAAGCGCGTCCGCTCCTGCCGGTGGGAGAAATCAAAGCGATCGAAGCAGGTGTGGAAGGTGAAGGGCATGGAACTGAACTCCTGCGAGGCGCCACTGAATTCTTGTTCGAACCCGGCGCCGAACAGGTTCTCGGAGCCCTCTTGCCGCATTATCTGAATTTTCAGGTTTATCAATTCCTGCTTGAAGCCAAAGCCAGCGAACACAGCGCACGCATGGTGGCAATGAAGAACGCCACCGATAATGCCAAGCAATTGATCAAAGACCTTACGCTCGAATACAACAAACTGCGCCAAGCGAATATTACGAAGGAACTATTGGAAATTACGAGCGCCGCAATGGCCATGGGTTGATCAAGCCGTTGACCAGTTCATCAGACATCACAAATTTCAAAACTACGTATGAATAAAGGCAAAATCGTTCAAGTCATCGGACCTGTGGTGGACGTCGAGTTCTTCGATCAACTGCCCGGCATCTATAATGCGTTGACCGTGGATTTCAAAGTCCAGGGCCAAGACACCAAGCTGACGCTCGAAGTGCAGCAGCACTTGGGCGATAACTGGGTCCGCGCCGTCGCCATGTCTTCAACCGAAGGATTGAAGCGCGGCTACGAGGTGCTGGATATGGGCAAGCCTATTTCGATGCCCGTGGGAGATGGCGTTATGGGCCGCGTTTTCAACGTCGTGGGCGAGCCCGTGGACGAACAAGGGCCAGTCACGGCGGACAAGTACAACCCGATTCATCGGTCCGCGCCACCACTCGTGGATCAGTCGACCTCTCCGCAAGTCCTTACCACAGGCATCAAAGTCATCGACCTGATTTGTCCCTTCTTGAAAGGGGGGAAAGTCGGTGCGTTCGGCGGCGCCGGCGTCGGCAAAACCGTCGTGATCATGGAACTGATCAACAACGTCGCGAAGCTGCACGGCGGTATTTCGATGTTCGCAGGCGTCGGCGAACGGACGCGCGAAGGGAATGACCTCTATTACGAAATGGCGGAAGCCGATGTCATCAAATGCGAAAAGGATGAGAAGGGTCATCTCAAACGAAACAAGGATGGCCTGCCGATCTTAAAACCGGGTTCTCGTATCGGTTTGGTGTACGGACAAATGAACGAACCGCCAGGCGCGCGCTTGCGCGTGGCGCTTTCAGCCTTGGCTGTCACTGAGTACTTCCGCGATGAGAAAAATCAAGACGTGTTGCTGTTCATCGACAACATTTTCCGATTCTCACAGGCGGGGTCCGAAGTCTCCGCGCTCCTGGGTCGAACGCCGAGCGCGGTCGGTTACCAACCCACGTTGGCCGCCGAGATGGGTGACCTCCAGGAACGCATTACATCGACCAAGAAAGGTTCAATCACTTCATTCCAAGCTGTATATGTGCCAGCGGACGACTTAACCGACCCTGCGCCTGCGACGACCTTCGCGCACTTGGATGCAACAATCGTGCTAGAGCGTTCGATTGCCGAGTTGGGCATTTATCCAGCCGTGGATCCACTCGCCTCGAACTCGCGCGCGCTGACGCCCGAAATTGTTGGACAGGAACATTACGACGCTGCTCGCGGCGTGCAGAAAGTTCTCCAGCGTTACAAGGATTTGCAGGACATCATCGCGATTTTGGGCATGGATGAACTGTCACCCGAAGATAAACAAACCGTCTTCCGCGCGCGCAAGATTCAGCGTTTCCTCAGCCAACCGTTCTCCGTCGCCGAAGTTTTCACGGGTCATGCCGGCAAACAAGTGCCGATTGCTGACACGGTAAAAGGCTTCAAAGAGATTCTGGAAGGCAAACACGACGAAGTTGCCGAAGGCAACTTCTACATGAAGGGAAAAATCGAAGACATCTACGAGAGCAAGTAAAATGGCTCAAACCTTAAAGCTTGAAATCGTTACTCCCGCAGCAAAGACCTACTCTGACGATGTCGAGATGGTGACGTTGCCCGGGATTGAAGGCGAAATGGGCATCTTCCCGATGCACGTGCCGCTCTTGACTCAGATTGTCGCTGGTGAAGTAGGCGTGCGCAAAGATGGTCAAGAATCGTTCTTCGCGGTCGGAGATGGTTTCGCGGAGATTACCGGAGATCATGTAGCAATCCTCACAGACATGGCCGTTCGCGGTGATGACATCGATGAACGGAAGGCCGAAGAAGCCCGCCAGCGCGCTGAAGCGCGGCTCCAAGAAAAACTCACCGACGAAGAAACGGCGCTCGTGAGCGCAGCCTTGGCGGATTCACTGGCGCAACTCAAAGTGAAGCGGCGTCATCGCCGGTAGCGAGCGTGCATCTGCGTTTCTGTAGCGGCGTCTTGGAAGAGCGCCGCAGACTTGGGTGGTTTAGGAATGCCGGCGCTCTCGCGAGAGCCGCTACAGCGCGGGTCATGATTCCATGCTGCAGATCTCTTAAGAGCTGCCTTGGATCATTAAGTGAAGCCAGGGTCGTCGCTGCCTCGCTTCAGCGATCGATATCCTTGCGGACCCAATCGGCTCTCATGTCCAAATAAATCTGGTTTCGCCCTCCTGCGTGGCCCGACCATCCTTTCCGAGGTGGCACACTGTCGCCAACCGACCATTGGCCACTGAAGTCCGCCCACCAGCCTTTCTCGAAGAAAGAGCACATCAGCCATTCTTCCGTCGAAACACTGCTATTGCGTTTGAGGGCGACACTGGCCGGAGAACGTCCGCGCAAATAGCGCGCTTGGCTGGGATGGAGTTCGGCGAGCTTGTCGCTGATGTAATTAGCCCAGCCTCTAGCAGGATAATCCTCGCCAATCTCTCTCCAGGGGCTGGCGAAGCGCATCAGCCACGAATTCGATCTCTGAAGCGGTGTTGAAGGACAGACCCAGACCTGAGCCGAACCGAGATGCGGGTCGAGCAACGGCAAGAACGATCCCATGCTGTTATATCGCTTGCCGCTCGTGTTGACTGGCGGAGTGAGTTGCAAATCCTCATCCGCAACCCACGGCATTAGGTCACGGTTGTCTGCCAAATACATCGTGGTCGCGATCCCGAGTTGGCGCAGGTTTGACAAACAAGAGGAACGGCGCGCTGAACCTTTCGCGTGAGCCAGCGCCGGCAGTAATAATCCCACCAACACTGAAATGATCGCAATGCAAACGAGTAACTCGATCAGCGTGAAAGCGAGCTTATGAGTGCGCATCTTGGGCGCACGGTTTAGCTCAAGATTTCCGGCAATGCACGAACAAAACTCGATGACAGCACGAAACCAGGTGCATCCCGAAGTTGTCGGTAGCGGGCGGGCATCCTGCCTGCCGCAGAGGGCGTGCATCTTGCCGCCCGGAGCAACGCTTCAAACGAGGAGGCTGCGTTCCAGTGCGTGCGCGTGATCCGCCGGGCAAGGATGCACCCTGTCACAAGATTCACAGATTCACAAGATTCACAAGATTAACTTGCGCTAAACGCATTTCTGGACTAACTCCTGCACGTTCAACCAGCATAAGTAACGAGCGGGTTGGATTTGTTGAACCAGCGGAAGCGGTAATTGAATTGGGCGGAAGCCATTTGAAATCCATGAGTGATTCCTTTGCGATTCGCAAACGGTCTCGTAGCGGGCGGGAACAAGAGCGGAACGGCGCAGCCAGTTTCTTTCGCGGTCTCGAACTTGACCTGGTCGAACGCATCGAATTCTTTCAGGCGTTTATTCGCGAACCGGTCAGCGTCGGTGCTCTTAGCCCAAGCTCACGTGCCCTCGCACGCGCCATGATTCAAGGGTGCAACCTCCAGGATGCTGACACGGTCGTCGAGATGGGACCCGGGACGGGAGCCTTTACTGGACTCATCCGAGAACGCATCGGAAAAGAAACTACCTTCGTCGCCATCGAATTGGAGCGGAATAATGCTCGGTGCTTGAAGCGGCGCTTCCCAGATTTAATTGTTCACAATGATTCCGCCGAGCGAATGCCTGAGTATCTGGCGCAACATCGAAAGAAAACGGCTGACGTTATCATCAGCGGCATTCCTTGGGCCAACCTGCAATCAGTGGTTCAGGATCGCATCATGAACGGTGTCATGGCCTCGCTGGCGAGCGATGGAGTATTTACCACTTTCGGTTACGTGCATGCTCGCTGGCTTCCCAACGCCCGGAGATTTCGGCAAATGTTGGAATGCCACTTTGTCCGCGTGGAAACGAGTTCGGTTATTTGGGGCAATTTCCCTCCGGCGTTCGTCTATCGCTGCGCACAATCGGGCACGAGTCCCGCCGCGGCATCCGGCGCGCCCTCACCTCGTTGACCGAGCGTTGACCGGGACAATCCGCGGAGAAGCAGCAGACAGGAGAGAGCAATAATCAGGCTGGCCACTTGGGAGAATGTCATACCCATGTCATGTAGATCGGCGCATTGTCCGCCCTGAAAAACCCCGTCGAAAACCGAATCAACGCGTACCCTATCCCTAATGCGCAGGCAACTTCGCCCGGTTGTGTTCGTTTGCTGAACCGGTACAGGAGCAAAAAGAATACGCCCATCGCCAGGATCGCCTCATACAGTTGGACGGGATGAACCGGCATCGATGCGCTCGGCACTCTTCACGCTTCTGCAGCGTGAACGCTGCGGGCCCAGGTTAGGTTACGGCGGCTGCATCCAGTTTCGAAAAGTCGCATCGCTGTTCAGCCGCTTGGCCAGCAGTACGTAGCCTTCGGTCAGCGGATGGCTGGCGTCCGCATAGAGCTGGCTGGGCAACGCCTCTGGCATAATATGATGAACCTTGTGTTCGGCTAACCAACTTGCCATTCCGTCGCGTAGCTTCCGATAAATCGCGCGGTTTTCGTCCGTCATCATGCTCTCATTGAAAGGCCCGAGCACAACCAGCACATCATTGCCGCGGTCTCGGAGTGTCTGGATAACACGCTGAAAAGCGCCCCACTGAAGAGAGCGGTCAAGCGGGACCCAATCAAAGCGAGTCGTGCCAGCGCCCGTTTTTGACCAAGGCTTGTGTCTCGAACTGTTTGGACCGCGCTGCGGATCGTAAGGAGCCGTCACCGGCACTGTCATTCGAACCTGCGCGAACGGGTTTTTCCAGGCGTTGGGATACCGCGGTGGATCGCCTCCATCGTCGGCCAACGTCCAGCTTAAAATGCTTTTCTGATCGAAGTAAGCGTTCTGGAGATGATCAACCCCACCGAGAAATGTCACATTACGTTCCACGATGGCGGTCAAACGGGCGTTCGCGTCGGCCTTATAAGAAGGAATTCGCGGATAGAACTGTGGCGCCAAACCGGCATGGTTAAATCGTTCTTCCTTCGCGCTGCTTAGGTCAGCCTTCGGGCTCGTCATCCAAAGAGGATTGCAATGCACGATGACTTTGCGACCGCGCAGCGACTGCCCGTAATGCTTAACAGGAGAAAGGAATGTAGAGAACGCGGGAGGAGGCCAATCGAGGGTTTGAAACGATGAGGGAGGTGTTGGCCAAGCAGCGGTCTCCCGTGTTCTCTGCATTCCTTTCTCCTGTTAGAAAGAACGTGAAGGCTCCCCATGAACCTGCGCGGCAGGATAGGCGTCCCGCCTGTCCTGCTTTTGGTGTACGCAGATGCTGGGCAGGCGGGACGCCCTGTCCTGCCACGTTCATGGGGCGCAATGCGCGAAAATGTGTTTCGGAGAAGTCTCTCCCCAGCCCTTATAGCGAAGTGAGGGAGAAGGCCATCGCGATTGCTTAATTCAACAGCAGTCGGGATTGCCGTAGGGTGTCCGATTACCATGTCAGAATTGGAAATAGATAAACGCGCCACCGCCTGACGCGGCAAAACACAAATAAATCACCATGAAAGCGGCGACACTCACGCGAACAACACTGAGCTTGAGAACCTCGCGGAACTTTGACTCGTAAAGACATTGGTAAAGCCAGATAAAGGCAACCAACGAGACCATGAGAGCCGGGATTTGCGGGTCATTCCAAGCCGCCGTGAAGATTCGATTGATGATTAAGAGTGCGTCCGGAAGCGATTCGGCCCGAAAGAAAATCCAAGTAAAACAAACAAAAACAAAAACACCGGCTTGCTTGACCAGCTTCGGCACCCGTTCGCGGTAAACGGCCGAACGTTCCAGTTCACGTGTGATAATCACGCCCAATCCATGCAATGCTCCCCAGATAAGAAAAGTCCAATTCGCGCCGTGCCAGATGCCGGAGATTAAGAATGTGAGGAAAAGATTTCGGCAAGTCTGCCAGGTTCCGCCGCGATTGCCGCCGAGCGGAATATAGACGTAGTCACGAAACCACGAAGAAAGGCTGATATGCCAGCGCGACCAAAACTCGCCCAGGCCCGTCGCGAGATACGGATTGTTGAAGTTCAAAATCAGATTGAACCCCATCAGCTTGGCCACGCCGCGCGCCATGTCCGTGTAGCCGCTGAAATCGAAGAAGATTTGCCAAGCGAAGGCAAAGGTCGCTAGCAGCAGCGCCGGAGCGCCGTACACCTTTGGATTATCATAAACGCGCTCGACGTAGAACGACAGATAGTTCGCCAACGCCAGTTTTCTTAAACAGACCCACAAGGAAAAGCGATGCGCCGTCCGTGAAGTTTTGGAGGCGCGCCTCGGGAAACTTATTGAACTGAGGCAGCAGATGCCTGGCGCGCTCGATTGGACCGGCCATGAGCTGGGGAAAGAAACAAACGAAGGTTGCAAAGCGAAGAAAGTTCCGCTCGCGATGGACCTTCCCAAAATAGAAATCAATCGTGTAACTCAACGATTGAAATGTGAAGAACGAGATGCCAACCGGAAGCAGATACTCGAAGCCGAAAGGCATGAGCGTCGAAGGATCAGACAGCTTCAATGGCAGATGAACCCAGGCAAACAAGGTGTTCAGATTTTCGACGACGAAGCGGGCGTATTTGAAGAAGAGCAAAAGCGCAAGGTTATTGACCAGGCTGATCAACAACCAAATGCGGCGGCTGCTCAAGAGCGCGCCCAGCGCCATGAGCAACACGAGCACGCTCAACGCGGCCATCGTTGGGCGCAGCGTCTTTGGCCCCAGCAAGGCAACGCAAAGGATGGCGAACGCGGCCAATGCTGAGCCAAGAAAAGCGAACAGCACCGGCAAAACGACCAGCAGAAAAACGAGGAAAGGCCAGGTGTGAAACAGCATCGTCGATCGATTCCAGTTAAATCATCGGGCGATGCTAAGAGTCGGTTTCGATTCTCTCAACATCAAAGGGAATGGTTTGGTTCCTTCGCGCGATAAGAGCGCGTTTTAGAAATCAATCCAATCGTAGCAGCCGAGGTAACGAGGCTCTGATTTGATTCGAAAACCGGCCAGAATCGCGGCCAGGACCAGCACGCCTTCCATCAGCGCAAATGAGTTTCCAATGCAAATGCGCGGCCCGCCGCCGAATGGAAAGCAGGCGAATTTCGGCAACTCTTTCGCCGAGCTGTCCAGCCATCGTTCCGGACGAAAGCTCCCAGCGCCGCCAAAATAGCGCGGGTCACGATGCTTCAGCCATTGGCTCATGATGAGAGACCTGCCTTTCCTGATCGGCTGTCCTCGCACTTCGCAATCGCTCGAAGGTTCCCGCCCGACAATCCATGCTGGTGGATAGAGCCGCATCGATTCCTGCAAGACGGCATCTGCGAAGCGTAGTTGTGCGACATCGCCAAAGCTGGGAGACCGGCCCGCCAACGCCTGTTCCAATTCTTCAGCGGCCTTTTGCTGCGCCGCCTCATTCTTCGCCAGCAGGAATAACGCCGATGACACCGCCAACGCCGTCGTGTCCAGCCCGGCCACCATTAAGGTAACCAGCTCATCGCGGAGCTGCTGATCGCTCATTCCTTGCCCGGCCTCGTCGCGCGCCAGCAGCAGCATCGAAAGCAAGTCGCCTTTATCCTGCGCATTGCTGCGGCGGCGTTCGGCGATTACTCCCATGATAAACGCGTCGATCTTCCGCAAAACTTGTTCGAACGCGCGCCAGCCGGGCGTTGGCAAAAGCGCAGCCAGAAGCCGCCAAAGGTTCCACTGCATGGAGAATCGCTCCAACACGACAGCTGAAGCATGCCCAAGCCGTCCAATCGATGGAGGCACTTCGGCGTTAAAAAGGGTCTTCACGACAACGCGCGTGGTTAACTTCAGAATGTTGTCATGAAGATCGCGCGTTTCGCCAGGTTGCCACGCCGACAAAATCTCTTCGGCAAACTGCACGATTACTCGCGCATAACCGGCGATGCGTTCGCGGTGAAAAGCCGGTTGCGCCAGCCGGCGTTGCTGTGTCCAAAGCGTTCCTTCGCTCGTCAGCAAGCCTTGCCCGAAAAGCCGGCGCATGAATCGAGTGCGATAGCCGATGGTCTTGCGGAATTTCTTGCTCTGCGTGGTTAGCACGGACTCGATGTCATCCGGATGGTTCAGCAGATAAACGCGCCGGTTCAAGAACCGGAGCGGCACGAAATCGCCAAACTCCGCTGCCTGCTCGAGAAATTGAAGCGGGTCTTGGCCGAACTGCTTCAGGTTTCCCAGGAGAAACGAGCCCTTCGGACCGCTGACATTTGGCATTGCCGACATCGTCGTGGTCCCGAGACGGTTAAATCGTTAAAGGAGTTAAATGGCTCAATGGTTTAGTGGGGCTAACAACCACCCGAACATGGGCACATTTCACCGCGCAGCCGATTCAACTTTTTAACCCCATTTAACTCATTTAACCAGGTAAGAAAGGCTATGGCGCCGCACCCGGCGCACGCGCCGGAGCGGGGCCATCGACTCCATCTCTGGGCAATTCATTCGCAAACTGGTCTTCGTCCTTGAGCTCGTTTTTGAGACGCAGGAGTTCCGCCTTTAGTTGCTTTACAACGTTGGCCGCCGCGGGATCGCTGTAAATGTTGCGCAACTCCTCCGGGTCTTTGACGAGATCAAAACATTCCCACTGATCCTTCTTCCAAAAGTAGATCAGCTTGTGCGTTTCAGTCCGGACCCCGTAATGAGCCCGCGTGTTGTGATGGCCTGGATCATGGTAGTACCGATAGTACATGGCCGTCCGCCAATGGGATGGACGCGCCCCTCGGAATAGCGAGACCAGACTCCGGCCTTGCATTTCACCGGGAACTTTAGCTTCGGCCAAATCGAGAAAAGTCGGCGCAAAGTCCGCGTTGATAGCAATGCCTTCTTGTGTGCTGCCAGGTTTAATCACCGCCGGCCACCGAACGAGGAAGGGCATGCGCAGCGAAGGTTCGTACATGAACCGTTTGTCATAAAGTCCATGGTCCCCCAGGAAGAAACCTTGATCGCTTGTGTAAATAACAACCGTATTCTCTCGGAGGCCATTCGCTTCCAGCCAATCCAGCAACCGGCCGGCGTTATCATCGACACTTTGGACACAAGCGAGATAATCCTGCATGTAACGCTGGTATTTCCATTTTCGCAGCTCGTCGCCAGTGAGAACCTTCTTTTGCCCGTTCACCTCGATCTCGACTTCGGTTGGCTTCGTATTGTTCCATTGAGCGAGTGCTTGCCCTTTCAGTTCGGCCGGCGGAGTTAATTTCAGATCGCGGCGGGTTAAGTCATTGAAAACGGATTGATGCTGTTCGCGGATGGCATCGGTCCGCGTCGCGTAATCATCGTAGAGTGTTGCGGGTTCCGGGATCGTTCGCTTGGCGAAGGCGGCGCGATGCTTTTCGTTCGGAGTCCATTCACGGTGCGGCGCCTTGTGATGGCACATCATGAAAAACGGTTTGTCCGGCGGCCGGTTTTTGAGGGCATCGATCGTCAAATCCGTAATCACGTCGGTCGCGTAACCACGATGAACACGCGATCCGGAACGGTCGTAAAGAACCGGATCAATATAACGTCCCTGCCCCGGAAGGATGTTCCAATGATCAAAACCGGTCGGGTCGCTTCCCAAGTGCCATTTGCCCACGATGGCCGTGTAATAGCCGGCGGTTTGCAGAAGCTTTGACACGGTGGTCTGAGAGCCATCGAATCGATTGAAAACGGGCACGCCATTCATGTGGCTGTACTTGCCGGTGAGAATTGTCGCGCGGCTCGGGGTGCAAATTGAGTTGACGGCGAAACAACGGTCGAAGCGCATTCCTTCTTTGGCGATGCGATCAAGATGCGGCGTTTCGTTAATCTTGCTTCCATAACAGCTCAACGCGTGGGCTGCGTGATCGTCGGTCATGATAAAGAGAATGTTCGGTCGTGTGGCGGCTGCGGCCGCGAGCACAGAAAGCCAGAAAAAGATCAGGCCGAAGAAGGATTTAACGATGCGTTGGTAATTCTTTGACGTTTGCATTGCGTGAGAGTGTGGATCGAGTATCTACCAGGTTCGCTACGGCCAAGCGAGCGATTTTGAATCACTGTTGCTTTAAGGGTCGCATGTTCCCAGCACCACCCTGGGTTTGCTACGGGACCTCTTTGTCGTAGCGGAGACTTGCAGTCTGCTGTATCGCCGACTTGCAGTCGGCAGCGGTTTCGCCTTGTCCCGCGCGTCCGATTGGCGGAGGCTCTGCACTGGCTCTGGTCAAAGCAAAGAAGATTCCCGCCATTGATTGACACGATTTCGCACACCAATATTCTGGAAGCATGAAAAGAACAATTGATATTCCTGAACGAACGCTGGAGGAGGCCATGAAATTCACCGGCGCAAAAACCAAGCGCGAAGCCGTCGTGACAGCCGTCGAGCGCTTCAATCGCCTGAAGCGGTTGGAACAATTGAATTCTCGCGTGCGAGGCGAATTCCGGGACTTCATGACATCTGCTGAACTCAAAGCGATGCGCGAAGCCGACAAACGCAAGGCTCAATTGGAGTTGGAACATTGCGACAAACATTTTGATGAGATTCTGCCGCTGGCGAAAGCCTTGTGAATGCAGAATTAATAAGCCGACAAAACCAAGTTGGAAGTCTTCCCCAATCCTGGCTCATTTGCCCTTTGCACCCGCCGCTTTCCACACTGCGATCTGGCGTCTTGGGGCGATTCGCTGTCAATTTTCGCCGGATGGCGAAAATTGACCTGGTCCCATTACCGGACATTGGCCCGGCTCCCCGATAAGAAACAACGGCTCGAACTGGAAGCCCGCGCCGAACGCGAAGAGTGGAATGCCGAGAAACTCGAAGAACATGTCCGCTTTCTTGTCGAAGGTTCGCCGAAAGGGGACGGTGTTCAGCCAGCTCGTCCCGTCATATTGCTCGAACCCAAACGCGGCAAGCTCGGTATTTATCGTATCGTGCCTGACGGTGACGGTTGTGCGGTGGACCTCGGTTTCAAGTCGTATCAAATCGTAAAGGATAGCAACCGAAGCCGGGCCATACGTGACACGCCAACCAACACCACGTTCAAGGCTGGCGAGTTGGTCGCGCTTTCGCCCGCGGGCGAGCTGAGTCTGGCGCCCGAGGCCACCCAAGCGGACCTCTACAGCTACGACGCCGAAATTCTCCGAGTGGTAGATGGCGACACGCTCTGGGTCAAGATCTGGCTCAAGCCCGACCAGTGGCTCAAAGAAAAACTTCGATTACGCGGCCTGGATTGCCCTGAACTGGACACGCCCGAAGGCAAGGCCGCGAAACGATTTGTCGAAGGCCTCGTGACGAAGGCGGTTTCAGTGACGGTAACGACGACGAAACCGGATAAATGGGATCGGTATCTCTCGGACATTTTCGTTGCCCGCGAGAACGGCGAAGAGGTTTTCCTGAACAACTTGCTGCTGGAAAAAGGTCACGCGCGCCGCACCGACAAAGTCGCCGCCGCAGATTGGGATGAGCAGCAAGCAATCGGGTTGGAAGCGTTCTGCACCGTTTCCAGCGAGCTGCCGGTTGTCATTTTGCGAGCATGACTGGCAGTGTTAATTGCACCTGCGGCTCCCCAAATCCACGCGTACGAGAATCGATTCCAAAGTAGAAACCGCGAATGAACGCGAAGAGACGCGAATCCTGAGAGGGTCGAACTCGCACCACCGTTTGCCGCGCCTTGTCAATAACGCCTCGAAAACGCCAATCGGCTCGAAGCCCATTTATATTCGCGTTCATTCGCGGTTTAATTTTCTTATCCGTGGTTCAGGGTGTTCGCTGATGTGTTGACATTAAAACGGGCCGCGTGAAAGTATCCTGTCAAATCAAGCTACTAACCATGAAATTTCGTTCGTTCCTTTTCGGCGTCGCGCTTGTCATTCATTGCGTTTTGCCTCCGTTTCCAATCCAGGCGGCGGACAAAGTGGACTTCAATCGCGAGATCAAACCTCTCCTGGAATCGAGCTGCTTGAGCTGTCATGGAACGGAGCGTCCCAAGGGTGGGCTTCGCTTAACGACTAGGGCTGGCGCGCTCCAAGGAGGCGATGATGGCGCTGCTCTCGTTCCGGGCCAGCCCGAAAAGAGTTCTCTCTACACGAGCACCGTGCTCCCGGCAGACCACGACGATCTCATGCCGCCTTCCAATAAAGGAGGTCCGCTGTCGAAAGACAAAACGGAGCTGCTCAAGCGATGGATTGCGGAAGGCGCAGATTGGCCGGATAGCGCGACGCTCAGCGCGGTTCGGAAAATCGAGTTCGTCAAAGATATTCAGCCGGTCCTGGAACTTAATTGCGTCGCTTGTCATCGGGAAGGCCATGCGGATGGCGGTCTGCGGCTCGACAACAAGAGCGACGCCATGAAAGGCGGCGACAACGGCCCGGCCATCCTGCCTGGAAAATCACGCGCCAGTATGGTTTATACAATGACGGTCCTGCAGCCCAATCACGAGGACCTAATGCCGCCGAAGTCGAAGGGCGGACCCTTGGCCGAAGCGGTCACTGAACTCCTGCGCAATTGGATCGATCAGGGGGCCGCTTGGCCGGACGGACTCCGGCTTGTTCCCAGAAAGGCTGAAGTGGCGGAGACCGAAGATATGGGGACCGTGGTCGAAATTCATCGTTTCATCCTCTCGAAACTGGACGTCACCGACGAGGCGCAAATGAAGCCGTACACAGATACGATCGCTGGCACAGGCATTACCTTTGACCTGATGCCGATCAAAGGCGGTGAGTTTCTCATGGGCAGCACTCGAGTCGAACCGGGCCATAAGCCGGACGAAGCGCCCCCGCATAAAGTCGCGATTGACCCTTTCTGGATGGGCAAGTGCGAAGTCACTTGGAATGAATATGAACTGTTCATGTACCCGGAAGAGGAAAAGAAAATCCGTGTCAGCCGTAATTATGCCGCCTCGCAATATCCCGGCGCCGACGCCGTGAGCCGTCCGACCGCGCCATACGTCGAAATGAGCTTTGGGATGGGCAAGGATGGGTTTCCAGCAATCAGCATGACTCAGCACGCCGCCAACAAATATTGCCAATGGCTGAGCGCGAAGACGGGACATTACTATCGATTGCCGACCGAAGCCGAATGGGAATATGCGTGCCGCGCGGGAACAACGACGGCCTACTCTTTCGGCGATGATTCTGGGAAATTAGGCGACTATGCCTGGCACGCGAAGAATAGCGGCTCGAAGTACCAGAAAGTGGGCAAGAAAAAACCGAACCCGTGGGGGCTGCACGACATGCATGGCAACGTAATGGAATGGACGCTCGATCAGTACGACGCCAATTACTACAAGCAATTCGAAACGATGATCGCTCGCAATCCGTGGAATCGCGCCACCACGCCATATCCGCACTCAGCGCGCGGCGGTTCCTGGGATGATACTCCAGACAAGTTGCGCAGCGCAGCCCGACGCGGCTCGGACAAGGAATGGAAGATTCAAGATCCGCAATTGCCGAAGAGCATTTGGTATCACACCGACGCGCAGTTTCTAGGATTCCGCGTGGTTCGGCCTTTGAAGGTTCCACCGCCGGAAGAACTCTCTAAGTATTGGACAAGCGGCGTGGAAAAAGATTAGGGTGAACGCCCCATGAACCACAAGACCGTAACGCAGACTTGCCGTCTGCTGTATCGCCGACTTTCAGTCGGCAATGCGTCCGAAATCCGGGTTGCCTCGCACGATCGGAGCGTTCCGCAGAATAGAATTCTTCCAAGTAGCAAGGTGAATGTTGCCCCTCTCCCTAACCCTCTTCCCATCCGATGGGGCGAGGGAATCGAGCTTTGGCGGTGGTCGATGCCTGATGGCCGAACGTGCCCAATGCCCCAGTCTTTCCCCTCGCCCCATCGGATGGGGAGAGGGTTAGGGAGAGGGGCGCTGCAACTGTCAGCTAATGCATTCGTCCGCCGCCGAAGAACTCTGCGTTACGTCAAGCGTTCCGCGTTGCGAGTGTAAATGCAGAACTAACCTTTAACCTGAGTAACAAATCATGAACGATCGAAACAAACCCAAACCAGCGTCGCAAGCCGATGTCACGCGCCGAGATTTCTTGAAGACGACCTCCACCGTTGTAGGCGGCTCTTTCCTGGGCAGCCTGTCTATAGAACGAAGCGCCCATGCCCAAGGCAGCGACACCGTCAAGGTAGCATTGGTTGGATGCGGCGGTCGCGGTTCCGGGGCCGCGGACCAAGCGCTGAGCACCGAAGGCAGCATTAAACTTGTCGCAGCGGCAGACGCTTTTCGAGAACGCATCGACGGCAGCTTGGGACAGCTCGCCAGAAAGCATAAGGAGAAGATTGAGATTGCGGACGATCGCAAGTTTGTCGGTTTCGAAGCGTACAAGGAAGCCATCGCGCTGGCTGATGTTGTCATTCTCGCGACACCTCCCGGCTTTCGACCGATTCACTTCGAGGAAGCGATTCGCCAAGGCAAGCACGTCTTCATGGAGAAACCGGTCGCCGTGGATGGTCCCGGTGTCCGCAGGGTCCTGGCCGCCGCTGCCGAAGCGAAAAAGAAGAACTTGAAAGTTGGCGTCGGGCTGCAGCGCCACCATCAAGCCGGTTATATCGAAACGCTTAAGCGCCTGCACGACGGCGCCATTGGAGATATCGTGAGCATGCGCTGTTATTGGAACGGCTCGACGCCTTGGCTGAAGAAGCGGGCTGATTTAGAGCGGGCGGCCGGCCGAGCGCTCACCGAGATCGAATACCAGATGCGCAATTGGTACTACTTTGTCTGGCTTTGCGGTGATCACATTGTCGAGCAGCATATCCATAACCTCGACGTGATTAACTGGGTGAAGAACGGTTATCCCGTTCGCGCTTATGGCATGGGCGGCTGCGAAGTCCGCAAAGGCCCGGACTACGGCGAAATCTTCGACCATCACGCCGTCGAATTCGAGTATGCCGACGGTTCGCGCTGCGCAAGCCAATGCCGCCATATCTTTGGTTGTTGGAATAATGTCTCCGAGCATGTCGTCGGGACCAAAGGCTCGTGCAACGTCAGCGGACATGTGATCAAGTTGAATGAATTCGATTGGGGTCTCGGCGGGAGAACTTGGAGTTACGGCCGCCAAGGCGCCCGAGATCCTTACCAGCAGGAGCACGATGATCTCTTCCAAGCCATCCGCAATGACAAGCCGTTTAACGAAGCCGAAAATGGCGCCAAGAGCAGCTTAACGGCGATCATGGGCCGCATGGCGACTTACTCCGGTCAAGTGATTGAATGGGATCAAGCCCTCGATTCGCAAGTGGACCAAATGCCGAAGATCTTCGCTTGGGACGCGCCGGCGCCAGTCCAGCCCGGACCCGACGGCATGTATCCGTTAGCAGTTCCCGGCAACCGGGATTGGCTTAGGAAAATCGTCTAATTTAACTCGAACAACTTCTACCGAAGAGCCAGCGGCCGAGCGGACGCTGGTTCTTTGTTTTTTGGAATGGTCACAAGGTTAACAAGGTTGCATGGAGGCTTCATTGTTTGCGGAAACGCTCGTTGACAGTGACGTTCACGAAGAATCATGCAAACATAACATGAAAAGAGGCAAATTATGCAAACAGCGCCCACAGTCATCGTAAAGCCTGGCGAAGCTGACCGAGTGCTCGCAGGCCATCCCTGGATTTATCACGGTTCGATTTTGCGCGTCACTCAGACCGTTGCGGACGGCGACATCGTGCAAGTCAAGGATCATCGACAACGCTTCCTCGGGATCGGCTTCTATAACTCGAAATCGAAGATCAACGTTCGCTTGCTCGAAACCGAGCGCGTGGAGATTGACCGCGCCTTTTTCGAGCGGCGCATCCGCGGCGCGCTGGCTCTTCGCCAAAAGCGCTTGCCCGGCGCAACCTCGTTCCGAGTGGTCAATGCCGAAAGCGATTTTCTGAGCGGCCTAATCGTCGATAAGTACGAAGATGTGCTGGTAATCCAAACGTCATCGCTCGGGATGGAGCAACGCAAACCGATGATCGCAGCGGCGTTGAAATCAATTTTTTCGCCGCGCGCGATTGCGGAACGCAACGAGATGGCCTCGCGAAAATTTGAAGGGCTGCCCGACGCCAACGGCATTCTGGAAGGCGAACTGACAGGCGAGACGTCGATTTCGTTGAATGGCCTGCGCTTTAGCATTGATCTGCTGGCCGGCCATAAAACCGGTTGCTATTTGGATCAGCAGATCAACTACGAGCAAGTGGCGCGATTCGCGAAAGGAGCTCAAGTGCTCGATTGCTTCACGTTTATTGGCGGGTTTGCATTGCATGCCGCCCGCGCCGGCGCCGCTCGTGTTCATGCCATCGATCAAAGCGCGGAAGCCATTGCGACCGCGGAAAAGAATGCGGCGGCCAACGGACTTCGGAATTGCGCGTTCGAAGCCGCCAATGTTTTTGATTGGCTGAAGGCCCAGACGACAGCGAGCCCGCACGAGAAAGTTATCCCTCGGTTCGATTTGATCGTGCTTGACCCACCGTCGTTTACCCGCAATCGCGCGTCGATTCCGGACGCATTGCGCGGCTACAAGGAAATTCACCTCCGCGCCCTCAAACTGCTCAAACGCGATGGTGTGCTCGCAACTTTCTGCTGTTCGCATCACATCGACGCCCTAACGTTCCAGCAGGTCATCCTGGAAGCCGCGTATGATGCGCACCGCGTGCTTCGACGCATTGATGCCTACACGCAATCACCGGATCATCCAATCATCCCAACGATTCCCGAAACCGAATACTTGAAAGGCTTTGCGTTCCAAGTGGCGCGGTAGATACTGTCGGGCAAGAGTCGGATTCGCAGTGGATTGCGTTTGCGTTTGGCGCGTATAAGGTCTGTAACATATGAAACCCGCTTTGCTCTGGCTCTTGATCGGCTGTACCGTCAATTCTTTCCCGATGACGCGCTGGATGCGGGCCGCATGATTCGACGGCCGTTGGACAGAAATGCTCTCCCCAAGTAGAAACGAGCCGTCCATAACAAAGCTGCGAAGCTGGATAATTGGAAGCTAAACTCAGCGGTGGCATGAGTACATCACAACCAATTGGTTCTTCCCTGACTCGCGAGGCGATCCTCCGTGCGCTGGCCTCCCTTTCGGATCAGCTCGGCAAGCAAGGCGTTATCGGTGAGATTTGCCTGTTCGGCGGCACGGTGATGGTGCTCGCATTCAACGCCCGTCTTTCGACAAAAGACGTTGATGCACTTTTCCAGCCCGCTACGCTGCTTCGCGAGATCGCCCGTCCCATAGCCGCCGAGCAACAACTGCCCGTTGACTGGCTTAATGACGGCCTGAAAGGCTATGTTTCTTCGCGCCATGAGATCACGGTGGAGAATCTTCCGCAGTTTTCAAACTTGCCCCTTGCCATGCCGGTCCCGGAATATCTGCTCGCTATGAAATGCATAGCTGCCCGGCTCGGCGGCACCAGCGGCGAACCATCGGACGTCCCTGACATCCTTTTTCTCATCCGCCATCTCCGCCTTCAGACGGCGCGCGATGTCCTCGATCTTGTCGCCCAATACTATCCGGCCAGCCGCATCTCAGTGAAGACGCAACACCTGATCGAAGGTTTATTCGACGAGGGCAAGGTATGAGCAAAACGCTCGCCGAAGTCGCGTTACTGGCCGCGCAGGGTGATGATTTCGATCGCTGCCTCGCGAACTTCCTCGACGAATTCTATACCGCACCAAACGCCGACGGGCTGGCCGACATGCCCCCGCTGCTTGCGTTGCAGTTCGGCGATAAAGGCCGCGTCCGGGACGCGTACCTTGCTGCGACGGCCGAAGAACTCGCGCGCCGGTTCAATTTCCCGTCGCCGAAATGGGCCGCCAGCAACGACCGTGCTTTGCACAAACCATGGTTCGCCACGCCGCTGGGCTCGTTACGCGCCGTGTTGCTGCTGGAAAGCCCCCCGGCCTTCCGGGCCCGAAACCTGTTTGTCAGCGAGAATGCCCTCTCGCGCGCCTAATTGATGAACTCCTGTTAGGTTGTCTGCTTCTTATTCGCGCTGCTCCCTGGCCCAAGCCGCTGCTCATTCCGCGATAGCGCAATCAATTGGCCCAGCCGTCGCGCGCGCGTTTCGGGTTTCTTTGCGCACACTACCCACCAAATGACCATGCGCTGGTATCGAGGTGGCTGCCTCTGGAAGAAGCCCCAGACCGCTCGGGTAGCCGTGCCAGATAAGCGTTGAGACCTGCGGCGGCCATGCGCCCCGCTCTCTTCAATCGCTCGACATGCCGAACGTTGAGCCGGCTCCAGTTACTCTTCGGTCGGCGCGGCGTGAAACGATGCGTATAACTGAGTTCATCCACCTGTTTCTTGATCCCATCAATCCAACCGAAACAGAGAGCCTCATCGACGGCTTCCGCGTAAGTGATGCCGACCTTGCCCGAATCCTTCTTGAAAAAGCCGATCCAAAGTTCGCTCACCCGGGCATGATTTTCTTCGAGCCACCGTCGAAATTCAGCAGCCGATTTGAAATAGGTGATCTTCATGGCTCGAGGCCAGTGTGGCGAGTGACAGTCAATTGGGCAATGCCAAGCTACAGGGTAGACGCATCTAAACTCCCCATGAGCATGACTGCGCATGACTGCGAAATGATTTTGCCTTGCGCATCGATCATGGCGAAGCCTAAATTCTCGCTCACATGAACCCGGCCCAAACGAAGGTCGCAATCGTGACTGGAGCCGGGTCCGGTATCGGCAAGCGAACGGTGCTGGCACTTTTGCGCGAAGGTTATTCGGTCGTGCTGGCAGGCCGCCGCCCCGAGCCATTAAAGGAAATCGCTACCGAAGTCGCAAATAGCGGCTCAAGCGTCCTCGCGGCGCCGACGGATGTAACCAATCCCGACAGCGTACGAGCCTTGTTCGCGAAAACCAAAGCGGCCTTTGGCCGGCTGGATCTGCTCTTCAACAATGCCGGGATCAACGTGCCCGCCGTGCCGCTCGAAGAATTGACCTTTGAGCAATGGCAATCGGTTGTTGCGACCAACTTGACTGGCGCATTTCTCTGCACGCAAGAAGCGTTCAAAATAATGAAGCAGCAGCGGCCGCGTGGGGGACGGATCATCAATAATGGCTCCATCTCAGCTCATGTCCCGCGGCCTCATTCGGCGCCCTACACCGCTACCAAACATGCGATCACTGGCCTCACCAAGTCCACGGCTCTGGACGGACGCAAGTTCGACATCGCCTGTGGTCAAATCGATATTGGCAATGCTGCCACCGAACTGACGGACAAAATGAAGAAAGGCGTTCCCCAAGCGGATGGCTCGATTGCCGTTGAACCGACGATGGATGCGGATCACGTCGCGCGGGCTGTCGTTTACATGGCGAGCCTGCCGTTGGATGCAAACGCGCTCTTCCTAACCGTGATGGCAACGCAAATGCCGTACGTCGGACGAGGATGACAGAAAAGGACGCGCCAATTCCAAGACGGTGTTTTTTATTATAGGAGCCTTGCGGCTACAATAGCAGACCGGACTTGCTATTTCCAAGGTGCAGCAGGAATGTTTCGTGGTTGGTTCTTGAATGAAGTCGCAATCAGCACTGCTCCGTTCACTCGTCGGGCAATCCCGAGAGGCAAGTGCACCATCGCCTGTGCGATCCAGTTCCGGGTCGGTGAGCGAGTGTGCTCGCTATCGAACGAAAAGAGGATTCACACTCATTGAGTTGCTTGTGGTGATCGCGATTATTGCCGTTCTGGCGAGCCTCCTCTTACCTGCCCTGAGCGTGGCCAAGGCCAATGCCCGTTCCGCCAAATGTAAAAGCAATCTTCGGCAAATCGGCTCGGCCGTTTATCTCTACGTTACTGACCGCAGTTTTTATCCATTGGTCGGGACAGTCACCGAACCGACGGCGAAATGGTACAACGACATTTATCAGTACACGGGCCAGGGTTGGACCAACGGGCTCTACGCATGCCCCGGATACAAAGGGGTTGTCTTTGACGGACGCATTGAAAATCACTCTGTCATCTGGCACTCGCAGGGCAGTTACGGCTACAACGTCGGATCAGCTGACCAAAATGACACGTTCCAATCGGGAGTCGGTGGAAAATTCGTTTTGCCAGGGCAAATCACACGAGAGCCAATTCCTGAAGGCGCCGTCAAGGTTCCAAGCGATTTGATTATCGTCGGCGACTCCTTCTCGACGCTTTCGCAGAAGGACCGGACCGTACTAACCGGCGTGGAATTGTTGTCGCGCAAACTTTATCTGAGGCTGGCGTATGGCACTTCCGATACCGTAAATGCCAAGGACAGCGAAACCCGCCACGCGAGACAGATGAACCTTGGTTTCGCGGACACGCACGTCGAGTCGGGACCGCACAAACGCTGGTTGTTTGACCTGAACCCACAATTGCTGCGACGCTGGCACATCGACAACGAACCGCATCCGGAGTTCTTTCAGTGAAATGCGGCTGCTCTGGATATTCGTGGGCCTATCGCTGCTCTTCTTGATCCCATTTCTGCTTTGGGGCGAGGTTCTCGGCGCCATGTTTTCCAATCGTGGCGCTGTCTCATGGTTGCAGTCATACGGAGCTTGGGCTTGGATCGCTGGCATTGCATTGCTGGTCGCCGACTTGTTTTTTCCAATGCCGGGCACTGCCGTGATGGCAGCGCTGGGTTATGTTTATGGCCCTCTGGTCGGCGGTCTCATCGGCGCTACCGGATCTTTTTTGGCCGGCACGCTCGCTTATGGACTCTGCCGGCTTTTGGGCCGAACGGCGGCTATTCGCATCGTCAAAGAGGGCGAATTGGACAAAAGCCGGCAGGTTTTCTCACAGGTTGGAGGATGGGTCGTGGCACTGTCGCGGCTGGTGCCGTTGTTGGCCGAGGTCGTAGCTTGTATGGCAGGTCTCGCGCGAATGCCAGTCCGCTCCTTCTTTGCCGCCATGGCGTGCGGATGTCTGCCCATGGGTTTTGCTTTTGCCATCATAGGACACGCCGGCGCCGAACGTCCTGCTCTGGCCTTGACTCTCAGCGCCGTTCTTCCTCCAATTCTTTGGCTGGCGGTCCAACCTTTGATCCGCCGGCAGAAGAATAGATGCATTCAAAAACCCTGATTCTCATGCGTGTCTTCATCGTAGGACAGGCGTCCCGCCTGTCTGTAGTTCTGCAAGGTGTGCGCAGGGCGAGGACAGGCGAGGCGCCTGTCCTGCCTGTGGGTGGAAGAGCCAAGCTTCGCTTATTGGCAATCCTTTGTTTATGGGTGGCCGCGCTTGTCACTCGAGCTGCCCCGGCGCTCGAGCCAATCGAAGTTGAAGGCCAGCCGTTGTCTGCCAATGTGCAGCGTTTAGTCCAAGCGCTTGAATTCTTAGGCGCGCCGCTTCCAGCAGACACGATGACCGCGCTCGAAGCAGCGGGACGCGCCCGAGATTCACGGAAAATTCAGCAGCTGCTCGATCCGCACATTCTCTTTGCCGTAAGCATCAATCCCGAGGTGCGCGTCAAAGTCGCCCGCGGCCCAGCCCAAGCCACGCTGCAACAAAGTGGATTCACGCCTTGTCTTGTCAAAGTGGTCAACGAAAGCACGAGCACGCAAAGGCTGAATATATCGAGCCCTCAATCGGGCCCAGTCTATGCCGGCGTTGCTGACTTGAGCATGAAACGGCAAAGACAGGAGCACCTGAAGGTAAATGAAAATGTTTCTAAGCGAACCGATCGCTTTCTGCAGACGGAGCTGTTTGCAAGTCCACCGATGACCGCAAATTTGAGCGGTCTCAAGGTCGAGTATGCGATTGCGCTGATATACAGCAGCGAAGCGGGACAACGCGAAGCAACCATCGCGTTCGATATCGGGGAAGGCACTCAGGATCTCGGCTTTCGCGGCGAGGTTCCGATTCTCTTCGAAGTCAAGCCAGCGATTCGGGTCAAGCTTGCGGTGAAGGATCACGACGACACGCCAACTACAGGCCGGTTCGCTTTCTTCGATCACGCCGGCCACGTTTTTCCGCCGCAAGCCAAGCGGCTGGCGCCCGACTTCTTCTTTCAGAAGCAGATATACCGCAGCGATGGTGGCACAGTGCTGTTGCCACCTGGCGAATTCACGATGTATTCCGGGCGCGGCCCCGAATATCGCTGGCTCAAACAAACGGTTACGGTTCCGAACCGAGGCGATTTTCAAATTGATGTGCGATTGCAACGCTGGATCAATCCGATGGAGCACGGTTTTTATTGTGGCGACCACCACATTCACGCGGCGGGCTGCGCCCATTACACGTCGCCCACGGAAGGAGTCTTTGCCGAGGACATGTTCAAGCAGGTCAAAGGTGAGGGATTGAACGTAGGGAGCATTCTGACTTGGGGCCCTTGCTTCGATTTCCAGCAACAATTCTTCGCTCCAAAAGCGCACGAGCTAAGCGAACCGTTCACGGTCATTAAATATGACATTGAAGTGAGCGGGTTTGGTTCGCAGGCATTGGGCCACGTTTGCTTGCTTAATTTGAAGGAGCAAATCTATCCAGGGGCCAACGGCAGCAAAGGCTGGCCTACTTGGACGACGCCGGTGTTGCGCTGGGCCAAGAAGCAAGGCGCGTACACCGGTTACGCCCATTCGGGGAGCGGCCTGCAAGTGAATCCCTCCGCTGCCGCGCGGCGACTTGCCCAGGAATTCGACGCGAATCAGGATGGACGCCTCGATCGCGATGAAGCTGCGCGCGGGCTGCTGCCGGAAGACTTTGCGACGGCAGACGTGAACGCAGATCAATCACTCAACGAGGCAGAACTTACGCAGAGTGTGAATCGCGCCGCCGATCGGTTGCCCAATCTCGCGATCCCGGAGCTGAACAGCGTCGGCGCACAAGAGATTTTTGTGACGACAGCGCTTGGCCTGTGCGATTTCATTAGTGCAATGGACACGGCGCGGTTGCTCGAGTGGAACTGCTGGTATCATCTGCTTAACTGCGGCTTTCCATTGAAGGTAAGCGGCGAAACGGACTTCCCTTGCATGAGTGGAACACGCGTCGGGCAAGGCCGTGTTTACGTCCAACTCGGGCGCGTGGAACGAATTGACTTCAGCGACTGGTGCCGCGGTGTAGCGCAAGGACGCTCCTACGTCTCGGATGGTTATGCGCATGCCGTGGAGTTTTCGGTGGATGGCAAAACTCCTGGTGAAGAAGTGACTCTAGATGGGCCGCGAACGGTCAAAGTGAAGGCGAAGGCAGCTTTTGCGTCGGAGACGCCGGTGGAGGTTGCGCACGGCCGCGTTCTTCCGGCGGGCGGCCCGAGATTGGTCGGCGATACGGTGGTAATCCACGATCCAGCGACGCAAAGCAGCAGCAATGACTCCAAACCCCGCAAGCGTCTTGTGGAACTCGTGGTGAACGGCCGCGCTGTAGCTTCCAAGGAAGTGCCAGCCGATGATCAACTGCATGAATTGGAGTTTCCCATCGAGATTTCACAGAGCAGTTGGATTGCGTTACGCGAGTTTCCTCAACTCCACACGAATCCGGTCAACGTCAGGGTTGGCGGAAAGCCAATCCGCGCTTCGCGGAAGAGCGCTTTGTGGAGCATCGCATGTATCGAACAACTCTGGCGCGCTCGCGGGCAGAACATCGCTCCGGCAGAACGCGAAGAAGCGCGGAAGACATTCTGGCAAGCGATTGACCGGTACCGCCAAATTGCTTTGGAAGCGCCGGAGGGCAGCTAACGCTAACTCAAAACACACAACATTGGCACAGTCGGCGATTGGCAGGGCGAACCTGCCGGTGAGCCGACAGAAGCAATTCGCAATTACTGTTTGTCGGCTCACCGGCAGGTTCGTCCTGCCTTAAACTGCCTTGTTCAATCTTACAGGCGAAATGTACCAATGTCGTATGTCTCGATTTAGATCAGCCAGCGCTATTCCTTGATGCGTTTGGCTTCAAACTCGTAGCTGCGATCGCTCCCGCCCCACTTCAAATTCACTTTGCCCTTAATGCTATCGCCTTCAAGCTTGCCGGTGTACTGAGTGGCAAACTTCTGGCCATCTCGTTCGCGTTCCACTTTGAATGACACTTCGTCGTTTTCGATTTTGCCTCCGGAGAGAGGCGCTTCGTTTTGACCGAAGGCGATCGTACCAGTAATAGATTGTCCCTCCTGCTTTAGCTTAAGGAGAGGTTCAAAGCTTTGTCCACCGGGCGTCGTAAAGGTGTATTGCCAATTTCCCGTGACGTTCACAGGTCCTTTGCGAGCTTCGCGTTTCGCATCCCAATTGCGTGTTGTTGGCTGGCCCCCGAAACTGGATTCGATCTTTCCCAAGATCGTGTCGCCCGAAATTTTGCCGTTGTACTTTGTGACGATAATGTCGCCACCGCGCTCGCGTCTGACCTGGAACGAGATTTGATCACCTTCCAGTTTGAGACCTTGAATCGGCGCTTCGCCGCCCCGCCCGCTAATGGTCCCGACCAGTTTGTCGCCGTCGAACTTCAGCTTCATTTGCTGATTCAACGGATTATTGTTGAACGCAAAGGACCAGTTCCAGGCGCCCGTCGGGTCAACCTTCGTTTCCTGGCCTGAAATGCTAAGTGTCGCAACAAAGGCAAGGGAAAGGAGAGTTGTTTGCACTGCGTAATTCAAATTTCGTCGCATAAGATTTCTTAAGAAGAATGTTGAAATCATTCTGTCGCGAGAAACTGCAGCAGGCGAGTTCAAACTTGTAGCAACCAAGGCAACCGGGGTGCATCCCGAAGTTGTCGGCAAATCGTAGCGGCGGGCATCCTGCCTGCCGTAGAGCCGAGGCATCCTGCCCGGCGGATCACGCGCACGCACTAGAACGCAGCCTCCTCGTTGCAAGCGTTGCTCCGGGCGGCAAGATGCACGCCCTCTACGGCAGGCAGGATGCCCGCCGCTACCGACAACTTCGGGATGCGCTCCAGCCCCGCAAATTTTGTCATCCGAAACGGCCAATGCTTGAACGACATTGTTTGCATTCGGGTTCCAGTCGCGGGGGGCGCCGGTCGCCACGTTTGTCCATTCGGGCAAGCAATATTGCGTTCTTGCCGGTTTAGCAAAAGGCTTTTTAAGTTCGTGTCGTGAACAAATCGCTGACATTGCGAACCATGACATCCGGCGATCTGGAGTTTGCGCACGCGCTGCGGGACTTGATCGGATGGAATCAAACCATCAATGATTGGCAACGATTGGTCGCTTACGAACCGAAAGGGTGCTTCGTTGCAGAATGGGAAGGTTCACCGGCGGGCACCGCAACAACAACCTGTTACGGAACCGAGTTGGCATGGATCGGAATGGTGCTGGTGCATCCGCAATATCGCCGGCGCGGCATCGGCAAAGCTTTGCTCGAACATTGCCTGGAGCACCTCCGCGAGAGCCGGATTTCGTGCATCAAACTCGACGCAACGCCGCTGGGCAAACCGCTCTACGAACAGCTCGGCTTCCGCGAGGAATGGGCGCTCACGCGTTGGAGCAAAGACTTCTCGAAGTATCAGGAGGAAGTTGCGGCCCCGCGCTCGGAAATTGAGTCCGGCGCAAACCTCCGATCCTGGAAGCAATCAGGCATCACGCAGATCGGCCAATTCGACAGCGCAGCCTTCGGTGTGTCTCGCGAAAGAATGTTGGAGTTACTCGCACAAGGAAGTACGAGATGTATCATCCACACTTCCTCCGATGATTCAATTACAGGCTATGGCATGCTGCGCGCAGGCTCCAAAGCGGATTACTTGGGACCACTCGTTGCGACCTCGGATCAGACTGCGCTTGCATTGATCAGCACGCTTCTTTCAGGACCGCTGGAACGGTCGGTGTATTGGGATATTCCCGATGCAAATGTCGCGGCGGTTACGAAAGCCAAGGACTTGGGGTTTGCTCCACAGCGTCCATTGCTTCGGATGCACCTCGGGCGAAACGAAAATCCTGGCCAGCCAGCGTCTTGCTTTGGCATTGCTGATCCGGCCATTGGGTAACAATGAGGCCATTATAATTACAGGGGCGCGGACCGCCGAGCCCGCGCGCGGCACGAGTGAAATCTAAGAACAACGCGCGGACTCGGCGGTCCGTGCTCCTGTTGGGTCCTGTTGGGGCCAGCCTTGCATCGACGGCTGAACTGCGATAAGAACGTGGCCTGATTATTTGCATCTTTCCAAACGAGGCTATGAATTTGGGCGGAGGCAATTGAAAACAGGCTGTCGTCCGTTTTGGGCGATGCGGCTGTGAAGCCTGCGGTGAATTAGCTTGGGGTTTTGATCGGTGTGAATGCAGAAACGTGAAATTGCCGGACGCCTCGAAAGTCTTGAAAAGTTTCGACTCTGCGAACGTTTCTGCAACGTAAAGGCTGCGCTCCCTGACTCGTTGAAGACCAATGCGTCATTTGCACGCAAATTGAGTGAAGTATTCGAGGCGCGGCCCGCGAAGCGCCAGCTTTAATCGCTCCCCCACGGCCGGCTCAGTAATTACCCCAACGCGTGACTCCCTTGATAATTCGGTCAAGTTGAGGAATTTTTAACATCGTGAGTCCCACGAACGATTTGACGGACGGTCAAGACAGGTCCAAAGGGTTATCCCACGGCTCTGTTTTGGAGGTGGACTGAGTGGCGCAGATGGTGCTATAAGATTAGAGTTTAGAGTGTCGAAGCTGCCAAAATGGCGGCGCTCTTTGGAGAACATTATGAATTCAATCAAAGATCGAACCAAACTGGACGTTGTTCTTCTGCTGAGTTTGTGCGCAGCCACCCAAACCTGGGGCCAAGTCACCATCGGCTCGGATGACATGTTCAACAGGATCGGCCAGTACTACAAAGCGTACGCCAACCGTTCCGATGTGGTCGTCAGCGGACGGCTTGGCACGACCGGCGGACCTCAAGCCTGGGATTTTACGTCCGGACCGACCGACGATGTTTATCGCTTCGATTATGTGGCGGTGAACGATGAAGGCAACGGGACGGATTTCCCGAATGCCAAGATCGCCGAGCGGAAAACTGAGCAAGCAAACGGATCGAAAGCTTGGCTGTACTTCGAGCAAGTTCCAGGAGTGGGACGGAAGGTTTATGGGGCGCACGAAAAGAAGATTAATGCAGATGCTCCCGTGTTGATCTTTCAACCCCCAGTCATCGATTTCCCGGAGACAATCAGCTACGGCGACAAATGGGCCGCCACCATGAGCTACAAGACCGAGTTTCTGACTTTCGACACGCAACCGGATCCGGACGATCCCGACAGCGACGGCGGCTCGCTTACTATTCCGCTTATTGTCGAGACCAGTTCTGAATTTGTGGTCGATGCGCATGGGATTCTGAACTTGCCGGGAATTAGTTTCGGAAACGCCCTCCGAGTCAACGAACTCGCAATGCACACCTTCAAAGTTGATATCGAAGGCAACGGCAGTTTTGAAACATTCGCTACGGAATTTGTTCGGACTTACTACTGGCTGCGAGAAGACAACGGCATCGCGGCGCAGATCACCTCGAAACATCAAAACACGCCGCCGCCGGATAACTTTACAACCGCTTCCCATTTCATCCGGATGTTTGAATCGAATCACCCGAAGGGCACCGTCACAGTAGCGCCGGCCATCAGAAACCTGAAGCTCACGATCAATGACGGACGTGCATTGCTCAATTGGACGAAGAATGCCAGCGCCAAGTCTTATCGGGTCGAATACACGTCAAAGCCTGGGGGAACGGAACCCTGGACTAAACTCGAAGAAACGCCGAACAACTTCGTGCTGGATGCTACGATCTCCAGCGCTCCAGCGCGCTTCTATCGAGTTGTGCCGATCAACTAACTAATCGCTGTTTGGGCATATGAATCCAACGGTCTTCGCAGCTCCAAAGAGGAGAGGATTCACCCTCATTGAACTGCTGGTTGTCATTGCGATTATCGCAATCCTGGCTGCGTTGTTGCTGCCCGCATTGGCAATAGCCAAATCAGGCGCCCGCTCCGCGCGGTGCAAGAGCAATCTTCGGCAGCTTGGGCTGGCTTTGACCATGTATGTGGACGACTTCGATCGCTATCCGAGTTGCTATTTTGACGCAGCTATTTTGGAGAACGAACCGTGGCATGTGAAATTGAAGTCGTATCTCTCGAGCAAGTGGACCGATCCGGTTTATCGCTGCCCCGACTACAAAGGAATTACCCTGGACGGAAACGACGATGGGGCTCCGCTCGGGAGCTATGGATACAACGCAAATGGAGTCGAGTTTTATCCGGCGGAACTTGGACTGGGCGGCAAGTTTGCAAATGTTCACGACCGGGTTGTGCCGCTTATGGAAGAGGACGAGAACATAGCGCCCCTCTCTGCGTCTCGCGTCAAGGCGCCCAGCGATATGATCGCTCTGGGCGACGCCACATTGGTTTGGGTCAATCCTCTCCTAATGAAACTTCTCTACAACCGGAAGGAATCGGGGGCGACTTACAGTGGCGCGGCGGTCATTGACATCACGTCACACAATATTGGGCTTTCACCCCAGTGGCCGGGCCGCACCGGAATTATCAATGCAACCAAGCAGCGTCACAAAGAGAGTTACAATATCTCTTTTTGCGACGGCCACATTGAGAACATCAAAGAGCAAAAGCTTTTCGAGAAAACCGATACGGCGATGCGCCGCTGGAACAACGACAATCTTCCGCACGCCGACTTGTTGAAGGAACTATAAAGCAGGACCGTTTCGTGCCGGTGCATCCCCAAGTTGGCGTTTTTTCGGTGTATGCTTTAGCGGGCGGAGATTCTCGGTCGGCAAAGCTTTCAGAGCGAGCACCGGCAGCTCATTGTCTGCGCGCTGAACCTTAAGCCGCGCCATAACCGCCACGGCTTCCGCGACTGTCTTAGCGGGTTCCTGAGTGTCCTGATTGATGCGCGGGATTCGCCGGACCTGTTTTTGGCCGGCATCGTCTTCAACCGCGAGCCGCGCATAGCACCGATCTCCACGGCGCCACAGCCCGCGAATTGGTCGCTTGCGAGCGTCCTTAACCTTGGTGTAACGTCCGGTCCGATGATTTGTGTTAGGGCGCGTCTTTTCTGGCTGTAGCGGCGTCTCGTAAGAGCGCCGCTAACGTTCACGGGAAGAATGCGGCGCTCTTACGAGACGCCGCTACAACTGAAAAGACGCGTCCTCTGATTTGTGCCACTTACATGACCATTGCTTGCGGCTGCATTCGGATATTAGTAGATTAATTTTTTTGTAATAAGTGTTGCCGGTGTGGCGAAATGGCAGACGCACAGGACTTAAAATCCTGGGGCTTTAAAAAGCCGTGTCGGTTCGAGTCCGACCACCGGCACCAAATGCTGGCATTTGGTCACGGCGATGCAGGGATCCGCGCTCGGGATTGCATGGGTGAACTTATGGCGGCGACAGCACGACGATACGGTAGAAGCGCATTGATCCCGTCACGTTGATGGGCAATTGCAAACCTCTTTCCGAAGGCGCGGAAGCAATATCGGTGAGCTTCTGCCACGAACCACTCTCCAGCGAATCCCGGAACTCGATGCTGTAGGCTTTGTTCGCCGCGGCCGTAAACTCGAACGTGAGGAGCCCGCTCGAATTCAATTGAAGGCCGGCGCGGAACACACTCGTCGCGTTGCGTGGGTTTGTTCCGGCCAAATACTCCTGCAGATTGTTCGCCCGGTCTTGGTCAGGGTCGCTTGCAGCATCGCCGTTGTCGTTTGGATTGAGACCGTGCGCAATCTCCCAATCATTCGGCAAGCCGTCGCTATCTGAATCGCCAACGATAGTGGTTCCCGCGCCAGGATTCGGCGTGGACGCCGTCCAGTTGACCGGGTCGTTGCCGTAAGTTGACACACTGATTCGTTGCAAGGAAAGACCGGCGCCATCGGCAGCAGCGGGCCAGGGAGCGACGTCACTATAATCAATGCGATCTATAGTCACGTAAGGAACTAAACCAAAGTCCGGGCCGGGCAAGGTTTGGGGAGCATCCGGTTTCTGCAAAACGAGGGTATCACCGCTGTCTCGGAGTTTTCCTCGGTACGGTCCGGCCAAGGAAGCTCCGGTTCCATACATGTTTTGGAATGCAACCACAGCATCCGAGCGGGGATCGAAACTCACAACCACAAGACGCCCGGCCGCCGGAATAACGGCGCCTTGAGGAAAATCAAATTCGATTCCTTTTCTCAAGCGCCAGGTGTTCGCTGGATTTGCTGGATCGTATAGCGGCACGGACAGGGCGCTCGGATTGTGCAATTCGACAAATTCCAGCGCGTCATCGGCATTTGGTGAGCGGCACATGATCTCGCTGATCACGATGGGTCCGACTTTTGCCGACGAGTTGGGCGCGCCGGTTCCAAACCGGAATTGATCGACTGCGCTTGGATTATCCTGGCCGAAGGTGCGTCGAGCCATCGGCACGAAGTGAAAGCCTTGGCTGGTCAACACGCGCCCGAACGAGACGCCATTCTCCGATGCGTCGAATGCCGCGGAAGCGCGGTAGCCGGTCAACTCTCCATTGATCGTTTGCGACAAGTAAACTTCGTCGCCCTTGGCGGAACTAAACGAAAACGGTTCGCTGGCTGTTTCACTGCGATTGAACTGAAACTCATAAAGCGCCAGATAGCCGCCTGCGGGAATGATGGTGTTGTCAGGAATCCGATATTTGCGGAGGCTGGCCGGAGTGTCGCTCAGGAACCAACCGCCGATGTTGACGGCGCTGGCGCTGGGATTGTGGAACTCAACAGCGTCTTCGAGAGGCAAATCGCTATGACTGAGCAGTTCGTTGATCACCACGTTATCGAGCGGACGAAAATTGCCGCTGCCCGGAGATGGCGTGGCGGGAAAGTTCGCGAGGCGGGTTGCGCCGTCTGGGAATCGCCCTTGTGAAACGCCAATGACTTGCGGACCAAAAGTGATTCCATCGATCAACGCTCCATTAACCGAAGAGATTGCGAGCGCTTCACCCGAACCGGTCAATCGAAAATTCACATGATCGGCGCCAGCCTCTAAATTCTGATCCGCCTCGAATCGCTGGAAGGCATGCGATCCCGTCCCGATGAACGACAATGGAGGCAGCGCATGTTTCATAGGACTGCTCAGATTGTCAGACAACCAGAAGCGGCTCATTTCGACGGGTTGCGCATTTGGGTTGAAGACTTCGAACCAATCCTCACCCGTCGCCGGATCAGCCATCCACTCATTGATCCGGAGCGATGGCGGGTTCGCGAGCGCTGCTGCCGTATTGGCGCCGCCAAATGTTGGGTTGGTCAGAACCCAATTCGTGCCGCCGTCCGGGACGCGGCCGATGGACCAATTTGGCGCTTGCAAGCCATAAGTTACTGAACTGAGAAGCCGCCCTCCGTCAGCCGCGCGATTGAAAAGATGGACGCTGCCGCCATTGGCTTTGAGACCCAGACCTGTGTTGCTGTCCGAAGCAGGAGCATCGGAATTGAAGCGAACTCTCAGGAATCCCTTGGCAGCGATCGACGAACCAATCGGAAAACTCCAACGCCGCGGGGCCGCCACATCATCGGTCAAGCTCATGCCCGCGAGATTTACCCTGTCGTTCGAAGGATTATAAAGTTCGACCCAATCCGGTCTGCTCCCATCGGTGTCAGCCAGCGAAGCGTTGTTGGCCAAGACTTCGTTGATCACCAGACCAGACTGCGCCGCGCTGTTGGTCGCAATCAGCGCATCGATCTTCAAGCCGAAGACGATGTCGCTGCTGGTCCGATTGATCTGATGAACTTCGACCGCCAGAAAGTTCGCGCCCGAACGCAATTGTTCCACGGGCAGTGTGAACGTCTGGAGAGTTGCGTCGCCCAAGTTCGCGGCCGCAAACGTTCCAAAATCTGCCCCGGCGCGGAGGTTGAATCGCGAGACTTCGCGACCGTTCAGGTAGAAGGCGGCGCCGTCGTCAACCAGATGCGTGACCTGAATGCTCGAAGCGGTCAGTCCTTCCGTCACGTTAAATTGCGCCCGGAAATAGTATGTCGAGTTCGTCGGAGTCGGAAGCGTGGTCAAGAGCGGCTGAGGCAGAGGATTGTTCTCGATGCCGAGCAATCCGGGTCCGGAGCGCCATGGACTGTCGTCGTAGTTCGTTTCTCGCCAGGCGGCGCCCAGATCGGTCCCGGTCGCGTTGTACTTCCAGAGGTGATTGAATGGGACCAATGTGACGGTTTGGGAAGGTGGAGGCACGAACGGGCACTGGTTCGGCCCGCCCGGAGTAGGCGAGCCAAGGGCCTTGATCGAGGATTCTCCATCCGCGCAACGGCCGGTCGATGTGCCCAATTGCTGTCCGCTGTAAACAACCGAGTCGATAAGAGACAGATCAGGCGCGAGCAAGGCAATCTCACCTTGTTCAGTGCTCAGGTTGAAGTTGAATTCGTGCGGGCTGTCGGCATCTCCTGACACGAATAACACATATCCGTTGGCCGAAATGAAGGTCACCGGCGCAACGCGGCTTCGCGTTGGCGCGCCGGACGGTTGATCTGTGAGATAACTCCCGCCAAGCGCGACGGGTAATGGTTGAGGATTGTAAAGTTCGATGAAATCGTCCGGATAGGGGCTAAGACCCAGCGTGAGCCATTCGTTAATCTTGACTTGTTTGGGATCGCCGAGTTGCTGAACAGCATTGGCTGCGCCGAACGTTGGCTGCGTCAGCACCCAGTCCCCACCGCTGTCCACACGGCCCAAGGAAAAGTCTGGCACTTGAGCGCCGAATTCAACCGAATCCAAGAGAGCGCTCCCTGTCGATGCGCTGTTGAAGAGATAGACGCCATCGCCCGTTTGATCGAGACCGAAGCCAAGTTGGTTCGCATCCAAGACCAGGTAGCCGCCGGGCGCCAGCACAGTTCCATTGGCGAACGTGAACTTGTTTGGCGCATCCGGGTTGTCGGTCAGGCGCATGCCGGACAGGTTCACGGGCGACCCGCCTTCGTTGTAAAGCTCGACGAGATCAGGATAGAGACCGTTGCGGCTTACGGCGGCTGCATTACCCGCCAGCACTTCGTTGATCCGCGCTGCCGGCCAAGCCGGATCAACAATCCACGCGCGCACGGTTGCCTTGCTCTCGGTTTGCCAAACGCCGGCCGAATTTTTGCCAATCACGGCGACGATGTTAGTCCCAATTTCCAGGCGAATGATCGGCATCGCGCTGTTGACCGGTGTTTCAGGACCATAAGCGCCATTATTCAACCGGAGACGATAATGCGTAATGCCTGTGCCGCCGATGGAGAGTGTGGCGGCGTTTTGCGGCGTGGGAGAACGTGGGCCGCCCGAAATCGTGGCGATGGGTGTTGTGACAGCGACTGTCTTCGGCGGCAATTGCGATTGGACAAAACTGCGCCGACCGTCCATCCACGTTTTGACCGCATTGATCGTGGGTTGCGGAACGTAGCTTCCCAGCACTTGATCGATCAAGGCATCGAAGTGCGGTTTTGAAAACGTGGTCTCGATCAAGCGTCGCAACGTCGCGTAATAAAGCGGCTCGAAGTCCGGCGAATGCAGGAAGCGATTCATCGCCCGCCATGCTCCCTCAGCATCGCCGGAAATTGGGCAGCAGGTTGCGCGAAAGAGTTCGACGTTTTGGGCGAGCGATCCTTGGCCGAGAATCTGATCCAAATCATGATAAAGCAGCAGGAACCGGCGATCTGCGTTCCCGCGGTACATGTAATAATCGTCGTTGTTGCCGGTGTTCAAACCCGACTCGCCATTAGCCATCAGGTTCATCACCGCCAGATGCGTCAGCCATTGCTCCACGTTGATAACCTTGCGGACATTCTCGGCGGTGAACTGAGCGCCGCTGTTTTCGCCCATGACTTGCAGCATGGCGATTAGGTCGGACCAATCGTCTTCGCTGACGTTCGTTTCTTTGAAGTAGGTGTTGGCATATGAATTCTTGTTGGCGCCTCGATAATCGAAGTTCGGCGGCCGAATATCCCGGATGACTTTGTAAATGTTGCCTTCGCTATCGGTGGGAAAATGGCGGTCAGGCCAGCCGGCATCGTACACCTCATTGGCCGCGTACGAGCCGAACATGCCGCCACCCGCATTCGCCTGATTCGCATTATTAATGCGGACTTGGACCGCTTGCGAGTAAGTGCCGATGGCGCCCGATTTGTTGGCCAGCCAACTGCCGAAATGTTGCATGTGAACTTGCTGCGAGTTCAGATTGATCGCGACAACGCCTTTCCATGGTTCATCCGCGCGGAAATTGACGCGGTAATTCGGGGGATTCGCGCGCCGGCTGCCATGACCGCGATTGCGCACGCCGGTGAGATAACGCAGATCGGTTCCGGTTCCGTCAAAACTGATGAATGTTGCATTCATCTGCGAGTTTGGCCCTTCGCCGCTGCTTTGCGATGGAATGATGGCGAGCTCCGCGCGTTCGTTTTCGGTCATGATGATTTTGTAAAGCGGCTGGCGTCCGGCGTAGGCAGTGTCATCGACCTGATAGAGCGCGTTGACGACTTGGCCCGTTGGACCGGCGCCGTCTGCAGCGGCAATAGCGGGCGCCGGCCAAGTGCGCGCACTGCCGAGAGCGTCAACGGCATGAATGTAGAATTCGACGACGGAGTTGCTGGCTTGGGCCGGAAGGATCGCGCTAACAATACCGTCGTTAGCTGAAATGTCGCCGTTCAATCCATCGTCGCGCATCGTGGCAGCGCTGAAGTTCGGCGGCGTCGCGCTGTTGACGCGGTGGCGCAGAGTGACGACAACTTCGCCTTGCGCTTCGTCGCTGACCTTCGCGGTGACTCGGACGGTCTCGCTCGATTTCGGCACGACTGGAAAATGAGCGGCGTTCTCAATGAGCGGCGCAATATTATTTGCGATGACTGAGTTAGCGCGGCCCGGAGTTCCATTTTGAATGGCGCTCGAAGCCCAATTCTGGCCGTTGTTGTTGGACATCGAAGCATTGATGAGCTCTGCGGATTTACCGAGGCCATCATGCTCCGCGAACCAAACCCAGCCGCGATGCTGCAGCTCGAGCGGTCCGCGGCGGCGAATTGCCCAATCGCCTTCGTCCGCGCAGCGGACGCTATCAACGCGATTGCCTTGCGCGTCGTCGAGGTCGATGTCTTCGCGACTGTTGCTGAGCATGCCGGTCCAATTCCCGACGACGTTATTAACGCCCGGATATTTCGCGCGAAAGGCGGTCAAATCGGCTGCGACCACAAGGTAACCGTTCGGTGGAACGGTGACGATGGGAAACGCAAACTCGACAGCATCGCGCAAGCGCCAGGCTTGGAGATTCACCGGAGACGCGCTGCGGTTGAACAATTCGATGTACTCTTCGAGCGGGTTTTCGGAAGAAGGATGATACATGATTTCGTTAATGACGATGCCGGCCTGATCGGGATCGAGAAGGTAACTCCAGGCGCCGCCGCCAAACGGATTGTTGGCTTGATCGCGAATCGAGTTCGATCCTGCCCAGCTCACAGCGACAGTTCCTTCTGGTGGTTGGGGGAAGACAAAGGTGTACGGACCGGCGCCAGATCCGGACACGCTGCTCGCCGGCTTCGAATTAATCAGCAAATCGGACGCGCGGACGCCAGCAACCGACTCATCAAAACTGATCACGATGTTTGTGAGCGCCGCCACAGTAGAGTTGGCCGGCGGGCTCAAACTCTGCACGGCGGGCGGCGCAGCATCACTGAACTGATATTGCCAGGTCGTTCCTGGTGCAGTGTGATTAAATGGGTTGGGCGGCGTGAACGTGTCGGTTATCCCGTGCGCCGGAGACCAGCTAATGGCAGCTCCGCCTGGCGAAGTTGGCGTGAACACAAAGGTGAAGGTGTCACCGGCGCCGTTGACTTCTGTGGCAGGAACGCCATTGAGCAGAAGGTCCGCCGCATTCACACCAGCCATAGCTTTCGAAAATGTGATCGTAACTTCGCGAAGACTCGTGACGGGGCCTGGAAGCGGTGATTGGCTTACGACGGTTGGGGGGCCCGCGTTGGCGCTCACGATGATGTTCACGGTGCTGGAACTTCCGCTGAGGCTAGTCTCATCGGTGGCAACAGCGCTAATTGCGTAACTTCCTGGCGGGACATCGTTCCAAACGAACTCGAAAGGGTTGCTCGCATCCTCACCGAGCTTGGCGCCATTGGCGAAGAAGGCCACAGTTTTCACAGAACCGTCTGCATCAATCGCGTTCGCGCTCATGACGATTTTCGCTGGAGCGCCGAAGATCGCGTTGTTCGCCGGCGCCGTTACAATAACAATCGGTCGCGAATTCCCCGGCGCCGCAAGCACGGCGGACAATTCGAGATCAAACCTGACATCAGAACTGTTCGCGCTGCCTTGGTGCATTTCGACCGCGACAATGTTCGTGCCGGCGGTCAGCAAACTCTTGTCCAGTGTGCTCGGCTCCCAATTGTAGTCGGAACCGGCCGTCGCCAGAGTTCGAAACTTCACCGTCCCGGTGGGCATAGCGACGCGGTGAGCTTCGCGCCCATTGAGATAGATGATGGCGCCGTCATCCCGCAGCAAATTCATTCGCAAGCTCTGAACCCGCGCGGGATCGGCGAGAACAAAGGTTCGGCGAAAATAATACGTGATGAATTTGTTGTTCGCACTCGGACCGAAGCTCAGAGTAGTCGCTTCGTCGCCGTAGCCGCAGCCGAGTTGCGCCTGGCCGGTTTTCCACGAACTGTCGTTGAAGCTGAGCTGAGTCCACGCCGTGCCCTGATCCGTGCCGGCATCGAGGTAGCGCCAATCACTGCCAGCCGCCACGAGCACGTTTGTCGAGGGCGCTTCACCGGTAGAAACGGAAATGTTAACCGGCGCCGAGGTTGTCATCAGTCCACCGGTCTGGATTGCCACGGCGCGGAGCGTGTAATTGCCGGCACGAACGTTGTTCCAGGCAAAACTGTAGGGAGCGCTCACGTCATTTCCGAGATGGGAAGCGCCCTCGAAGAATTTAACCTCGCTCAGGCTGGCGTCCGTAGAATTGGCGGTCGCTGCGATCGTGATGTTGGTGGGCGCAATGAAGATGGCCCCCGGAACTGGCGAAGTGATGGCAACGAAGAAGGCGGCCGAATTGGGCGCGGCTGTGAACATGCCGATATCGGTCGGGCTTCCATCGGGATCAACTGGAAACGCTGGATCGCCAGCATTGATGCATGGAGAACCCGGCTTAAGTCGATAATCGCCGCCGGAGATATTCATGAACAAGGGATCGTCCGTGATGTTTCCTGCTCCGAGCCAGGTTTCGGAGAGGTTGCAATAGGTGACCGACACGAATTTTTCGGGGCCGAAGTCTGAGTGGATGGCATCGGCCGAGCGCACGATCGAATTCGACAGGTAGATGTTGATGTTCCCGGCGGAGGCGTTGGACTTCGTCGCAGCGGCTACCCCCTTGTCGATGCCAGCGATCGTGCAATGATCAACGCGTAGAACCGCCAGCGGCCCGCTGCTTTTGCCAGAAACACCGGCAAAGCAGTTCGCAATCAAACAGCGCCGCAGCTGAACTTCGCCGTTAAAAGCAATGACGCCTTTGGCGTCTTCGTTCGGGTTTGGCCAATCGCGAATGATGCAATTCTCGATGGTGACATTGGAATCGAGCGTATCGATGGCATCATCGGCGCCAGACGCGAGCACGCAGCCTGAAAGGGTGAGTGAGCGTCCAGCCGCGGAGTGGAGGTAAATGCCATCGGAATCATCCGGCCCTGACATTTCCATGAAATAGCTGTTCGTGCAGGCAAGGCTGGTCCCGGCGATTTCTGGCTCCATGCGCGCGCGGGTGAACACGCAATTACGAATCGCCAACGTCGAGCCACTAGCTTGCATGATCTTGCCGACGGTGCTGTCGTTCGCAGTTAGGTCGGAGATCACGCAGCTATCTAAAGTGATGGTCGAGTCGCTCGGACGGATGGCTGGTCCCGTGCCAGTATGACCCTCGCCTTGGGCGCGACCAGCCGGGTGCTGATAGACCGAAGGCTGCGCATTATTATGACGAATTTGGCCCCAGTTCAGATTCGGATTCTCGCAAGTGATTGTGACGGGGTTTGATTCCGTTCCGAGCGACTGAATGGTTCCATTGACATTGAGGCCAATGCCAGACGTTCCAGTGGCAACGCCATTGATCAAAACAAGCGTGTCCGGCTGAATCGTGAGGGTGTGGCCCGAGGGAACGGTAACCGTTCCCGTGACATTCACGACGCCTCTCCAAGTTGTCGAGGTCCCAGGCAATTCACCGCTCACGGCGATGAGGGCTTGGCCGCCAAGACTGCTGACGGACTGCGCCGTCTGTTGACCGTTAACGGTTGCCGTCAATGTGAAGTCGGCGCTGCCGGTGATCGTGAGAAGCGCCGTTCCTAAACCGTTACGCAGAGTGATTCGGTTGGTGGAAAGAGCGACACCAGGCCGGTCTGTCGAGAGGAAAGCTTCGGCATCCCAAAGGGTCCAATCGCGTTCCCCGGAGGCATTGCGGACCTCGACACGGGCGAGATAGGCGATTCCAGGCATGTAGCCGGCTGGAGCAAGCAACTTAACCTCCGTTGATAACTGGGCTGCCGAAGCCAAAACTAGAGGATATCCTGAATCTAGTTGAAAATTGAAGAGTGGCTCTTGGCGTGGTAGCAACCACGCAAACAAAGAAACAAAAACAAGAGCCACGCATGAAAGTCGAAACCAAGAATCGAAAAAAAGCAATGGCGGGATTCCGCCAAATGAGCAGCGAGCAACAACAGCGTCAGCAAGTGCATGAGATCATCCAGAACGGCGCTCAGGCTCTGCATGAAGTGACCTTGAATCTGGGCCGGCAGTTGGCCGAATTTATTCTTTATTCGGAGCGGGAGGAGCGGGCCGGCCCAGACTGTCAGCCACGCAAAGAGGGGTTGTACAAATGGGCTTCGGAGCCTGGCTCAGTCTATATCGGCGGACAGAAAGTCCGAGTCGAGCGCCGGCGACTGCGGCGGGGTGATAAAGAAGTGCGATTAAAGAGCTGCCAGGCGATGCAACAAAGCGAAGGTTTTTCCGAACAGTTGCTCGGCCAGTCGCTGGCGGGACTGTCCGGGCGGCGCTACCGCGAGACGCTGGTCAATGCGGCCGAGGCTTTGGGGGTTTGGCCCAGCGCGGTCTCGGAGCGTCTGGTGGAGGCGACCACGCAGAAGTTCAAAGAATTCCGGGAGAGGCGCCTGGAAGATTTTGCGCCGGTGGCCCTGTTCCTGGACACGGTGCATCGCGGCGGGATGGCCTTTGTGGTGGCGCTGGGCCTGGATATTCAGGGCCAGAAGCGCGTTTTAGGTTTCTGGGAAGGGGCCACTGAAAATGCCGAAGTGGCCGAGACATTGTTGGCTGATCTGGAGGAGCGCGGGCGTTGTTGCGCAAGAGGCTCCACTCGGCCAATCCGATCGAGAGTTTGTTTTCGCGCGTGCGCCTGTGTGAGAAAAACATCAAACGTTATCGCCGTTCCACGATGGCCCAGCGCTGGCTGGCCAGTGTGTTGCTTTATGGAGAGAAAAGTTTTCGCACCATCAAAGGCCACGAGCACATCCAAGCCAGGGTGGCCAACATTGAAGTCGAACATGCAACCATGAGTCATCCTTAAATCTTAAAAGCGTTTTTTAATGAGCCACTCCAAAAAGTTTCAACTAAAAGCTGGACATGCTCGAAAACTAAACTCAGCAACAGCATAGGATTCCACAGAGAGTTTCTTCGGATATTCATCATGCGATTAGCGATGGACTCAAATACATTACCCGCCTAAAAGCAAATCACAGACCAGGGAAGGTGTGGGATCATGTACTAAGCAGCACGCAGAACCTGGTGCAAAAAGCAGCCCTCTCCCAATCGGATGGGGAGAGGGCTGCTTTTTGCCTTCGCCAGCCGCAGTTTAAAAAAGAACGCAGCCTGAACTCGGGCAGGCTGCGTTCAATTCTTGCGCGCCTATCAAGTGGGATAAAGCGCAGATTTGGGTGAGCTAACGTATTACTTGGCCTTTTCGCGTTTGGCTTCCCATTCGTCCTTCCGCGGTTCAGCGCCATCGCGGCCGGGCCGTTCAATGGCGCCCTTTAGCGTGTCGCCACTGATCTTGGCAACGTATTTGGAAGTCCGTGTCCCACCACCGCGCTCGATAGAGGTCGTGAAGGAAAGTTCGTCGCCTTTGAGCTCGGCGTCCTTGAGGTCGGTCTCGCTGGTTTGGCCTTGGCGTCCGGGCGCCTTGAGTTTGCCGGTGACCTTTTCACCGTCGAGTTTTAGTTCGAGGCTGAACTTGCGTGGTTCGCCGCCGTCGCGACCAGGCGTGCTCCAGGTCCAAGTCCCGGTTGGGTCCACTTTCTTGTCCTGCGCATTTGCCATTACGGCAACCATGAAGCCCAGACAGACAGCTGCTTGAAGGAGAGAAGTTAAAGTTCGTTGCATAGTGATTTTTGTGAGATGGATGACCCCTTTAGACTGCAAGAACCCTGGCCGAGGTTACAATTCAGAAATTCTGGCTGAAGGGGCGAACGCCAAGGCGAAACACAGTATCCTTGCCAGGAATAAATCTCCCAGGGTTTCACTCCTCGAATTTGGGGATCGATTGCGCCCGCGTAGCCGCTGCTTCAATTTGATCCCATTCCTTAGATTCTTTGCTCCGATACCAACGGTCCAAAGCGGCTCGGGGCGAAGCATCGATATTTGGAAAAGACGGTTGGGTTCAGCCACCAGTCGCTGCTCCGCTTCCTTCGGGCTGCAACGGATAGCCAGACGATAAACTTCCCGGCGCCAATCGGCACCACAGGCGCCAACCGGCGCCGATTCAGGCCTCGCCCAGGCACGGCGCTGCAGGTAGAATGAGCGAACGCGGAACAAAGCCCGAAACTGTGCCCTCAATGTGCCCTCAAACGCACACTTGCATTTGAGGACGCGCTAACGTACAAAAACCGCAAGTACAGTCTTACAGTCAACCCACACGCCGATATGCAAAAAATGAAATCCCGGTCCACGACCCATATCACTTGCCAGAAACGCTCCCGGGCGTTCACGTTGATCGAACTTTTGGTGGTTATTGCGATTATCGCGATTTTGGCTGGGATGCTTCTGCCGGCTTTGGCTAAAGCGAAAACCAAGGCGCAGGGGATCATGTGCTTGAACAATCACAAGC
>Ga0194132_10001276_pt1 | contig 51081 bp, 45 predicted proteins | sample TA2KigOf80mmetaG_FD_148612 | JGI IMG/M metagenome (GOLD analysis project Ga0194132, IMG submission 148612) | Freshwater microbial communities from Lake Tanganyika, Tanzania - TA2015054 Kigoma Offshore 80m | ecosystem: Environmental > Aquatic > Freshwater > Lake | place: Tanzania: Lake...
CGCACCACCTCGCCGCTGGTGCGCGGCGGCCCCGGCCGGAAGCCGCGCCGCGGCGGCGCCGGCCGATCCGCCACGCGCACCTCGACCACGTCGCCGTGCAGCGCGTCCGCCTCCATCCCCGCGGGGACGAACACGTCGCCGCCGCGCTCACGCGGCGACGAGCCTTGCGGCGCAACGAAGCCGTAGCCCTGCCGTGTGCGCGCGTAGCGCCCCTCGACCAGACCGCGGCCGGCGCGCGGATCACGCCGGCCCTTCGCCTCGCGCGGCGCAGGCGCGCGACTCTCGCGTGACGCTCTCTCGCGGCGCGCGGTCGTTGCGCCGGGCGCCAGGACGGGGGCCGGCGACGAGCTGTCGGGCGCCACCGCGCGCCCGCTGCGCAGGTCGATCGGGCGCAGCCACTGGTAGCGGGTCTTGCCGACGCGGCGGAGCTTGCGCAGGGCAACCTGCCCATCGAGCAAGCGCGCGAGGCCGCGGTGGTCGTAGCGCTCGATCTCGAGGCGTCGTGCGAGCTCGGGAATGCTGAGCGGTCGCGGAGCGACGCGCTCGAGCAGCTCCAGCAGCCGCTCGAGGGGGAGATCGGCGTCAGCGCCCATCCGGGGTCCCTAGCCCGTCACGCGGCGGGTGGCCAGCCACCCGTGATCCGACAGGAGCCCCGCCCCCCTCGGGGCGGGGCACCGTCGCGCAGCCGGGTGGGTCTCAGAGGTTGTAGAGCTTCGCCGCGTTGTCGGAGAAGAGGCGCTTCTTGGTCTTCTCGGAGAGGTCGTTGCGCTCGGCGATCATCTTGACGGTGTCGGGGAAGCCACAGTCCCAGTGGTAGTAGTCCGACGCGTAGATGATGCGCTCGTCGCCGCAGAGCTTCACCACCTCGGGGATCATCGCCTCGTCGGGATCGCAGGAGATCCAGCAGTTCGAGTGGAAGTACTCGCTCGGCTTGCGGTCGATCTTCGGCGCCTGCTCCGGCATCTTCTCGTAGTGCTCGTCGAGGCGCCACAGCCAGAACGGCAGCCAGCCGCAGCCCGACTCCATGAACGCGACCTTCAGCTTCGGGAAGCGCACGAAGACGCCACCGACGCAGAACGAGTCGAGCGCGATCATGTTGCCGACCGGGTGCGTGATCGCGTGGACCTCCAGGCGGGTGTTGAAGCGGTCGACGCACACCGGGTACTGGTCCGGCGCCTGACCGCCGCCGTGCACGCACACCGGGACGTTCAGCTTCTCCGCCTCGGCCCACACCACGTCGAACGACGGATGGTCGAGGTTCTTGTCGCGGATGTGCTGGGGGCAGACCATGCCGACGAGGCCGAGCTCCGTGACGGCGCGGCGCAGCTCCTTCGCCGCCAGCTGCGGGTCGATCATCGGCAGCTTGGCGAGCGCCTTGACGCGACCACCCGCCTCCTTGTTGAACGCAGCCTTCGAGTTGTTCACCGCCTGGCAGAGGGCAAGCGAGAACTCGGGATCGAGCATCGCCCACTCCTCGCCCGCACCGCCGGGGAAGGTCACGGTGACGTCGATGCCCTCGAGGTCCATGTCCTCGAGGCGGAGCTTCGGGTCGTTCATGCCCGGGCGGATGTCGAACTTGTCACCAGGCCGGGCCTGTCCGCCCCCGGGCAGCGGCAGCCGGCTGTAGTGCTTCTTGATCTTGTCGCGAAACTCGGCGAGGCGCGGTTTCAGCGCGTCGGGAATGCCCTCCTGCCAGTTGGCGAACTCGCCCCCGTGTCCGTCGGCGTCGAGAACGTGGAAGCCGTACTTGCCCATGCGATTCCTCCTGTCCGACGTGCGCGGACGCCAGCTACTTGGTCATGTCGAAGAGGCCGCGCGCGAGCTCGCCGCGCTCGAGGTCCTCGATGGCGTGATTGATTTCGGATAGCGCGTAGTGACGCGTGATCAGCTCGTCGATCTTGAGACGTCCCCCGAGGTAGAGCTCGGCGAGCATCGGGAAGTCGTGCTGCGGCCGCGCCGTTCCGTAGCGACAGCCTAGAACAGCGCGATCGACGCGCAAGGCGTTGACCAGAAAGTCGGCGCGGGCATCGAGCTTCGGCACGCCGACGATGGTCAGCGTGCCGCCCGGCGCGAGCGCGTTGAAAGCCTGCTCGATGGCACTCAGGTGCCCGACGGCCTCGAACGCGTAGTCCACGCCGCGGCCGCGCGTGAGGTCCTTGACCCTCTGCACCGGGTCGCCCTCGCGCGCGTCGATGATGTCGGTCGCGCCGAAGCGCTGCGCCCACTCGAGCTTCGCGGGCATGAGGTCGATCGCGATGATCTTGCCCGCGCCGGCGAGCACACCGCCCTGGATGATGTTCAGACCGATGCCGCCCGCGCCGAACACGGCCATGGTGCGGCCCGCCTCGACCTTCGCGCGGTTCAGCACGGCGCCGACGCCGGTGATGATGCCGCAGCCGATCAACGCCGCCTGCGACATCGGCATCGCGGCCGGGACCGGGATCGCGCTCGAGACCCTGGCGATCGTGTGGCGCGCGAAGCTCGACGTGTTCGCGAACTGATACGCGGGCTTGCCACGCACCGTGAACGGCGTGCCGGGACGCGGCGCGTTGTGGCACAGCGTCGGGTGACCGACGTCACACTCGGGACAGTGGCCGCAGTGCGCGAGCGTCGAGAGGATGACGCGGTCACCTTCCTTGAGCGTCCGCACCCCGCCGCCGACCGCCTCGACGATGCCGGCCCCCTCGTGTCCCATGACGGTCGGGCGCGGCGTCGGGTAGGTCCCGTTGATCGCGCTCACGTCGGAGTGGCAGAGGCCCGCCGCCTGGATCGCGATGCGGACCTCGCCCTCCTGCGGATCGCGGACCACGATCTCCTCGACGGCGACCGGCGCCCCGACCTCGTGGAACACAGCTCCCTCGGTTCTCATCTCACCCTCGTGCGAAACGCCTTCCGATCATCGCCCCCTCGTGCGGAACAGCCGCGGCTCAACTCGCCCATCCCACGTACTTGAGCTCGCTGTAGGTGCCGAGCGCGAAGCGCCCCCCGTCGCGGCCGATGCCGCTCATCTTGAAGCCCCCGAAGGGCGCGTCCGGGTTGGGCGGGCTGCCGTTGATCTGCACGGTTCCGGTGCGCATCGCGCGCGCGATGCGCAGCCCGCGCGCGGTGTCGCCGGTCCACACGTAGCCGTAGAGGCCGAACTCGGAGTCGTTGGCGATGCGGATCGCCTCGTCCTCGTCCTTGAAGCGGATCGCGGTGATGACCGGCCCGAAGATCTCCTCGCGCGCGATCGCCATCTCGTTCGTCGCCCCGGTGAAAAGCGTCGGCTCGAAGTAGAACCCCTTCGGCAGGTGGGCCGGACGCTTGCCACCACACGCGAGCTTCGCCCCTTCCTCGACGCCGATCCTCACGTAGCGCTCGACGCGGTCCCGCTGCACGCGCGACACGAGCGGCCCGACGACGACGCCCTGCTCGTGCGGGTCGCCGATCTTGAGACGCGACGCCGCGGCGGCCATGCGGGCGGTGAACTCGTCGTGGATCGAGTCCTCGACCAGCAGCCGCGTCGGCGCGATGCAGATCTGTCCCGAGTGGAACGTCCACACGCTCATCGCCGTGCCCAGCGCCTTGTCGAGGTTCGCATCGGCGAAGACGATGTTCGCCGACTTGCCACCGAGCTCCATGAGCGTGCGCTTGAGCGTACGGCCGGCCGCCTCCTCGATCTTGCGGCCGACGAGAGAGCTGCCGGTGAACGAGATCATGTCGACGTCGGGCGAGACGGTCAGCGCTTCGCCGATCTCCGGTCCCGAGCCGCACACGTAGTTGACGACACCGGGCGGCAGCACCGACGCCAGGATCCGGGCAAGCTCGGCGATGCCGAGCGGGTCGAGCGGCGGCGGCTTGATGACGACCGTGTTGCCGCACGCGAGCGCCGGTCCGAGCTTGCCCGCGCAATTGGTCAGCGGAAAGTTGAACGGGCTGATGCAGGCGACCACGCCGACCGGGTCGCGCACCACGACGCCGCTCGCCAGCGTCGCGTTGCTGCCGGCGATTCCCGGGCGCTCGAGGGGCGGCAGGGGCTCGAGCACCGGCTCGCGCGCGAGCTCCGCGTACTTCTCGATCCGCGCGACCACCTCGCCGACCTGGAGCCGCTCGGCGATGGGCGCCAGCGCCCCGGTCTCGGCGATGGTCAACTCGACCAGCGAGCCCATCTCGGCCTTGAACTTGGCCGCCGCCTGCGACATCAGCGCCGCGCGCTCGCCGCCGCTCATGCGCGGCCACGGGCCTTCGAGGAACGCCTTCTTCGCCGCGCGCGCCGCGGCAGCCGCCTGCTCCGTCGAGCACTCCGGTGCGCGCCCCGCGACCTCCTCGGTGGCCGGGTTGATGATGTCGTAGGTGCCGTTCGCCGCGGGGACCCACTCCCCGCCGATCAGCACCTTGTCGAAGACCGGGACGTCGTTGCTCACTTCTCGGATTCGCTTTCGGGCTCGAAGTCGCGACCGACCGGAACGGCACGGGCAACGCCGCGCTTATCGCCCCCGAGAAGCCGAGGAATCAAGCAACCGTCAGGCACGAGCTGGTCCTTCCGGCCCACTCCTTCGAGACTTCCCGAACTACCATTCGGAAAACTGACTTGTCAATCGATTTCATCGTGGTATCTTCCGACGGCAGTAATGGTCGCTCGCACCAGCCCGCCCGGTCGCCTGCCGCGGCGCGAGACCCCGGCGACGCCGCGCGCCGCCGCCCGCAAGGCGCGGGAGTCGGTCTATCGGGAGCACATCCTGTCCGCCGGCGAGAAGGTATTCGCCGAGCAGGACTTCGACGCGGCCAAGGTCCAGGACATCTCCCGCCTCGCCGGTCTGTCGATGGGCTCGATCTACGCCCTGTTTCCCAGCAAGGAGCAGATCTACGCGTCGATCCTCTCCAAGCGCGCCAACGAGTTGCTGGCGCTCGTGCAGGGCATCAAGGACGCGCACCTGGCACCGATCGAGTCACTGGAGGCCCTGGTCACCACCTACATCGACTACTTCCACGCACACCCCGACTTCCTGCGCATGAACGTTCGCACCGGGGCCGCGTGGGCGCTGCGTGGCATGCACGAGTCGGGCCCGCGCGCGGAGCTCGCCGACACGATCCACGGCCTGCAGCGCGACATCTTCGCGCGCGGCGTCGCGGCGGGCGTCTTCATCGACGAGGATCCGGGATACCTCGGCGTCCTGTTCAGCGGCATCGACCAGATCCACCTCGCGCACTGGGTCGCCGGGGGAATGAAGGCGTCGCGCGACGATCTACGCGAGCGCCTGCTGCGCATCGTGCGCAAGACGTTTCTCCGCTAGCCCGACCCGCGCCGCTCAGGCGCCCGCCGCCGCGGAACGCTGGTCGAGAATCTGCCGGTTGCGCCGCTGGCGCGCCTCGTCGAGCGGGAACGCCCACACGATCGCTGCGACCGCGATGCTCAGCAGGCAAGCGGGCCAAACGTACACGGCCTTCAGACCCGCGATCGCGGCCGTCGTGTTCTCGCCGCCCGGCACGAAGCCGATCACGTCGAGCGCCGCATAGGCGATGCCGACCGCGACGGCGCTTCCGATCTTGTTGGTCATCGTGAGAAGCGAGAAGAAGAGGCCCGTGCGCTGGCTGCCGGAGTGCACGGCGTCCTCGTCCGCCACGTCGGCCATGATCGAGCGCATGAGAAAGGGGCCGGCACCGACGTTGACGCCGAGCAGGACGAAGCACAGCACGGCTGCGACGAGGTTGCCCTCGGGGATCAGAAGGATGAACGGAATGGTCGCCGCGTTGAACAGCGACGACAGCGCGAGCGAGCGGTGCTTCCCGAGCCGGAAACTGACCCGCAGCAGGAACGGGATGAACAGGACGCCCGCGAGCAGGTACACGAGGATCAGGACGCTCGCGCCGGCGAGCTTCAGCGCGTCGCCCGCGAGGAACAGGAAGAGGCTCGTGACGATTCCGCCCGAGAGCCCACCGAGCAGATCGGCGGCGAGGAGGCGGCGGAGCGGCGCGTTGCGCACGACGATCGACAGCGTGTCGCGCCACGCGACGTGGCCCGCGTCGTGTGCCGGTCGCTCGGGCACGAGCGTCACCGCGAGTGCGACGGTGAGCGGCAGCAGGATCACGACGAACCAGCCCATCGACGCGATGCGCGTCGCGGCGACGTCGCCGCCCGCAGCGCGCTCGATGGCGACGGGGAGTGCGAGCACCAGCACCATGCCCAGGATGAGCGCCACCTCGCGGTAGCCCTGGATCCGCGATCGCTCGTTGTACTCGGGTGCCAGCTCGGCACCCCACGACATGTGCGACAGGGTGAGCAGCGTCCAGCCGACGTACAGCACCAGCATCCACCCGAGCAGATACGCGGCCGTCACCGGCGGACTCGGCATGAAGATCATCATCACCGAGCCCATCACGATCGGTACCGAGGCGACGAGCCAGGGCTTGCGGCGGCCCCAGCGGGTGTGCCAGCGGTCCGACACGATGCCGAGGATCGGGTCGGTCACGACGTCCCAGAACCGCGTCAGCATGAATACGGTTCCGACCGTCGCCAGCCCGAGCCCCATCTCGCCGGCATAGAATGGCGGCAGGTAGACTCCGATCGGCAGCCCCATCGCTGCGATGGGCAGCGCCGGGAGAGCGAACGTGGCGACGATCGAGGGGGAAAGCGGCTTCATGGCGCAGAGATGCGTCGCGCAGGACGTCGCCGTTCGGCTGGCCTCGCAAGCACCGGTACGAATTGACACGCGGCCACGTGCAGCGCATCGTCCGCGCGCGATGCCAGAGCCCCCGACGACGACCCACGGCTGCGCGAGCGGAGCGCCGCGATGACACGCGACGAGGCGCTGGCGCTGTTCGGACGGCGCCGCGACGCCTGGCTCAGCGGCGACCTCGAAACGTATCTCGCGCTGTTCGCCGCGGACCTCGTCTTCCAGTCGCCCGCGCACGCCGAACCGCTGATCGGGCGTGACGCCTTCGAGAAGCTCGTGCGCGCATCGGCGGCCCACCTCGAGCCGCAGGAGTTCGTCTTCACCGACCTCGCGGTCGATGGCGACGTGGTCCTCGCCGAGTGGCGCATCGCCGCCCGGCACCGCGCCACGGGTCGGCGCATCGAGTGGTGGGGTATGAGCACGTGCAGCACGCGCGACGGCCTCATCACTCGCTGGCGGGAGTACTGGAATCCCGCAGACGTTCGCTGAGAGGCGTCCTCCTCACCTGTGGGCGCCTGGTGCGCCGCCCCGGCGGCGCACTACCGGAGCGCCGCGAACGCGTCGCGTGCGAAGTCGAGCGGGCCGTCCGGAAAGATCCCGAAGAAGATCGTACCCACCGTCGCGACCAGCAGGCACGCGATCAGCAGCGGCGCCGGCTCCATCGCCGTCTCCGGGCGAGACGGGTCGCGCATGTACATCTCGAAGATCAGCCGCAAGTAGTAGTATGCCGAGATCGCGCTGTTCAGCACCATGATCACGGCGAGCCAGACGTAGCCGGCCTGGAGGATCGCCTCGATCAGGTAGAGCTTGCCGACGAAGCCGACCAGTGGCGGGATCCCCGTGAGCGAGAGCAGGAACAGCACCATCGCCGCCGCGATGAGCGGCTGGCGCGACGCGAGTCCCGCGTAGTCGTCGAACTGCTCGTTCACCTCACCCTTGCGGCCGAGCGAGATCACGACCGCGAACGCGCCGACGTTCATGAACGTGTAGGCAAGCAGGTAGAACAGGACGGCGCCGCCGCCACGCGGCGTGCCGGCGACGATCGCCGCGAGCAGGTAGCCAGCGTGCGCGATGCTCGAGTATGCGAGCATGCGCTTCACGTTGTTCTGCGCGACCGCAATCACGTTGCCGACGGTCATCGTCAGCACGGCGAGCCACCACAGGACCATCGCCCAGTCGCCGTACAGCGAGCCCAGCGCAACGATGAACAGCCGGGCGAACCCGACCACGGCGGCCGCCTTGATGCCGACCGCCATGAGCGCCGTGACCGAGGTGGGTGCGCCCTGGTAGACGTCGGGTGCCCAGAAGTGGAACGGCACGGCGCTCACCTTGAAGCCGAGCGCCACCACCAGCAGGGCGACCCCGCCGAGCGCGAGCAGCTTCGGCGCCTTCGGCAGCGCCGCCGCGATGGCGTCGTAGCTCGTCGCCCCCGTCGCGCCGTAGAGGATCGCCATGCCGTAGAGCAGAAAGCCGGTCGCGAACGCGCCGAGCAGGAAGTACTTGAGCGCGGCCTCGCCCGAGCGCTCGTCGGTACGGTGGATTCCCGCGAGCACGTAGGCGGCGATCGACATCACCTCGATGCCGAGGAAGAGCACGACGAGGTCGCGCGCCCCGCCCATGATCATCATCCCCGAGGTGGCGAACAGCACCAGGGGATAGACCTCCCGCGCGCGTACGCCGATGCTGGCCAGATACCCCGGCGCCATCAGCAGGCTCAGCCCGGCGGCGAGCAGGCAGACGACGTTGGTGAACGCCGCCACGCCGTCGAGCACGAAGGTGCCATGGAACGCCGCCTGCCCGTTCTCCCAGAGCGCGACGGTCGCGACGATTCCGCCCGCGAGGCCGAAGAGCGACAGCCACACCGGCCGCGACGGGTCCTTGTGGTCGTCGTTGAACACCTCGTAGAGCAGGCTCGTCGTCGCAAAGAGGACCACCACCAGCAGCGGCGTGACGGCGCGCAGCTCGGCGCCTCCAAAGACGACCTCGATCACGGTGCCACCCCGTCGTGCGCAACCACGGCGAGGCGCTCGGCCTCGCTGCCACCATCGCGGGACGCAAGCCCGCGCGATGCATCACCGAGGTGACGATTCGCCCCGGCGCGCTCGAGACGCTGCAAGAGCACGGTCACCGTCGGCTCGATGCGGTCGATGAACGGCTTCGGATACACGCCCATCCAGACGATCATGACGATGACCGGTACGATCGCGGCGATCTCGCGCGGCGTGAGGTCGGTCAGTGCGTTGTTCTCTTCCTTCGTCACCGGACCGAAGACGACGTGCTTGTACATCGTGAGCATGTAGGCCGCGCCGAGGACCACTCCGATCGTGGCGATCGCCGCCGCCCAGCCGTGCGCGCGGAACGCGCCGAGCAGGATCAGGAACTCACCCACGAATCCGTTCAGGCCCGGGAGGCCGATCGACGACAGCGTGACCACGAGGAAGAGCGCCGAGAAGATCGGCACGACCTTCCACAGCCCCCCGTACTCGGAGATCTGCCGCGTGTGCTTCCGGTCGTAGATGAAGCCGATCAGGATGAAGAGGCCGCCGGTCGAGAGACCGTGGTTCACCATCTGCAGGACGCCACCGGTGAGACCGACCCGGTTGAAGGCGTAGATGCCCAGCATGACGAAGCCCAGGTGGCTGACCGAGGAGTACGCCACCAGACGCTTCATGTCGGGCTGCGGGAACGCGACCATGGCGCCGTAGATGATGCCGACGACCGACAGCGCGAGGATGATCGGAAAGGCGTCCTGTGCGGCCGCAGGGAACATCGGCAGCGCGAAACGCAGGAAGCCGTACGCCCCCATCTTCAGCAGGATGCCGGCGAGGTCCACCGAACCGCCGGTGGGCGCCTCGGTGTGCGCGTCGGGCAGCCAGGTGTGGAACGGCACCATCGGCACCTTGATCATGAAGGCGATCGCGAAGGCCCAGAAGAGCAGCGTCTCCTCCGCGTAGGAGAGCTTGGTGTCGTACAGCGTGACGATGTCGAAGCTCAGCTGCCCCGTCTTCGCGTGCACCAGCACCAGGTACAGCATCGCGATCATCATCAGCGCGCTGCCCGCCATCGTGTAGACGACGAACTTGATCGCGGCGTAGCGCCGGCGGGGGCCACCCCAGATCCCGATGACGAACACCATCGGGAAGAGCATCAGCTCCCAGTACATGAAGAACAGAAACAGGTCCGTCGCGACCAGCGCGCCCAACATGCCGCTCTCGAGCAGCAGCATGAAGAACATGAACTCCTTCACCCGGTGCTGGATGTCGGTCCACGCGGCGAGGATGACGACCGGCGTGAGGAACGTCGTCAGCAGGATGAGCCACAGCGAGAAGCCGTCGACCCCGATCGAGTAGTAGACGCCGAGGCTCGGCATCCACGGCACGGTCTCGGTCAGCTGCAGCGCGCCCACCGACGTGTCGAAGCCCGCGAGCATCACCAGCGACAGCAGGAACGGGATCAGCCCGAGGCCGAACGCCGCGAGACGCGGGACCGAGAGCGGCTGCGACGGCAGCAGCGACACGATGATCGCCGCCCCGAGCGGCGACCAGACGATCAGCGAAAGAAGCGGGAAGTCCATCAGCGCCCTCCCGCCGTCAGCTCAGCCACCAGTAGACACCGCACGTCACCACGGCACCCAGCATCATCGCGGCGGCGTAGTGCTGCACGTTGCCGCTCTCGAGCCGGCGCCACACGTCGCTCGTCTTGCCGACGATCACGCCGGCACCGTTGACGACGCCGTCGATCAGCATCGCGTCCACGACCTTCCAGAAGAACTTCGAGAAGATCACGTAGGGCGTGATGATCAGGCGGTCGTAGATCTCGTCGACCCAGTACTTGTTCCACAAGACGACGTAGACGCCGCGGAACCGCTCGGCGAGGCGGTCCGCGGTACCGGGCGACTTCAGGTAGAAGGAGTAGGCGACGAAGATGCCGAGCGCCGCGACGCCGGTCGTGACCAGCGTCAGCAGCAGCACCGTGCCGCCGCCGATCTCGTGGTGGCCGAGGGCGTCGTGCGGGGCGAGCACGGGAGCGAGATAGTGCCCGAAGCGGTCCCCCCACAGGACGCCGTGCGGCAGACCCACCCAGCCCGCGACGATCGACAGCACCGCGAGCACCATCAGCGGGATGGTCATGGTCGAGGGCGACTCGTGCAGATGGTGTGCTGCGTGGTGATCGACGCGGCTCTCGCCCTCGAAGGCGAGGAAGTAGGCACGGAACATGTAGAAGGCGGTCATTCCCGCAGCGGCGAGGCCGATCAGCCACAGGACCACGTGCCCGCTCGCGAAGGCCGCCTCGAGGATCATGTCCTTCGAGAAGAACGCCGCGAGCGGCGGTACGCCCGCGATCGCGAGACAGCCGACGAGGAAGGTCCAGCGCGTGGTCGGCAGCTGCTTCTTGAGGCCGCCCATCTTGTGGACGTCGAGCTCGCCCGACATCGCGTGCATCACGCTGCCCGCGCCGAGGAAGAGCAGCGCCTTGAAGCAGGCGTGCGTCATCAGGTGGAAGACGCCACCCGAGAACGAGCCAACGCCGACGCCGAGGACCATGTACCCGATCTGGGAGATCGTCGAGTACGCGAGGATCTTCTTCAGATCGTTCTGCACCAGCGCCATGGTCGCCGCGAACAGCGCGGTCACCGCGCCGATCGTCGCCACGACGTCGAGGGCTGCCGGCGAGAGGACGTACAGCGGCGACAGTCGAGCGATCATGTAGACGCCCGCGGTGACCATCGTCGCCGCGTGGATCAGCGCCGAGACCGGTGTCGGGCCGGCCATCGCGTCCGGCAGCCAGACGTAGAGCGGGATCTGCGCCGACTTGCCGGTCGCGCCGATCAGCAGCAGCAGGCAGACCGCCGTGACGACGTGCGGTGCCGCCGCACCGAGCTGCGGCGCCATGCGGTTCACGTCCTCGAAGCGGAGCGAGGCCGCGCCGAGGTCGTGCAGCGCCCAGACCAGCATGAACATGCCGATCAGGAAGGCCGCGTCACCGACGCGATTGGTGAGCATCGCCTTTCGTCCCGCGTCGGCGTTGGCCATGTCCTGGTACCAGAAGCCGATCAGCAGGTAGGAGCAGACGCCCACGCCTTCCCAGCCGATGAAGACCACCGGCAGGGAGTCGGCCAGCACCAGCACGAGCATCGAGGCGACGAAGAGGTTCAGGTACGAGAAGAAGCGCGCCTCGTCGGCGTCGTCGTGCATGTAGCCCAGCGCGTACAGGTGGATGAGGAAGCCGATGCCGGTGATGATGAGGAGCATCACGCTGGTCAGGGCGTCGACCCTGAAGGTCAGGTCGATCTTCAGCATCCCGACGCTGATCCAGGTGTAGACGTTGTCGACCAGCGCGCCCCCCGCGGGCAGCGCCCACAGCTGCGACACCGCGATCACCGAGACCACGAAGGCCAGCAGAACGCTGCCCGGTCCGGTGACGTGCACCAGGCTCCGGCGGTTGGTGCTGGCGGCGAAGACCCCGACGCCGAAGCCGATCAGCGGCAGCAGCGGGATCCAGCGCAGGAGGCTCGTGGCCGCGACCACGGCCTCGGCCGCTGTGTGTGCGTGTTCCGGCTGCATGGCTCTCGCTACCAGCGCAGGAGGCTAATCTCGTCGGCGTTCACGGTGCGACGCTGCGAGTAGATGGCGAGGAAGATCGCCAGACCGACGGCGACTTCCGCGGCTGCGACGGTCATCACGAAGAACACGATCATCTGGCCCGTCATCGACACGAGCTGGCGCGACAGCGCGACGAACGTGAGGTTCACCGCGTTCAGCATCAGCTCGACCGACATCAGGATGACGATCACGTTGCGACGCGTGAGCACGCCGGCGCAGCCGATCGCGAAGATCAGCGCTGCCAGTACGAGGTAGTTTTCGACCGGGACGTTCACGACTCGACCTTCCGGCGTGCCATCACCACGGCACCCACCACCGCGACCAGCAGGAGAAGGCTGGTCAGCTCGAAGCTGAGCATGCCGTCCGAAAACAGGGTCTCCGCGAGGAGCTCGGTCGAGCCGAAGCCCGCCGGCAACTCGGGCGTTCCCGACGACGGTTCCCGGACCAGGGCGAACACGCCGAGCTCGAGAGCGAGCAGCAGCGCGAGCACGAGCCCCGCCGTGCCGAGCCTGGAGACGCGCGCCGTGCGCACCTCGGTCTCGACGTTGAGCAGCATGATCACGAACAGGAACAGGATGACGATCGCGCCCGCATAGACGATCACCTGCAGCATCGCGATCAGCTCGGCGTCGAGCATCACGAACGAGACCGCGATCAGGAAGAGCGTATTGACGAGCCCGAGCGCGCTGTAGATCGGGTTGCGGTGCAGCACGACCATCAGCGCGGACGCCAGCGTCAGGATGGCGATGAAGTAGAAGGCGATCACGGGACGGTGAATCCCTCGAGCGCCAGCACCAGCACCGCGGTCACGACGACGTTGGCGAGACCGATCGGCAGCAGGCGCTTCCAACCCAGGTTCATCAGCTGGTCGTAGCGCATGCGCGGGTACGTCCAGCGGACGAGGATCTGCAGCCAGCAGAAGATGAACAGCTTCGTCAGGAAGGCACCGACCTGCAGGATCGTGACGACCAGCGACGGCACCCCGAAGAAGAAGCCCCCGGGAAGGTGGAATCCGTCACGGTACAGGTAGGGTACCTGCCAGCCGCCGAAGAACAGCGTCGTGACCAGCGCCGCGACGATGGCGACCTCGATGAAGTCGGACATCATGAACATGGACTGCTTCGAGCCCGAGTACTCGGTGTAGAAGCCGGCGACCAGCTCCGACTCCGCTTCCGGCAGGTCGAACGGCGGGCGCTTGGACTCCGCGATGCCGGCAATGAAGAACAGCACCAGGGCCAGCGGCTGGTAGAACACGCCCCAGGCGGGGATCACGCCCCACATGAGCTGCCCCTGCGCGCGGGCGATCTCCTGCAGGTCGAGGGAGCCGTAGGTCAGCACCACGGCGACGAGCGCGAGCCCCATGCCGATCTCGTACGAGACCATCTGCGCCGAGCCGCGAACGCCGCCGAGAAACGCGTAGCGCGAGTTCGACGCCCAGCCGCCGATCACGACGCCGTACACGCCGAGCGAGACCATGCCCAGGACGAACAGCAGGCCCACGTTCACGTCGGCGGCCTGGAGGTTGATCACCCGCTCGCCGAGCACGAGCACGTCACCGAACGGCACGACCGCGAAGGTCACGAAGAGCGGCAGCACCGCGATGAAGGGCGCGAGCCAGTGCAGGAACGCGTCGGCGTCCTTCGGGATGATGTCTTCCTTGTGGAAGAGCTTCAACGGGTCGGCCATCAGCGTGTTGACGATGCCGAGGTTGAACGGGAGGAGCCCGCCGAAGAGGTTCGCCCGGTTCGCACCCACGCGATCCTGGATCAACGCCGATCCCTTGCGCTCGACCCAGAGCAGCAGGACCGTGAGCTGCAGCAGGATGAGCAGCGCCACGAGCGCCAGCACGAAGGAGATCAAGAAGTCCATCGACCACCGATCCGAGCGCCCGTCAGCGGGGGCTCAATCCCATTCCAGCGCCCCGACGCGCCAGACGTACGCGAGGCCGACACCGAGCACCGCAATGAACACGGCCATCTCGGCGAGCCCGATCCACCCCAGCCGGCGGAAGACGACCGCCCACGGGTACATGAACACCACCTCGATGTCGAAGACGACGAACAGAATCGCGGTGAGGTAGAACTTCACCGGGAAGCGGATGCCGCGGATCGAGCCGATCGGCGGGTTGCCGGTCTCGAAGATCTCCGACTTGGCCTTGTTCTCGACCTTGGGGCCGAGCAGCCAGCTGGCGCCGCACATGATCCCGGCGACGATCGCGCACAGGGCGAAGCTGATGAGCAGAGCGATGTACGGGTTCATCAATCGATCTCGCGATCTCGCCGAAGGGTCTCCTCGCCACTCGCCGCGAAACCCACCGGACCTTAGAGATTCCATTTGCCAAGTCAAATTCGCTCGGCTAACGCGCGCCGCATGTCGGCCTCATCGCTCGCTCCGCGCGACTCGGACGCGCTTGCGAGCGCGGTGCGCCACGCCTTTCCGCGGTGCAGCCTCGATGCGGTCGAGATGCTCGCCGGCGACGCCTCCGCCCGGCGCTACGCGAGGCTGCGCCTCGCGGGCGACGCACCCGCGACCGTGATCGCGATGCTGCTGCCGCGCGATGCCCCGCCGGGCGCTTCGGAGGAGATCTCGGCGCTCGACACCGCGACCGAGCTGCCGTTCGTGTCGCTGCAGCGCTTCCTCGCGCGCCACGGCGTGCCCGTCCCCGTGCTGCACTTCGTCGGAGACGAGTTGCTGCTGCTCGAGGACCTGGGCGACGTGCCACTCGCAGAAGCGGCCCACGGGCCGGACCGCGACGCGCTCTTCGGCGAGGCGACCGACATGCTCGCGCGGATCGCGGGGCTCGAGCGAGAGCCCGACCCGTCGTGCGTCGCCTTCCGCCAGCGCTACGACCGCGCGCTCATCGCGCGCGAGCTCGACGTGGTGTGCTCGCACGGCTTCGCCCCCCGCGACGGGGGCCCTGCCCGCCCGGCCGACGCCGACCCCGAGCTCGCCGCGGCCCTGGCGAAGCTCGGCGACCGCATCGCGGCGCAACCCGTCGTGCTCATGCACCGCGACTTCCACGCCTGGAACCTGCAGGTCGACCAGCAAGGGCGCGTGCGCGTGATCGACTTCCAGGACGCGCTGCTCGGCCCCGCGCTCTACGACCTCGCGAGCCTGTGCACCGATCGCGACAGCGACCGCTTCGTCGACCCGACGCTCGAGGAGATGCTGGTGCGCCGCTTCGGCGTCGAGCTCGCCGGTCGTGGCGGGCCTGCGTACACGGGCGAAGCGGCACGCCTGCACGCGGACTACTTCGACGCCGTCGCCTACCGCACGCTGCGCGTGATCGGACGCTTCCGCTTCCTCGCCATCGAGAAGGGCAAGCCGGGCTACCTGCACTTCCTGCCGCGCATGGCACGCCAGACGCGACGCGCGCTCGAGGCGAACTCGGACCACGAGCTGCTGCGCGTGCTCGCGGCGCGCAGCGCGCTGTTCGTCGCATGAGCGCGCACGACGACGTGTCTCTCGCGCCGCGAGCCATGGTCCTCGCCGCGGGCCGCGGCACGCGGCTGCGGCCCCTCACCGACGTGACGCCGAAGCCGATGATCGAGGTCGCGGGGCACCCGCTGATCGCCTACAGTCTCGGGCTGCTGCGCGCGCACGGCATCCGCGACGCGGTGGTCAACACGCACCACCTGGGTGACCGCCTGAGGGCCGACCTCGGCGACGGCTCGGCCTGGGGAGTCCGCATCCACTACTCGAACGAGGTCGAGCTGCTCGACACCGGCGGCGGGATCCGCTTCGCGGCCCCGCTGCTCGACGCACTGCTGCCGCGGGGCGTCGATCCCGCCGACTCGCCGATCGTCATCCTCAACGGGGACGTGGTCTGCGATGCGCCGCTCGGCGAGGTGGTGCGCTTCCACCGCCAGCAGCGGGCTCTTGCGACCTTCGTGCTGCGGGACGACCCGCGGGCCGTGGAGTACGGGCTGTTCGGCTGCGACCAGGAAGGCCGTATCCAGCGCTTCCTCGGCCGGGGCGCACCGGCCGACGGCCTGTTCGAGCGGATGTTCGCGTCGGTCCAGGTGCTCGACCCGCGCATGCTCGACCTGATGCCGGCGGGCCGCTCGTTCCACACCATGCGGGAGCTCTACCCCGAGCTGTTCGAGCGCGGCGAGCGCTTCTTCGGCTGGGCGTACGACGGCCCCTGGCACACGGCCGACACCGCGGACGACCTCGCGCGGGCCCGTCGCGCGCTCGCCGGCGACGGCCAGCTGGCCTGGATGCGCGACCTGCCCCTGCCGACGCGCTGACGCGGTTGCCGGAGCGCTCCGCGAATTGCCGGGGTTCGGCGACCGTGCTAGCGCACTCCCATGGCGAATCCGGATGCCGGGGGCAGTCAGACCCTCGACCTCGCCCGGCAGAACGACCTCTTCGAGACCGTCGCCCCCGAGGAGATTCTCGCGTGGGTGACCTCCCGCTTCGCCCCGGACGCCGTCCTGACGATGTCGTTCCAGCACGAGGGCGTGGTCATCGCGCACATGCTGCGCAAGATCGCGCCCGAAACCCCGATCCTGTTCATCGACACCGGCTACCACTTCGAGGAGACCCTCAAGTACCGCGACCAGCTGATCGAGTTCTTCGGCTTTCCGATCCGCAATCTGACCTCGATCATGCCGCGCGCCGAATTCGTCGCGAAGTACGGCGACGGTCTCTATGACCGCGATCCGGACCTCTGCTGCAAGATCAACAAGGTCGAGCCGATGCAGCTCGCCCTGCGGGGCGTCCGGGCGTGGATCAACGGACGGCGTCGCGACCAGGCGACCACGCGCACCCGCATGCCGATCGTGGAGCGCCTGCAGGGCGGAATCGTCAAGGCGAACCCGCTCGCCAACTGGACGTCGCGCGACACCTACGGCTACCTGACGAAGCACGACATCCCCACGCATCCGCTCTTCGGGCAGGGCTACACGAGCATCGGCTGCTTCCCCTGCACCCGACCGGTCCTGCCCGGCGAGGACGAGCGCGCCGGACGCTGGGCCGGGAAGAACAAGACCGAGTGCGGCCTGCACACGTTCCTCGGGAACGACGAGGCAGCGCCCGACGCCGGCACGAAGGACGTCGCGGAGACACCGCGCGGCCCCGAGCGGGCCAGCGTGGAGGACGCGCCGGAGACGCCCCGCTCGCGCGCCGTCCGCAGCTGACGCGCGCAACCGCCCGCCGGCCAGAGGTGGACAGCCGGGCGGGTCGCGTCGCACGGGCGCGGCTCAGTCGACCAGGTCCTCGTCGCCCCGGAGGACGAGCAGCCCGGCGCCCGCGCTCCTGATGATCCAGCGGTGGACCTGCGTGATCCAGTCGTCGGCGCGCGGCTCGAGCATCGGCCAGTGCCCACCCGCGATGCACAGGAAGTCGGCCTCGATGCCACGGGCGCAGATCTCGGCCAGCATCGGCGATGCCACCGGGTCGGCGTCCTGTGCGACCAGCAGCGCCGGTGCGACCGGACGAGCGGGCGTCGCGAGGCGATCGACCTCGCGCAGCAGGCCCGCGGGCTCCGGACCGAGCGCGACCGCGACCTCGTGGCGACGCTCGGCCGGAATGCGCGCGAAGTAGGCGTGCCCGGGATCCGGCGGCCCGACCGGCGCAGCGGCACCGCGCAGGCGGAGCAGAAGGCGCGTCAGCGGCGACTGCAGAGACGCGGTCCCGTCGAGCAGGGGCGCCAATGCGACCGCGGCCCGCACGACGCCACGGGCCGCGAGCGCCAGCGCCACCAGGGCCCCGGCATCGTGGCCGATCACGACGGGCGGAACGTCCCGCTGCCGCGCGACGCGCTCGATCCGGTCCACCCAGGACAGACCATCGGACTGCGCGCTTGACGGCAGACGATCGACCAGCACGCAGCTCCAGCCGCGGTGCGCGAAGCCGGCCGCGACGCCCCGCCAGATGCGTGCATCCGCCCACAGCCCGTGCACGAACAGCAGCTCGGCGCGGTAGCGCTCGCTCTCGGGCGGCAGCACCACGAGTCCGTCGGACATGGCCGAATCCCTAGTCCAGCGCGCACTCGCCGTCCATCCGGTGGGTGCGGGCGTACGGCAACGGGCGCCAGAACGGCAAGAGCCCTCGGACCTTGCGATCCGAGGGCTCTCACTGTGTCCGGGTCCGAGACCCGCTCGCCTGAGATCAAACTTTTTTAGTTTACCCCTCGGCCTACGCCGAGAGGCGTTTCCCCATATTTATCTTGCTGAGTGCGACTTCCGTGAACGTGTTGCCTACTTGCGCTTGGCCGGAGCCTTCTTCTTCTTGGCCGGAGCCTTCTTCTTGGCCTTCGACGCGGTCTTCGCAGGGGCCTTCTTGGCCGCCTTCTTCTTCGCAACTGGCATGGATGCCTCCTTCGGCTCGTTCAGAGCCTCTTTCCCCTCTCAGGCGAGTTCCACCACCACAACCCCACAACCACCTCTTGGACGACATTTTACGAAGATCTCTTTAAGGTTGTCAATAGGAGAATGACTTTTTAAAAGCGCGACCACTACTTTTCTGCCGGATTCGGACGCCAAAATGCCGTTCACGAAGCTACCGCGCCTCGCAAGAACTTCGTTTTGCCGGTGGCGAGACCGGTTGCCGCACCGCCGGCACGTCGTGTAGAGGATGGCGCGTGGACCCCACCTGGTCGTTGCTCCGGCGCTCGTGGTTCGCGGTCGCAGCACTGGCGGTCGCGATCGTGCTTCTGATCTCGGCGGCGTGGAGCGAGCGCGGGCTTTCCCGCGTCGCGCAGCTCCGCGCCGAGCTCGAACAGACAGAGGACCGCAACTTCCGCCTGGTACAGCAGATCAGCGCGCTGCGCCGCGACATCGAGATGGCGCGCACGGACGACGCGACGCTCGAGCACCTGGCCCGTCGCTACCTGGGCATGGCGCGCCCGGGCGAGGTGGTCTACCGCGTGTCGCCCGCGAAGGACGCGGCGGGCAATCCCGCGCCGGCGCCACCGGCCGCGGCATGGGACGAGCGCTACGATGCGCAGGAGGACGAGGCCGTCATCGGACCGGCCGGGGACGTGGACTGACCCGCCGCGCGCCGCGCGGCGGACTTCGACTACTCCTCGTCCTCCCCGGCGATCATCTCCTCGTACTCGTCGGGGTCGATCAGATCGTCGAACTCGCTGTCGTCGCGAAGCTCGACCTCGATGAGCCAGCCCGTGTGGTACGGGTCTTCGTTGACCATCGTCGGCTGGTCCTCGAGCTCGGTGTTGCACGAGACCACCACGCCGGTGACGGGTGAGATCAGCTCGTGGACCTCGTTCGACGACTCCACCTCGCCGAGGGGCTCGCCGCGCTCGATCTCGTTGCCGGCATCGGGCAAGTGTACGGAGATGATCTCGCCGAGCTTGTGCTGCAGATAGTCGGAGAGCCCGACCTGCACCTGGTCCCCCTCGACGCGAACCCAAAGATGCTCGTCGGAGAATTTGAGCTTCTCGGCCATGCCAACTCCTCGCCCGAAGTGCGAGGGTCTTAGAGTCCGGACGATCGACAGTCAAGGCGGCTCCCCGCCTTGCACGCGAGCTCGGCCGACGCGCGCGCCGGCGCCCGAGAAGCGTCGGGGTGGACGCCTCTCGACGTCCACCCCGACCGTCTGCCCGGGCCACCGCCACGACACCACCCCTCGCGAAGATCCCAGCCACCCCACCCAGCCGCGCCGGTGGATCTTCGCGAAACGCCGCGCCTGCCCCCCGGGCGAACCGCACGCCGGCGATCTGTCAAGGGAAGGAGCCCCTCCCCCTTCGGGTCCGCGGCCCGGCTGTGGGCCGCGCGGGTTGCGTGCACGGCGCCAGGGCCCGGTCGGGCCGTGGCGCCGTGCACCTGGATCAGGAGCAGCCGCTGGTCGCGCCGCAGTTCGTGCAGCGGTAGCAGGAGCCGTTGCGGATCATGATCGAGCCGCAGTCCGAGCAGCTCGGCGCGTCCGCCTGCGGGCTGAACGCGATCGTCGCGCCCGCGGCCGCGCGGACGTGACCGACCTGCGACGTCTCGACGGAGACCGAGACGCCCTGCAACGCCTGGATCGTCGGCGCCGACTCGCTGGCCTCGCCGAGGCCCATCAGCGTCCGCTTGTCGGCCGACATGAAGCGCGTGCCGAGGAAGCGGAAGATGTAGTCGGTCAGCGACTTCGCGTACGGGATCTCGGGGTTCTTGGTGAAGCCCGACGGCTCGAAGCGGACGTGGCCGAACTTGCTCACCAGCGCGTCGAGCGGCACTCCGTACTGCAGCGACATCGACGTCAGCGTGGCGATGGTGTCCATCAGGCCGGAGATGGTGCTGCCCTCCTTGGCCATCTTGATGAAGATCTCGCCCGGCGTGCCGTCGTCGTAGAAGCCGACGTGGATGTATCCCTCGTGTCCGGCGACGTCGAACTTGTGCCGGATCGAGCGGCAGTCCGCGGGCAGGCGGCGGCGAACGGGCTGGAACTCCGGCGTCGCCACCGGAACCGTCGCGACCGGGGCCGACGCCGGCACCGCCACGGCGGTCTTCTTGTCGCTCTCGCGCGAGGTATTGAGCGGCTGCGTGCGCTTGCAGCCATCGCGGTAGATGGCAACCGCCTTCAGACCGAGCTTCCACGCCAGCATGAACGCGTCGAGCACGTCCCCGCCGGTGGTCTCGTTCGGCATGTTGATGGTCTTCGAGATCGCGCCGGAGAGGAACGGCTGCACCGCGCCCATCATGCGCAGGTGGCCTTCGGGCGCGATCGTGCGCGAGCCCTTCGAGGCCTTGAAGGCGCAGTCGAACACCGGCAGGTGCTCGTCGCGCAGGCCCGGCGCACCCTCGATCGTGTCCTCGGCCTCGAGGTACTCGACGATCGCCTGCACGTCCTTCGAGTCGTAGCCGAGCCGCTTCAGCGCGCCGGGGACGGTGCCGTTGACCATCTTCAGCATGCCGCCGCCGACCAGCTTCTTGTACTTCACCAGCGCGATGTCGGGCTCCACGCCGGTGGTGTCGCAGTCCATCATGAAGGCGATCGTGCCGGTCGGGGCGAGCACCGTCGCCTGCGAGTTGCGGAAGCCGACCTCGCGGCCCATCTGCAGCGCCTGGTCCCAGGCGGTGCGCGAGGCGTGCAGGAGGTCGAGCGGCACGTAGGTGGTCGAGAGCTTCATCGCGTGGCCGCGGTGCTTCTCGATCACGCCCAGCATCGGCTCGCGGTTCACCGCGTAGCCCTCGAAGGGCCCGAGCGAGCCCGCGATGCGGGCCGACTGCAGGTAGGCCTCGCCGCAGAGCAGCGCGGTGACGGCACCCGCGTACTGGCGGCCCGCCTCCGAGTCGTACGGCATGCCGAGCTCCATCAGGAGCGCGCCGAGATTCGCGTAGCCGAGGCCCAGCTCGCGGAACGCGTGCGCGTTCCTGCCGATCTCGGGGGTCGGGTAGCTCGAGCTGTCGACCAGGATGTCCTGCGCCGTGATCAGGACGTCGACCGCGTGGCGGAACGAGAACGTGTCGAGCTCGCCGTTCTCGCCGAGGAACTTCATTAGGTTGATCGACGCGAGATTGCAGGCCGAGTCGTCGAGGTGCATGTACTCGGAGCACGGGTTCGACGCGTTGATCCGCCCGGTGTTCGGGCAGGTGTGCCACGCGTTGATCGTGGTATCGAACTGCATGCCAGGGTCGCCGCAGAAGTGCGCGGCGTCCGCGATCATCTTCATCAGCTCGCGCGCCCGGAGGGTCTCCGAGACCTCGCCGCTGGTCACGAAGCGCGTCTGCCAGTCGGCGTCCGCGTCGACCGCGCGCATGAACTCGTCGGTCACGCGCACGGAGTTGTTGGCGTTCTGGAAGAAGATCGAGCTGTACGCCGGGCCGTCGAGCGAGCCGTCGTAGCCGGCGTCGATCAGCGCCCAGGCCTTCTTCTCCTCCTCGGCCTTGCAGCTCACGAACTCGACGATGTCCGGGTGCGCCACGTCGAGCACGACCATCTTGGCGGCGCGGCGGGTCTTGCCGCCCGACTTGATGACTCCGGCCGAGGCGTCGGCCGCGCGCATGAAGGAGACCGGGCCCGACGCCGTGCCGCCGCCGCCGAGGCGCTCCCGCGAGGAGCGGATCGTCGAAAGGTTGACGCCCGAGCCGGAGCCGCCCTTGAAGATGACGCCCTCGCGGCGGTACCAATCGAGGATCGAGTCCATGGTGTCACGCACGGACAGGATGAAGCAGGCGGAGCACTGCGGCTTCTCCTCGACGCCGACGTTGAACCAGACCGGCGAGTTGAACGACGCCTTCTGCTTCACCAGCAGGTGCGTCAGCTCGTCGGCGAAGATGTCGGCGTCGCCCGGGGTCGCGAAGTACCCCTGCTCCTCGCCCCAGCGGCGGATCGAGCCGACGACGCGGCCGATGAGCTGCTTGACGCTGGTCTCGCGCTGCGGCGTGCCGAGCGGGCCGCGGAAGTACTTCGACGCGACGACGTTGGTCGCGAGCTGCGACCACGCGGCCGGGATCTCGACGTCGTGCTGCTCGAAGACGACGTCGCCGCCCTCGCCGCTGATCACCGCGTTGCGGCGCTCCCACGTCTCGGTCTCGGTCGGGTCGATGCGCGACTCGCGGTCCATCGGGCGATGGTCGCCGCGCCGGCGCGCATCGGGCGTCGCCGTGAACCAGCGCCGGATGCTGAGCCCGGCTCCCGGGCGGGCCTGGGGCTGCGCCGGGCCGCCGCCGTTGGTCCAGGGAGCGTCGCTCCCCGCCCTGTTTGCTTCGTCCTTCACACGAGTCCCCAGCGTGGAACCATCCACTGCGCGCCCCCCTCTTCCGGCCGACCGCCCGTCGGCCACGCCCATCGCGTCGATCGTGAAGCCCGGCGCGGGGCGCCGCCTGCGCCCCTCGCCTCCCCGTTGGCTTTCCTCGATCTTGTGTACCGGAGCCATCTGCCACACTACATCTAGTGCTGTCAAGGGAATTCGCCCCGGAGCGCGCCGGAAGCGCCCCGGAGCCGCCTCGCGCGGCGCCGGAAAGGCCGTCAATCCATGATTTTCAACCTGCGAGAACTGCTGCGCGGCGCGCTCGGCAAGGCCGGCCTCGAGACCACGAGCGACGTGTGGCAGCTCGCGGAGATCTGGAGCGCGACGCTCGGGCCGCAGATCGCGGCGCGCGCGACGCCGGTTCGCCTCGCTCGCGGCGAGCTCGTGATCGCGGTCGCCGAGTCGGTCTGGCGGCAGGAGCTGCAGCTACTCGCACCGCAGATCGCCGCGAAGCTCAACCGCGCGCTCGGCCGCGACGTCGTGCAGCGCGTGCGCCTGGTCGGCGGCGACGCGACCGCGCCCGATCCGACGACGGCGCGCGACCGTCCGCGTCGGCGCCTGCCGCAGCTGTCGAGCGCGACCCTGCCCGGCGCGCGCACGCCCGAGGGGCCGCGCGGCGGCGACCCGGAACTCGGCGGCGAGATCGGACAGGCGCTGCGCTCGCTCGCCGCGAAGCGTGCCGAGCGCATCGTCGCCGACGCCGAGCCCGCGCGGGCCCGTCGTCCCGGCGCACCGCAGGCGCGCCCGCGACGCGGGTGGTAGAAGGACACGGTGCGCGAACCTTCGTTCGGACGCCGGGCCGCAGGGCTCGGACGGCGCCTGCTGCTGCTCGCGATTCTCGCGGTGCTCGCGGCCGCGGGGGCGATCACGCTGCGGGGCGGATTCACGGCTCCGGTGGCGAGGCTCGAGGCGCCCGTCGCGGTCGTCGGCCGTGCGACGGCGCTCGCGGTGACCGTCGATTCGGGGCGCTCCGGCCTGCGCACGTTCCGCGTCGAGCTGCAGGGCGCGAAGGGCAGCACGGTGCTGGCGGAGGAGGAGTTTCCGCGCGACGGAATGCTCGGCAGCGGCGTTTCCAGCCGCACCATCGAGAAGGTGCTCGACGCGCGCAGCGCGGGCATCGAGGAGGGACCGGCGACTCTCGTGGTCCACGCCCGCGACTGGTCGCCGGCCGCATCCCTGCGCGGCGAGACCGTGGTGCTCGAGCAGCCGGTGCGCGTCGACCTGACGCCGCCCGCGATCGACGTGCTGCCGGCGCAGCACTACCTGACCCGCGGCGGCAGCGAGGCAGTGGCCTGGATCGTCGGCGAGGACACGGTCCGCACCGGCGTCGAGATCGGCTCGTACTTCTTCCCCGGCGACGCCGGTGTGATCGCCGATCCGAACGGGCGCTTCGCCATCTTCGCCATGCCGCAGGATCTCGACATGAGCGCACGACCGAAGGTGATCGCGGAGGACGCGGCCGGCAACCGCCGCGAGGTGCCCTTCCCGGTCTCCGTCAAGGACAAGACGTTCCCCGCGGAGGAGATCCGTATCGACGACCAGTTCCTCACCGTCAAGGTCCCGGAGATCCTCGCGGCGAACGGGCTCGCGCCGGCGGCCGACCCGGTGCAGAGCTACCTGCTGGTGAACCGGGACCTGCGCCGCAAGAGCGAGGAGCGGATCGCCGAGATCACCCGCGACAGCGAGCCGCGCACGCTCATCGACGGCGCCTTTCGGCAGCAGCCCGGCAGCCAGGTCGGCTCGCGCTTTGCCGAGCGTAGGACCTACCGATACAACGGCAACGTGATCGATACCCAGGTCCACCTCGGGTACGACCTCGCGTCCGTCAAGCAGGCGCCGGTGAACGCGAGCAACGCGGGCAAGGTCGCCTTCGTCGGCAACATCGGCATCTACGGCACGGCGGTGGTCATCGACCACGGCCTCGGGCTGTCCTCGCTGTACGCGCACCTGAGCAGCGCGAGCGTGACCGAGGGGCAGGAGGTGACGAAGGGGCAGGAGATCGGCCGCACCGGCGACACCGGCCTCGCCGGTGGCGACCACCTGCACTTCAGCATCCTGCTGCGCGGACACCACGTCGACCCGGTGGAGTGGTGGGATCCGAAGTGGCTGCAGAACCGCATCGTCGCGCAGATGTCCGCGCCGGCTCCGACGCCGCAACCTGCTGCGGCGCCCCCGCCCGCACCTGCGGCGAGCGCCGACCGCGCAGCCGCGCAGGCCGGCTGATGGCGGCGCAGGGCGTGCCGCGCGCGATCGCGGACGAGCTCGCGAAGCGCGGTCTCTCCGCCGCGGATCCGCTCGGAGCGCTGGACGCGCTCGAGCGCGAGTGGGGCGCCGCGCCGGCCGTGGAGGCCGCGATCGTGTCCCTGCTCGGCGCCGCCGGCGACGCCGGCACGGCGGAGCTTCTCGCCCGCCTCGCGGAGCGCACCGGCGACAAGAGCGTACGCCGCGAGATCAAGCGCGCGCTCTACCGGCTCGAGCAGCGCGGCCTGTGGCAGGCGCCGGCGGCCCCGCCGCCGCCGAGCCCCCGGTCGCTGCTCGGTCCCGCGGAGGACGAGCCGGAGGCCTGGCTCAGCGCGATCGACCCGAGCGGCAGCCGTCTCCTGTGGATGGCGCGTCGCACCGGCGCCGACATGGCGTCGATGTCGGCGATGGTGAACGAGACCGTCGGCGTGCAGGAGTTCTACGCGGGCGGCACGACGCGCAAGTCGCTCCGGCAGGCGCAGCGCGACCTCGCCGCACGCAACGGCGTGCCGCTGGTCGAGGCGCCGTGGCAGCACGTCGACGCGCTGCTGCAGCGCGCCGTCGCGACCGGCGCAACGCCCGAGCGCGCCGCGGAGATCGCGCGCGCGCGGCGAGAGATCGTCCCGCACCCCGCGGCGACGCCACCTCCCCCGCCGGTCGACGCGCTGGTCGATCGCGCCGCGGCGGCGGCCGACGCGTCCGTCCTCGCGGACTCGGTGCGCGCGCTCGGCGAGCGCGAGGTCGGCGGCTGGCTCCTGCCGCGCTCGTGGGTGGAGCCCGCGCTCGGCGCGCTCGACGAGGCGCAGGACTCGGTGGTGATCGTGAGCCCGCAGCAGCAGGAGGAGCGCGCCCGCGACGCGGTCCAGCGCGCCACCGAGAAGGTCTTCGCGCCACCGGAGCGCCGCGCGCTGTTCGCCGATCGCTTCGACGAGACCGCCTACCTGCTGGCGCGGCGCGGACAGCTCGACGTCGCGCGCACGCTCGTCGCCGCCGCCGAGGCCACCCGCGGCGGACGTCCGGTCGGCGACATCCCGGTGCTGGCGCAGATCACCGCGGCGTCGCTCGCGATCGCGGCGCAGATCCGCGCCCGGCAGGCGCGCGAGGAGAAGAGCTCGTCGCTCGTCGTGACCCCGCAGCAGGCGCTCGAGGAGCAGCGTCTGGCCGCCCTCCGGCGCGGCCGCTGACCGGCGCTCGGCGCGCCGCAGCCGGTGCGGCGCGCAGCGGCTGCGCGCCAGGTGCCTGAATCGCCTGTTCTCATGGAGGCCCCATGGCCCACGGGGAACGTACTCACCGTACCGGCGCTTGCTCGATGGTGCGACCGAGGGCGACCTTCAGCTTCGACGTGTCGGTTGGACCTCGGGCCGCGCACGCGACGGAAGCCGACCGAAGCGCGCACGACTCCCGCGCCGACCCGGCGGAGCGGGATCGCGCCGCCTTGCCGTCACTTGCAGTTGAGGGTGCTCGAGTTGGTGCTGAAGGCGCAGGACCGCGCCGGGCCGGGGAATGTTGCCTCGGCGCACAGGCCGGTCGTCGCCAGCGGAGGATCGAGAACGAGGGTCGCCGAGATCGGCAAGGGGAGAGGCAACCCCGCGAAGGCGCCGCGGCGCCCGGACATGCTGAACTTGATCACGTCGGGCCGAGCGGTCGTGTTCGAGAGCTTCACCTTCCCGAGGACCCCACCGACGAGGATCGTGGAGATGAAGGTGTGGCTCCTCCCGGTCGGGCTCGCAAGCCAGCCCGCACGGCTCACGGGGTCGTACTCCATGTCGGGAATGGTGACGTCGAACAGCGTGTCGCCCGCGCCGTCTTCCACGATCAGGCGAAGCCCGTCTACCGCGGGTTGGAGTGTCACGGGCGAGGGAAAGTCGATGGAGCCGGAGAAGCTGAACGTGTCGTCCCCCGCGCCGGTCGTGAACCGGGTCATCTTGACCTTCGGCTTCGTGACGCCGACGCCGCCGGTGCACGGATCGCAGACATCGCCCGCCCCGTCGCCGTCGCCGTCTTCCTGGAGAGGATTCGCGATCGCCGGACAGACGTCGCAGGCATCGCCCGGCCCGTCGCCGTCGCCGTCTTCCTGGAGAGGATCCGCGACCGCCGGACAGATGTCGCAGGCGTTGCCCGGGCCGTCACCGTCGGCGTCCTCCTGCCCGGGATCGAAGTCGGCAGGACAGATGTCGCAGGCATCGCCAACGGCATCGGCGTCGCCGTCCTCCTGGCCCGGATCGGCCACATCGGGGCAGATGTCGCACGCGTCGCCAGGACCGTCGCCGTCGGTGTCCTCCTGCCCCGGATCGTAGTCCGCCGGGCAGATGTCGAAGGTGTTGCAGTAGCCGTCGGCGTCGTCGTCGGGAACGATCTCGTCCGCGCCGCATGTGCCGCTCACGCCGTCGCAGACGTCGGCGACGTCGCACTCATCGACGGCGGGGCGGCAGACCGTGCCCCTGCTTTCGACCGTGCAGGCGCTGCTGCAGCAATCGCCGCCGATCGCGGAGCCGCCGTCGCAGGCCTCGCCTGGGTCGACATCGCCGTTGCCGCAGTCGTCGAGCAGGTAGCGGACGACCGCGAGGTTGTCGTCATTGGAGATGCGCATCGAGCCGGCCGCGACGATCTTGCGGTCGCTCTGGATCGCGACGGCGTTCGCTTCGTCGACGCTGGTCCCGATCGGCGTGATGACGATGCCGTCGTCGGAGAAGAAGGTATCGAGGTCGCCGCTCGAGTCGTAGCGCGCGACGGCAAAGTCCTCGGCACCAGCGTTCAGGCGTGTGGACCCGGCGACGACGAAGCGTCCGCCCTTGTGAATGGCGATCGCGCGCGCGGCGGAGCTCGTCTGGATGGCGGTCGTGACGATTCCGTCACCGCCCCCGAAGGTCGGGTCGAGGCTGCCGGTCGAGGTGATGCGGGCGACGCCGAAGTGGGTGACGCTGCCGACCTTCGCACTGCCGGCGATCAGGATTGCACCGTCGACCTGGCGCGTGATCGCGCCGCCGATGTCCTGTCCCGTCCCGAAGTGGATCCGGACGTAGCCCGCACCGCCCGCGAAGCTCGCGTCGAGGGCGCCCGCGGACCCGAAGCGTGCCACGAGCATGTCGCCCGCGCTGGCCGTGCCGCTCGTACCGCCGATGAGGATCTTGCCGTCGCCCGACAGGGCGATCGACGCGATCGTATCGTCGCCTGTGCTGATCGCCTGGGTGCGAACGCCGTCGCCGTCGAAGCTCGAGTCGAGGCTGCCGTTCCCCTTGTAGCGGACGAGAGCGAGATCCTTGTTCGGGCCGGTGTCGGCCCATCCGCCGGCGAGGATCCGCCCGTCGGCGTACGTCGCGATCGCCGCCGCCTGATCGTGGACGGTGGTGACGGGCGTGATGGCGACTCCGTCGCCATCGAACGTCGGGTCGAGGTCGCCGTTCGGCAGGAGACGCACCACGGCGAAGTCGTCGTCGGTGCCCGCCCGCGAGTAGCCGGCGAGCACGATCTTCTGATCCAGCTGAATGGCGACGGCCAGCGCACAGTCGCCGCCGCTTCCGACCGGGATGACCACCTTCCCGGTGCCGCCACCGAAGCTGGTGTCGAGCTCGCCGTCGAGATCGTAGCGCACGACTGCGAAGTCGTCGCCGGTGCCGGCCGAGACCGAGCAGCCGGCGACAACGACGCGATCGTCGTCCTGGATGGCGATCGCGTGGCCGAAGTCATCGCCGGTCCCGACTGGCGTCGTCGCGATCCCGCCTGTCGCGAAGGTGGGATCGGGGGCGCCGGACTGCGCGTTCGCCAGTCGCACCGAAACGGTGAGCAGGAGGACCGCGAGTCCGAGGCAGACGCCCGCAGGGGCGACGAGCGTGAGCGGGTGGCGCGCGCATGTGCGCGGCACGGCGCGACCAGGGCGAGGCCAGGGGTACGTGGTGCAATGATCCGTGGGCACGACCTTCCTCCCGTAGGGAGCGCAGGCGGTAGCGCTGGACCCGACGACGATGCCGGCTCGGCGTGCTTCGGGCAATACAGAATTCGCAGGCCTGGAGCGTCGCGCATGCGGCTCGACAGGTCGTTTGCCAACTGTTCCCCGAAGGGACGGTGGGCGCCGACCAAAAACGAAAGGAACCGCCGTGAAGGACTCGGCCAGAAACCGGAGCGCTCTTCGAGTTCCTGTCGTCTCCGTCGAGATCCCGAAGTTCACACGGCGAACAGCCCGTCCCCGGCTACGAGGCGGGTACCAGGCGACCCATGAGCGTCGCGCGCACAATGTGCGACCGCGCGTGCGCCGTGTCCTGCGCGCGGCCTGGGAGATGGGCGACGCCGCCGTCGCCGAGCGCCGTCTCCGCGCGCTCGCAGGCTCGCTCGAGCGCGATCGAGAACCTGAACGGCGGCGTCGGCCGCTTCACGCGGAACGTGAAGAACTGGCAGGGTGGCACGATGCTGCTGCGCCGGGTCGGCGCAGCGGTCGTGCGCGCATCGGTGGGCTTCCGTCGCGTGCGCGGTCTGACCGGCGGTCAGCGCGCCGCCGGGGCGGCTCCGGCCGCCGCGACGGCGTCGCGCAGCCGCAGCGTCTCGTCGGACGGCTGCACCTCGTAGAGCACGGCACCGAACGGCGCCCGCTCCGGATCGACGAACCAGTCGTGGAGGTCCTCGCCGCGCGCGCGCGCGACCGGACGCGTCGGATCGAGCCGCCGCGTCTGCGGCAGCGTGTCGCGATCCTCCGAGCGCAGCAGGAAGAACGCACGACGGCCCGCGATGAGGTAGCGCGCCACCACCGCCCCGCGGTCCGCGAACACCAGCGGCAGCTCGCCGGGGTAGAACGCATGCGCGCCGACGTAGTGCGCGATGTTCTCGGCGGGACGCCCGAGGCTCTCGCTCGTGATCACCAGCGACCCGGGCGGAACGAGAGCCCCGAGCGTCTCCCGCGCGCGTGTGATGCGCTCCTTCTGGAAGGGCTCGCGCGGACCCGCCGGCCCGAGGACCGTGATCAGGGCGATCATCGCGAAGGAGAGCGCCGGCGCGAGCGCCAGCGGCCGGCGGAGCGCACCGCCGAGGCGCGGCACGAGCGGCAGCAGCGCCGACGCGGCGAACGCCCACGCCACCGCACGCTCGAGCGAGCCGATGCGCACCGCGCGCGCCAGCTGCGGCCACCAGCCGAGCGCCACGACGACCAGCGCCGCGACCGCGAGCGCGACGCGCAAGCCCGGCGCACGCTCCCCGTCCGCCACCCAGCGGCACGGGACGACGAGTCCGAGCGCGGTCAGTGGAATCAGGCAGAGCGTCGCGCCAGCGAGGTAGCGCGGATCCGGGTGCGACCAGCAGCTGTAGAACAGCAGCGCGACCAGCGGATACGGGATCAGCGCGAGCGCCAGCGGCCGCCGCACCCTCCAGGCGACCACCGCCCCGAGCAGCGTCGCGATCCCCAGCCAGCCGAGCGCCCCCGACAGGTGCGCGACGTTGCCCGGCAGCGACACGCGCAGGTTGGCGAGCCGGAACGCCCCGCCCGACACGTGCTGGATGCCCTCGCCCGCCCACGCGGCGTCAGGAACCAGCAGCGCGCCCAGCACGTCGCGGAACTCGCCTCCCTGCGTGAACGCCAGCGGATGCCCCTGCGTGATCGTGTTGTATGCGAACAGCGGCGACGCGCCGACGAGGAAGGCGATCGCACACGCGATCCAGGGACGCAGCCGGGGCCCGCGCAGCGCGAACAGCGCGGCGAGCGGGATGCCGTACAGGATCGCGTCCGGTCGGACGGTACAGGCGAGCCCGAGCGCGAGGCCGCTCGCGACGGCGTGGCCGGTCGCCGCTGCGAGCAGCGCCAGCAGCGCCAGCAGGTGGGTCGGCAGGTCGCGGGCCACCGTGATGCCCCAGAGGTGCACGTCGGTCGGCAGCAGCAGCAGGAGCCACATCGCCGCGACCGCGGCGCCCGCCGCGACCGCACGATCCCCGGGACGCAGCAGCACCCAGGTGAGCCAGCCGAGCAGCGCGAGGGTCGTCAAGTAGAGGGCGGGGTTCAGCGCGTGCTGCGCGTCCTCGCCGCCGATCGCGCCCGCGAGTGCGAGGAGCGCCGGGAAGCCGGGTGGGTACCGCGAGTAGAGCTTCTCCCCGGTCCAGAAGTAGGTCTGCACGCGGGCGTCGAGCTTGAAGTCCGTCGCTGTCTGCGGCGCCGCGATGCGCAGCGCCTCGTCGTCGTGGAAGACGGTGCCGCGCCGCAGGTCGCCGGCGAATGTCAGGAACGCGTACTGGTCCGACGCGAGGTACCAGGTGTTGTGGCGCACCAGCCCGCGCCCCGCGACCAGCAGCGCCAGCGCGGCCAGCGCCAGGGTGAGGACGCGCACCAGCCGCCCCTGTCGACGCCGTCCCATCCCCGGACAGACTTACGCGAGCACGGCGACGACGGCGAGAGCCCTGCGACGCGTCACAGCTCGCCCTCGACGTGTCCCTTGAAGTTGCGCAGCAGCGCGCGCTGCTCGAGCGACAGCACCAGCTCGTACAGCACCACGCCGCCGCCGCCACGACGCGGGTCGACGAACCAGTCGAGCACGGCGTCGCCGCGGCGCCGTGCGACGACGCGCAGTCCCGCGGACGTGCGTAGCGGCGCGAGCGAGGCCGCCTGCTCGTCCGCGACGAGGAAGAACGGCCGTCGTCCCGCCATCGCCAGCAGCAGCGCCGCCCGCTGCTGGTCCGTGCGCAGGAGCGGCAGCTCGCTCGCGTAGAACGCCGGCACCCCAAGGTAGTGCGCGACGTTCTCCGCCGGGCGGCCGAGCGCTTCGCTGGTGATCACCACGCCGTCCAGCGGCACCAGCGCGCCGAGGGTCGCACGGGCACGGGCGACCTGGGGCGCCTGGAACGGGTCGCGCGCGCCGCTGCCCTCGAGAATCCGCAGCACGACGAGTGACAGCAGGGCGACCGCGGGCGCCAGCGCCGCGGACGACCGCAGCGCGACGGCGATCCGCGGTACGCTGCCGAGCACCACCGCCGCCGCGAAGGCGACCAGCAGCGCACGAAACGCCGCGCCGACGAAGGCGAATCCGCCGCTGCCCACCACCCCGAGCACCACCGCGACGAGCACGAGCCAGCGCCAGACACCCGAGCGCGCGGCATCCGCGAGCCAGCGGCACGCGAGCGTGGCGCCGGTCGCGGCGAGCGGAATTAGGCACAGCGCCGCACCCGTGAGGTAGCGGGCGTCGGCGTGCGACCAGCAGGCGTAGAACGGCACCGCGAGCAGCGGATACGGGAGCAGCGCCGCGACCATCGGCCGCCGCACGCGCGCCGCCCACACCGCGCCCAGAGCGACCAGCAGCGCGGTGCCGCCGAACGCTCGCCCGAGCAGCGCGAGGCTCGCCGGTAGGGTCTCGCGCAGGTTCGCGAGCCGGAACGCGCCGCCCGAGTCGAACACGATCGTCCGGGCGTGCGCGGCCGCGGGCGACAGCAGCCGCGACAGCAGCTCGGTAAACTCCCCCGCCTGCGTGAACGCGAACGGGTGCCCCCCGGTCAGCGTGTTGTAGGCCGCGAGCGGCGACGCGCCCGCGAGGAAGGCGCCGATCCCGAGGAGCAGCGCGCGCAGACGCACGCCGTCGACCCACAGAACAGCCGCCAGCGAAGCGGCATAGAGAATCGCGTCGGGACGGATCGTGCAGGCGAGACCGAGAGCGAGCCCGCTCCAGACGTGCCGTCGCGCCACGGCCGCGAGCACCGCCAGCAGCCCGAGCACGTGCGCCGGGAGGTCGCGCGCGACGGTGATGCCCCAGAGGTGGACGTCGGTCGGCAGCACCAGCACGAGCCACATCGCCGTGGCGGCGGCCCCCGCCGCGAGCAGCCGGTCGCGCGGCGCGACCAGTGCCCAGGTGAGCCAGCCGACCAGCGCGAGCATCACGAGGTACAGCAGCGGGTTGAGCGCGTGCTGCGCCGCCTCGCCGCCGATCAGCCCCGCGACCGCGAGCAGCGCCGGAAATCCCGGTGGATAGCGCGAGTAGGCGACGTCGCCGCGCCAGAAGTACGTCTGGACGAGGGCGTCGTGCGCGCGGGTCGGATTCGCGCGCGGCGCGACGATCTTGAAGATCGTCGGGTCGTGCAGCACGCGGCCCTGCGCCAGATCCGACGCGAAGGTCAGGAACGCGAGCTGGTCCGACGCGAGGTACCAGGTGTTGCGGCGCTCGACGCCGCGCGCCGCGATGGGTACCGCGACGACGCACAGCGCGAGCGCGCACCAGCGCGCGACGCGTCCGCTCTGCCGGCGATTCAGGGCGATCCGCTCACCGCCCGCGGAAGACGGGCTTGCGCCGCTCGCGGAACGCCGCGAGGCCTTCCTTCGAGTCGTCCGATTGGGTGACCAGCGCCTGGGTCAGCGCCTCGTCCTCGAAGCAGGAGTCGAGGTTGCTCTCGGTGCCGCGGTTGAGCAGCCGCTTCGACATGCCGATCGCGTACGTCGGCCCCTGCGCGAGGCGCTCCGCCCACTCGCGCGCGACGGTCTCGAGCTGCTCGGCCGGCACGACGCGGTTCACCACGCCGAGACGGTACGCCTCTTCGGCCGACAGGTCGTCGCCGAAGAAGACAAGCTCCTTCGCCTTCGCGAGCGGCATCACGCGCGGCAGAAGGAAGCCGCCCGCCGCGTCCATCGCGATGCCGCGCCGCACGAACACCTCGATGAAGCGTACGCCGTCCGCGACGAGGATCAGGTCGCTCGCGAACGCCAGATGCGCGCCGAGGCCGGCCGCCGTCCCGTTGATCGCGGCGAGGAACGGCTTCTCGAACTCCCAGATCGTGCGCAGCAGCAGCTGCGAACCGTACTTCATCATCTCGCGTCCGGCGCCGACCATCGGCGGCTCGGTCGGAGCCGGTGCCCCCGCAGGACGCGACAGGTCGGCTCCGGTACAGAAGCCCTTGCCCTTGCCGGTCAGCACGACGGCGCGCACGGACGGCTCGGTGCGCGCGGCGAGGAGCCGCGCGATGACCTCGTCGCGCATCGCGGCGGTCAGCGCCCCCATCTGCTCGGGACGGTTGAGCGTGATCCACAGCACGCTGTTCTCGACCTTGAATTCGACGTCGGCCATGGGCGGGGTTCCTTCTCGCGGGCTGTCTTCGCGCGGGCGCGAAGCGGGATCAGAGCTTGAACGCGCGGCGCGCGTTGTCGCAGAGGTACTTCTTCTTGATCTCGGGCGTGAGCTGCAGGTGCTCGTCGATCTGCCCGAGGATGCGCCCGAACGGCACCAGCGGGTAGTCCGACGCGTAGATCACCTTGTCCTGGAGCTGGCGCTGCATCCAGTAGACGAGCCGCTCCGGAAAGTGCTTCGGCAGGTGGGCCGACGTGTCGATGAAGACGTTCTTGTGCTTCCAGGCGACCGCGATCATCTCTTCCGTCCACGGCCAGCCGATGTGGCCGCAGACGATGCGCAGCTCGGGGAAGTCGAGCGCGACCTCGTCGATGTAGAGTGGGCGTCCGGTCTCGGACGGGTACAGCGGTCCGGTGTGGCCGACCTGTGTCTGGAACGCGACGTCGAGCTCGACGCACTTGGCGTAGAGCGGGTAGTAGCAGCGGTCCGTCGGCGGCTTGCGCCACATGAACGGCTCGATGCGCAGGCACCTGAAGTCGTGCTCCTTCACGTAGCGCTCGAGACCGCGCACCGCGGCCATGATGTCGGTCGGGTTCGCGTGATACTGACCGATGATTCGCCCGGGGTGCTTCTTCGCGGCCGCAGCGACCAGCTCGTTGTCGCCGGCCATCATCGCGATCTCGATCCCGGCCTCGTCCATCGCTTCGACCATCTTGTCGGCGTCGGTGCCGTTGTAGAAGACGTCGAGCATGCCGTAGTTGCGGAACACGTTCTCGCCGGCCGGGTTCTTGCCCGGCTCGTTCGGCGAGATGTACTGCGTCCACACGTCGACGATCCCGTACGAAGACATCGCTGCTCGCTCTCTTCCGATCGCCGGCGTCAGCCGCGCGGCAGGCCCAGCGTGCGCTGGGACATGATGTTGCGCTGCACCTCGGAGGTGCCCGCGTAGATGCTGGCGGCGCGCGACCAGAGGGCGCCGTACTGCCAGCGGCCTTCGTCGAAGGATTGCGGCGCCTGCTCGTCGAGCGCGGCGTAGGGCCCCTCGAGCCGTGTCGCCAGCTCCATGAGCCGCTGCTCGAGCTCACTCCAGAAGAGCTTCAGCATCGAGCCGCCCGGCCCGGGCTGTCCGGTGCGCATGATCTCGCCGACGTTCCGGTAGGTGCCGATGCGCAGCACCTCGGTCTCGATCGCCAGCTGGGCGAGCTCCTGGCGGACGACGGGGTCGGCGGCGAGCGGGGCGTCGAGGCTGCGGCGGCGGCTCAGCGTCAGCAGTCCCTCGAGCTCGTGCCGGATGCGCGGATACGGGATGGTCGTGCCGCGCTCGTGGCTCAACGTCGTCAACGAGATCTCCCAGCCTCGGTCGACCTCGCCGACCACCAGCTCGCGCGGCACCCGCACGTTCTCGAAGAACACCTCGTTGAACCACGCCACGCCCGTCATCTCGACCAGCGGACGCACGGTGATGCCCGGCGTCTTCATGTCGAGCAGGAGGAACGTGAGCCCCCTGTGCTTCGGCACGTCCGGGTTGGTGCGGACGATGAGGATGCACCAGTCGGCGAAGCGCGCGTAGCTGGTCCACACCTTCTGGCCGTTGACGACGACGTGGTCGCCGTCGATCTCGCCGCGCGTGCGCAGCGCCGCGAGGTCCGAGCCGGCTCCGGGCTCCGAGAAGCCCTGGCACCAGATCTCGTCGCCGCGCAGGATCGGCTCGAGGAAGCGCTTCTTCTGCCAGTCGGTGCCGTGGTGGATGAGCGTGGGCCCGGTGAGGCCTGGCCCGACGCCGACGTCGATCATGTCCGGCGCCCCTGCCCGCACGTACTCCTCGTTGAAGATCAGGTGCTGGAGCGGCGTGAGGTCGCGCCCGCCGTACCCCTTCGGCCAGGCGAGGCCCGCCCAGCCGCCGTCGTGCAGGGTGCGCTGCCACTGGCGCGCGAACGCCACCTTCTCCGCGGCACCCCGCGGCCTCGGACAGCGCGGCGTGTCCCAGCCCTCGGGCAGGTTCGCCGCGAGCCAGCCGCGCACCGACGCGCGGAAAGCCTCCTCTTCCGGCGAGGTCGCGAAGTCGATCATGGAGCGATCGCGCTTCCGTCCCGGGACGCCGGCGCCGTCAGGCGCCGGCCGCGGCCTGGTCGTCCACGATGCCTTCCTCGAGGATGCGGCGGTCGTGGTCGTCGGCGTACTGCAGAGCGAACTTCGGACGCAGCAGCGAGACCAGCGGCGGGATGAACATGAGTGCGCCGATCAGGTGGAAGGCGAGCAGGATCACGAGCAGCGTCGCCATCTGCGCCTGGAACTTCATCGGGAAGAAGCACCAGTAGATGACGCTCGCGGTCAGCGAGAGGCCGGTGAAGAGCACCGTCTTGCCCGTCGTGTTGTAGGCGCGAATGATCGCCTGATCGAAGTCGCGATCCTTCGGATACTCCTCCACGATGCGGCTCAGCACGTAGTAGCCGTAGTCGATGCCGATGCCGATGCCGACCGCGGCCACGGGCAAGGAGTTGATGTTGAAGTCGATGTTCATGAAGTACATCATCGCTTCGGAGAGCGGCTGCGAGATCAGCGACGGGATCATCACGATCAGCGCCCCGACCACGGACACGTAGGTCAGGTAGCTGAGGATGAAGACCACGATCAGGATCAGCGCGAGATTCACCCGGTACGACCACTCGACCTCTTCGTTGGTCGCCGCGAGCAGACCCAGGAGACCGCCCGCCAGGAGATAGCGGACGTTGTCGTCGGGCCCGGAGTTCTGCGCGATGAACTCCTTCGCCTTCTTGACCGAGTTCTCGATCACCGCGTGATTGTAGTCCTTGTAGAAGATCGTGACCGTCGCGTTGGTCATGCTCATGTCGAAGAAGCGGTCCATCTCGCCGCGCGCGGTGTTCGACGTGAGCAGGAAGAAGAGCTGTCCGACGTGGTCGCTCGTCGTGGGCAGCATCTCCCACTTCGGGTCGGCCTCGTGGAACGTCCGGTAGATGCGCTTGAGGAAGGACGTCGCGGTGATCGAGCCGCCGATCGAGCCGGTCTCGTCGCTCTGCTGCATGAAGCGCGAGAACAGGTCGAGCTGGTTCAGCGTGTTCGCGTCCTTGAGCGCCTCGTTCTCCTTGCCCTCGGCGATGACGATGAGCTGGCTCGCGCCGACGAAGTTGTCGTTGACCTTCTTGAAGGCGACGTTCGCCGGGTGATCCGGGTAGAGCAGCGCATCGAACGGCGTCATGTCGCCGGCCTTCACCTTCTGGGCGAAGTAGAAGCCGAAGATCAGCAGGAAGCCCAGGATCGAGCACATCACGATGCGCCGGTTGCCGGTCGAGAGGTAGACCAGGAAGCGCTCGAACTGGTCGTAGGCGCGCGCGAAGATCCCCTTCGTCGTCGGCTTCGGGTGTGGCTTCGGCGGCTTCACGAAGTCGAGGATGATCGGGTGCAGCGTGACGACGCTGATGAAGATCGAGATGATCCAGAAGCTGCACAGGAGCGCCAGCTTCTGGATGATCGGGATGCGTGCGACGTAGAGCGTGAGGATCGCGAGACCGTCGGCGATGATCGACACCATCGCCGGCGCGTAGATCTCGGTGTAGGACTTCACGATCGCGGCGTGCTTGTCCTGCAGCTTCTCGTACTCCTCGTGGTAGCGCTCCATCGACTGCACCGAGTGCGAGTGTGCGCGCGCGGAGATGAGCAGCGGCACGACGAGGACCAGGGGATCGAGGCTCAAGCCGAATAGCCCGCCGAAGCCGAGGCCCCAGATCGCGCTCAGGCCACCCGAGAGAATGGGAATGAAGACGCCCTGCCAGCTACGAAACTCGAACCACAGGATGACGATCATCGTCCCGATGCTGGCGAACAGCACCCACATCATCGGCGTCTTCATCGACATGAAGTAGCCGTAGAGGATGGGGAAGCCGGTGACGTAGATCTTGGTGCACTTGGTCGGATCGGGCAGCCCGGAGCAGCCGCCGTTGGCGTCGACGATCTGCTCGCGCTCGATGATCTCGTTGATCTTCTGCAGCATCCCCTGGAGGTCGAAGTACTCCTCCCAGAAGCCCGCCGCGATCATGGTCGCCTTGTCGTTCGGCGAGACGAAGAAGCCGCGGACGTTCTCGGTCGTGTAGACCTTCATCCGCATGAACTCGAGGTCTTCCTTGCTGTCGGGAAGCCGCGGGTACGTGAGCGGAACGACCTTGATACCGGTACCGGCGGTGAGCGTCGTCTTGAGCTTCGGGTGCGTGACCGACATCACCTGCTCGCCGTTCACGCCGGGTACGTTGTGCAGCAGGTCGACGGTGATGCGGTCGACCTTCTTGAAGGTCTCCGGGTCGTCGAAGATCGTGCCCTCGGGGGTCTCGACGACGATCTGCAGCACGTTCGCCGTGCCGAACATGGGGCGGTACTTCTGGTAGAGCTGGATGTACGGGTGCCCCGGCGGATACAGATCGAAGAACACGGTCGAGATCTGCATGTGCGCCCACATGAAGTAGACGAAGAACACGGTGACGCCGGTGATGACCGCCGAGACCGAGTACTTGTGACGCAGCAGGAAGAAGAGATAGCCTTCGATGTATCGTCGCGGGATCATCCAGGGGTTCCTCGGCCGGGCCGGTGGCGAAATCCGCCCGGCTCAGAGGATCGCGTCGACGCGAACCTTGTCTTTTTCCACGGTGACCGCAAGACCGCTCGCACCGACGACGAGCGCACGGTCGCCCGCCGCGGCGGACACGCCGCGCAGCCAGAACAGGCGCATGTCCTCGGGGAGCTTGCGCTCCTGCCAGCTCTCGCCCTTGTCGGCGCTGACCAGGATCGTGCCGATGTCACCGACGATGTAGCCGTAGTCGCCGGCGAAGCGGATGTCGTAGAGGCCGGGGTTCTTCATCGCCTCCATGAACCCGAGCTGCTCGAGCGACTGCGACTCGAGCGTGCCGCGCTGCGGCTGCCAGGTCGTGCCGCCGTCCCGGGTGCGCATGACGAGCCCGTCGATGCCGACCGCCCACCCGTCCTGCGGGGTGCGGAACGCGGTCCCGAAGATCGTCTTCTCGGTCCCGGTCTCGACCTTCTGGAAGGTCTTGCCGCCGTCGGTGGTGCGCTGGATCGTCCCGAACTCGCCCGCCAGGTACCCGGTGTTCGCGTCGGGCCACGACTGCGAGGTGAGCACGACGTCGTCCGCGAGCGAGCGGTCGGCCCACGTGACGCCGCCGTCGGTCGACTCGATCACCGCCCCCCAGTCGCCGACCGCCCACACGTGCTTGGGCGACGCGAACACCACCGAGAACAGGTTGCGCTCGGTGCTCGAGGCCCGCTTCGTCCAGGTCTTGCCGCCATCGTCGGTGGTGAGCACGGCGCCCGACTTGCCGACGACGACGCCGTGCGCTGCATCGGCGAAGTCCACCCCGAAGAGGTACTCGAGGGTGGGGGTCTGCTGCGCCTCCCAGGTCTTGCCGCCGTCGCCCGTCCGGAACACCGCGCCGAACGCGCCGACGACCCAGCCCGTCTGGGCATCGAGCAGCTTCGCGCCGTAGAGGTTCTCGACGATGCGGGCCGCGCGGCCGTCGCTCGCGACACCCACGACGCAGGTCCACGCGGCGAGCGCAAGGGCGGCACGCAAGCAACGAATTCGTCTCATTCGGGGGATCTCTCGCTTTCGTGCGTCGGGGGGCGCCGCGACGATGCTCGTGGAGGAGAGGCGCGTGATCCCGGGCTTATAGGGCCCGCCGTTCGATGGTGTCAACCCCGAGACGGCCCCGCGAGCGCGACGCAACGCGCCGCGACCGCACGGTCGGCGCCCGATGCGAATCGTGTAGCGAGCGCTACGGTCGGAGCGGCGCGGCGACGGCGGGGCCGTACTCGCGAACGGCGGACCTTGACTGGCCGATCACGTGGCGTCTAGACCATCGCGCGCGTGAGCTGCTTCGTCGCAGAGCATCGTCTCCGATCCGCATGGGCGCGGCACTGGCGTGACGCCGGGCTGTGGTCCGGCACCACGCTCGGCGACGCGCTTGCGCGGACGATCGCCCGCCGCGGCGATGCGACGGCATTGCTCGACGACGGCGTCGCGCTGTCGTACACGGCCCTCGCCGCGCGCGTCGACACCTTCGCCGCGGGACTCGCGCGGCGCGGTGTCGGCCCGGGCGACGCGATCGCCTACCAGCTGCCGAACTGGTGGGAGGCCGCCGTGACGCTCCTCGCCGCGGTGTCGCTCGGCGCGCACGCGGTGCCCGTCGTACCGATCCTGCGCGGACGCGAGATGTCGGTGATCTTCCGCCAGACGCGCCCGGCCGTCGTCGTACTGCCGGCACACTTCCGCGGCACCGACTTCGTGGCCCAGGCGCAAGAGGTGCTCGGCGGTATCGCGGGGCTGGATCCCCTGCTGGTGGTCGCGCGGTCGGGCGAGACGACCGCGAGTGGCAGAGCGGAGCGATTCGAGGACGTCGCCGCGACGCCCTCGCCCGCACCGGGTGCGATCGATCCGGACAGCCTCGCACTGGTCATCTACACCTCGGGCTCGACGGCCGACCCGAAGGGCGCCATGCACAGCCATCAGACGCTCGGCGCCGAGCTCGCGAGCCTGATCGACGCGCACGGCCTGGGCGACGCCGATCGCGTCCTGATGCCCTCGCCGCTCACGCACGTCTCCGGCGTGATCCACGGCATTCTCGCGCCCGCGCTGCTCGGCACCAGCGTCGTCCTGCAGGACCGCTGGGATCCCGCCCAGGCGCTCGCGGCCGTCGCGCGCCACCGCGTGACGTACATGATCGGCGCGCCGACGTTCCTGCAGGAGATGCTCGCCGAGCCGTCGCTCGACCGGCACGACCTGTCGAGCCTTCGGCTCTTCGCATGCGGCGGCGCGAGCGTAGCCCCGGAGCTGATGCGCCTCGGGCGTGCGCGCATCCCGAACCTGGTCACCAAGCGCTCGTACGGCTCGTCGGAGTTCCCGACCATCGCCACCACGGGACTCGAGGACGCCCTGGCCCGCGGGCAGGACACGGAAGGTCGCGCGCTGCGTGGCGTCCGGATTCGCGTCACCGACGAGGCGGGCACGCCGCTGCCGGCCGCCACCGAGGGCGAGATCCGGGCGCGCGGCCCCGACTGCTTCCTGGGCTACGCGGACGCGGCGCTCGACGCGGAAGCCTTCGACGCAGACGGCTTCTTCCGCACCGGCGACCTCGGTGTCGTCGACGCGGACGGCTACCTGCGCATCACCGGACGGGTCAAGGACATCATCGTCCGCAAGGGCGAGAAGATCAGCGCGCGCGAGGTCGAGGACCTGATCCTCGAGCACCCGGCGGTCGCCGACGCGGCGCTGATCCCGCTCCCCGACCCGGCGACCGGCGAGCGCGCGTGCGCCTGCGTCCAGCTCGTGCGCGACGCGGAGCCGCTCGCGCTCGACGCGCTGGTCGCGTTCCTGCGCGCGCGCGACCTGACGCCGCAGAAGCTGCCCGAGCAGCTCGAGCTGCTGGACGAGTTCCCGCGCACGCCGAGCGGCAAGATCAACAAACGCCTGCTGCGCGAGCGCATCGAGCGGAGCGTCGCCGGACGGGCCGCCCGCCAATCGAGCGGGGCGTCGCCGGACGGGCGGCCCGCCAAAGGACCTGAGCGATGACGACCCCTCTCCTCGGCGGCAAGGTGGCGATGGTCACCGGTGGTGGCTCCGGGCTCGGCCGCGCGGGCGCGCTGGCGCTCGCCCGCGCCGGCGCGCGCGTCGCCGTGACCGACGTGAGCGCCGCCGGCGCCGCGTCCACCGCGGACGCGATCGCCGAGGCCGGCGGGAACGCGATCGCGCTGACCTGCGACGCCGGCGACTCGAAGAGCGTGCAGGCGACGATCGCCGCGGTCGCCGAGCGCTGCGCGCGGATCGACGTACTCTACAACAACGCCGGCATCGCGCCCGTCGGCGAGGACGGCTCCGTCGCCGACATGGCCGACGAGGCGTGGGAGCGCGTCATCCGCATCAACCTGACCAGCGTCTTCCTGTGCAGCAAGTACGCGATCCCGCACCTCGCGAAGGCTGGCGGGGGCGCGATCGTCAACACCGCGTCGTCGATGGCGCACGTGCCGCTCGGCATGATGGACGCATACGCGGCCTCGAAGGCCGGCGTTGCGGGCCTGACGCGCTCGATGGCTGCAGGCTGCGCGAAGCACGGCATCCGCGTGAACGCGATCAGCCCCGGCTACGTCGACACGCCGATGAACTCGATGATCTTCTCGGCCGACGAGCTGCGCGCCGGCTTCGCCGCGGGCCACATGACGGGGCTGCAGACCGCCGAGGAGATCGCCGACCTGGTGGTCTTCCTCGCGAGCGACCTGTCGCGCTCGATGACGGGCGCGACGGTCAACTGCGACCGCGGCTGGACGGCGTTCAAGATGCCCGAGATCCTCGCCCGTGCGATGGCCGGCGGCTGACGTCCGCACCGGCTTCGCCGACCACGAGGGATGGAACCGGCAGAGCGTTCCATCTGACTGACCAGGAGTCGACCGGCGCACCTTCGTCGACGGCCCCGCAGCACCCCCGCGGCCACAGGGAGGACTCATCCTGCTGAATCCGATCGCCTGCTGCCAGGAAGGAAGACGCGCGCTCGCCGCCGGGACGGCGACGCGCAGACCACCGGCCGTCAGGCGCTCGTCGGCCACGCCGGCTGCACCACGCCCCGCTCTGATCCATACCTGCGCTCGGACGCGGAACGCGCCCTCACCTGCGCACGGAAGCGGAACGCGCTCTGCTGGCCGCACAGGGTGGCTGACCGGGGCGCCGCCCGTCAGACCGTGGAGTCCCCCTCGCGGAGCGGCCACACCTTCGACATCAGCCAGCTCACGCCGACGCCGATCAGGCTGCCGACGACGACCTCCGCCACCTTGTGCAGGCCGCCCTCGATGCCCGTGACCTTCGACTCGTGCAAGAGTCCGGACGACACCACCAACGCTGCCGTGATCGGCGCCTGGCGCCACATCGTCTGCACGTGGATCAGGTACGACGACACCAGCACCGCGAGCGCGAGCGCAAGCGGCACCTTCCACTCGGTGGCGCCGCCGGTCACCAGCAGCACCAGTCCGACCACGCAGCCGATCGACACGTTGGTGAGGCGGCTCACGAACATGCGGTGCGCCTCCTTCACCTGCGGCTCGGACGAGGCGACCATCGAGGCGATGCCCCAGATCGGATTGGTGTCGGCGACGTGGCGCAGCAGGTACCAGAGGATCGCCGACGCGATCAGGACGTTGAGCGCGAAGCGGACCCCGAGCAGGTCGTGCGAGGCGAGATGGATGCGCGGCTTCGTCACGACGCACCCTCGACGGCGGCCCCGCGTTCGGCCGGGGGCGCGACGGCCTGCGGCGGCGTCACTCGTGGGCCTTTGGCGGGTTGCCCTTGAGCCGGTAGACCACGGCGGTCTTGGTCGCGCCGAGCGCGATCCAGTCACGGGCCTCGTCCTGCAACGCCAGGAAGAAGGCCTCGGCGCGCCTCATCGCCCGCTCGTTCAGCTTGCCGGTGCGCCGGTACTTGAGCTGGTAGCCGAATTCGCCGATCAGCGGCCGGTGGTCGCCGCGTGCACGCCACAGCGCGACGTTGCACCTCGCGGTGACGCCGTCGCCGAAGTCGAGCGTGCCGATGTCCTGCAGCACCTCCTCGACGATCGTGTTGCTGACCAGCTCGACCATCTCGTTCTGGTGCCTCTTCAGCGCTGCGAGCGGCGGGAAGATGCGCATGAGCGCTGCGAGCGACGTCCGGTCCTCCTCGTGCCCGATGGAGGTGAGCGACATCTCGACGTTGTGCGAGTACAGAATGCGCATGCCACCGATCTCGTCCTTGAGCGGCAGCACCTCGGCCTTGAACTTGATCCGGTAGTCGCCCGGGACGTCGGGGCGGACGTCCGTCGCGGCGCACTTCTGGATGTCGGGGTGCCGGAACTTGAAGACGATCTCGGGATCACCGACCGGGAAGCCGTCCTGGTACGGAATCCGACGGCGCAGGATGAACGCGTTGTTGTAGAAGCGGAAGTCCCTGGTGTCGAGGAACAGCACCTCGCGGATCTGCAGCGGCGCGTCCACGAACTCGCCGGTGGTGAACTTGACGCCGGTCGCCGCCGCCGGACGCCGCATCAGCTTCGCGAAGTCGAAGAAGCTCTTGCGCGACGTGAAGTGGTTCGGCCGCAGGATGAGCTTGCACTCGGTGTACTCGACCCTGTTGTACGGCATGCCGTCGGCGTACTTGCCCGGCTTGATCTCGGGCACCTGGCCGATCCCGGCTCTCAGCTTCGGCGCGCGCTTCGCATTCGCCTTCTTCGCGTGCTTCTTGCCGGGGTCCTTGCCGGCACCCGCGTGCTTCTTCGCGGCGACGCCGCCCTTCCCGCTCTTCTTGGCCTTCATCGATCCGCTCGCTTCCCGGCGTCCGGCCTCGCACCGGCCCGACCGCCTCGTTGAACCTCCCGCTTTTTTCCCAGATAGACCCCGTCATTGGAAGCGCTGGCGGGACCTCGTGCCCCGTCATCCGGAACGGGAGCATCCGGGTCCTGTCGCATCCCGGCCATCCGAATTCGATCCGGCGAGGACCATCGTGGAGCGCCCTCGAGCTGCCCGAGGTCCTTGCCCGTGCGCTGCCCGGAGGTGCTAGCTAAACGTCCCGTCGAACCCACCCCCGGAGTCTCGACCATGGCATTCGCCGACATCGACCGCGCCGTCCTCGGCCGCGAGTACGACCGCCTCACCTATCCGCCGGTCACGACCGACGAGCTGATCTCCTACGCCAGGACACTCGGCGTGACCGACCCCATCTACCTCGAAGAAGACGCCGCGAACAAGGGCCCGTACGGTGGGCTGGTCGCCTTTCCGACCTTCGTCGTGAAGCTGCGCGGCAACCAGCACATGCCGAAGGAGGTCGCGCGCGAGATGTCCGCCGGCGGGTTCGACGCCGGCAAGGACATCGCGTTCGGCGTGCCGATCCGGCCGGGCGACGTCCTCACCGCGACCTCGACCATCACCGAGCTCTACGAGAAGACCGGGCGCAGCGGGTCGATGTTCTTCGTCGTCTTTCGCCAGCACCTGACCAACCAGGACGGCGAGACCGTGGCCGACGTCGACTCGCGCATCATGCAGCGCGGCCGCGCCCCCAAGGAGGGCTGATCGTGAGCAACGGAGCGACGTTCGATGCGGTCGAGCCCGGCGACGACCTGCCGGCCATCACGGTGGAGCTCGCGCGCGACTACGTGAAGGCGCACGCGTCCGAGATCGGAATGGCGTTTCCACGCTTCACCGACGACGAGGGCGCGAGGAAGGAAGGCCTGCCCGGCATGATCGCGCCGGGCAACATGACGCTGGCGCTGCTCGCGCGCGAGCTGCTGGCCTGGGCTCCCGGCGGGCGCGTCCTGCGCCTCGGAACGACGTTCCGCGGGCTGGCGCTCGCCGGCGGAACGATCCAGCTGCTCGGCACCGTCACCGAGAAGGACGACGCGCGGCGCACCGTCGAGTGCGACGTCTGGATGGAGACCGCGGAAGGCGACCGCTGCGTGATCGGCACCGCCACCGTGCAGCTCCCCTGAGCGGACGACGGCCATGACCAGGCACGGCCACGCGCACGAGACCGACGGCATCCACGTCGCGCACGAGAACGCGCTCGCGGTCGTCACCATCGCGAATCCGGCGAAGCGCAACGCCCTCGACCCCGACCTGCTGGGGCAGCTCGCGGCCGCGCTCGCCGACCTCGAGGACGGGCACGCGCGGTGCGTGGTGCTCCGCGGTGCGGGCACGAAGCTGTTCTCCTCGGGCTACGACATCGGCGCGATCCGCGGCGGCTCGGGCGACGAGGCGTCGCGCCACCCGCTGTCGAAGGCGATCGACGCGATCGAGCACTTCCCCTACCCGGTCGTGGGTCTGATCTTCGGCGGCGCTTACGGCGCCGCCTGCGAGGTGGTGTCGGCGTGCGACCTTCGCTTCGCGGCCGACGACGCGCGCTTCGCCATTCCGGCGGCGAAGCTGTCGGTGGTCTACGACGCGGCCGGCGTGGCGCGGCTCGCCGAGCGCGCCAGCGCGACCTTCGTCGCGGAGCTGCTCTACACCGCGCGTCCGATGCCGGCCGCGCGCGCGAAGGAGCTCGGCTTCCTCAACGGCGTCCACGCCCACGACGATCTCGAAGAGCAGGTGATGACGCTCGCGAGAGAGATCGCCGGTCTCGCCCCGCGCACGCTGATGGCGACCAAGGAGATGCTGCACGCGCTGCGCCAGGGCCGCGGCTTCAGCGACGTCGAGGTCAAGCACTTCACGCGGCTGCGCAACGACGCGCTCGCCAGCGACGACTTCGCGGAGGGCCGGCGCGCCTTCAACGAGAAGCGCCCGCCGCGCTTCGACCACCGCTGACGCGTCCGATCACTTCGCGGGCGGGGGCGGCGGCGTGCCTTCGGCGACCGTGACCTTGTAGGCGATCGTCTTGCCCGACGAGACGCGCTCCGGACGCGGCCGGAAGAAGCCCAGCGCCGCGATCCAGTACTTGTCGGAGTACAGCTCCCCCATGTGCGCGATCACCGTCGGGTCGGTGATGCGCTCCGCCGTGCCGACGAGGAACGGTCCGCTCTCGCTGCCCACCCAGACGTAGAGCGGGCTGCCGCGGGCGATGCGCTTCGCCTTCCAGCTGTCGGGCGACGTCGTGGTCCAGATGGCGTCGTTCTCCCAGACGAACCAGACGGGCGCAGCCGTGCTGCGCTCCCCGGTCTTGCGCTGCGTCGCGACGTAGATGAGCTTCGAGGTCGCGAGCGCCTCCCTGGTCGCGGCGGGGATGGCCAGCGCGAGCGCGCGCACCGGGGCGAGGAGAACGGCTGCCCCGGCCCGGAGAACCGTGCGCAGGACCTTACGTCGTCCGATCATGCGCGCACCCTAGCCACATGCCACGCTCGGGGAAAGCCCGGCGGCCCCACGCGGCGGGCGCAGCCTTGAACGGTTCGCAGGCCGGGCGTATCACCAGCCCATGACGCAGCTCGAAAGCGCACGCCGAGGGACCATCACCGCCGAGATGCGGCGCGTCGCGACCCGCGAGAACGTTTCCGCCGAGTTCGTCCGCGACGAGGTCGCGCGCGGACGCCTGGTGATCCCCGCCAACGTCCGGCACCTCGCCGGCAGCGGCGGCGCGGCGCCGACCGCGCTCGCCAGCGGCAACGGCCATGCGAACGGCCACGCGCCCGAGCGCGACTATCCGGAGCCGATCGGCCATCCCGGCGCGCGCACCGACGCGCGTCTGTGGGTGAACCAGACCACGGTGCAGCGTCAGCGCGTCATCGACGAGCCCGCGACCCTGCGCGGCGAGCGCGCGCCGAAGCGCCTCGACCCGACCGGCATCGGCCGGATGATCTCCACCAAGATCAACGCGAACATCGGCGCGTCGCCCGTGGCGAGTACGCTCGACGCCGAGGTGGAGAAGCTCCGGTGGGCGCAGCGCTTCGGCGCCGACACGCTGATGGACCTCTCGACCGGCGGCGATCTCACCGGCTGCCGGCAGGCGATCGTCGACCACGCGACCATCCCGATCGGAACGGTCCCGATCTACAGCATGATCCTCGGACGGCGCATCGAGGACCTGTCGTACGACGTCATCCTAAAGGAGATCGAGCGCCAGGCGCAGCAGGGTGTCGACTACTTCACGGTCCATGCCGGCGTGCTGCGCGAGCACCTGCCGCTGGTCGGTCCGCGCGTCACCGGCATCGTCTCGCGCGGCGGCTCGCTGCTCGCCAAGTGGATGATCCACCACGGCAAGCAGAACCCGATGTACACGCTGTTCGACGAGATCAGCGCGATCATGCGCGAGTACGACGTCACCTACTCCCTCGGCGACGGGCTCCGTCCCGGCTGCCTCGCCGACGCGACCGACGAGGCGCAGGTCGCGGAGCTGCGTACGCTCGGCGAGCTGGTGCTGCGCGCGCGCGAGGCCGGCGTGCAGGTGATGGTCGAGGGCCCGGGGCACGTGCCGCTCGACCAGATCGGCCACAACATGAAGCTCGAGCAGGAGGTGTGCGACGACGCGCCCTTCTACGTGCTCGGTCCGCTCGTGACCGACGTCTTCCCCGGCTACGACCACATCACCAGCGCGATCGGCGCGACGGAGGCCGCGCGCCACGGCGCCGCGATGCTCTGCTACGTGACGCCGAAGGAGCACGTCGGCCTGCCCAAGGCGCAGGACGTCGCCGACGGGTGCATCGCGTACAAGATCGCCGCCCACGCGGGCGACATCGCGCGCGGCATCGCCGGCGCGCGCCAGTGGGACGACGACCTGTCGCGCGCCCGCGCAGCACTCAACTGGCCGAAGCAGTTCGAGCTCGCGTTCGACGGCGAGACCGCGCGCGCGCTGCACGACGAGGACCTCGAGGTCGACACCGAGTTCTGCGCCATGTGCGGCCACGACTGGTGCAGCATGCGTATCTCGAAGGAGATCGTCGCCTTCGCGAGCGGCAAGGACGAGGAGTTCCAGCCCGAGCGCGCGGCGAAGCCGAGTCCCGGCGTCGCCGCCGGCGGACGCGACCTGCTGCGCCGCCGCGCCGAGCTGCCGGTGGTCGCCGGCAAGCACGCCTGCCATAGCGAGGTGACGCCCGAGACCGAGGGCGCGCGCGCGATCCAGGAGGGCGTCGCCGCGCGCTGACGCGCCCGCGCCGCAACGCCGCGGTCGCAACGCTCCGGGCGCGACACCGACGCGACACCGAGATGACTGCGCGAGGTCTGCGCCGTTCCACGACATCGCTCGTGCCCGCGATGCTCGTGCTCGCCGCCGCGGTGAGCGGCTGCGCGCTGCCGCCCGCCGCGCTGCGCGGCGACTTCGCGCCGGTCACCCCGGCCGAGGCGGTGCGCGGCGTGCCGGCGGCGCAGCCGGTGCGCTGGGGCGGCGTGATCGCGGAGGTCCGGCCGAGCCGGGAGCGGACCTGCTTCCTCGTCGTCGACATGCCGCTCGACGAGATCGCGCGCCCGGTGCGCGTGGACCGGAGCGGCGGACGCTTCCTCGCCTGCGCGCAGGGCTTCCTCGACCCCGAGGTCTACGCGCCCGACCGGCTGCTGACGGTCGCCGGCTGGCTCGCAAGCTCGAGCCCCGAGAAGGTCGGCGACTACGCGTACGAGGCGCCGATCGTCGACGCGTACTCGGTGTACCTCTGGCAGCCCCTGCCCCCGGCCTACCCGTACGCGTGGGGCCCGGGACCGTACTGGGGATGGGGTCCGGGCGTGTGGGTCGGGCCCGGCTACGGTCCGTGGGGTCCGTGGGGCCCCGGGCCGTGGTACCGGCCCTGGTACTGGTAGCGGCCGCCTCCGCTCAGAACGCGCCCGGCAACGCCACTCCGAGCTCACGAAGAAGGCACGCACGGGTCGCGTCCTCGAACGCTTCGGGCCATGGCAGGTCGAGCCGCGCCGCGATCGGTCGCGCGAGCGGCAGGAACGCCCCTGCGATCGCGACGTGCGCCGCGACGACAGACTCCCGATCCGCCGCGACCGCGGGTAGCCCTTCGACGAGCGTCCGCTGATCGGGCGTCAGCAGGCGGTTGACGCGCAGCGCGCCGCCGCGGTCCGCGACGGCTGCGTCTTCGACGAGCAGCGCGATCAGAAGCGAGCGCAGGATTCCCGCACCGCTCACGCCGACCGCGTGCTCACCACGGCCGACGACCACGCTCAGCAGACCCAGTACCCGGAGGAACTCTTTGATGATGCCACGTACCCGCTGGCGGTCGGGTCCGACGTCGGGCAGCTCCGCCGGAAGCCGGTCGGCGATCCCGCAACGGTCGAGCAGAATCTCGACCGTCTGCTGGGAGCGGCCGAAGAGCGCTTCGTCTTCGCCGAGAACCAGCAGGTCGCAGCGAAGCCAGCTCGCCAGGATCGCGTTGACGAGAACCACAGGCGAGGGCGGTCGCTGCACGAAGACGACGGCCTCGAACGCCTCGAGGGACGCCAGCCAGTCACGGACGAACGCGTCGCGCTCTCCCGGCGGCACCACCGCGACGAAGTCGACGTCGCTCCAGGCGTCCGACGTTCCGCTGCCGAAGCTGCCCGCGAGCAGCAGCGCGGATACCCGAGCGTCGTCGGAGAAGGCTGCGCGCAGGTGCCGCACCAGCTCGTGCTGCCCCTCCGGCGCGACCGGGCTCCTGTCGTCGTTCTCGTGTCGCTTATCGTGCGACTTCTGGACCACGCGGCGGATCGACGCAATGGATTCAGCGCACCGCGACCACCGAGCCACCACGCGGCAGCTCGAGCCCACCAACCGCTCGGGTGCCTGCCATGCGCAGCGCGCGCACCACCAGCAGCGACAGCACGAGGAGCACCGGCCCGTAGGTCCACAGGTACGCGACTGCGAGCGCGTGCGCGCCACCGGACGCGATCACGCGCGGCGCGAGCGCCAGCACGACCGCAGCCCAGAGCGCGTTCAGCAGCGCCGTCTGCCACGTGCGCCGCGCCGACAGCAGGACCACGAACAGCGCCGAGCCCAGCACCTGCAGGAGCACGAAGCCGCTCGACGCTGCCCATCACCGCGGCGACGCGGCTCCGGTACTCGACCACCAGCACGCTGACCTGCGGTGCGTCGAGGATTCCTGCCTTGACGAGGCGCCCGGCGATCTCGCGCTCGGCTTCCCCCGGCGTGAGCCCCGCCACCGGCACGAGGCCCAGCGTGGCGATCGTCAGGTTGCCGCCCGCATCGACGCGCAGCCCCTGCTGGAAGGTCGGCGCGCCTGCGACCGCCGGCCTGCCCAGCGAGCCGTTCTGTGACGACGCCGGCACCGGCGCCTGCGCGTCGAGCAGGTCGGGAACGCGCACCTCGACGAGGTCGTCGGGCCCGAGCCGATACCCCTCGGTCACGCCGGCCGCGGCCGAGCGCCGCGCGCAGACGGCCGCGAGCTGCGCGCGGTCCGATGCGCTCAGCAGCCCGGCAGGCTCGG
>Ga0194132_10001279_pt1 | contig 51002 bp, 49 predicted proteins | sample TA2KigOf80mmetaG_FD_148612 | JGI IMG/M metagenome (GOLD analysis project Ga0194132, IMG submission 148612) | Freshwater microbial communities from Lake Tanganyika, Tanzania - TA2015054 Kigoma Offshore 80m | ecosystem: Environmental > Aquatic > Freshwater > Lake | place: Tanzania: Lake...
CTAAAATTAAAAAAAATAAGAATTATGAAAAAATTTACGATATTATTGAAAAAACAATGATCAAAGAAAAAAATATTTATCCAAATATTGATTTCCCAACTGGACCTACTTACCATTTAATGGGCTTCGATACAGATTTTTTTACTCCCATATTTGTAACTTCAAGAATTATTGGTTGGTCAGCTCACATAATGGAGCAACATGCAGCAAATAAATTAATTAGACCGCTTGCGAAATACAAAGGAAATAAATATCGTCAAGTAATACAACTAAATCAAAGATAATTTATTTTTTTAATAATTTTGCAAAAAAAGTATTGATCTTGCTATTTTAAAATAGTTTTACAAAATTGTTATTTATATTGCAAAATTAACTAAATGCCTCTGTCCAAGTGCCTTGAGTAGATGCTTTAGAATACTCTGTTGCACGTCCCTCAAAAAAGTTCATATGTTCAACTGCATTCAACATCGTATCTAACCATGAAAGTGGATTTTTATGGACTTCGTAAATACCCTCTAAACCTAATTGGGTCAATCTTCTATTAGCAATAAACCTAATATATTGTTTAACATCTTGAGCGGTTAGACCCTGCATGGGGCCCATTTGAAAAGCTAAATCAATAAAAGCATCTTCATGTTCAATAATGGTTCGGCATGCTTCATAAATTTCTTTTTTAAGCTTTGGTGTCCAAGTGTCTGGATTTTCTTTAATAAAATCTTTAAACAATCTGATCATTGAATTACAATGTAATGTTTCATCTCTTACCGACCAAGTAACAATTTGGCCCATGCCTTTCATTTTATTATGTCTTGGAAAATTCAGAAGAATTGCAAAGCTAGCAAATAATTGCAGACCCTCTGTAAAAGCGCTGAATACAGCAATGGTTTTTGCTATGTCATGATTAGACTTAACATCAAAACCTTGCATATAATCATACTTATCTTTCATTTCTTTATATTTCATAAAAGCCGAGTATTCGGACTCAGGCATGCCGATGGTATCTAACAAATGTGAGTAAGCAGCAATATGAACTGTTTCCATTGAAGCAAAAGCGGACATCATCATCAATACTTCTGTTGGTTTAAAAACATTCATATAATGTCTTATATAACAATTGCTCACTTCAACATCTGCTTGTGTAAAAAATCTAAAAATTTGCGTTAATAAATTTTTTTCTGAGGCATTTAAATTTTTCTGCCAATCTCTCACATCGTCACCAAGTGGCACCTCTTCTGGTAACCAATGAATTCTTTGTTGTGTTAACCACGCATCATAACACCATGGATATCTAAATGGTTTGTAAACAGAATTGCTAATAAGCAAACCGTTTTTATTTTTTGGTTGGATATTTTCTTGATTTATTTTTTCTGCTACTGACATGATATACACTCCTCGTAATCGTTTTCTTTGGTTTGTTTTGTTTCGCCTGCCTTATTTTTATAAACGTTAGCTAAAATATCGGTTGATTTTGCATCATTAATATTTTCAGCTCTTTGAATAGATTTTGATCTGCAATAATAAAGGCTCTTTAAACCTTTTTTCCAAGCTTCAAAATGAATTTTATGTAAATCTCTTTTATGAACATCGGCTGGCAAAAATATATTAACTGATTGAGCTTGAGAAATGTATGGAGTTCTATCAGCACTCAATTCAACTAACCAATTTTGGTTTAATTCAAAAGCAGTTTTGAAAACATCTTTTTCTAAATTAGTTAAAAAATCTAGATGAGACACTGAACCTTGATTGGTTGTAATAGTTGACCAAGTTTCCTCATTATTTTTATCATATTTTTTTAATATTTCCTCTAAGTATCTATTTCTTACATTAAAAGATCCTGAAAGTGTTTTATGCGTGTAACTATTAGCTGCAACCGGTTCAACCCCTGGAGAAGCACCTCCACAAATAATAGATATAGATGCTGTTGGAGCGATTGCAGTTTTATTTGAAAATCTCTCTTGGTAGCCATATTCAGCAGCATCCGGGCAGGCCCCTCTCTCCTCAGCAAGTTCTTTTGAAGCTTTATTTACCTGTTCATGAATATATTTGAATATTTTTTTATTCCAGACTTTTGCCATTACAGACTCCAATGGTATACTATTTTTTTGCAAGTAAGAATGCAAACCCATGACACCTAGGCCAACGCTTCTTTCTCTTTCTGCTGAGTATTTAGCATCTTTGAACTGCTCTGGAGCTCTTTCAATAAAATCCGTTAAAACATTATCTAAAAATCTCATTACATCAGGAATAATATTTTGATCATCTTTCCATTCATCATACATTTCTAAGTTTAATGACGACAAGCAACAAACCGCTGTTCTATCCTTGCCGTCTTTGTCTATACCTGTTGGTAAAGTTATTTCGCTACATAGGTTAGATGTTTTAACAAATAAATTTGCAAGCTTATGATGTTGAGGAATTTGTCTGTTTACAGTATCAATATAAATTATATAAGGCTCTCCAGTTTCAATTCTTGCTGTTAATAATCTAATCCATAAATTTCTTGCAGATATAGTTTGTTGAATTGAACCATCTGCAGGACTTTTTAGAGCCCATTGTTCGTCTAATTCAACTGCTCGCATAAATGAATCTGAAACTAAAACTCCATGATGTAAGTTTAAAGCTTTTCTATTTGGATCGCCACCTGTTGGTCTTCTCATTTCAATGAACTCTTCTATTTCGGGATGATCAATCGGCAGATAGCAAGCAGCGGAACCTCTTCTTAAAGATCCTTGACTAATTGCCATAGTTAATGAATCCATAACTTTAATAAATGGAATGATGCCTGAAGTTTTACCAACTTTACCAATTTTTTCACCAATCGATCTTAAATTGCCCCAATAACTTCCTATACCGCCGCCTTTGGCTGCTAACCAAACATTCTCACTCCATAGATTTAAAATTCCACCCAAACTATCTGATGCTTCATTTAAAAAACACGAAATTGGCAATCCTCTTCTGGTTCCACCATTTGATAAAACCGGTGTCGCTGGCATAAACCAAAGATTGCTGATATAATTATAAATTCTTTGCGCATGTAAATTATTATCCGAATATGTACTTGCCACTCTAGCAAAGAGATCTTGGTAGGATTCGTTATGGCCAAGGTATCTGTCTTTTAATGTCGCTTTGCCAAAATCAGTTAATTTTACATCTCTGGAACGGTCAATTTTAATGATGATACCTTTCTCATTTTGAAATAATTCTGTTTCATTATTTAATGAAAATAAATCAGGTCTTTTATCTTTGATAACTTCGTTGGTTTTTGGGTTATATTCAGAGACAGCACGTTTTAAGGCCTGAGATAGTATTTTATTCATAAATTGTTATTGTATTTATATTAGGGTAAAACAACTACATGTTGTATACGCTTATCGTTGATACACTATATAAGCAGCAAATCAACAGAACATTTATAGAACTATCAAAAAAAATTGCAATAAAAAAATTAAAAAAGGTTAAGTAATTAAAAAATGGGCCAAAATTTAAAAATTGATCCTTATGGATTTAGAGAATATGACGCTCGATGGTTGTATCAAGAAGGCATAAATTTACTTGGAATCACGAATCTAGGAAAAGGTTTAGGAACACAAATTATAAATCATACAAAAAAAAATAATCCAAGAGTAATTATAGGTCACGACTATAGATCTTATAGCGAGGAAATTAAAAGTGCATTAAAAAAGGGATTAATATCTACCGGATGTTATGTCGAAGACATAGGTTTATCATTATCCCCGACGGTTTATTTTGCGCAATTTAATTTAGATGGAGATGGATTGGCAATGATTACTGCTAGTCATAATGAAAATGGTTGGACCGGGGTTAAGATGGGAATTAAAAAAGGATTAACTCACACACCTGAAGAAATGTTGGAATTGAAAGACATAACCCTTAATCAAAAATTTATAAAGGGACAAGGATCTGAGAAACAAATAAAAAATTTTCAAGAAATTTACAAAAATGAACTAATTAATAAAAATAAAATTAATAGAAAAATTAAGACAGTGGTTGGATGTGGCAATGGCACAGCTGGAATATTTGCGCCTGAAATTTTGAGAGGTATAGGCTGTGAGGTAATAGAACTTGATTGTAACTTAGATTGGACTTTTCCAAAATATAATCCAAACCCTGAGGATTTAAAAATGCTACATGATATTGGAAAAGCAGTCAAAGATAACAAAGCTGAAATCGGCTTTGGCTTTGATGGAGACGGCGATCGAGTTGGAGTAATTGATAACAATGGTAATGAGATTTTTTCAGATAAGGTAGGACTGCTTATTGCAAGGAACTTATCAGCAAAACACAAAAAATCCAAATTTATAGTTGATGTCAAATCTACGGGTCTTTATGCAACCGATAAAAAACTTTTAGAAAATAATTGTGAAACAATTTATTGGAAAACTGGGCATTCACACATTAAAAGAAAAGTTCATACTGAAAAAGCATTAGCCGGATTTGAAAAAAGTGGTCACTTCTTTTTTAGTCAGCCATTAGGTTATGGTTATGATGATGGAATTAATTCAGCAATTCAAGTTTGTCATTTGTTGAGTAATCAAAATAAAATGCTGAATGAAATAATTAACGAATTACCAAATACCTATCAAACACCTACAATGGCTCCTTTTTGTAAAGATGAAGAAAAATATCAAGTAGTTGAAGAACTAGTAAAACAGATTTACATAATTAAAGAAAATAAAACAAAGATAGATAATCAGCTTATTAAAGAAATATTAACTGTTAATGGAGTTAGATTTTCTTTTGAAGACGGTTCCTGGGGTCTAATAAGAGCTTCATCAAATAAACCATCTCTAGTGATTGTAACTGAAAGTCCTACTTCAAGCGAAAGAAAGAAGAAAATCTTTGATTTTATTGATAATTTGTTGCAAAAAACAGGCAAAATTGGAGAATACGATCAAAAAATTTAATTTATGAATAAACCTCTTTGGAGAGCGTCCAAACAAAGAGTTAATGACTCAAATTTATCAGATTTCTTAAAATTTATTAATTTCAAAGAAGATTACGACTTTAAAAAAATTTGGAAGTGGAGTGTTTTAAATCCAAAAATTTTTTGGTCAAAATTTTGGGATTATTCGAAAATAATAGGACATAAAGGTAAAAAGATAATAGAAGAAAATAAAGTTTTTAATAAAACAATTTTTTTTCCAGATTCTAAAATAAATTATACCGAAAATATTCTTAAAAAAAAAAGTAACAATATTGCTATTGGCTTTTTATCTGAAACAGGATTAGAAGAAAAAATTTCTTGGAATGAACTGTATAAAAATGTTTGTAAAGTTTCATTTTACTTTAAATCTTTAAATTTAAAAAAAGGAGATCGTGTTGCAGCATATGTTCCAAATAAAATTGAAACAATTATATGTTTTTTAGCTTGTGCAAAAAATGGGATAATTTGGTCTTCTTGTTCTCCTGATTTTGGTGAACGAGGAGTGATCAACCGATTTAAACAAATTAAACCTAAAATATTAATTACTAGTGATTATTATTTTTATAACGGAAAAAAAAATAATATCTTAAAAAAAATTGATAATATTTTAAAAAAAATACCCTCTATTAAAAAAATAATAATTTTTCCATATGACTCAAAAACAAAAATAAAAATTAAAAAGTTTATAAATTTTCATAAAATTATTAATAATTCTATGTTAGATGAAACTTTTGAAAGGTTTGAATTTAACCACCCAATTTATATCCTTTATTCTAGTGGAACTACTGGCAAGCCTAAATGTATTACCCATGGAGCTGGTAATGTTTTAATTGAACATAATAAAGAGTTTATTTTGCACTGCGATATTAAAAATGATGATAAATTATTTTATTTTACAACAACTAGTTGGATGATGTGGAATTGGTTAGTCAGTGGACTTGCTACAGGATCAAGTATTTTTTTGTATGATGGATCACCTACTTATCCAAAAATTGATACTCTGTTAAAATATTGCCAGGATCAAAAAATTAACCTCTTTGGTGTAAGTGCAAAATACATTGATCATTTAAAAAATGAAAATTTTATTAATAAAAATCTTGATTTGGACTCCATAAAAATTATTACCTCCACAGGATCTCCTTTGGGAGATGAGAGTTTTAAATATGTTTATAACCATATTAAGCGAGATGTACATTTGGCTTCGATATCAGGTGGTACTGATATGGTTGGCTGTTTGGTTTTAGGAAATTTATTTTCCAATGTTTATAAGGGAGAAATTCAAGGTCAGAGTTTAGGAATTGATATAGACGTATTCACTGATCAAGGAGATAGCGCAAAAAATTATGAAAGAGGAGAACTAGTAGTTAAAAAACCTTTTCCCTCAATGCCAGTAAAGTTTTGGGGAGATGCTAATGGTAAAAAATATCATCAGGCTTATTTTACAAAATTTAAAAACATTTGGCATCATGGTGATTTCGTTGAAAAGACCACAAATAATGGATTCATTATGAGAGGTCGATCTGATACAACTTTAAATCCTGGTGGTGTAAGAATTGGAACTTCTGAAATTTATGAGCAAGTTGAAAGTATTGATTTTGTCACAGAGAGTTTAGTTGTCGGTCAAAATTATAAAGGAGATGAAAGAATTATTTTGTTTATAACTACTAAAAAAAATAAAATTCTAGATAAAAAAAAAATCAAAATAATTAAAAATATAATTAGAAGAAACTGTTCTCCTAGGCATGTACCTGCCGTGATCATAAAAGTTCCAGAAATTCCAAGAACTAAAAATGGAAAAATAGTTGAGCTTGCTGTCAAAAAAATAATTAATGGTGAAAAATTAAATAATAAAGATTCAATAGCAAATCCAAAAAGTTTAAATTTTTTTAAAAATTTAAAAGAGCTTAAATAGATTATCTCTCAACACACATGGCAATGCCCATGCCACCGCCAATACATAAAGTTGCTAAACCTTTATGAACATCTCTCTTAATCATTTCGTGAATTAAAGTAACCAAAATTCTTGTGCCTGAAGCTCCTATTGGGTGCCCAATTGCTATAGCTCCACCATTTACATTCACTTTTTCCTCTGGAATATCTAATATTTTTAATACTGCAATGCTTTGTGCTGCAAATGCTTCATTAACCTCAAAAAGATCTAAATCTTCTATAGACCAACCAGCTATCTCTAATGCCTTTTTACAGGAGGGAATTGGACCTGTGCCCATTAAAGCAGGATCAACTCCACAGCTAGCCCAGGATTTTATGGTAACTAATTTTTTTAACTCCCTTTTCTCAGCCTCAGCTGAAGACATAAGAATAACTGCAGCAGCACCGTCATTTATTCCTGATGCGTTACCGGCTGTAACTGTTCCATCTTTTTGAAAAACTGGTTTTAATTGAGATAGAGCTTCTAAAGATATTCCGTCTCTTGGATGTTCATCTTTGTTAAAATCTATTTCAGAATTTTTTGATTTTATTTTAAAATTAATAATTTCATCTTTAAATCTATTTATTTTTTGTGCATTTAAAGTTTTTGTTTGAGAGCTAAAAGCAAACTTATCCTGCTGTTTTCTTGTAACTTGAAACTTGGTTGCAACATTTTCAGCTGTTATTCCCATATGGTATCCATTAAATGCATCCCATAAACCGTCTTTCATTAAAGTGTCTGCTGGGGCAAGTGACATGTTTTCTTGACCGCCTGCAATTACAATTTTGGAATCTCCAGCTTTAATACTTTGAAAACCAGAGGCAATAGATCGTATTCCAGAGCCACAAACTTGATTAACGATGTAAGCTGGCTTTTCTTTGGGTATTCCAGATTTAATAGCTGCTTGCCTAGCTGGATTTTGACCAGCACCTCCTGTAAGCACTTGTCCCATAATAACTTCGTCTACTTCATCACTTTTTAATTTACATTGTTTAATTAACTCAGAAATTACAGCTGAACCAAGATCTTTAGCTGAAATATTTTTTAATGATTTCCCAAGCGTGCCTACTGCCGTTCTAAGTGCTGAGGTTATGACAATATCTTTAATATTCATGACGTAATTCTGTTATCTTCTTATTCATATTCTATTTAAAAAAAATTAATTAGCTACTATGAAATCTAAGTTCTATTTATAGATTTGTGAAATCCTTTTATTTAAATAGCTTTCAATTAAAGTGGTTTTAAATTTTAAATTTAAACAAATTGATGTAGAATAAAATTGTGAAAAAAATTTTAACAATAATAGTTTTGAGCTTATTTTTTTTTGAGGTAGCTCAATCAGCATCTATTGAACTGTCAGAAAAATTAATTGAAAAGTGTACAAATAAACGCTTTGAAAAATTTTTTAAAGATGATCCCATCAACTTATCTTTAAAAGGAAAAACTACAAAAGAAAGATTGGAAAATCCAAATTATAATATTGTTTGGAAAAATTGCGAAAAAGATTTAAAGCAATCTCAATCTGCTATGTTAAGCTGTCATTAAACAAAATTCTAAACGATTGACAAATTTTATTAGGCGCCTTTTTAAGGCGCCCAAAATAAAAGTTTTATCTATAAGGATATCCTGCTTTATCCATTGTTTGTGCATATAGCTTAAATGCATCAACAACTTTTTTAGCTCGAGGACTGATCTTAGATGTTTCATCCCAGAAAGCTTCCGAGTCTTTTATAATTTTATTCCACTCATCATCCGGAAGGCTTGTGAGCTCCATTTTTTTGCCATTAACACGAAGATTAGCCTCTCCACCCCAATACCAGACTTGTCTGTAATAATGAGAGTCATTGATAGACATTCGATACAAAGCTTGAAGCTTCGGATTTATATTTTCCCAACTTTTTGAGTTAACAAAATACGAACCAAACCAAGCTCCAGTAACTGCATTTGTTAAAGCGTATTTACAAACATCAGCCCAACCCACTTCATAGGCTTCTGTAAATCCACACCAACAAACACCATCTAGTTCACCAGTTTGCATCGCAACTTCAACATCGTCCCATGGCACAATTACTGGAATTAAACCATATTGTGATAAGAACTTACCTGCAGTTGGAACTCCAAATACTCGTAGTCCTTTCATGTCGGCAATTTTTGTTATTTTTTTCTTTACGGTAAATAGATGACAAGGATCCCACGCACTAGTGCTTAGCCACTTAACATTTTCAACCTCACTATATGCTTGTTCCCATATTTCATTTAAACCATAATATCTAAATAAAGCTGGGACATCTAAACTGTATCTAGTCGCAAAAGGAAAATATCCTCCAAAAACCTGGATATCAACTGGAGATCCCATAGTAGCATCATCACTTTGCACTGCATCAATTGTTCCTGCTTGCATCGCTCTAAACAATTCGTCAGTTGGGACTAATTGATCTGCATAATACAACTCTATTTCCATTTCACCATAGGCTGCCTTATTAAATTCCTCAATTTGCGGCTTAATAACATGAGCACCAAGTGGGGCTCCTGAATAAGTCTGAAGTCTCCATTTAACTGGATTTGATGCCGCAAAAACATATGGAGCTTTTACAGCTGCAGCTCCAGCTGCACCTAAAGTTAGCAAACCCGCTTTTTTAATAAAAGAACGTCGTTTACTTGTAATTAATTTTTTATTTTTTACCATAAACCCTCCTTAATTTTTTAGGAGGTTATTATAGTTTTTAAGTTCAATAAACAAAATAATAATAAATTTGATGAATTAAACTTTGATAATAAATAAAATTTTAATAGTTTTAAAAAAATTCAACTATTAAGAGAAATTTTTAACCCAAATACTTTTCAGGAAGATAAGTTGCAATCTCAGGAAAAACCATAATCAATGTTAGAGCTAAAAGCATAACCAATAAAAAAGGTGTTATTGAATTATAAATATCTCTTAATGAAATTTCTTTTGGTGCCATTGCACGCATTAAAAATAAATTATATCCAAAAGGAGGAGTCATATAAGCAATTTGGCAAGTAATTGTATACAAAACTCCATACCAAATTGGGTCAAAACCTAGTGAAATAATTAGTGGCACATACAATGGAGCAACGATCACTAACATTGCTGTATCATCTAAAAACATTCCCATAATAATATAAGAAATTTGCATCATTATTAAAACTCCCCATGGGGATAAATTCCATCTTTCGATAAATAATTTTTCAATTGCTTTTCCTGCGCCTAATCCATCAAATACTGAACCAAAACATAAAGCTGCTAAAATAATCCATAAAAACATGCAGGAAATACCAAGTGTTTTCCTAAGTGTAATTTCTACAATCTTTTTATTGAATTTTTTTTTATGGATTGCTGCAAAGGTTGCTAACAAAGCTCCAACTGCAGAACATTCAACGAGGCTTACAACCCCACCTAAAAATAATCCGGTCATTAGAAAAAATATAATAAAAGGAATAATTCCTGCTTTTAGCAATTTTATTTTTTCTATAAAAGGCATATTTCTTTCATCTTCAGATAAAACTGGGCCTAAATTTGGTTGAAATTTGCATCTAAGATAAATGTAAATTATGAATAACGATGCCATCATTAAACCAGGCAAAATTCCAGCCATCCAAAGATGACTAACTGGTTGACGTGCGATCATTCCATATAAAACTAAAACTACACTTGGTGGAATTAAAATCCCAAGGGTGCTTCCCGCTTGGACTACTCCAGTTATCATTCTTTTATCATAATTTCTTTTAAGCATTTCTGGTAATGCAATAGTTGCTCCGACCGCCATCCCTGCTACACTCAATCCATTCATTGCGGATATTACAATCATCATAAACATTGTTCCGATTGCTAAACCGCCTTTTACTCCACCAAAAAAAACATGAAACATACGGTATAAATCCTTAGCAATACCAGACTCAGAAATCATAAAACCCATGTATACAAATAATGGTAAAGTTAACATTGGATACCATTTAAATAATTTCCAAATAGCCGTGTATGGCATTTCAACTGAACCTTCTCCCCAAATCAATAAAGCTGAAGCAGCCGCAACAAAACCAATTGCACCAAAAACTCTCTGTCCTGTGCTCATCATTACTAGCATGGTAATAAACATGAACAGTGCAATAAATTCATAGCTTAAGTATTGAGCTAGCATATTTTATATTTTTTTATTTTGGGCTTTTGCAATATCTTTAAATAATGTTGAAAAAGACTGAAGGAGCATTAAAATTATACCAATTAAAATTAAAGTTTTTATTGGCCATACATAAGGTGCCCAAGCAGTAAAAAGTTTTTGATTTGTTTTAATTGTATAAATTAAACTACTGTAAGAACCGATTAATAAAATCACTAAATAAAAAATTAAAAATATACTTGTAAAAATATCCATTTTTGCTTTACCTTTTTGAGATAATTTTTCATAAAATAAATCCATACGTACATGGTCATCGGTAATCATTGAATAACCACCACCTAAAATATAATAGGCGGCAAGTGTAAATTGGGCCATTTCGATAATCCACATCAAAGGATAATTAATAATATTTCTAGTAAAAAAAGATAAAATTAAAAGAAACATCATAAAAAAAACTCCATACATCACAAGTTTTCCAACTTTTTCAGAAATCATATCAACAAAATGAACATATGAGGAAATAATTTTTGGCATCTAATAAATTTTTATTGATAAGTTATATTTTAAATTTTTCAATGATAAAACTTAAACTAAATTGAATTTTCTTTTATTATTTTCTCTAATTCTTTTATGACAGCGTCGGTAGATTTTATGGAAGGATATATTTCTTTTGCTTTTTTATAACTCATCATAGCTTTTTCATAATTTTTTAATTGAATATTAACTAAACCTTGACCTGCCCAAGCTCCAAAGTGTCTTTCTTCAAGCGCTAATACTTTATCAATATCATCCTGAGATTTTTTATAATCGCCAACTAAATAATAAGCTGTAGCTCTTTTATTCCAAGCTTCAGCCCAATTTGGATCTAGTTCTATTACTTCTGTAATTACCTCTATTGCTGCAAATAATTGATTTTGACTCATTAAATTTGCACCTTGATTTAATTTTAGAGTTTTTTTCTCATCAGTTGGATGTGTGCTCCAAATTTTCCATATTTGTTGTTCAATATTATAACTGTTCTGAGAATTAGTAATTTTAAGTTCTTTAAATAATTGGTCTAATTTATTGGTTTGATTTTCTGCTTTTACATTCAGTATTAATAAAATAAAAATAATTAAACTAGTAAAAATTTTTGTCATTAATTTTAATTTAACAAAATATTATGCACTTGTCTTTAGGAGTAATATTTTGATTTAATTTAAATAATATCTTATTATTTTGTAATTAAAAACCATCCAATTAAAAATTAAGAGTTTACTTATGTTTGAAAAATATAATGTTATAATAATTGGAGCTGGAGCAGCTGGTATTATGTGTGCTATTGAGGCCGGTAAAAGAGGAAGAAAAGTACTTTTATTGGATCATGCTAAAAAAATTGGTGAAAAAATTAGAATTTCTGGTGGTGGCAGATGTAACTTTACTAATTTAAATATTCACCCGAATAAATTTATTTCGAAGAATCCTAAGTTTATAATTTCAGCGCTAAATCAATATAATCAAGAAGATTTTATCAAGCTAATCAATAAACATCAAATTAAATTTCACGAAAAGAAATTAGGACAGCTTTTTTGTGATGGAAGCGCTCAACAAATTATCGATATGCTACTTTTAGAATGTCAAAACGCTAAAGTCATTTTAAAAAAGGAGACAATTGTGTACAATATAGAAAAAAAAGATGATCAATACCTAATTGAAGCTAATACTGGTAAATATCTCTGTGACTCTTTAATTATTGCTACTGGAGGTCTTTCTGTTCCAAAGATTGGGGCAAGCGCATTTGGTTACGAAATAGCTAAAAAATTTAATTTAAATATTGTTGAAACTTTGCCAGCTTTAGTACCTTTAACTTTTAGTGAAAAAATACTTGAAATGTGCAAAGAACTCAGTGGCTTATCATTAGAGGCAATGGTTTCTTATAATAAAATATTTTTTGAAGAGGGAATGTTGTTTACTCATAGAGGTTTAAGCGGACCTTCTGTATTACAAATCTCTTCTTATTGGAAATTAGGTGATGATATTAAAATCAATCTCTCACCAAAAATAGATATGTTTAAATTTTTGGAAAATAAAAAAAAATTAGAACCGAAAGAAGATATTAGTAAAGTAATTTTTAAAATTTTACCTAAAAGATTAGCATCATTAATATGTAAAGAAGTTGGGGTTTCGGGAAACATATCTGAAATATCAAACAAATTACTTAAAAAATTAAGCAATCAAATAAACGCTTGGTTTGTTAAACCAATTGGTTCAGAAGGTTATCGAACTGCTGAAGTTACATTAGGTGGTGTAGATACTAACGAACTCTATTCTAAATCAATGATGTCGATTAAACACCCTGGGTTATTTTTTATTGGAGAGGTAGTTGATGTTACAGGTCATTTAGGAGGTTATAATTTTCAGTGGGCCTGGTCGTCTGGATTTGTTGCTGGTCAATATGCTTAATAAATCTTAAATTAATTCAATATTTTAATAATATTTTTTTTAATTGTTTCAGCAATAATTAATGCACCTTTTTCATTTGGGTGAATACCGTCACTTTGATTTAAACTTGGATTAAGTGCTACGCCTTCTAGTAAAAAAGGAATTAAGGTAAGATTATATTTCTTAGATAAATTTGGAAAGATTTGATCAAATTCTTTTTTATAGTTTGAACCATGAGATGTGGGCGCCATCATACCTGCTAAAACTACTTGAATATTTTTACTTTTAGCTAGTTTAATAATTTGTTCTAAATTATTTTGAGTTTCCATAGGACTAATTCCTCTTAACATATCATTTGCACCAAGACCTAAAATTATCAAATCAATATTAGCGTCCGATAATGTCCACTCAGCTCTATTTAAACCGCCTGATGAAGTACTACCAGACTCACTTCCATTAATAACTTGAATATCAAAGCCATCTGACTTTAACTTTTCCTCTAAAACATTAGATAAATGGTATTCCTTAGATAAACCATACCCCGCCATCAAACTATCACCAAATAACACAACCTTTTCTATAGCAAATGCTTCTAAGCTCACTAGACAGAATAACAATATTTTAATATTAAAACTTTTATTCATGAACAATCTTCTTCAATTAAAAAAAATTAATCTTAAATACCAAACAGGTAAAGATACCATAAAGGTTTTACAAGATATTGATTTAATTATTAAGCAAAAAGAGACAATTTCAATTGTCGGTGAAAGCGGCTCCGGTAAAACTAGCTTAATCATGCTGATTGGCGGATTAGAAAAAGTAACTTCTGGCAAAATTTACTTTCAAGATCAAGATATTACCTCATTAACTGAGGATGAGATATCCGAGATTAGAAGAAAAAATATTGGAATTGTTTTTCAATCTTTTTACCTCATACCAAATTATACAGCAGTTGAAAACGTTGCATTAACTTTAGAACTTAACAAGTTTGAAAAACCCTTCGACCAAGCAAAGGAATTATTAGATAGATTTGGTCTTAAAAATCGATTGAATAATTTACCTAGTCAATTATCTGGTGGAGAACAACAGCGTGTAGCGATTGCAAGATCAATTGCAATGAAGCCAGAATTAATCTTAGCAGATGAACCAACTGGAAACTTGGATAGTGAAAATTCTAAAATGATTTCAGATATTTTATTTAATTACGTCAAAGAAGAGGGCTCTTCGTTGATTTTAGTGACTCACGATCTTAAACTTGCAAATAGGGCAAAAAAAATAATTAAACTTATGGATGGAAAAATTGTCTAATATTCAAGAATTAAGTCTAAATTTGAAATATGCTTTAAGAGATTTAAGTAGAAATTATAAAAAACTCTCTAGCATCATTATTACATTATTTATAAGTCTTTTTATATTAAGCGCTATTTTCACAATTGAAGATAGTCTTAACAAGGAATTAAATGAAAATGCCAAAGGTTTGCTTGGAGGAGATCTTGAAATTGATTACGACCGAAATCAAGGAGATCTTAATTTAATAAACCAAGTAAAGGAGTTTGCAACCATTATGGAAATGGTTGAGTTTAGCACAATGATTTCGACGATCAATCAAGATAGTAATCAATCTTTGTTTTCTCGGATTAAAACAGTTGATCAAAATTATCCTTTGTATGGTTCTGTATTGTATGAACCTGCTGGTGCATTAAAAAGAATACATGAGGAAAAAAATACAATTTTAGTAAATGAAAATATTTTTAAAACACTAAAAATTGAAATTGATGAAAAAATTAAAGTTCAAGATCAGTTATTTACCATAGTAGGTATAATAAAATCAGTGCCAGACGTGAGTGGTTTTGTAGCTTTTGGAGACTTTGCCTTAACAGGAAAACAAACTCTAGATTTATTAAAACTGAATAGCATAGGAAGCTTTTTAAATTATGAATACAAAGTAAAATTTAAAGAAAACGATGACTCTAAAGAAATAGAAAAAAAAATTGAAGAAATTTTTAAAAATAATCCAAGGGTAAAATTGAGATATCCAGAAAATTCCGCTAGCGGATTGAAAAGGATTATAAATAATTTTTCCCAATTTTTATCATTAGTTTCCATAAGCGCGATGTTAATTGCAGGAATAGGTGTAGCCAATACGCTTCTTTCTTTTATCAATCAAAACAATATGTCGATTGCTGTTAAAAAAGCTTTAGGATTTTTTGCTGTGAATATAAAAACTATTTATTATCTTCAGTTATTTTTCTTACTCTTTATCATAACCACTGTGGCATATATTTCGAGCTTTACAATTGTCCCGATTGTTGATGTTTTTTTATCAAACGGTCTTGGTCTAAATATTGAACCAATTTTTTCATTTGTAAATTTTATTAAAATTTTTTTAGTTGGACTACTAGTCCTTATAATTTTTTCTATCCCGACAATTAACGCTATCGATCAAATCAAAGCTTCAAACTTATTTAGAAATGTTTTTCAAAATTTACAATTTTACTACTCCAAAAAATCTATTTTTGTCAGTATAATATTGCTTTTTATTCTTATTTTATTATTCACTATTGGTTCGGCAAAACCTTTGTATAGTCTTAGCTATTTTGCTGCCTTCTTCACTTGTTTAACTATATTTTTCCTATTATCAAAATTAATCATCTATTTTCTTAAAACTTTTAAAAACACAAAAAATATTTCATTAAAAGTGTCCATCAAAAATATTACTCAGACCAAAAGTATCACACCTATAACAATTATGTCTCTAGGTTTGGGAGTTACATTGTTATTAACATTAGCCCTTGTTGGTAATAATTTTAAAAGAGAGATTGCAAAATCTATTCCTGAACTTGCACCTGACTATTTTTTTGTTGGAATCCAAAAATCTGAAAAAGAAAAATTTATAAATACAATTAAAATGATGGACCCAAATATTGATTTGGAAATTGTCCCAATAATCTCGTCAGGATTAATCAAAATCAATGGCATAGATCCAAATACTTACATCATGGCAGATAATGATAGCCACTGGGTTATCGAAAGCGATCGACGTTCCTCGTGGACTGATATTGTGCCGATAGACAATCCTATAGTGGCCGGTAAATGGTGGGACCTTTCAAAATCTAATAATCTTCAGATTTCTCTTGATGCTAAGGTAGCAAAAGACTTCAATATAAAACTTGGTGATATATTTACTTTAAATATTTACGGAAGAGAAATTGACGGCGAAGTAATAAATTTTAGAGAGGTTAATTACCGTGATTTAAGTATTAATTTTGCAATGCTATTTAATCCTGAATTTGCAAACAAATTTCCTCATGAATTTTTATCTACAGCGAAATTTAATGATCTATCTAAATTTAACGAAACAAAAATGATAGAAATTTTACCAAGTTTATCTATTATAAAAATAGCTGATTATTTGAACAAGGTAACCTCAGTTCTCAATAAGGTATTTATTGCAGTTACAGTAATTTCAGCCATAACAATTGTGATTGGCTTAATTGTTATTTCAAGTGCAATTATGCTTCAAGGTAAAGTAAAAGAATTTCAAAATTTAGTTTTTAAAATTATTGGATTTTCAAAAAAAGAAGTGATTCTATCCTCTTTAATTGAGTTTTTAATTATCTTTAAATCAGTAATTTTAATTGCTGTATTTTTTGCGGTAATTGGTTCAAAATTTATCATAGAAAATATTTTTCAATTGGTGTGGGAGTTTGATCTAAAAATTTTAATTTATTTAGGATTTTCAATTGGATTGGTAACTTTGTTGTTAATTATGATTGCGAACTTAAGGTTCTTAAATCCCAAAGCTTATCCTTTAATTAGAAATCAATAATTCTTATAATTGTAATATTTAATTGCCGCAGCAAAAGATACTTGGCCTGATTAAGGTTTTAAACCCTAATTTTACTATTAATTTCAAAAAAAAATTTTAAATTATAAATAATAAAGATAATATAAATTTATGGAATCTCTAAAAAAATGGATGGCAGACTGTGCTAATATTTTATTTGATGATAGTAAAAATGATTTAAGATCACTACCAAAGTCCGTTAGACTCCAAATATTGCTCGTTTTAAGTTTCATTTGGACCACTGTGTTCAGTCTTTATATTTTTTCATATACAACTTTTGCATTAGGTTGGGCGGGTATTTATCTTGCACATATCGGATTAATTTTTGCTGTCTATATGACTTTTAAACAATTTCATAGAGCTGAGGCGAGATCAAGTAATGTCTTTAAAACAAAAAACTATGATCCTTTTAAAATAATTGCTATAGTATTTGTTATTGTATTTATGTTTGTTTTTTCAAAAGGAATAGAAGTTTTAAATTCAAGTAATTCATATGATATACAATATGATGGGTCTAGCAAGACGCCTGAAGAAAAGTGGTTACCATTCTCTAAAAAGAATAAAAATTAATGAAAGATCTAATTAAAAATTTACAACTTGGCTTACTTATTGTTATTTTATTAAGTACCGTTTTAGCAGTATTTCTTGAAATCCAAAAAATGTACATACTACAATCTATAACTTTAGCAGATTTATTATTAATGTTTTTATACCTAGAAGTAATGGCAATGGTTAGAGTATTTTGGGAGGAACAAGCCATCAGCATAACTTTGCCTCTTTTAATTGCTATAACTGCTTTATCTCGATTTATAATATTACAAGGAAAAGAAATGGATCCATCATCGCTTGTCTATGAGTCTATTGCAATTTTGTTAATAGCAATTGCAATCGTAGTTATGAGATTAAGACATAATAAATTTTTTGATCGTCAATCTAAAAAGATTGATAAATAAATAAAGCTTAATCCATTTGAATTAATCTTGATAAATAGAAAATTATATATTTTTTGTATCCGATGAATAAAGTTAAGCATTCCATAATCATTTGTAAAACTATTAGGTAAACTTTTTTTAAAGGGGATAAAAATCAATTTAAAAGCTTAAATATGATTTAATCATTAACAACATAGACCGAAACACCCCTGGAGTTAATATCAACATCAAATTTTTTATGAAGTGGTGGAAAAGCACGCTGAGAACAATCTAATCGATCACAAGTCCTACAAGAAACACCTATGGGAATTTCAGATGATTTATCATTAATATTAAGGTTTTCAGTATAAATTAAATCTTTTGCATACTTTGCATCACAACCTAAGCCGATTGATAACAAACTCTTAGTTTTACCAAATTTTCCGATACCTTTTTCGACTGTTCGAGCAATGCATACATATTTTTCACCGTTGGTCATTTTACTAACTGCCGCTTGAATGATACCTGGTCTACTAAACGCAGAATAAACATTCCATCTGGGACACGCTCCTCCATATCGTGGAATTTCAATTCCAGATAAAGAAAATCTCTTAGAAATATTTCCAGCAACATCTACTCTTAATAGATGAAAAGGAATCCCAGGTAACTTTGGATCTTGTAATGAAGTAACTCTGTGTGCCACTTGTTCAAATGAGGTTGCGAAAGTGATTTGTAATAATTCCAAATCATATTTAAGTTTTTTACACTCTGTATGAAATAATTTATAGGGCATTAAAATAGCTGCCCCACAATAATTTAGCAGGGCGACTTTGGATAAATTCCTCGACTCCTCAGATGGGAACATGAAACCTGATAAATAATTTTCAATATCTTCCATTGCTCCCTCTTGTGCTATTTGAGCAGCTGCATAAAGTTTTTTAGTTTCTGTTGAACTATAATCACTTAACAAAAGTTCTTTTTTATTTTTATTATATATTTTTGAAAATGGTTTATTTTCATCTGGAATAACATCAACGACTTTTATAGAATATTCTGACTTTAAATACTCACACAATTCAATATATCTAGTACGATTATTTTTTTGAATTTTTTCAAAAACTTTATTTGCAAAATTCTCTAATTTAGGAAAATAATTTTTATTTTCCTGTAAAAAATCGGAGATTACTTCCCCAGGAAAAGAATTTTTCCTATTATCAACTATCTTACCAGAAATTTTTTCAATTTTATTAACAAGTTCATGATCTTTCTTTTTTAATATATCGCCCAATTTAACTATAGCTTTGCCTATTTTTGGATTTGTGCTTACTAAGTCTTTAACTTCTGGGCCAAGAATATCTAAATCTTCAAATAATTGATCATCTAAAATTTCATAAACACTATTTTCTAAATTAATGTCAGATTTTGATGATAAATCAGAAAGTTCTATATTAAGTTTTTCACAAACTTTTAACAATAAATCCCCATCAATTTTTCTCTTGCCACTTTCAATTAGGTTTAAATAGCTTGGAGATATATTCAAATCCTCCGCGAGTTTGTTCGCCTGAAGGCCTAATTGTCTCCTAAAAGACTTAATTTTTGGCCCAATTTTTAAATCAATTTGACTCATATTTTCTAGTTGTAAATTTTGTAAATTATAATTTACAAAATATTTCCTTAATTTACAAGCTTTTTAAACAATTAAGTAGATTATGTAAATTTAGTAAATTATATAATTAATTATGGAAAATAACACTAAAAAACAAAATAACAATAATCTAACAACTAACGAGGAACATACCCAACACAGTCGTAAGGGTATTTACTTTAGAGACGATCATTGTGACTGGGGTTCTAGTGGTATTAACGATCTTGCAGAAGACAATAACAATAGCAAGTAATTAGTATACTTTAGAACTTTCCTTAATCTTAAATAAGAACCATAAATGAGTGCCGAAAATATTTCTTACGATTTAAAAAGATATGCTGGAATAAAAAGAGATTATACGCCGTCAGATGTTGAAAGATTAAGGGGCTCGATAAAAATTGAATACACGATTTGTGATATTCAGTCGAAAAAACTTTGGAAATTATTAAACTCAGAACCTTATATTAATACAATGGGTTCACTATCTGGTAATCAAGCTGTTCAACATGCAAAGGCCGGACTAAAAGCAATTTATTTAAGTGGATGGCAAGTAGCTGCTGATGCTAATTCAGCTGGTGAAATGTACCCCGATCAATCTTTATATCCTTATGATAGCGCTCCCAAGTTAGTCGAGTCAATGAACAATTCTTTAATTAGAGCTGATCAAATTCAGCATATGGAAATTCATGATGGTGATATGAAAAAAGAAAACAAAACCGATTACATGTTACCTATTATTGCTGATGGCGAAGCTGGTTTTGGTGGACCTTTAAACGTCTTTGAACTTACTAAAAAATTTATAAAAACTGGGGCAGCTGGAGTTCATTTTGAAGATCAATTAGCTAGTGAAAAAAAATGTGGTCATATGGGAGGAAAAGTTTTAGTACCAACAAGCACTATGATCAGAAACTTAAAAGCAGCAAGATTAGCTGCTGACATTGCTAATGTTGAATTAATTATTTTAGCTAGAACAGACGCCAATGCCGCAAAACTAATTACCAACGATCATGATGATAATGACAAACCTTTTTTAACTGGTAAGAGATCTCCTGAGGGATTCTTTTACGTAAGAGAAGGAATTGAACAAGCAATTTCTAGAGGAATAGCTTACGCTCCTTATGCAGATTTAATTTGGTGCGAAACAGCAACTCCCAATCTTTCTGAAGCTAAAAAATTTGCTGATGCTATTCATGAAAAGTTTCCAGGAAAATTGCTAGCATATAACTGTTCACCTTCTTTCAATTGGAAAAAATATTTGTCTGACTCGGAAATAGCTTCTTTCCAACAAAAAATCGGTGCGATGGGATATAAATTTCAATTTATTACTCTCGCAGGATTTCATGCTCAGAATATCGCTATTTTTGAATTAGCAGAAAAATACAAAAAAGAAGGTATGACCGCTTATTCAAGAATTCAACAATTAGAATTTGCAAGAGAAAAAGATGGTTATACCAGTATTAAACATCAAAGAGAGGTTGGGACTTCTTATTTTGATGCTGTATCTAACACTATCAGCAGTGGAAAAAGCTCAACTGGAGCAATGTCGGGTTCAACTGAGTCGGAACAATTTTAATAAAAATTTTTTTCAAATTTGCGAGTATTAATTATTAAGATTTTATATTGTAACCTTTTTTAAATAAAAAAGCCACAATAAGAGTACAAACAATTAAGAACATAACCATAGAGCTAATACTTATCCATATGTTAAAATCTGAAACTCCATAAAATGCAAATCTCAATCCATTTATTAAATAAACTACAGGGTTAAAATAAGTCACTGTTTGCCAAAATGGCGATAACATATCTAGAGAATATAAACTTCCACCCAAAAATACCATCGGAGTAATTATTAATGTTGGAATGATTGAAATTTCTTCAAAATTTGAGCTCATTAAGCCAATTAAAAATCCAAATAATGAAAAGGTAACTGAAACCAATACAAGTAAAAATATCATTAAGAATGGATATTTAACGTTAACCTCTACAAAAAATAATGAGGTTATAAAAATAACCGAGCCAATGATTAAAGTTTTGCTGGCACCCGCACCTACGAAAGCAATTACAATTTCTAAGGTTGAAATAGGAGCTGCTAAAATTTCATAAATAGTTCCGTTAAATTTTGGAAAAAAAATACCAAAAGATGTATTACTAATTGATTGAGTTAAAAGTGTTAACATTAATAAACCGGGCACAATATATGATCCGTAACTTATCCCATCAATTTTTTCTACATAACCTCCAATAACCGATCCAAAAACAATAAAATATAAAGATGTAGATAATACTGGGGATATTAAAGATTGTAGTAAGGTTCTTCTGAATCGATCCATTTCATGAAAATAGATAGCTTTGAAACCATAAAAATTAAACTGCATTATTTTCTCTTACTAAAGTGACAAATATCTTTTCTAAAGTACTTTGTTCAGTTTTTAAATCTTTAAGTTTTAATCCTGCATCTTTTAAATCTTGCAGCAAATTAGTTATTCCGGTTTGCTTTGCTTGAACATTATATGTGTATTCAATTGACATCCTGTTTTTACCCAAAGATAACTCATACTTTTGAAGTTGATTTGGAATTTCTAGAATTTCGTTTTGAAACTCTACAGTTAATTTTTTATGACCCATTTTTTTTAATAATTCTTTTGTTTCATCAATAACTATAATTTCACCTTGGTTTATTACAGCTACCCTATCCGCTATTGCTTCGGCCTCTTCTATGTAGTGAGTTGTTAAGATTATAGTTACACCCATTTCTCTCAATAAACCAACAACTTTCCACATATCTTGCCTTAATTCTACATCAACCCCAGCGGTTGGTTCATCTAAAAACAAAATAGTTGGTTCATGAGATAGTGCTTTTGCAATTAAAACTCTTCGTTTCATTCCACCAGACAATTGACGAAGTCTTGAGTCTTTTTTGTCCCATAAACTCAACTGTTTTAATATTTTTTCTATGTGCTGAGGATTTGGTTTTTTTCCATAAAGACCTCTGGAGTATGAAACATTATTAAATACTGTTTCAAATTGTTCTAAAAATAATTCCTGAGGAACTAATCCAATTCTAGATCGTGTTTCACGATAATCTGCAACTATATCGAAGCCATCTACAAAAATTTTTCCTGATGAGAGTGTTACAATTCCACAAATAATATTAATCAAAGTCGTTTTGCCAGCGCCATTTGGACCAAGCATTGCAAAAATTTCACCTTTTTTTATAGCAAGGTTTATATTCTTTAATGCTTTAAAGCCATTATCATAATTTTTAAATAAGTTTGTTACAATAATTTGATTTTCGGACATATAGATTTTAAAAATTATAAATTTTTATTTAATATATTGCAATGGACTTAAGAAGATAAGACTATTATTTATAACAAGATTTTAAAATTTTAATTTTTTCTTATTTTAAAAATTAAAATGGGTGAAAAAGTCGCAATAATAAATGATAAAAATAACAAAGACTGACTAACAAAAGGCCCGAACATTTCTTTTGGTATTAGAATTCCAACTAGCAAACTTTTCGAAAAATCAGGTGAAGGGAATAATAAAAGTCCAGTAATTAAACCTACGCCTATTGAAATATAAGCAACTTTTTCATTTAGAGCTTTACTATAAAAACTATAAAAAACTGTTAAAACAAATGCACAGCAAAATAAATCGGCTAATAAAAATAAATATAAGATACTAAAACCTTTCGAAGCTATAAAAAATATGATTATTGATAAAATTATTATTAAGTAACGTGACAATTTTAAATTGTTAATTTTGTTTTTTAAACTTAAAGATACTGGACCATCAACAACAATCAAACTTGAAATTGCATTAATTAAAGTATCAACGGTTGAAATTGTTAGAGTTAAACCTAAGATCATCACTATTAATGATAAAAGTTTTGTTTGATCTTTTAACAATAAGGAAAAAAAGGCAAGATCAGGAGAAATGTTTGGATCTAAGGAAACTGCAACTAAACCTGTAAAACCCATAAAAAAAATGATTGGTACAATAATAAAGAATGAAAAAATTAAACTTTTTTTTAAAGTTTGATAATCTTTTGCAGCATAAACCCTTTGCCAATTCCCCTGATGAAATAAATTAGTGGCTGCAACTGCTATAAAAAAGGTTAATCCTGCAGTATAATTTGGAATATAATTGCGGCTTAATAAAAAGGAATTTTTTTCTTTAATGAATGAAAATGAAAATTGATTATCATTAAATAAAATTAAATAAAAGATCGAAATCGTTAGAAGAATTACAATAACAATCATTTGAATATTATCTGTAAAAATTGAAGCTTTTAAACCTCCATACAAAGTATAGGTTAAGGCTGATAACAGAACAACTAAAGCTGTAACCCAAAGTTTAATTCCAGAAATAAAATTGATAAGTAATGCAACTGCCGTAATCTCGGCGCATAAAAAGATGGACATATAAAAGATAGTAAGAATAAGAATAAGTTTAAATAAACTTTTACCAAATTTGACTCTTATAAATTCAATTAAAGTTGATCCTTTAGGAAATTGATTCCTAATTTTTTTTCCTAAAAAAATTAAAAAAATCATTGGAAAAGCTGTGCCTAAAGCATACCCAATTACAGCACCAATACCTCCCCAAGTAGCTGCGGAAGGTGGACCAAATAAAATCCAAGCTCCTAATGCAGATGCAACCAAACTATTTGTTAATGAAAAAATATTTATATTTCTGTTAGCTGTTAAATAGTTATTTAGTCCGGGATACTTTTTTGAATGAAAAAGACCTAATAGCGTAAAAAATAAACTAACAATAATTATTAAAGATAATGACGTTGTTTGATTTATAAAATATGTTTTATTCACTATGCTCCCTTTCTGAATTACCAGACAGGTTCTTAGGGTTTAATCTCAGTCTGTACGACACCCCTTGGAAAAATTATAGAGTACTTTTTTAATTTAGCAAACAGTATAATTAATAATTGTTGATAAGATTGTCTAAAAAAACACTACACTTTTTAATTTGCTCAATGCTTACAAATTCATTGGGTTTATGTGCTTGGTCAATACTTCCTGGTCCGCAAACAATTGTTGGAATATTAAATCTTTTATTGAATAAACCACCTTCAGATCCATAAACAACTTTTTTATGTTTATTATTATTTAAAAGTTTTTTTATTTTTTTTACTGGCTCAATTTCTGGACTAATATCGAGACCAGGGTAATTATTTATTTCGTTAATTTGAATCCCGGTTTTAGGAGAAATTTTATGCATATGTCCAGTCAATTTTTCATTAGCATAATCTTTAACTTTATTTGCTAAAACATTAGGATCATCCTCTCTAATATTTCTTATTTCGAATTCAAATTCACACAAATTGGGCACTATGTTTAAAATAGTTCCCCCTTTAATTAAACCTGTGTGAAGTGTTGTATAAGGAATTTCATAATCATTATCGAAAGGCCCTTTAATTGATTTTTCATTGTTCAATTCATCAATATATGCAATTAATTTTGAGGCATAATTAATGGCATTAACTCCAAATGGAGCTTGCCCTGAATGGCATGATAATCCATTTACCTTTACGCTATATGAGTGTTTTCCTTTATGAGCTATTACCACGTCCATGCTTGTGGGCTCACCAATAATACAAAATTCAGGTTTTAGTGATTTTTGATCAATTAAATCAAGTAAACCATGAACACCTACACATCCTATTTCCTCATCATAGGAAAAGGCAAAATGAATAGGTTTCAAAAGTTTTTTTTTAACTAATTGCGGTACGCGACTTAAAACTAAAGCAATAAAACTTTTCATATCCGACGTGCCTCTGCCATATAGCTTTTCATCTTTTTCTATCAATTGAAAAGGATCACTAGTCCACGATTGATTTGTAACTGGAACTACATCGGTGTGACCAGAAAGAATAATACCACCTTCTGTATTAGGTCCTATAGTTGCAAATAAATTAGCCTTGGTTTTAGTTTCATCATAGACTAATTCAGATTTAATTTTGTATTGGTTCAAATAATTTTCAATGTATTTAATAAGATTTAAGTTTGATTTAAAACTCGTGGTATCAAAACCTATTAAAGCCTTTAATAATTCTAGAGAATTTTTTTCAATCATAATTTTTATAAATCACCTGGAACACCATAACTTGGCGCCTCTGATGGATTTAATGCTCTTAATTTATAATCCTTCATTTGAGGCTCGAATAATTTCCATAATTTATAAAGTTCATCTATAGGTTGATTATCTGACCAATCAACTCTTAAATCAACGAGTGGCCAAGAGGTATTATCCGCAACTTTTATTCCCGCAGAATGCACAGGTCCCTCTTCTCCACCAGCATCTAATCCTGCTTTTAGTGCAATCATTAATCGTTCCGCAAGATGTAAATGAGAATTTTTTAAAAAATTATCAATCATAGCTTTTGGTATTTTAGTTGATTTAAGCATATTTCCTGCAGCAATACAATTTAGCCCTTTTTCTAAACTATGAATTCCTAAAATCTTGGACCCAGAATATTTCCCTGTATTACCTTTTTTATCAATTAAAATTAACTGTCGATATTCAATGTGTTTTTCTTTTTCAATAATTTTATTTATAACTTCGTTTACAGTTAAACCCTTTTCTAAATAATCTAACATAAGATTTCCTAAACTAGGATTTGTAATATTTTGTGTGGAAGCTGCACCAATACCGGCTCGAACCCAGGGACATCGACTTGCAACACTAATGCTTGATGATGAAATTACAACTCCAAACATGTTGGTTTTTTCGCATCTTCCGATTAATGAAAAAGTCATTTTGGAATTACTGCTGTTGCATCAATTTCAACTAACCATTCAGGTCTGGCTAAACGTTCAACAACTAAACCAGTTGAGACAGGATAAACATCTTTTACATATTGTCCAATAACTCTGTATATTGCCTCTCGGTTTTTTATATCAGTGATATAAACCACTATTTTTACTAAATGACTCATTGATCCCCCAGCTTCTTCAATAAGTTGTTTAATATTTTGCATTACCTTGTGAGTTTGTTCAGCTGGATCATTGCTTTGAATATTTATCCCATCATCTAAATTTTGAGGACATTGACCTCTGAGCCAAACCGTTCTTCCACCCTCTGTCACTACAGCTTGGCATAAGTCGTTATTTAGTTTTTGCTCTGGATAAGTATCCTTAGTATTAAATTTTCTTATTCTTTTGTGAGCCATCTAATTTCAAATTTTTAATTGATTATATTATCGTTTTTTTTTGCGATTTGTTCAGCTAAATATTTCGCATCTTGCCAAACACCCCAAATAAAAGATGACCCTCTGTTAGATAACCAAGGCAAACCTATGAAATATATGCCGTTCACTTTTGCAACACCATTAAAATGATCAGGTTTTCCAGTTTGATCAAAAGTGTCGACTTTCAACCAACTAAAATCATACTGATAGCCGGTGGCCCAAATAATTGTTTTAATATCCTCTTTTTTAAGATCTATATTTAATACTGGGTTAATTACACAATCAGGATCCGACTCAATAATTCTTGCCTCTAGTTCTTCAGGAAAATTTAGATTATTTTTTTTAATATATTCATCTGCTTGATCTAAAATAGATATGTAACTTTTATCTCCATTATCCAGATTATATTTTAAGTCATTATTAAAAAATAATTTTCCATTTTCGTATTTTGCAGTTAAACCTACTAAAGATAATCCTTGCTTTGCAAATTTTCTAAAATCAATAGTTTTACCACCATCATATCCACTAACAGCAATAGTCACATGTTGCGCGTTTGGATCAGGAGTCTTTTTTTGCCAGATTCCTAAAACACCAAACCACCAAACATTATCTTTTCCACGATATCGTCGAGGAGGTCTATTGTGTGGGCCTACAGATAAAAAAACTTTTTTTCCTGATAACATAATTTCTTGTGCAATTTGAGATCCTGAAGAACCTGACCCAACAATTAAAACAGATCCGTTTTCTAGTTGTTTTGGATTTTTGTAATATTGAGAATGAATTTGAGTAATGCCTATATCATTTGGGACAATTGAAGGAAAGACTGGTTTTTGAAAAGCACCGGTTGCAACCACAATATTATTTGCTTCAATCATGCCCTGGGATGTTTTAACCAAATATTTTGATGTGTTTTTGTTTAGAAAAACTTCTTCAACATTTGTATTGCATTTTATTGGTGCTCTAATCTTTTTGGCAAATTTTTCAAAATAAGAAACAACAGTATCTCTATGTGCAAAATAATTAGGCGCATGATTGTCAAATTCTAAACTTGGAAATCGATCATGCCATGCTGGACCATTAGCAACTAAGGAATCCCATCTCGATGTTCGCCAACTTTCAACAATTCGATTTTTTTCATAAATTAAGTGCTCAATATTATGATTAGATAAATGTTCGCTCATCGCAAGACCTGCTTGTCCACCACCAACTATAATTGTATTTATTTTTTCAGTTTTCATTTTTGATTACAATTATTTATTTTAAAAATTTACTATATAAAATTTTATTTTTTAAAAAACTAATTATAATAACTATAAAAGTTTTTTAAAAAGTAGACATTATTCAAATTATTTAATATTTTTAAAATATTACAAAATGACTAATACTAAAAAAAAAAATAGTTGCTCATGTGGCAGATCGCCAGTAGGAAGATGCTTGGGTTGGCATGATTTAACTGAAAGCGATTATCAAATAGAACTTAAGCAATTTCAAAAAAAATCTGAAAAAGACCAGCAAGCAATATATCATCCAAAAGCAATAGATGGCTTAGGAGATTAACCAATTAAATTTGTTATAAGTATTATTTAAATTCTTAATTTTTAGTTGATTATACTAATTAATTTTTAATCTTGTATAATATGAATAATTTTTATTTGGTTTAATTAGAGTTATTGGAAATTTTTTATTATTGGGAGAGTCCGGAAAAAATTGAGTTTCCAAACAAACGCCTTGATAAGGAAACAATTTTTTTTTATAGCGTAAACCTTGACTTGTGTATAATTGAACTCCAGGTAAATTTGAAAAAATATCTACCTTAATATTATTATTAGTATTTCTTAATGAAGCAACATAATTTCTAGGATTTTTTTTAATTATATAAGTTAAATCAAATCCTGATTGATTAATCGTATTTGAAATTTTTTTAATTTTTTGTTTTTTAATTAAGATTATTTTTTTTCCAATATTTAAAAAACTTTGAAAATCGTTAATTGTTCTAGTAGTTTTTTTTAATTTTCCAGTAGGTATTAATGTTCGATTTACTTCTAGGTATTGTGTTGCATTAATTTTTAGATCATGATTAAAAATATTTTTTTTTTTGATTGAGTTTAAATTCCAATAACAATGATTAGTCAAATTTACATGAGTATATTTATCCGAAATATAATCATATTTTATTATTAAGTCTTTATTTCTGAGTTCATATGTGCAAGAGACGTTTAAATTGCCTGGAAAGCCCTGATCCAAATGCTTAGAAAATAAATGATAAACAATTTTATTTTTACTATGAGATTTTTTTTCCCAAATCAGCCTATCAAATCCTTTTTTACCACCATGTAATATATTTTTATTTTCATTTTTACTGAGATAATAAACATCGTTTTTAATTTTAAATTTTGCATTGGATATTCTACCAGCATATCTTCCACAGGTTGCACCTATATAAAAATTTTTATATTTATAATTGCTTATTGACCCTAAATTTAAAATTAAATTATTCTTTTTTTTTTTATGAAAAATCTCAAAGAGACTTGCTCCGATATTTATTGTTTTTATCCTTAAAAAATTATTTTCTATTTTCGAACTCTTTATTTTCACCGAGTCTATTAAAACCACCCTTTATCAACAATATAAGATTGATTGGTGCAGCCTGAGGATTGATCTGATGAAAAAAATAAAACTGCTTGAGCAATTTCAGCTGGCATTAATTTTTCTTTTAGACATTGTCTTTTCATTAATTCTTTCTCTGACTCATCGTTCAGCCATAAATCTATTTGCCTTTGAGTCATTACCCAGCCTGGCACAACCGAGTTTACTCTTATATTAAACTGACCTAGATCCCTTGCAAAAGATCTGGATAGCCCAACAACTCCTGATTTTGCTGCTGTATAAGCTGCCATTCCGCCTTGACCAACCATCCAAGATGTTGATCCCATGTTAATAATTGATCCTCCTCCATTTTCTATCATTGATTTTTTTACCGATTGTACAGTAAAGAAAAAATGTCTTAAATTTACATTTATTCTCTCATTCCAATACTCTTCTGTAACATCATCTATATTGTGTCTTGTGTCATTTGCAGCATTATTAATTAAAATATTAATAGGTCCTTTTTGATTTATAATATCAGCTATAGTTTTTTGTAAGTGTTTTATATTTAAAAGATCACAATTTATAAAAGAGGGTATAGAGTAATTTTTATTTTTTATATCTTGAATTAATTTTTTTGACTCTACCTCATTGATATCAATAAAATACACCTCTGAACCTTGTTCACAAAAATGCTCAACGATTGAGGCTCCTATACCTGAGCCTCCTCCTGTGATAAAAACTCTTTTATTTTCTAGATCAAAATATTTTACTTTCATTTCTATAATCTTTCTTCGGTTACTTCATCAAATAAAGAAATTTTATTAATGTCTAAATTTAATTTATATTCTTTATTAATAATTATATCAATAGTTGACGGAAATTTACCCAAGAGCTGCTGATCACAATAATTAAAAGTTATTATTTGCTCATGACCAATGTATTCTGCAAGTTCGGATTTAACTTTTATTTCACAATCCGAGGAACTATTTTTTTCTACATACAAATGTTCTGGTCTTATACCAAGGACTATTTTTTTATCAGCATTTATTTTTTGTTTAAATTTATAATCATTAAGTGGAATTTTAGACTCTTTGAGATGTTCATTTGCGACAAAAAAAATATTATTATTTTCTTGTTTAATTTTACCTTTAATTAAGTTCATTGACGGAGATCCAATAAAATCAGCAACAAAAATGTTATTAGGATAATCGTAAATATTTTTAGGTGTATCACATTGTTGAATAACTCCGTGGTTCATTATTGCAATATTAGTCCCTAAACTCATCGCTTCTGTTTGATCATGTGTCACATAAACTACTGTTGTTTTTAAATTTTGATGTAATTTTTTAATTTCTCTTCTCATTTCAACTCTTAATTTTGCATCAAGATTTGACAAAGGTTCATCAAATAAAAAAATTTTAGGATCTCTAACAAGAGCTCGTCCCATTGCTACCCTTTGCCTTTGACCCCCGGATAATTGTGAAGGCTTTCTTTCTAACAATTCTTTTATCTTTAATAATGTTGAAACTCTATTTAGAGCTTCTTCAATTTTATCTTTTGAAGTTTTCCTTTGCTCTAAACTAAAAGTAATATTTTTTTTAACTGTCATTGCTGGATAAAGAGCATAAGATTGAAATACTAAAGCAATATCCCTATCGCTAGGCTCCATATCGTTAACCTTATAATTATCAATAAGAATTTCTCCGCTTTTTGACGTCTCAAGACCTGCAATAGTATTCAAAAGGGTTGATTTTCCACAACCAGAAGGGCCTAATAAAACTAAAAATTCTCCATCATTAATATCTAAATTAATCCCTTTTAAAACTTCGGTTTTCCCAAAATTTTTGTTGATATCGATTATTTTTAAGTTTGCCATACTAACCCTTGACTGACCCCGCTGTTAATCCCCTGATAAAATATTTTCCTGCCAAAACGTAAACTATTAAAGTTGGAAATCCAGCTATAATTGCTGCTGCCATATCTACGTTATAACGCTTAACACTAGAACTTGTTAGAACCATGTTGTTTAATGCAACTTGTATGGGAGCTTCCTTTCCAAAAGTAAATGTTGCCCCAAATAAAAAATCATTCCATATCTGTGTAAATTGCCAAATCACTGTTACTACAAGTATTGGTGCAGAGATTGGTAACATAATTTTAAAAAATATTTTAAAGAAACCAGCACCATCAATTCTTGCAGCTTTAACAATTTCATCTGAAATGGAAACGTAATAATTTCTGCAAAATAAAGTTGTAAAACATAATCCGTAAATCACATGGACTAAAATTAATCCGAAGATCGAATTTGATATTCCCATAAATCCTAAAGTTCTCGACATTGGTAAAAGAATTGATTGATAAGGAATAAATGTTCCAAATAAAAATAATAAAAATATATAGCTATCACCCTTAAATCGCCATTTGGTTAAAGCGTATCCATTAATTGCGCCCATGATTGTTGAAATAATAACAGCTGGTAAAACCATTTTAGCAGAGTTCCAAAAATAAGTTTTTAAAAACACATCTCCAGCTGCAAAACCTTGTCCATTCCACGCTACATACCAAGACTCAAGATTTAAATCGTTGGGTAAAGCGAATAAATTACCCTGACGTATCTCAGCCATAGTTTTAAATGACGTCACAATCATGACGTAGAGAGGTGCGATATAATATGCTGCAAAAACTGCTAATATCAAAAATAATATCCAGCGGTAAATAGTATTTTTTGTTTTAGATGCTTTTTCTAATTGTTGATATTTTTGATTATTATTTTCTATCATCTTCTCTTTTTAATTCTGAATATAAATATGGAACAACTATTGCTGAAACAGTTAAAAACATCATAATTGCACTCGCTGAAGCTAAACCAATTTCACTTCTATGGAAGGCCATTTGCGTCATAAACACTGCAGGCATATCAGACGATATTCCTGGACCTCCAGCGGTCAATGCAATTACCAAATCATAACTTTTAATTGCCAAGTGAACTAAAATTACAATTGCACTCATAAATACTGGTCTCATCATTGGTAAAATAATTTTTGTATATAGAGAAATTAAACCAGCCCCATCAATTTTTGCCGCTTTAATTATTTCATCATCAATCGATCTTAATCCTGCTAAAAAAATTGCCATTATAAAGCCTGATGATTGCCAAACGCCGGCAATTACTATTGTGTATATTGACATTCCAGGAGTAACTAGCCAGTCAAATGTAAACGATGAAAAACCGAGGTCTTGAGCAAATTTTTCTAATCCTAGCGTAGGATTTAGCATCCATCTCCAAGCTGTCCCTGTTACTATAAAGGATAAAGCCATGGGATATAAGTAGATTGTTCTTAAAAAACCCTCTGCCCTAATTTTTTGATCAAGTAGAATTGCAAGTATAATTCCAATCAAAACACATAAAATAATAAACAATATTGTAAATATAAATAAATTTTCAACAGCTATATGCCATCTCGGCATTGACCATAATCTATAATATTGATCCAAACCCCAAAATTGATACTGAGGTAATAATTTAGACTTTGTAAAAGAAACATAAATTGTCCAAAAAATAAAACCATAGACAAACCAAGCAATTACACCAAAAGATGGGGCTATGACAATTCTTGGTAAATTTCTTTTTAACCAAAACATCAGCTTTTAATTAATTTGCGCGCTATATTTTTATAATAGCGCGCAAAAAATTTTAATTAACTTAATGATTAACTAGCAGCCATAACCGCAGCCGATAATTTAGTTACTGCGTCTTGTGAAGACATATCTGAGTTAAAATGTTCAGTGACAACGTCTTGAATTGCACCTTTAACTCCAAGCTCCAAAGTCATACCATGTGCAAAGCTAGGAAGTAATCCCCCTTTTTTTGCAGCAGTATTTAAGTCTTTGTTTGATTTTTTTGCACAGATATCAAAATCATCCATTGGTACATCAAGTCTCGCAGGTATCGAACCTTTGTAGATATTGAAAACTTTTTGGAAATCTTGACCCATCATCAAACTTGCAAGAAGTTTTTGACCTTCTACTTTATCTTGTCCTTCAACTTTAAAGAAAATGAAAGAGTCAACATTGTAAAGGTATCCGTTATCAGATGGAGTTGTTCCGCAATAATAATCGACATCTGGATTTAAACCAGCTGCAGCAAACTCGCCTTTTGCCCAGTCACCCATTATTTGGAAACCAGCTTTACCTTCCATAACCATAGCAGTGGCTACGTTCCAGTCTCTACCTGGAGAACCTGGATCAGTATAATTTTTTAGTTTTCTCATTTGGTCAAAAATTTTAACCATTACAGGTCCACCTAATGTAGCAGCATCTGCTTCTACAAAAGCTTTTCTATAAAAGTCATTTCCACCGATCCCAAGAGCTACTGCTTCAAAAACAGTCGCGTCTTGCCACGGCTGAGAACCATGTGCTAAAGGAATAATTCCTTTTGCTTGTAACTTATCAGCAGCAGCATTAAACTCATCCCAAGATTTTGGCATTTTGATTCCATTAGAGTCTAAAACTTTTTTATTTGCCCAAAACCAATCAATTCTGTGAATGTTAACAGGTGCAGCACAATATGCCTTACCATCATCACATTTCATATGACTAGCAACTTGCTTACTTAAAAGTTTGTCCCAACCCTCAGCTTTTGCTACAGCATCAATATTATATGGTGCTACAACACCTTCTCTATCGTATGCTTGAATAGTTGGTCCTTTAATTTGTGCAGCAGCTGGTGCATCATTAGCTACAATTCTAGCTTTTAAAGTTTGCATAGCAGCATCTCCACCACCACCCGCAACTGGCATGTCTGTCCATGCTCCACCTTTTGCAGCAAAATCATCTTTTAAAACTTTAAGTGCTTTTGCTTCTCCACCAGATGTCCACCAGTGAAGTACTTCAGCACTAGATCCAGCATATGAAAATGTTGGAGCTAATACCATTGCAAAAATAGCAATTATTTTCTTCATTATTTCTCCCTTGTTTTATTTTTATTAAAAAAAAAAATTAATTTACAAACTAATGTTAGAAATTGATATTAAAATTATTTTTTAAGTAATAATTGGCATTAATTTTTTTTTGTAAAAAAATCAATAAAATATGGAAAAAAAAGTTATAAAATTTTTTTTACAATTCTTAGTTGTATTTAATAAACTGACATTCTACCTAATCTTGCCGCACCTCTAACACCGCTGGCATCGCCAAACTTTGGTTTTAAAAAAACTCCCTCATATTCTTTTCCAATAACAAATTTTTTAACCATAGACTCAATTTCAGTTAAAAAATCAATTTCATTTGAAAGACCTCCACCAAAAATAAATACATCTGGGTCTAATATATTTATTATTAATGACAAGGAGATTGCTAAATTTATTTTAAAATCGTCAATAAATGATTTTGCATCCAAATCATGTTTTCTATTAAGTTCAAAAATTTCATTTGCCTTAAGATTTTTTGAATGTTTATTATTAAATCTTTTTGCTAAACTGAGTCCTGAAATAAAACTTTCTATTTCACCATTGCTTTGAAAATTACTATCAAGATTTTCTTTTTTTGCTAAATGATATGGCATTTGGTTATGGCCCCATTCTCCAGCTACACCATTCGGGCCGGTTACAATTTTTTTATCTATCACAAGACCACCACCAACTCCTGAACCTAAAATTATTCCATAAACAATTTTATAATGTTTACCTGAACCATCAATAGCCTCAGATAAAGCAAAACAGTTTGCATCATTTTCACAAAAAACTTCTCTACCTAAAGCTTCTCTTAAATGTTTTTGAAATGGTTTTTTTTCAATCCACATACAATTAGGAGCATTTTTAACTAAACCTGTTTGTGGTGAATGTACACCTGGATGACAAACTCCGACGGGAAGTGTTTTATTAAATTCTTTTTCTAAATTTACAACGGTATTTTTAATTGAATTAATTATTGAAAAATAATCTTTTGGACATTCTTTTCTAGTTCTATGTGTCTCTTCACCATTTTCTCTTAAAACTACACTCTCTATTTTTGTAGCTCCAACATCAAAACCAATTTGCATATTAGTATGTAGCTCTCCCCCCACTTAAATCGAAAACGGCCGCTGTTGAAAATGAATTTTCTTCACTACACAGCCATGTAACTAAAGAAGCAAGTTCCTCAACTTTTACAAATTTGTTTCTAGGAATTTTTGAGAGCATATAATCAATATGTTCTTGTGTGATTTGATCAAATATCCTAGTTTTTGCAGCAGCAGGTGTCACGCAATTTACTGCAATATTTTTAAGAGCCAATTCTTTACCTAAAGATTTAGTTAAACCAATTACTCCTGCCTTTGATGCACTGTACGCACTTGCGTTTGGATTTCCCTCTTTGCCGGCAATTGATGCAATATTAACGATACGTCCATAGTTGTTTTTAATCATAAGTGGAACAACTGCTTTACAACAATAAAAAACAGAATTTAAATTTAAATTTATAACCCTGTTCCATTCCTCTACTGGGTAGTCCGCAACAGTTTTAATTATACCAGCAATACCTGCATTATTAACAAAAATATCAATTTTGCCGTGCTTATTCTCAACTTCCTTTAAACTTTGAATAATTTTTTCAAAATTAGTTATATCAACAATTCGATAAGTTAAATTTTTAGAATTTATTTTATTTAAGGCTTTTTTAGTCTCGTCTTCATCAATATCCCAAATGATAACTTTTGCTCCAGCATCGATAAATCTTTCTGTAATTGCAAATCCAAAGCCTTGAGCACCGCCTGTTACTATCGCAACTCTGTTATTTAAATCAAATTTAATCATTTTTTTTATTTAGTAGGAGCTTGATGCAAGCCATAAGTTAATTCCTCCATCTTTAGCTTTTTTATTAATTAATAACAACTCATTTTTAGAAAAATTCAAATTATTTAAACTTTCTACATTTTCTTTTAGTTGTTTTAAATTTCTTACTCCTATCAAAGCTGAAGTAACAGCTTTATTATTTAAAACCCAAGCAATAGACATTTGAGCTAATGACTGTCCTCTTTTTTTTGCAATAACATTTAGGTCATTTATAGTTTTAATATTTTTACTAGTAATTAATTTTTTATTTAAGGATGTTATTTTTTGATTAGCTCTAGAATTTTTAGGAATTTTCTTTAAATATTTTTCAGATAACATTCCTTGAGCTATTGGTGAAAAAGCAATACAACCAATACCATAATTTATTAAAGTTTGAGTTAAATCTTTTTCGATCCATCTATTAATAATAGAATAAGACGGCTGATGAATTAGTATTTTTATATTTCTTGATTTTAAAATTTTATAAATTTCTTTTGTTTTTTTTGAGGAATATGAAGAAATTCCAACATACAAAGTTTTTCCCGATTTATAAATGTTTTCTAAAGCATCAGCGGTTTCCTCTAAAGGTGTATTTGGATCAAATCGATGTGAATAAAATATATCAAAATAATCTAATCCCATTCTTTTTAAACTTTGATCACAACTCGCTACAATATGTTTTTTAGATCCCCACTCACCGTATGGACCAGCCCACATGTCATATCCCGCTTTGGATGAAATAATGAGCTCATCTCTATATTTTTTAAAATCAGTTTTCATTATTTTTCCAAAATTAATTTCTGCACTTCCATATGGAGGACCATAGTTATTAGCTAAATCAAAATGGGTAATCCCTAAATCAAAGGCTTTATATATAACTTTTTTAGACTCAGGATTTATAGTTTTTTTTCCAAAGTTGTGCCAAAGGCCTAAACTAATTAATGGTAGCTTAAGACCACTAGTTCCGCATTTTCTATATTGCATTTCGCTATATCTTTTATCGAATGCTTTATAAATCATTTTAATATTCTTCTACCTCTTTCAATAATGGCATTGAACTCGCCGCTCCTAATCTAGTTGTTGAGATACCGCCAACTTTATTTGCAAATATTACTGAGTCTTTATAAGTATAGCCCATTGCTAGAGCAACAGCTAAAGCACCATTAAAAGCATCACCTGCTCCAGTGGTATCAACAACACTCTTTTTTAATTTGAAAGCTTCAATAAAATAATTTTCATCTTTGTTTGCAAAATAAACACCTTTTGCACCTAATGTAATAATAATATTTTTAATACCCATGTCCAAAAATTGTTTTGCTGCATATTTCATATCTTCCTCAGTATGGATTTTTTTATTAAGATAAAATTCCGCTTCAATTTCATTTGGAGTAAAAAAATCTAACAAAGAAAAATCTTCTTTATTTACTTTTCTCGCTGGCGCTGGATTTAAAATTGTAAGACAATTATTTTGTTTAGCTTTTTTTAAAGCATAGATTGTAGTTAAGTCTGGTGTTTCCATTTGCGTTAAAAATATCTTGGATTTTTTTATTACCTCCAAATTTTTATCAATATCCTCATTATTTAAATAAGCAGCTGCGCCGGGGACAATATTAATTGCGTTATGACCTGTTTCATTAATCATAATGCCAGCTACTCCTGTAGATAAATTTGGGTCTTGAATTACAGAGCTCGTATTTACGCCTGCCTCTTTATAATAAGAGAAAGCCATATCTGCGTAATGGTCTTTACCGACTTTAGTTATAAAATTTACCTTACCCTTTAATCTTGCAGCAGCAATTGCTTGATTAGAACCTTTGCCGCCAGGGCCTACTAAATGTTTGTTTCCTAAAATTGTTTCTCCTCTTGTAGGTATCTTATTTCCAAAAAAACTGAGATCAGCAACAAATACACCAAAAATACAAATTTGGTTCATTCCTTATCAAGAATCCAAACACTGCCGTCTGGTTTAATTACACCTTTTGTTAATATAAAACATGCAAATGGCCTTACATCCGATGTTGAAACAACCGCATAAGATTTTTTAGCTTCTTCATAAAAGGATTGTCTTTCAATAGAACCTACTTGCCAATTATCTCCTGAAACTTCTTTTACTGCTTTAATAAAATCTTTATGAGCATCTGTTAACTCATTTGGTTTATCATCTACTTCCATTCTATTTGCTGCTTTTCCTCCTTTAGAAACAACAAAACTATCGAGCGGAAATACAGATAGAATTGCTCTTGAGGCATCATTAATATTTACTCCATCTAATCTTACGACAGTTTTATTCATTGTATGCGCTGGGAAATTGGCATCAGCTATAACTAATTTATCACCATGACCCATTGAACGAAGAGTAAATAATAGCTTTGGACTTAGAATTGGATCAAGTTTTATCAACATTAACTTTGGTAATTAAAGGGTGGAAATTTTATTCCACCCTTTAATTTTTCTTTTATTTTAAATACTATTTAAAATCTTTAGCGTTTTCTTTAGTAACTAATTGAGTTCCTGTATCAATATTTGGATCAATCTTTTTACCATTTGCTAACTCAAGTGCGTATTTTACTCCATAAGCACCCATGTTGTATGAGAATTGTGCAACAGTCGCTGTCATCTCACCTGCTAAAATACTATTAGCGGCATCTGGAGTTGCATCAAAACCTACAACTGTAATATCCTTCATTCCAGCATCTTTAAGAGCTTGAATTGCACCTAACGCCATATTGTCGTTAGATCCAAAGATTGCCTTAATATTCGGATTTTTTGCAAGAATAGCTTCTGTTACTGATCTTGCTTTTGCAGTGTCCCATTCAGCTGTTTGTGTAGCTACGATATTTAAACCACAACCTTTTAAACCTTTAGCAGCACCATCTCTTCTTAGTAATGCTGTCGATTGAGACTCGATACCAGTTAAGATAGCAACATCAGAACCTTTTGGAGTTTTTTCACAAATAAATTTAGCAGCTAACTCAGCTCCATTTTCATTGTTAGTTCCAATAAAAGTTACACCCTCGTTACTTCCTTTTGTATCAACAAACACAACTGGAATACCGTTTTTGATTGCATCATCTACAATTGGAGCTAATGCATTTGGATCTGAAGGAGCAAGCGCAATAGCGTCAACGCCTTTTGCAATTTGATCTTCTAATTGATTAACTTGTGCTTGCACATCACCTTCTTGTGGTGGTGCAATCATAATCAATTTTACTCCTAATTTTTTAGCTTCTTCTGCAGCACCTTTTTCAACAGAAGCCCAAAAAGGGTTTCCTGATCCAGGGCCTTTAATACTAAACAAAATAGTTTTTTCAGCAAACGAACTTGCAACTGAAATGCTTAGCATCAAAAATAAAGATGTAAAAAATACACCTAATTTTTTAATTATATTCATTATTTTTCCTCTGTTTGATTTTTAAAAACAACTTTAAAGAACGTAATAAATAATATTTAATCATAAAAGACAACTCTTAAATGAATTTATTTGAAAAGTTAGTTATCAATTATAAGTTGAATTATTAAAAAAACTATTTTCTAGTTCCTAGATCTTTTCTCAAAACATCGATGTAAACTGCAATTACTATGATTGCTCCTATAAACACTTGTTGCCAAAAAGCACTTACATCCATCAAATTTAAACCATTCCTCAATATTCCCATTATCATGACACCTGCAAAAACTCCTAGCACTGTGCCTCTTCCACCAAAAAAACTCGCCCCGCCAATAATACATGCAGCTATTGCATCGAGCTCAGCATTTAAACCAGCATTTGGGTATCCTGAGTCAGCTCTACCTGCTAAAATAAGTGCACCAAACCCAGACAAAAGTCCACATAGCGAGTAAACAATTACTAAAATTTTATCTACATTTATTCCCGCAGCTCTTGCTGCATTAGGATTGCCCCCTATCGCATAAATCCATTTTCCTGTTCTTGAGTGATTTAAAAATAACCACATAGAGAAAAACACACTCGCGATTAAAATTACGCTTACCGGCAAGTACTGTGTTTCGTCCAATCCTAGCCATGTCAAATCAATTCTCCCATTTCCGATAAATCTAACTTCATCCGTAAATCCACTTATGGGAGATCCACCTGATATTAAATTGCCTGCTCCCCTAAATATATAAAGTGTGCCAAGAGTCATAATAAATGGATGTGGCATACGGAGAAAAACTATTCCTAAACCATTAAACATTCCACAAAGCATTCCTAATATTAAAGGAATAAGTACCACAATGTACCATTCAGCTCCTGACTTGGCGGTAATTGCTAAGACCATGAGAGACAACATCATTATCGATCCTACAGATAGATCAATACCAGCAGTAACAATCACGATAAAAACTCCTAACGCAAGCATCGATTGCCAAGACACTTGTTTAAAAATATTAGTTATATTTCTCCATGACAAAAATACTTCTGGCTGCAGAAAATGAAGACCAACTATCATAATTATTAAGACGATTAAAATTCCATACTTTTCAAAATATGGAATGCTTTTTAAAAACAAACTTTCTTTATTAATTTCTTTAATTTCCATATTTATTTTTTACCCATAATCCAACCAATGACTTCGTCTTTAGAAGTTTTTGACAATTCTGCTTCCGCAAAGTTGGTACCTTGAAACAGAGCAGTGATACGATCGCAAACAGCAAAAATATCGTCCATTCGATGACTTATAATAATTACACTAACCCCAATTTTTTTTAACCCATTAATAAGATCTAAAACTTTACTTACCTCTTTAATTGCTAGAGCCGCAGTCGGTTCATCCATAATCACTACTTTAGAATTAAAAGCTGTTGCTCTCGCTATAGCTATGGCCTGCCTTTGACCTCCGGATAATTCTTCAACTTTTTGATCAGAACTTTTTACATGAATTTTTAACTTGTCTAAATGTGCCTCTGATAATTCTTTAATTTTCTTGTAATCTAATAATTTTAAAAAACTAAAGCTTTTAATTGGTTCACGACCAAGAAAAATATTTTCTCCAATTGGTAAATTACCCGCTAGCGCCAGATCTTGATAAACCATTTCTAGACCCAAATTTTGAGAATCTCTTGGGCTTTCTAAAACTTCTTTTTTTCCATAAAAATACATCTCACCTTTACTAGGTTTATAAAGGCCCGAAAGTATCTTCATTAAAGTTGATTTTCCTGCTCCATTATCCCCTACAACACCAAGACATTCTCCTTCTCTAACTGTTAAATTAACATTTTCTAATGCAGTAATAGTGCCGAAATATTTTGAGATGTTTTTAGCTTCTAAAATTATTTTATTTGAAATGGTCATTTTATAACATAAAAAAAAATTAGTTTATTGCAACTGGTTTAGATCTTAATAAGCCAACAGTTTCTCTTTCCGCTCTTTTACACAATCTAGGCGGCAGATTTTTGGAAATTAATTTCATATCTTCCATAACTATATTGCCCATTTCCTCAAACACTGATTTTAAGGCTCCCGCTCGATGAGCAGAAAACAAAATATTTTTTACTTTTCTTATTGGATCATTTTTTTTTACTGGTTCATCTGGAAATACATCTGTGGCCACATAAATATCTCCTTTTTTCACTCTATTTATCAAATGTTTAAAATTGACCACCGCTGCTCTACTCATTAAAATAAATAAAGATTGGGGTTTTAATTTATTAAGCAGTTTTTTATCAATAAGATAAAAGTTATTTTTTGTAATAGCCGCAAGCACATAGATGACATCACAAGTTTTAAACATATTTTCAAGCGAAATATTTTTAAAACCATTCTCAATAATAATTTTATTAGGCACCCATGGATCATAAATATTAATATCGTTAGAAAAAGGTAATAAGAGAGGTGTTAGAGCTTTTGCAATATCGCCATATCCTAAAAGACCTATTTTTTTTTGACTCAATAACGATGCTTTTAAATTTCCCTCTAAACCATATTTTTCTTTTTTATTAAGAAAACTTTGTTGTGAATTATGAATATCTCTTAATAAAGATAAAGTTAAACCTAAAGCAAGTTCTGCAACCGGCTTTGAAAACACTGGTGAGGTTGCAATTACATGAATTCCTTTTTCAAAACAATAATTATAATCCATGTTATCTAGAAAGTTACTTTCAACATTAATGATGGCCTTAAGTTTTTTTGCTTTTAATAAAAGAGCTTTGTCCAGATCTGGTTGACCAAGGATAAATGTGGCTTTATGAATATTATTTTCATAAAACCTTTTTTTATTCGTTTTAGGCGAACTTAAGATTGTATAATTTGATTTTAATTCTTTAAATTTTTTTTTAGTAAATATTAATTCTAAAGTCCTTGGATATGGATCTGAAATCACTATCGGTTTTGTCATAAATTACAATCCATTAATTTATTTCATTATCTTTTTTAATTCCTTCATTGAAAATAGATCTGGCTTTTTACATGTGGTCTTAATTAATTGAGGTGTCCTTAGCTTGCATGCTTTCATTGTTGATAGAATAATATCTAACACGTGTAGCGACAGTTCCCCATTACAGACATGTCTTTTATTATTTTCTATGGCGTAAGCCATTTCAGCTAATCCAACCCCTCTATAATTAGCGTTAGTTGGTGACTCATTGGCTCTTGAGCTTTGCGATTTTATATTTATTCTACCTAACGGCATATGATCTGTTTTATATTCTAACCAAGGATTACCAATCTTTTTACATATATAAACTGATCCACCAAACATATTTGGATCAGGTACAATCATTGAACCCTTATTGCCATATAATTCAATATGGTTTCTTTGGTGGGCTATCACATCAAAAGATAGAGTTAACCTAATGGTTGTACCATTGTTAAAATCAATTGTTGATAAATAAGTTGTAGGACACTTCACTTTAAATGTTTTATTTTTTTTTGGACCAATTCCAATTGTTCTTTTTTTTTTGCCCTCAACAATTCGTCCACTTACTTTTTTAGCTGGTCCTAACAAGTTGACAAGTGCAGTTAAATAATAAGGTCCCATATCAATTACAGGGCCACCCTCTTTTTTTGCAAACCAAGGTTCAGGATTTGGATGATAAGTCTCTAGTCCTGGAAATGCAAATATTGCACTGCCCAAAATAATTTTACCTATAATATTTTTTTCAAGTAACTCTTTTGATTTTTGAATTCCACCCCCTAGAAAAGTATCAGGTGCATTACCAATATATAAATTTTTCTTTTTTGATAATTTAATTAATTCCTGTCCATCTTTAAAATTAATAGCCAATGGCTTTTCGGAATAAACATGTTTGCCACTTAATAACGCTTGTTTTGCAACTTGATAATGAGCCTTAGGAATTGTTAAATTAAGAATAATTTCAACATCTTGATCATTCAATAAATCTTTGACACTCAAAGCTTGGATTTTATACGTTTGAGCACATTTAATGGCATTGGAGTGTATAATATCTGCGCACTTTACAATTTTTATATTATTAAAATATTTTTGCGCCCTAAAATATGTTTCGGAAATATTCCCGCAACCTATCAAACCCACTTTAAAAACTTTATTCATGAAAATTTATTTATTAAACCCCTTGTCTTTGCTTGGATTTTCCCTCTTTGTGAATTTTTAAAGCATTTTCATTTTCTCTCGTTGTTGGAATTTCTAACGTTGGACTTTCCCAGAAAGCTGATCCCTCTAGCCATTCGTATGCATGGGTTTTAATGGATATCACGTAGGTAACCTTAGATTTTTTAGCTCTTTGGACTGCTTTTTCTAAATCTGCTATTGAATTTACATGTTCTGACTTAGCGCCCATGCTTTCTGCATGTTTTGCAAAATCAAAACTTACTAATCCAGGTGTTTTTGAACTTTTAAATAAATTATTAAATTCTTTGCCACCTTTAAATAATTGAAGTCGATTGATAACAGCAAAACCTCCATTGTCACAAACAATTATAATTAATTTATTATTTGTAATTACAGAAGAATAAATATCAGTATTATTTAATAGATAAGATCCATCACCTACAAAAGAAATAACTTCTTTATCAGGATTTGCCATCTTAATGCCTAGAGCACCAGAAATCTCATAACTCATACAACTAAAACCCCATTCGGTTTCATGAGTATTAAGTTCACGAGGTCTCCAAACTTGAATAACTTCACCAACCAATCCTCCTGCTGCGGTTACGGCAATATCAGTTGGGTCTGAATTTCTATAAACAGCACCAATTACCTGAGCATAACTTGGAATTTCTTGATTGGTTGGTCCACTTTGCTTTTCGATATAATTATTCCAAGATTTTAATTCAAATTGAGATTTTTTTTGCCACTCATCACCTGCTCTCCAATCACCTAATGCTAAAGATAATTCTTTTAAACAAACTTTAGCATCACCAACAACTGCTTGAGCTAGATGCTTATTAGCATCAAATCTTGAAACATTGATTGAAACTAATTTAAATTTTTCATTTTCGAAAACTGACCATGAACCGGTTGTGAAATCTCCTAATTTAGTTCCTATAGCAATTGCAAGATCCGTCTGCTTAGCTAAAGCGTTGGCATTTTTTCCTCCAAGCCCTCCTATTTGACCTGCGTAATGAGAATGATCTTTTTTCATTGTTGAATATCCCATCACTGTTTGGGTTACAGGAATATTATGTTTGATTGCAAATTCACTTAACTCGTTCATTGCATCAGAATAAAAAACACCTCCCCCTGAAATTATAATTGGATTTTTCGATAATTTAATTTTTTCAGCAGCTTCTTTGATTTGAAAATCATCGGCTTTTGGTCTTCTTATTGTATGTATTCTCTCTTCAAAAAATTGTGCTGGGTATTCAAAGGTTTCACCTTGAACATCTTGGCTTAGAGAAATACATGTTGGTCCACAATCAGCTGGATCTAACATGGTTTGGATAGCGCTTGGAAATGATTGAATTATTTGTTCAGGTCTAGTTATTCTATCAAAATATTTAGTTACCGATTTAAAAGCATCGTTTGCGGTAATTCCAGGATTATTTGAATGTTCCACCTGCTGTAATACTGGATCAGGCATTCTATTTGCATAGGTGTCTCCTGGTAAAAATAAAATTGGTAATCTATTACTCATTGCAACAGCTGCTGCTGTAATCATATTTGTTGAACCAGGTCCAACAGAAGAAGTTGCTATAAAAATTTGTTGTCTTCTTTTTGCTCTTGCGTAAGCAATTCCTGTTAAAGCCATGTTCTGTTCGTGATGACCTCTGTAAGTTGGAAGATCATTTTGATTTTCCTCTAATGCTTGACCTAAGCAAGCTACATTGCCATGACCAAAAATTCCAAAGACACCAGCAAACAGAGGTTTCTTTTTCCCACTAATTAAAATTTTTTGTGCAATCAGATATTTGACTATTGCGTGAGCGCATGACAGTTTAATTTTTTTCATCAACGATTTAGGCCTTTTATTTATTAAACTTTGTATATATAATTAAATTATATTTTAATTAACTATAAAAAGTAAATCAAAATTAACAAAAATTTATGTATAGTAAATTTGGTCAATTCATTAACGGCCAGTGGCAACAAGCAGAAAAAAATGAAACTTATGATGTGATTAATCCTGCAACAGAGGAGATAATTGGAAAAGCATCAAAAGCATCTTCAGTAGATGTGCAAAAAGCACTTAAATCTGCAAAAAAAGGTTTGGAAATTTGGAAAAATACTCTGCCTTGGCAAAGGTCATACATCATTAGAAAAATTGCAGATTTAATAAGAGAAAAAAAAAATATTTTAGCTAAATGGCTTACCCTTGAGGTTGGCAAACCCCTTTTAGAAGGGATTGGAGAAGTTGGAAGTTCTGCTGATATTTTCGAATGGAATGCCGAAGAAACGAAAAGAATTTTTGGACAAACTGTCCAGAGTAGATTTCAAGATACACGAGTAGAAATTTATTACCAACCTGTTGGCGTGGTTGCTGCATTAATACCTTGGAATTTCCCAATTCTTTTAGCGGCAAGAAAAATTTCAACCGCCTTAGCCGCTGGCTGTTCGGTCATTTGTAAACCTGATGTCATTGCGCCAGGGGGAGTAATGGAATTGATGAATATATGTAAAGAAGCAGGTTTGCCTGATGGTGTTGTAAATCTTTTATCTGGAGATCCTGCTGAAATATCAAATGAGTTATTAGAGTCGGATATTATTAAAAAAATATCAATTACAGGATCTACTAGAGTTGGTAAGTTAATTCTAAAAAAGGCTGCAGATAAAGTACAAAGAGTAACCATGGAACTTAGTGGGCACTCTCCTTTTATAGTATGTGAGGATGTCAATATTAATAATGTTGCTGATATCGCGATTGCAACAAAATTTAGAAATAATGGTCAAGTTTGTATATCTCCCAATAGATTTTATATTCAAGAAAAAAGAAAAGACGAATTTGTTCAAGTATTTATGGATAAAGCCAAAAAATTAAAAATTGGTAATGGTCTTGATGAAGGAGTGCAAATAGGTCCTTTATCAACTGCTAAAAGATTAGAAGAAGTAGAAAAACTTGTTGAGACAACCAAAAAAGAAGGCGCTAAAGTGCTGATGGGAGGCAAAAGACCTTCTGGTTTTAATAAAGGATATTTTTATGAACCAACTGTTTTTGATAATGTAAAAGATAATTTTACCATCATGAGGGAGGAACCATTTGGACCTTTGGTTCCTATTTTAACATTTAAAACTTTCGACGAAGTTATTGACAGAGCAAATAATAATGATTTGGGATTGTGTAGTTATTTATATACAAACTCAATGGATCAAGCACATCGAGGCTCTGAACTTTTAGAGTCTGGTGTTGTTGCAATTAATACTGGTGCGGTTGCTGTGGCTGAAGCTCCATTTGGTGGAATTAAACAAACGGGTTATGGACGTGAAGGTGGATCCATGGCCATTAAAGATTATTTAAATACTAAATATACTCATATGGGATTAAAAATTTAATCCCATGAGAAAAAATAAAGTTAAAGAAATGATGAAAGTGGGTAAGCCGGTTATTAATGGCTGGCTTCAAATTCCAAGCACCGTTTCTGCTGAAGTCATGGCTCATCAAGGTTGGGATTCTTTAACAATTGATATGCAACATGGTTTAGTTGATTACACTAATGCTTTGCCCATGTTGCAAACTTTATCAACTACTGATGTCACCCCCTTAGCTAGGGTCAATTGGAATGAACCTGGTCAAATCATGAAGATTTTAGATGCAGGTTGCTATGGCATAATATGCCCAATGGTCAGTAACAAGAAAGAAACTGAAAAATTTGTTCAAGCGTGCATGTACCCACCTTTAGGCTATCGAAGTTTTGGACCAGTGAGAGGGTTAATTTATGGGGGAGCTGATTATGCAAAACACGCAAATGATGAAATGCTTAAATTTGCAATGATCGAGACCGCAGAAGCTTTAAATAAACTAAATGAAATTATGTCAACCCCTGGTCTTGATGGAATTTATATTGGACCTGCCGACTTAAGTTTAGCCATCGGTGAAGAACCGGGATTTGATAAAGCTGAAAATACCAAAGTTTATTCTGAAATTTTAAGAGTTTTAGAACATGCCAAAAAAAATAATATCTACGCAGGCATTCACAATGGAACTCCAGAGTATGCATTAAAAATGATTAATAAAGGTTTCAATTTTGTAACTGTTGCATCGGATCAAAGAGCCATGACCGCTGGCGTAAAAAATATCATTGATAAAATGAAAGTTAGTTCAAAAAAAGAGGAAACTCAAACCTACTAAACTTTACGAGAATTTTGGTTCATGATTGCTATTTAAATAATAATGAAAAAAATTTTAATCATTCAAAATATCCACGAGGCTGGAATAGAAATTTTAAAAAAAAACTCTGATTATAAATTTGAAATTATCGAAGATGTAAACTCAGATGAGTTAAAAAATAAAATTGTTGATTGTGATGGTCTTTCTTTAAGAACCGCCAAATTAACTGGCGAAATTTTAGCAAGAGGAAAAAAAATTAAAATCATTTCAAGACACGGAGTTGGTTACGACAATATCGATTTAGCAGTAGCTAAAAAAAATAAAATTACTATCGCAATTACAGCGACCGCCAATGCGGTTGCGGTCTCAGAACATGTCATGTTCATGCTGCTTAGTATTGCAAAAAGAAAAGACATGTATGACCGAAGTGTTAAAGAGGGTAAATTTAATGATAGAAATAAATTACCAAAGACCATTGAGTTATCAGGTAAAAATATTTTAATCGTGGGCTTTGGTAGAATTGGTCAAGCTTTGATCAAAAGATGTCTTGGGTTTGAAATGAATGTTTTTGTCTACGATCCATTTGTTTTAAAAGAAAAAATTGAGTTGTTGGGTGGCCAAAAAGTAAATGATTTAAAAGAGGCAGTGAAAATGGTTGATGCGATATCTCTCCATATTCCCTTAAATGAGGAAACTAAAAATATAATTAATTTAGATTTACTAAAAACTATGAAAAAAAATTGTATCATCATTAATGCTGCAAGAGGTGGCTTAATTAATGAAATCGATTTAGACAAAGCGCTTAATGAAAATTTAATTTTTGGGGCTGGCTTAGATGTTTTTGAAACCGAACCGCCAATGAACAACAATCCTTTACTTAAAAATAATAAAGTTTTTCTAAGCCCTCATACTGCAGCATTTACTGAGGAATGTATGATTAGAATGGCTAAAGAAACCACTCAAAATATTATAGATTTTTTTGACAATAAGTTAGAAAAATCAAAAATTGTAAATTTATAATACGATATCCAAATTTACTTCTTTGCAAACTCTCGATAAGTATTGATAGCCAATTTTTGCATATTCAAAAGGATTTGCTTTAGCTGGATCTTGTTCAGCTTCAACCACTAACCAGCCTTTATAACCATTTTTTTTTAATAAATTTAAAAAAGGTTTATAATCAATGCAGCCATCCCCCGGTACCGTAAAAGCCCCCTCTAAAAAAGCTCGTTGAAAACTTAAATCTTCTTTTAAAGATTTATCTAATACATTTTTTCTCATATCTTTACAGTGGACGTGTATAATTCTGTCTTTAAAATCTGTTGCCACTTCAATTGAATTGCCTCTTGCAAAAAGCATATGACCAGTGTCTAAAATTAATTTCACTTGATCAGCGGTATTTTCTAAAAGTCTTTCAGTATCATTTTGCGTTTCTATAACTGTACCCATATGATGATGATAGGCTAAAGGCATACCTTGGTCTTCTAAATATTTTCCCATCTCAGAAATCTTTTTGCAAAATTTAGTCCAACCATCTCGATCCATTTGTGGTCGATTTGATAACGGTCGATTGGGGTCGCCAGCAATTGAACCTGATACTTCGGCAAAAACTATGCAAGGGGCGTTACAATCTTGAAAAAGTTTAAGCTGACCTTGAATGGCTTCAATTTCCTCTTTTACTGAATTGGTTCTAAGATTAGCACCGTACCAGCCAGAACATAAATTTAAATTATATTTTTCAAGTAAGGGAATTAACTCTTCTGATTTTTTTGGAAATTTTCCGCCGCTTTCAATACCTGAAAAACCAGCTTGACTAGCTTCCGAAAGACATTGTTCGAGTGGCGTCTCCCCGCCTAATTCTGGCAAGTCATCATTGGTCCATGCAATCGGGGCTACTCCTAATTTTACTGACATTTTTTTTAATCCAATATGATTTAAAAATATAAATGATGATATTAAATTCATCAAGCATAATGGAGTTTGATATTTAATTATTTTGACATATTATTTTAGACCATAATTTCTATTTAACCTAAAGTTATTAGCTACAATTGTGAAATGGATTAATAGTAAGATTTTGGAGGTTTTTCTTTTCTCCATTCCTGCGTACTGCCTAATTTACCTTTGTTTACAGGTTCGTAAGCATTTACCCAGCCTCCATAAATGGACCAATTTATCCTTGGCTTTACCAAGTTAAATTTAGGTTCCTTCCTCTGTTTTTCTCTAACTTTTTCAAGTTCGGCTTTGCGTTCAGCATCTCTCTGCTTTTGATAAGCAGATAAGTCATCTTGAGAAGTTTTAACCTCTTTAATTTCCTCTATTGGCTTAGATACATTCTCAATAACTGGTTTCCTTGCTTTTTTTCCAGTTAAGGACTCATATAAATTCGGATCATGAGTCTCAATATAAGGCCCGCACTGTTCAATAAATCGATTTTGAGCTTCTTTGATGCGCTGATTAAAAGTTGGCTTTGTTTTGACACGACCCCTGCTTTTATAGCGAGGATTATTTAAAAAACTCCTTCTATTTCGACAATAATAGTTGATTTTAGATTGAGAAATATTCTTCATTTTTTACCTCTTTTTTTCTTCGCTTTAAAAAGAAGATCTTCATACAATTGAACTCTACCAATTAATCTTCCTTCAATTGTATTTAATTTCAATAAAGAACTTCCAGCTGTGGAGTCTCTGGTAAATGCAATTCCAATTAAAGACTGGTTTTTTAAAACCTTGCTTTGATCACCTTCTTTAAAATCAGAATGAGTTATTTTATCTGAGACCGAAGGTTTGTAAGTATCAGCATCATATTCAAGAATTTCATTTCCATAAATTCCTGTTTCGATAACTCCTACCCTTCTTAATCTCCATAATAACTCAA
>Ga0194132_10001280_pt1 | contig 50994 bp, 39 predicted proteins | sample TA2KigOf80mmetaG_FD_148612 | JGI IMG/M metagenome (GOLD analysis project Ga0194132, IMG submission 148612) | Freshwater microbial communities from Lake Tanganyika, Tanzania - TA2015054 Kigoma Offshore 80m | ecosystem: Environmental > Aquatic > Freshwater > Lake | place: Tanzania: Lake...
ATGCTGCACCCGAGGAACACACAGCTCCGACTGGCGAGCAAGATGTTGAGGAGCTGCGGGACGGGCAGCTGGTTGTCGATCTGATCCGGGTAGTCCCCGCCGTACGCCGCGCGGTACTCCTCTTTCGTCAGCACGCGGTTCTCCGCGTCCGCCCAATCGCCGTGCAGTTTCAAGAGGAACGCTTCGTTGCGCTGCAGCGCTTCTGCGCCCTTCACGGCCTGCGAGTGCCATACCGGGACGAGTCGCGCTCCGGCCCGCTCGAACGCGGTCTCGAGCACACGGTCGAAGTTCGTCGTCACGAGCGGACCACTGAACTTCGGCAGCTGCGCGAGCGCGCCGGTCAGTGGACCAGCCGGGAGCCTCTCGTCTCCGTAGGCGTGGCGCAGCAGGTCGTCGAACAAGCGCCAGCCGAGTCCTTCTCGAACCAGCGAAGCCGCCTCCTCGTACTGCAGCGCGTCGAGCCTGGCTTGAACGGCACGTCGCAGGTCGTCGGAGTTCGCCGCCCCCAAGAGGAACGGGCCCCACTGGGGGAACCCAAGAGGCGCCGACAGACCGGCCCCGACGAATGGCACGATGCCGCCCGTCTGGCACTGCCGCACCAGCTGCGGCAGATACATGGCGTTGTACCCGATAGGGCCGAGATACTCCGGGATTTCTCGGGCGCCGACCATATGTGGTCGAGCCTAATCGATCTCGGGCCGTGGGTGTGCGGACACGCTCAGGTGTCCAATCGCATCCCTCCGGACAACCCTGGTGCTCCCTTCTAGGGCCGTCCCGACCCCGACAATGAACATGGCTTCACCGTCAGTTCCGACCCGCGGATGGGTGCGGTCGCGCTCAAGGGCCGGTTCCGCGCCGGCTGCAGCCGGCCGCCACGAGTGCTGCTCGCTTCGATGGTATGGTGGCTCACCCTCGACGCGACGTGCCGAGAAAGCGTCAGCCACGTGGCCGCGCCGCGCGCTCGCACGCGAAACGGGCGCGGCCGCTCTTTTGCACTCCGCCGAGCGCCGTGGTGCTCCACCCCTCACGTTCGGGTTTCGGTGTGCTCATTCGCAGTCTCGTCGTGGTCGTTCTGATCCTGCCATTCGGCGGGAGTCGGGGGTGGGCGCAACCGGCGCGAGACCAAGCGTCAGGCCTTCGCCTGGGCTCGGTCAACCTTTCTGGATCGGTCCGCACGCGTGTCGAGTCGTCTGACTGGTTCGGCGACGACCCGTCTGGTCAGTACTCCTATCCCGCGTGGCTCGTGCGCGCGACCGTCGGTCACGCGCGCCCGAGCTGGGAGTGGCGGGTCGAGTGGGCGGCGCCCATCCTGCTGGGGCTTCCGATCGACGCCGTGGCGCCCGCACCTCGAGGCGCACTCGGGCTCGGCGCCAACTACTACGCGGCGAACGACCGCCGCCGCCATGTCGCCTCGCTCTTTCCCAAGCAGGCCCTCGTTCAATTCAATCGTTTGGGCGGCAGAAGCGGTCATTCGCTGACGCTCGGTCGGTATGAGTTCGTAGACGGATCTGAGCTCGTGCCGAAGAACGAGACCCTGCGGGCCCTCAAGCGCGATCGCATTGCCCACCGGCTGACCGGACACTTCGGCTTCACGCACATCGGGCGCAGTCTCGATGGTCTCCGGTACTCGGCGGGAACCTCAGGCGTCAACGCGACTGTTCTGGCGGCGCGACCCACGCGCGGGGTGTTCGACGTCAACGGGTGGGGCCAGACGGACGTGAGTCTCGTGTACGGCGCGCTCACGGGTTCCCGGGGCGCCGCGGGGCAGCCTGGCGAGTGGCGGCTGTTCTATCTCGGGTACCGAGACGGTCGCGAGTCGGTGGTCAAAGTCGACAACCGGTCACTCGGTTCTCGACTGCTCGATGGGGATGCGATCGGTCTCCACACGATCGGCGGACACTACCTGCACGTCGCGAGCTCCGCGGCGGGCCCCATCGACATCCTGGCGTGGGGGGCCAGTCAGGTTGGGTCGTGGGGCCGGTTGTCCCACCGTGCGGGGGCCTTGGCTTTGGAGGCCGGCTGGCAGCCACCGGTGCTCGCTCGGCTGAAGCCGTGGATCCGAGGAGGCTACAACTACGGCTCCGGCGACGGCGACGGCGCTGATGAGCGGCACGGGACGTTCTTCCAGGTGATCCCGACGCCGCGCGTCTACGCGCGATTTCCGTTCTTCAACATGATGAACGTCGACGATCGGTTCGCCGAGCTGCTGCTGCGTCCTTCCGGTCGGGTGACCATCCGCGGCGATCTGCATTTCTTGTCGCTCTCGTCGCGATCCGACCTCTGGTATCAGGGTGGCGGGACCTTCGAGCCAGACACGTTCGGCTACGCGGGCCGCCCGTCAAACGGCGCGACGGGATTGGCTACCTTCTATGACGTGAGCGTCGATGCGACCCTCACCGATCGGACTGGGCTCACCGCCTACTTCGGGACTGCCGAAGGACGGACCGTGCCGAAGGCCATCTACGTGGGCAACAGCCGAGCGAGCTTCGGGTATCTCGAGCTGGCGGTCAGGTTTTGAGGATCAACTCGCATCGGTCATGTGCCGCTGCGGTGAACGGGCCTCCGCGCACGGGAGCGCTGGAACGAGGGTGGACACGACGGCAAGCGCTTCACCGTAGAGTGCCGAGTCCGATCCGGTGATTCGCTCCGCGAAGCGATCGAACCAGAACGACAGATGCTCGCCGAGAAACCGATCGTACGCCTCGTGCACAATCGCCAGCCGTCCGCGCTCGTTGCGGTCCATGGCGAACGCCGCCTTGAGCGCGAGGTAGCCGAGGAACCCCAGCTCGATCGACACGTGATCGGGCACCTCGGGGCTCTCGTCATCGGGTCGATACGCGAACGCGTCGTAGAAACCGGCCACGCGTGACAGAAGCGGCCCTCGACCAGCGAGCGCGTTGTCGTCGTAGGAGCTCTCGCACGCAGGCACACCGCCCGGTCCCAGAACACGGTGGTACTCGGCATCCCAGGCGTCGAGCGCGACTTCGGTCAGCCGTCCGGCGAGAGGACGCACGGCGGGTGCGACTTCCCGAGCTAACCCGTGCAGGTCACGAAGTGATCGGGCGCTCGGCGTCTGGAAGAGCAGCGACGCAAATTGCCAGGTCGCCGCTGTTTCGAGCCAGTCGGCGACGCTCGTCATGGTGCCTCCAGCACGAGGGGAGTCCAGCCCGATCGCATCTTGCGCGATCCCGTGTGGCCGGACGCGCCGTCCCAGACGGCGAGGGCGACGTAGTTCCGTACGCCGAGCTTGAGCGGCGCCAAATCGGGTCCCGCGTCAATCGGACGCGTGATGACAATCGCCCATCGGGCCTCCCTCCAGCGTCCGACGCCCGAGCCCTGCTGCAGCTCCGCCGGAGCGGTGTTGCCGAAGCCTTCTGCTTTGAGGACCTGCACGGCTCCCCCGGGGGGCCTGCGCGTGATGGGGTTGCCGACGGCCAACGCCGGTGCGTACCGGTTGGACATCGCTTCCGCGGTCGGCGACCCCGGCGGCACGGACGGAGCTTCGAAGGGATAGTGATCGATCGAGGCGCGCGGATAGAGCGCTGCGACCCGGTCGCCGGCTCCCGCCTTGGCCCGCCGCTCATCGTCTTGCCACACGGCCTTCCAGTACCAGATGCGAACGCCTTTGCCGACCTGTCCCATCGCGGGATCCGGCACGTCGGCGCCCCCCTGTAATGGAAACTGCAGGGCGACGGCGTCCGCGCTCCGACTGCTCTCGGGAATCAAATCGCTGGTCGTGTCGGCCCACTCCAGCCGGAAAGCGACGGCCGTGCCGTCGTGAACCGCTCGCACTCGGACGAGCTCGACGCCGGGTGCCGTGAGGCGGGGCTCGGTGATGTCCTGCACCATGAGTCGAGCGGGATGCTCGAGCGTATCTCGCCAGATTGGCGAGTCGGGATCCTGCACAGGCAGCGGCGCCTGAATCCGACGCGCCGAGACCTGGGTGGCGTCGACTGCCGGTCCCCTTCCACAGGCCGACACGAGGAGCGCCAGCATCAAGAGCGCCAGCGAACCGTGATCGGTGCACCAGCACCGCCTGCGATGTCTCGGGCTCGCTAACGTGAGCAGTCGGCGCGCACTCATGTCGTGTTGCTCCGCATGATCTGCAACAGCTGATCCTCAGCCTTTCTCACGTGCACCGGCTCGTAGATCGGCACCCTCGCAAACTCCTTCCGGTCATCGTCCAGCGCGACGGCGCTGTCGCCCACGATCTTGAAGTACGGGATGGTGCGCTCGGTCGAGCCGAAGAGGGCGAAGAGCCCGGCGAGGGTCTTGTCGTGCTTGGCTTCGCGGTACGTGCGCACCGCTGCCGGCGCACCGGGACCGAACATCTGGACGAGAAAGCGGTCAGGCACGTTGATCGGCGGCACGTAGTACACGTTCGGCTCGAGCCCGAACTGGGGGTAGAGCGGGAGCGCGAGCTTTCGCACGTGCACCAGGTAGTCGATTGGGTTGTCGGCCTTGGCCTGCGCCGGTGGGCTGATCCATCCCTGCAGACGAATCTTGCCGATGCAGTTGACGAAGCACTGCGGCTGGATGCCCTGCTCGATCTTCGGGAAGCACGCGATGCATTTCTCGCTCGTGCCCGTCGACGGGTTGAAGTAGACCTTGCCGTACGGGCAGGCGCGCACGCATTCCTGGTAGCCGCGACAGCGCGATTGGTCGAGCACCACGATGCCGTCCTCCGGGCGTTTGTAGATGGCGGAGCGCGAGCACGAGGACAGGCAGGCCGGATAGGTGCAGTGATTGCAGATGCGCGCCAGATAGAACATCCAGATCTGCTGCGGCAACGAGAGGGCCATCCCTTTGTCGACGGCGCCCAGCGTCTCGTCCTCGCCGACGTTCGGGAATGCGTAGTCGCCGCTCGGCTTCATGATGCCGAGCACGCGCTCTCCGGCGGGCGCCGCTTCGAAAATCGTCCGGCCTTCATAGGTCGAGCCGTTCCAGCGCTGCTCGCCCATCTGCTCGAGCAGTTGCAGGTCCCAGGCGAGCGGATACGAGCCGTAGGGCTTGGTCTCGACGTTGTTCCAGAGCATGAACTCCTGTCCACGACCACTCGTCCAGGTGGTCTTGCAGGCCAGCGTGCACGTCTGACAGGCGATGCACTTGTTGATATCGAACACGGCGCCGAACTGCCGCTTGGGTCGCTGCTCGGAGTACCAGTAGCTCATCTCGCGGCCGAGCTGCCAGTTGTAGACACGGGCCATACGTCACCCTTTCTTCGGAGCGGGCGCGATGAAGCCGCCCTCGAGGAAGCGCTTGAAGCCCTCGCGTTCGTACCCTGGACGAATGCCGAGGGCCGCGGGGCGCCAGAGCCCCTTGGCGCCGAGCCCACCCGGCTCGGCCCGCGTGATCTTCACGATCGCCTCGCGCGGGGCACCGGTTGGGCAGTGGGAGTCGGGCAGGAACCCTTGGCCCATGACATGGCCCATGAGCTCCTTGCGCGCCATCGTGTCCGTCATCAGCGTGGGTTTCAGCCAGCCACGTGTGGCGCTCTGATGACTGCCGCCGCGAAACATCGCCTGGTAGTTCGTCTCGGGATTCTTCGCAAGGCCATCCGCACGGCCCTTGGCGCCCTTCACGCTGCCCGGCGTCGCCGCGTACATGTTGAACCACATGCGCGTGACGCCGCGCGGCGTGCCAGGGTAGTACCGTGCACGGCACAAGAGGCGCGCCACTTCGTACGCCGGATCGCCCTTCTTCCAGCCTCGGAACGGTCGATCGGACGGATCCGAGTCGATCCAGACGTAGTCCCCATCCTCGATGCCGAGCTCCTTCGCGTCGAGGGGGTGCATGTCGACATACCCTTCGGTCACGAACGGCGCGCGCTTGTCGCGCCGGTACAGGTCGCCAAAGGGACCGAACAGGACGGCGACCATGTCGGTGTCGATCGGCGTCGTATGCGAGCCGTGCCGGTACTTCGGCGTGTGGAAGATGAAGCGATAGCCGTCCTTGGCGAGCGGATGCTGCGTCCTCGCGACCTCGCGCCACGGCTTGACGATGTTGCGCACCTGCCGGGCTTCACAGGACAGATCGTCACGACCGAGCCCGTACACCTCGGGCTCTTCGTGCCGGAAACAGGGATGCGACTCGCCGACGATCACGTTCGGCTCGCAGAAGGTCGAGTCGATGGGCTCGCGGTAGACGGGCAGGTTCTCGCCGTAATGGATGAACTCGTCCTCGTCGCGGTAGAACTCGAGCCGGCCGGTCTTCGTGTACCAGGGCTTCGAGTCCTGGATCTGCTCGTAGCCGCCGTGCCTCGGGTTGGTCCGCGTCATCATGAGCGCGGGCACTCCCTCGCGCGCCTTGGCTTCGAGATCGCCGATCGTGTAGCCCTTGGTCGCCGAGCTGCCGTTCAGGATGCGCTGCAGATAGACCTCGACCTGCCCGTCTCGGATGAACTTGAAGTAGTCGTCGAACCGCCCCTCGCCGGTCAGCGTCCCGAGGCGGCTGGCGACGAGCGCGACGGTCTCGCCGTCTCCCCGCGTGTCGAAGATCCGCTTGAGCGGCGTTCTCGGGAACACCTGCAGAAACGGATTCGTCACCGACGCCGTCATGTCGGGCTGCTTCATCTCCGCCCACGAATCGATGGCGAACACGATGTCGGCGTACTCGCAGGAGGTGGACCACCACCACTCGTTGACGGCGATCATCTCCATCTTCGGCAACTGGTTCTGGACCACGTTGTAGTGCCACTTCACGTTGCCGAGAATCGAGTTCGCGTTCGCGAACCAGAGCGACTTGGTCGTGGTCGGCATGTGTGTGCGACCCGTGAACGTCCGGTTGCCGACCGTGAGCGCGTGGTCTTCGTGGTTGTAGTAGTGGGCCGACTCCGGTCGCCAGTACTGGCGCACGCGCGAGCCCTTGGCGGGATCCAGCTCGATGTCGAACGGGTTCTCGTTCATGTACTGCGGCAGCCCGTTGAAGAGCGCGATCCGATAGTTGCCGGCATAGCTCCCGATGTTCCCGCCGATCTTTCCGATGTTGCCGGTGAGCGCGGCCAGCAGGAACTGGGTACGATCCTTGAGATCGTTGTTGAAGAACTGGTTCGGTCCCATCCCGACGGCGATGAGCGTCTCTCCGCGCGCTGCGGCCACCTCGCGCGCCAACGTCTCGACGGCCCCCTTGGGGGCCCACGTCATCTGCTCGGTTGCCTCGGGCGAGAAGTTGTCGATGACGTACTGCTTCACCAGATCGAACACGGGACGGCAGCGCACGCGCTGACCCCCGCTCAGCGGAACGTCGACCTCGCCTTCGAGCTGGGGATCGATCGCCGCCTTGTCGAAGAACGCGCCGACCATGTCGCGTGTGAGCGGGGCGGGACCGCCGCGACGGCGATCCCACACGACGCCGTCCCCCCACTGGTCGCGAAGAGCCCTGGGAATGTGTTGCGCCCGCTGAGCGCCGGGCGCGGGCGCGGCCTCCCCGGGCTCCATGACCCGCGTGAAGTTGCTCAACGCCGCCAGCGGCACGGGCGTCGAGAGCTCGGACGCGCGGAGCAGCTTGAGCGTGTCCATGCGGACGAGCAGCGGCAGATCCGTGAACCGTTTGACGAACGTCTCGTCGTACACCCTGTCTCTGAGCAGCACATGGCAGAGCCCGAGCGCCAGCGCCGGCGTCGTGCCCGGCCGGACGATGATGACTTCGTCGCCCTTGTTGGCGGTCGCGCTGTACTCGCACGCGATGACGACGACCTTCGTGCCCTTGAGGCGCGCTTCGGTCAGCCAGTGCGCATCGGGCATCTTCGTGGTCACCCAGTTCATGCCCCAGACGAGCAGCAGCTTCGCGCGCTCGACCGAATGCAGGTCGAACTCCACGGTCTGCGTGCCGGTCACCATCGTGTGCCCGGGCGGCAGATCGGTGTGCCACGAGTAGTTGTCCCACCCGCGACCACCGAGCGCGCGATCCGGCCCCACGCCGCGAATCTTTGCGTCCAGGAGCGCCAGCGACCCGGCCATCCGATACAGCGCCATGACGCGCGTGACGCCGAGCAGCGGCATCCCCCCCCGGAACTTCAGGCACTGAGTGCCGGCCCCCTGCATCGCCGCGATCGATGCTTCGTCGTACCCCTGCGCGGCGAGCCGGCGTGCACCCTCTTCGCCCGAGTACGTCGTCGCGATGTTCTGAAGCGCGAGCGCGACCACTTCCGTGGCCCGCTCCCAGGTCACCTTCTCCCAGCCGTCCCACCCTCGGCGGAAGTACTCGGCTGGGGGCTTGCCGTCGGCGCCGCGCGGGAAACCCTTCTCGACCCACGCCTTGAAGCCCTTGCGGATCATCGGGTAGCGGACCCGGCGGTCGCCGTAGAACCGGCGCGTGAGCGCCAGCCCTTTTTGACAGCACCGCGGATCCCAGCGGTGCGACGACCGATTACCGTGCAGATCGGTCGCTTCCCCGTAGCGCATCGACGGCCCAATCCGCGTGACGACGCCGTTCCGGACGTAGGCGCGCAGCAGGCAGTTGTGCGTGTCGTTCGGCGCGCACAGGAAGATGAACGAATCGTCGGTCTTGAAGAGATCCCGATAGGCGTCCTCCCAGCCACGGTCCGGGTAATGCGCGAGCGGGTTGGTCGGGCCGTCCAGCGACCACGCGCGCGTCGCGCTGCTCACGAGGGCGGCGTAACCCATGGCGGACGCGGCCTTGAGAAAACCTCTTCGATTCATCCAGGGCTCTGCCCCGGCCCCCGGCTCTGTCGCTTGCGAGGACCCCTGCGCCCCGGGCCGCTCCGTGGCAGGCGCGCCGGGCGCTCCGTGGCTCACCAGATCAACGCGCTCGAATCTCACCGGTTCGGTCGAATCGGTCGCTTGGCGCTCGGCGCGTCGAGCGCGGTGTGTCGTGTGCATCACTGCCGCCCTTCGTCTCGTTCCTGTTGGCTGAGTCCCGAAGCCACGAACGCCGCCACGTCGAGCACGTCATCCGGCGCGAGCCGTGCGTACCCGACGCCGTCGCGGCCGAACGCCGGCATCGGCGTGCCCCTTCGACCCCTCACGACCGTAGCCGCGATGAACGCCGGCGTCGCCACCTCCTGGAAGCCAGGGTTCGCCAGCGCCGGTCCGTTCCTGCCCTCGCCCGTTTTGCCGTGGCACCCGGCGCAGACGCGTTCATAGACCGCGCGGCCCCGTGTCGCGTCGCCGGTCCCCACGCGCCACGCCGCGCGCGTCGTGGGCGGTCGGCCACCGTCCAGTCGGTTCACGTGTGCGATGAGCGAGGCGAGCGTCCGCGCGTCATACACGGAATAGGCCGGCATGGCCGTGCCGGAGACGCCGTGTGCGAGCGCTTGATAGGTCGTTGGCGCGTCGGCACGACGGTTCGAGCCGTCGAGCGGCGACCCGAGGGGCGACCCTTCCCCCGTCGCACCGTGGCACGCGGCGCAGTCGGCCCTATAGGTCGATACGCCGAGCGCCTCGTCGACGCTCGCGGCCGACACCTCGGCAGCGGTCGGCACAGGTGGGCTCAGGCTCCGCAGGTGGCCGATGACCGCCGCGATGTCGGCGTCGCTCAGGCTTCCGCCAGCGGAGCCGAGCGCCGGCATCCGCCGTCCCGGTCGCCCGGCGCGGAGCGTACGCTCGATGAAGGTGTCGGAGGCGACGTCCAGGAAGTCCGCCGTTCCGATGGCTGGGAACGGCACGTCGATGTTGCCGTACGTGCGGCCTCGACCCTCCAGTCCGTGGCACCCGCTGCAGAACCCCCCGTAGAGCTGCGCCCCAGCCAGCGCGGGGAGAGGTTCGTCCATCAGTTCCCGACGGATGCGACGCTTCGGCATGTATCTCGCGGGCATGTCTCGGCTTCTGAGAAACAGCACGTAGGACGTCAGCAGATCCGCCTCCTCCTCGTTGGCCGCAAGCGGCGGCATCAGCGAGCCCGGCACGATGCCGGGCGGGTCGAGGAGATGACGCTTCATGTAGTTCGCAAGCGTGGCCTCTCCTGGGACGCCCTCGAACCGCAGATCACCGACCGGCCGTCTGCCGGCGGTGTCGAGCGCCGGTCCCTCTTCCCCGCCACGCCCGCCAACCTTGTGACAGCCCAGGCAACCGCGCTCGAAGACGAGCGCTTGAGCCTCGACGATGCGCGAAGCGCCCACGCGTGTGAGGAGCCACTCGTCCAGCACCGCCACATCCGAGGGTGCGATCGCGCGGTAGCTGTCGCGCCAGGGTCCGGGCCCCTGCCGATCGCCTTCGGCCAGGTGCCACGCGTGCCAGTCGGTGCGATATCCGCGGAGCCCTGAGTAGGTGAGATCCGGACCGGTGCCTCGCCCTCGGCCGTCCACCTTGTGGCAGCTGACGCAGTCGAGCCGCTCGAAGAGCTGTTGGCCACGCGTTAGGACCCCACGCGAGGCAACCAGCAGCTCACGGTGGCAGGTGCCACAACCAGCCGTCAGGTGCCTGGACTCGAGCAACTGCTCGTCCCAATGCGACACGAAGCCGTGGGCCGCCTCCTTCGTGGTCGCCCTTCCCTGTCCGCCGTGGCAGACCGTGCAGCCGAATTCACTCGGCTCGTGCGGAATCGGAGGATGCGCGCGGAAGAGGCCATCGGCACCAATCGGGCTGTTCGCGCCCATGCCGAGGTGGCACGTCACACATCGATCCGCGATGTCCAGCTCGGGCTTCCAGATTTGCTGAATCGCGATGGGGATTGGCGCCTCGCCCGACACTTCCGCGAGGCTGTTGTATCGCGCCTGGACGGTGCGCCATTCGGCGAAGTAGGGGCGAAGCGGCGCCGCGGCGAGCAGCAGCAGGAACAACACGCTCAGCACCGCAAGCGTGCGCGCCAGGTCGCCGATGCGCAGCTCGGCCGGGCCGACGAGCCGCGCGCGCAGGCGGCTCGCCGCGCCGGTGCTCCTCCCATCCGATGGTGAACCGGAGGGCGTCAGTACCATCCGTCCCTCCACGGCAGGGTCAATTCCCATCCCGGCCCTCGAAACGCGACGCCGACGATGGTCAGCGCGGTCGCAGCGAGGAGGAACCACAGGAACACCCAGAAGGCCAGACTCCGGTCGGCGAGCCAATGCAGCAGTCCTGCCTCTCGCCGACAGATGGCCGGCACGGTCATCACGATCGCCACGCACCACAAGGGGATCGCCACCGGCCAGACGGGATGCGCAGCGGTTGTGAAGAACACGGCGGAGAGTGCCGCCACCGCGGCCCACAGCCAGAGCACCTTTCGGATGGTGTGGCCGACCCAGAAGGCCTCGCGTTTCAGATTGATGTCGAAGTACGGCACGACGATGAGGGCCACAATCACGAGCCCGGGCAGCAGCACGCCCGAAACGATCGGTGGGTAGTAGTGCAGCAGCTCCTGAAGCCCGAGGAAGTACCAGGGCGCCTTGGCGGGATTCGGCGTCTTCTCCGGGTTGGCGATCTCCTCGAGCGGCGCGTCGAAGAAGAGCGCCAGCGTCGCAAGCACCATGGACAGCGCGACAAACGCAGTGGCTTCCCGCACGAGCAGATGCGGCACCGTCATCACCATCGGTTCGTCGTCGGCATCGACCGGCGGCCGCTGGTCGCCTTGGACGACGACCAGCCGCACCGGTCCACGGCGCGCGTCATCGTCTTGCTGGAGATCGAAGCGCGTGGAGGTAGGCGCCATCACGCGGCCTCGTCCGAGCTCGTGTGGGTGGGCGTGCGGTGGTCCGGCCGTTCCGGGAGGTAGATGCCGCCGTCCTTCCGGACGCGCCAGATGTGCACCGACGCGAGGATCGTGAGAAAGAGCGGCAGCACCACACAGTGCAGCACGTAGAAGCGCAGCAGCGCGTTCTCGTTGACTGCCTGGCCGCCGAGCAGCAGGAACTTGATCTGGGCACCGAGGCCAGGCACGGCGTCGGCCATGTTGGTGCCGACGGTGACGCCCCAGTACGCGAGCTGATCCCAGGGCAAGAGGTACCCCGTGTAGGAGAGCAGGATTGTGACGAGCAGCAGCAGGACGCCGATGACCCAATTGAACTCGCGGGGCGGGCGGTACGCGCCGGCGAAGAAGACGCGCGCCATGTGGGCCAGCACGAGCGCCACCATCGCGTGCGCCGCCCAGCGGTGCACATTGCGGAGGAACGGGCCCATGTAGACGACAAACTGCAGATCCTTCATGTCGTCGTACGCCCGCGGCACCGACGGGTGGTAGTAGAACATCAGGAAGATGCCGGTCACGACCAGAATGAGATAGCAGCCGCCAGCCAGCCCGCCCAGATAGAAGGTCCGTGTGAAGGCGATCGCACGCACGTTCACTTTCACCGGGTGAATGTGCAGGAAGAAATTGCCGAAGACGGCAAGCGAACGGTTACGGTTGGTGGCGGCCAGCCCACGACGCACGATGGATCGATAGACCCTCGTCTCTGTGACGGCCCGGGCAATGGATTCAAGAGTGAGTTCGGGCATCACAGGCCCTCAGACTTTCAACACCGCATCAGGGGCCACGACCTTCGCGGTGTCGACCACGAGTACCCCGCGTTCGAGGCTGACCTGCAGGCGAGGGAGCGGCCGCGGCGCCGGTCCCTGCGTGACGTGACCGTCGGGCGAGAAGCGACTGCCGTGACAGGGGCAGAGGAGGCGCTTCTGCTCGCGCTCGTACTGCACCAGGCAGCCCAGGTGGGTGCAGACCGCGCTCATCGCATAGACACCGGCAGGCTCTCGCACGACGAAGATCTTCTGGGCCGGCAAGACGGCGAGCGTTCCGACCGGCATGTCGTCCGGACGCCCGATACGAAATCTCGTGTCCGGCTCGAAGAGCACTTCCGGCCAGAGATACCGAATCGCCGTGGCACCGGTGCCAATCGCCGCCGCCGCGAGCGCACCGGCGCCAATCGCTTGCAGCAGCGCACGGCGTTGGCGCTCCTCGTCACTGAGCGGCACGGTCAAGTCGTCAAGGAGTGGCATCTAGATCACCGCATCGGCGAGCGACATCAGCGCCGCCTCGTCTTCGCGATAGAGCGCCTGCATGGTGATGACGCTCGTGGGACACCGACGCGCGCAGAGCCCGCAGCGAATGCATGCCGTCTCGTCCTTCAGCAGCGCGGCGCCCGCGGCCTTCTCGATGAGCTCGGCCGGTGCTCCGTTCGGGAGCAACGCCAGCGCTTCGGTCGAGGCCGCCGACACGCGCGTCAGCGACACGAGGTCGATGCACATCTCGGGACAGACGTCCACGCAGCCGCCGCACTGGATGCACTCGGTGCCCTGCATCACCGACGAGTCGAAGATGGTGTTCACCCAACAGTGCAGGCACCGGCTGCCTTCGGCGCGCGCCTCGTCTGGCGAGAGCGGCAGCTCCACCTCTTCGCGCGCCTGGCGTCGCTCGACAGGGCGCACCGGCACGCGGTGGCGCGGAATCGCCTCGTAGTCGCCACGCGCAAACGGATGGTCGTAGCCGAAGGTAGGAAACACGCGCACGACGTACGCCGGTTCCGCGTCAGTACGCCCCGTGAGGTAGGTGTCGATGCCGCGTGCGGCGCGGCGACCGTCCGCCACGGCCGCGATGATGATGCGCGGACCGAACGCGATATCGCCCCCCGCGTAGACGCCCGGAATCGACGTCGCAAGGCTCGCTGGATCCACAACGACAGTCTGCTGGGGCGTGACCGCGAGCCCGTGATCGGGGCCGAGGAAGCTCAAGTCGCCGATCTGGCCCACCGCCAGCACCACCGTGTCGCACGGGATCTCGCGCTCGGAGCCCTCGTCGAACACCGGGGCGAACCGGCCTTGCTCGTCGAAGACGCGGGCCACGTCGAGCGTCTGAAGCGCCTCGACACGTGTCCGGCCAAGGATGGCTTTCGGTCCGCGACGATGGACCAACGCGACGCCCTCGTGCGATCCCTGTTCGATTTCCTCGGCATCGGCTGGCATCTCCTCGCGCGCCTCGAGCGACACGAGGGTCACGGGTCGCTTCAGGAGCCGGGAGGCGGCCACCGCGGCGTCGGCTGCCAGGTTGTGGTGCTCCTCGTCCTCGCGCGACGTGCCACCGAAGCGCCGCGCCGTGCGTGCGACGTCGAATGCGACGTTGCCGCCGCCGACCACGACGATGGACTGCCCGATGTCGAGTGGGAGACCGAGGTTGATCGACGCCAGCAGGTCGACCGCGGTGAGCACGCCCGGAAGATCGACGCCTGGCAACCGTAGGCTCTTCCCCTTGCGGCAGCCCGGCGCGAGGAAGACCGCATCGTAGCCCGCTCGCAGATCCGCGAACGTCACCGCCGAGCCGATCTCGACGCCGAGCCGCAGCTCGACACCGAGATACCGAATGAAGTCGATTTCGCGGTCGAGCACAGCCCGCGGCAGCCGGTAGTCGGGGATGCCGAGCCGCATCATGCCGCCGGCAACCGGTGCAGCATCGAAGATCGTGACCGCGTGGCCCATGAGCGCCAGATCGTGGGCGCACGAGAGGCCCGCGGGACCCGCACCAACCACAGCCACGCGTCCCCCAGTCGCCACCCGTGGCCTCGGCCGGTCGACCGCCTCGAGGATCTCGTCGAACGAGCACGGCCCTTCGACGCCAAACGGTTCGGTGACGACGCGCTTCAGGGCGCGAATCGCGATGGGTTGATCGAGGTGACCGCGGCGGCAGGCGGCCTCACACGGGTGCGCACACACGCGACCGCAAATCGATGCGAGCGGATTCGGGCGCCGCGCGAGCAGATAGGCCTCTCGGAGCCGTCCCTGCGCGATGAGGCTCACGTAACCGCCGGCGTTCGTGTGGACGGGGCAGGCCGCACGACAAGGAAAATTGCTCTCGAAGTAGCGCGGGCTCTGCGCGTCGCGACCGTCCCACCAGGTGTTCGCGTTCGAGCTGTGGGCCTGACCCATGCGGCGACTCGACCTGATTCGTCGAGCAAACCGGGTACCGCCAGGCGATCGAGGGTGGGGGGAAGCAATTGAGACGCGGCGGAGCGAGCCTGCCGGGAATCCGGCAACCATGCCGCGCGTGGCAGGGCCCTGTCAGGGTCCGGCGCCGAAAGGCCGCAACGAATCCACGCTACGTCCTGGCGATCAGGACGGACACGCGAGACGCGGAGAGCAAGCCATCCGCCACGCTTCCGAGCAGGAGGCGGTTCAGCCCTCGAGTCTTCCGTTGGCCACACACCACCACGTCCGCCTTCCACGCCGTCGAAGTGTCCATCAGCACCCTGAGCGGTGCCCCACGACGAACCTCGGTCGTCACACGCCACCCAGATCGGCGGAGCCGCCGGGCGGCCGAGTCGACCCACCGTCGTGCGGTCACGAGTTGATGCTTTTCGGCCGCGGCCACACTTCGGGCAACCTCCGTCCGCACCGATTCAGGAGCCCGGCCCATCGATGGCACTGGCACCTGTGGCACGACGCTGACAACCAACGCGTGGTGCGCTGGTGACGGCTTCAATCGGCTGACCAGTTCGACGGCCCGTGTCGAAGCGGCCGAGCCGTCAATCGCGATGAGGAACCGATGCGCCCGACGGGGGCGTCCCTTCGCGACGAGCACCGGGCACGGCGCCAGGCGCACGATGCGTCGGCTGACACTGCCTAGGGGGAATCGCCCCACGGCTCCGAGGCCTCGATCTCCCACCACGATGATGTCCGCGCGATCTCGTTGCTGTTGATCGAGGATGGCGTCGACGGGGGGGCGGTGAACCAACACGACCCGGGTGGTCCGGACGTGTCGCTCCAAGAACCGCTCGAGACGGCTGGCCTCGCTCTCGTACGACTGCGCGAGCAGACCCCGAAAGAACGCGCCGGCCCCAATCACAACGGGCGGCGCGTCAGCGACCAGTCCCACCACGCGTGTACGGTCCGGCCAGGGGAATCTCACGGTCAGCGCCGCGGCCGCTCGCGCCGGGGCTGAGCCGTCAGAGGCCAAGAGGACGGTCGTCTCGCGTGCCACGATCTTCCCCCTTCAGTGAGGACCGACGGAAACCCGGTAGCGGCACGAGCCCAAGGGCCCGGACCAGGCGCCTGTCGCCCGGCCAGAACGCTCGAGCGATTTCACTCGTTTTCAGTCCTCCGTCAGTGGATCTCAGCACAAGTGCACCAGCCCCTGATTGAAAACTGGCGACTGAAAACTGATCCCTGAAGACCGCGCTGGGACTTCCTACGCGTGCAACCGGTACACCAGCCAGACCGCGCCGCCGTACACCACCGCCATCGCACCAGTGTCCCATGCCAGACGGAATCGCTTGGTCAACACCTGTTGAGTCAGCCCCACGAGGAACAGGGCGTACATCAAGACAACCGCCAGGACCGCGACGAGGTGACTGCCGTCGACGGCACCGAACAGCGGGCCTCGCGTGTAGAACAGATCGTCGAGCCCAAGGATCAAGAGGTTGAACACATTGCTGCCGAGGACATTGCTAATCCCCAGGTCGAGCGCGCCCATACGAACGGCCGCGATTGACACGACGATTTCGGGCAATGACGTGGTAATTGCAATAAAGAGGTTGCCGACGAAGGGTTCGCCCAAGCCGGTCTCGGCGGCCAGCCGTGAACCGAGCACTGGAAGGAACAGCGCCGCCCCGACGACGACGACCCCGGCACCCGCATAGCGGAGCAGCGCGACGCGCAGTGTCGAACGTCGCTCCGCGGAATCTTCGGCCGACCCGTGTCCGGCGTCCGTACGACGCTGGCGCTCATGGGTGAACATGACGCGTACGGCAACGAGGTAGCCGACGATCAACAGCGGCGAGTACAGTCCGACCCAGCCGATCCGGGGCCAGTACGGCGCTCCGACGAGCCCAAGACCCGCGAGCGCCATCAAAGTGAGCCCAAACCCGATCGCCAACGCATGGCCTTGATGGGCTCGGGCGCTGATCCGATCGGGCTGGAGGGTGTCCATCAGCGACAGAATCAGCAGATTGAACATGCAGCTCCCGAGCACATCGCCGACGGCGATGTCCGGCACCTGCGTCAGCGCGGTCGCCCCGAACCCGGTGAAGAGCTCGGGAAGACTGGTCGTGGCGGCGATGAGGACCGCACCAATCCAGCTTCGGCCCAGCCCGCTCTTCTCGGCGATGACGTCGCCATATCGAGCAAGCTGTACCCCGGCCAAGATGATCACGGCGGCGGTCAAGAAGAAGAGCGCCCAAGTCATGCGTGTTTAGACTCCAATGGACGCTCAGTCGCTCGTCTGGATCTTTCCGGCAGGGTTGGAAGGGACGGGCCTCACGGCGGCGGCGGTGGACGCCCGCAGCTGGCACGGACGTCCACGCCGTTTCATACCCCGCCGAACGCGAGGTCGCTGAACTGCGCGATCAGAACTTCATCGTCGTCGACAGCTTGACGAACCGACCCTGGATTGTCTGAGTCGGAAAACCCAGCGTCGGTCCGAAGGTCTGAATCTGGTTCAACACGACGCTCGAATTGAACAGGTTGTACACCTCGAATGCCGGCAGGAACTCCAACCGTCCGGTGCGGAACGAACGCCTCAACGTGAAATCGAGCTGGTTCCACCGCTTGAGATAACTGGTGCCCGGCTCGAGCAATCGCGCGTTCACGATTTCCGTACGGCCGCCCGGGAAGACCGCGGGAGGCACCGCCCAGATGACGTTCAACGGACCGGCCCACCCGTTCACCGGTACCTGGGCGGTCCCAGGCTGGCCGGTCGTGGCGCCCGGATAGCTCAAGAACGCCGCGGCGGCGTTGAAGCCGAACGGCAGCGGGTAGGACCCTGCCAATTTGAACTCGTGGACGAACGGAATGCCTGACACCGCACCCAGTTCCTGATAGAGCTCACCCGTCTGGTCGCAGAACCGCAGCTGGTTCGCATCCTCGGTGTCGCAGAGGACGTCGCGAATCTGCTCAGCCGCCCAGCCGAAGAGCACCATGGCCCCGTTCTCACGCCGTACCTGGATGCTGAACTCGTAACCCTTGTAGATGCGCTTGTTGATGTCCGAGTTGACGTCGACGATGTCCACGGTCCCGAGCTTGGCGGGATTCAGATTGAAGATGGTGATCGGCGTGCCGTCGAGTGGATTGGTCGTCGTGAACGGGGTGTAGTCGGAGACGCTGCGGACCGCGTTCCGCGACCGCTGCACGTCGAAGCTGCGCGAATAGTAATAGTTGGCGGTCACTGAAACCCGCGGAACCAGCTCGTGCTGCACGCCGACCGAATAGTCCCAGTTGTATTCGCGCTGGAGGTCCGGATCGACCCGCCGGTCAGCCGCGAGCCCGAAACGCCGGTTGAGGCTCGGCCCGATTTCGTTGTCCTGCGCGATGTCGTCGCGGTTGGTGGGGAGAACCCGCCCGGAACAGGTGGACGTGCCGGGATTGAAATCACAGTCGAACCAGTTGCGGGTCTCGGTCGCCTGGGTGATCGGGCTGTACGGATAGAAGTAGTTGCTCGCATACTGCCGCAGGTACCTGTCCGCGCTGAACTTCAGCGCCGTCTTCGCATTGCCGAATAGATCGTAGACGGCGCTCAGACGCGGCGAGAAGTCGTTGAATGCAGGGACGGGAGATGACGCCTGGACGCTCCGCGCCGGCACGAACCGTCCCGCGGCCATCGAGCTTGCCTCCGGGCCGCCCGTGAACCGATCGAAGCGGATGCCGGGGTTGACCGTCAGGCGCCCCATCGTCCACGAATCCATCGCGTAGACGCTGTATTCATTGGAGCGGAATGCGGCGACGAAGGGCAGCGCCCCGACCTGCACGGAGTCCGGCTGGCCGTTGCGATACTGCTGAATCAAGTCCGCATTGCCGCCGGTGGACAGATTCTCAATCGTCATGTGCCGCACCTGCACCCCGGTCTTGAACGTGTGCGATCCGGTCACGTATGACGCGGCGCTAGAAAAGCTGTAGTGGGGCTGAAACGCCGTCTGCTCGCTGATGGCCGGGGCGCCCCGCAGCGTGTTCAGCACGAGGTCGCGCCGGATCGCGCTCGCGTACCATTCCGGCGTCCCACGCTCCTTCAGGATCCCCGGCAGGTACTGGTTGTAGTCCAGGTGGAAGATGTTGGCGGCCACTCCCGCTTCGATGAGCAACCGGTTCGAGACGGGCGAGCTCCACTTCCCGTACATGACCTGGTAGTTTTTCGGTTTGTACGTCGTCGTCGCGGTTTCCCACTCGACGCCCGCCGGGTTGGCCGCGCCGAGCGTGAAGGTGGTCGACTCCTTCTGCCCCTTGAACGACTTGTCGAAATACGCCGTGAACTTGTTGCGGGGGGTCGGCTGAAACGTGATCCGGCCCGAGAGCATGTGCAGGTAGTTGACGCTGTTCGCAGGGCTCCCGTCGCGATACCGGGCACCGGCCGGATGGACCTCGTTCTCGAAGTACCGGCCGGAGGCGAAGAACCACACCTTGTCGCGCAGAATCGGGCCTCCGAAGGACGGTGTCGCTTCGAACAAGTATCGGAGGCTATCGGGCGTCGGCAGGCGGGACCTCAGCTGCGGGGTGATGTTGTTGCTCTGGAAGCTACTGCCCGACCCGGCGACATAGACGTCGCCCTTGAACGTGTTGCCCCCTTCGCGCGGAATCATGTTGATCCGCACGCCACCCGCACCCGAATCGGCGCCGATCGAGCTCGTCTGATACGTCACGTCCTGAACCATGGCGAAGTTGTTGTACCCGGACTGGCTCACGCCGTTCGTGTTCCGCATGTCCATGCCGTCGATCTCGACCGCATCGTCGCTCGCGCTCTTCCCACGCGAGGCGAGATAGGCGCCCTGGCCGACGTTGATGCCGCCGATCTCGGGCCGCGACAGCTTGACGGTCGGCATGACCGCCCCGGCGGAGAGATAAGACCGTGCCGTGGGAAGCGCATCCAGCGTGTCGCGCGACAACACCTGACGCTGCGCGGCCTGTTGGATATCGACAACCGGCGTCGCGCCTGTCACGGTGATCGTTTCCTCGAGCGCACCGACTCGCAATTCCGCATTGACGGGCACGGTCACGTTCGCCGCCACTTCGATTCCCTCGCGCCTGAAGGTGCTGAATCCCGGGAGGGTGAACGTCACGACATACGTGCCGGGCCTCAGGTCGACGATGGTGTAACGACCGTCGCTGTTGGTGATCACGGACCGGACCTTCTCGATGAGCGCCGGGCTGGCGGCCTCGACCGTCACGCCCGGCAGTACCGCACCGGTGGGGTCGGTCGCCACTCCGGCAATGGTGCTTTGCGCCAAACTTACACGGGGACACACGAGGTACACGAGCGTCAACGCGACGAGCGCCGCCGTCCGATGTTGCAGGAATCGCATGGCGTAACCTCCGATGGAGCGTTCACCGACGGGCGGGTGATGTATTCGAGAACCCATTTGGCTGACACTAGCGCCGGTCGCGAGACGTGTCCAGGTCAAATCGGGTCGCGTCTGCACGAATCGGTGGAGTGGCTGGCTGCATGACGGCGGTTTCGTCGTGGGACGGACCACTCGTGGCGGGCGGCTTGCAGCCGGCCCATCTTCCCGACCGGCTGGCGACTGGGCGTGCCCACTGGCCCAAGGGAACACCGTCCTTACGACACTCCCTTGAGAACGAACTTCTGCGCGCGGTTCCCAGGATCGGACTCTGCCGTGTAGATGTTGCCCTTCGAATCGACCGCCAGGTTGTGGACGCCCTGGAAGTCACCTGGCTTCGGGCTCCGGACCCCGAAGGAGCCGAGGACCTCCAGGGTTCTTCGCCGGACGATCACCACATGCGAGTTGCTGTAATCGGCGACGTAGATGAACTCCTGGCCCTTGTCGGTCGAGAGCGCGATGCCCGACACGGTCCTTCCCCCTTCGGGTCCGGGATTGGGTGACTCGTTCCTGTCGATGAACACCTGGTTTACGTACTTGCCGTCCAGCGTGAACACCTGGATGCGCTGATTGTTCCGATCAGCGACGTAGACGAACCCATCGTCGGACACCTTGACGCCGTGGACCGTTCCGAATTGCTGCGGACCCGGCCCCTCGCGCGGTCCGATCGGCTGCGTCTGCCCCGGCTTGGGCGGCGGCGGGTCGAGCGGCTCGTTGCCAAAGCCGCCCCACATCCGCTTGAAGACGCCCGAATTGGCGTCGAGCACAATCACGCGGCGGTTGCCGTACCCGTCGGCGACGAAGGCCTCGTTGGTCTTCATGTAGACGAAGACCTCGCACGGCCGCTTCATGTTCTTCGTGTCCTTGTTCCCAGCGCTCGCATCCCGCCGCCCGATTTGCGAGAGGAACTTGCCCTTCGTCGAGAAGAGCACCAGCATGTCGTCGGAGCGGGGTGAGCCCGAGGGGAACACCGGGTTGCTGCCAGAGATCCACACCCGATCCTTGTAGTCGACGGTGATGCCGTGCTCGAGGTCGGGCCAGTCGTAGCCGTCGGCCGGTCCGCCCCACGCCCGCAGGAACTTCCCCTTCTCGTCGAACTCCAGGACCGGTGGCGCCGCGCGCGCCCTCTGCTCGGCGGGAACGAGCCGATAGCGGTGGATGATCCACACGTGATCGCGGCGATCCACTGAGACATTGATTGATGTGCCGAGCACCCACTTATTGGGAAGCTGTGGCCACGTCGGATCGACCTCGAAGCGCGGCACGCCACGGCTTTGGGCCGTGCCGAGCGCGGCGATTGAGAGGCAGACGAGCGCGGCGAAGACCACCCCAGGCGCGCATCGCCCACGTCCGGCTGAAGCCGGACGACACGCCAGGTGGCGCACAATCGGAGACTGCCTGGTAGCGCGCATGCAGCGGATTGTACACACCGACCGAGACTCGGGGGATGCGCGCGGGTCGAAAGAAAGTCGTGCGCGCTCCGGACGCCACGCGTCATAATCCCGCCTGCCGAACGGGAGGGCTCTGTGAAGAAGCTCGCTGCACTCGTCGTGGTGGTGTCGACAGCGCTCATCGCCGCGCAGGAGTCGTCGCCTATCGAGTGGAGGTATTGGGGCGGTGATGCCGCGCAGACCAAGTACTCGGCCGCAGCGGAGATCACGCCGGCGAACGTTCGGACCCTGTCGCTCGCGTGGACGTGGCAGACCATCGACCGAGCCATCCCCCAATACGATCTGCGGCCAGGCGGCTTCCAAAACACGCCGCTCATGATCGACGACACGGTGTATGTCAGCACCTCGTTCCATCGCGTCGTCGCGCTCGATGCCGAGACGGGTGCCGAGCGGTGGGTGTTCGATCCAAGGACCTATGAGGAGGGCCCACCGCTCATTTGGACAGGCCTGAACAGCCGCGGCGTGGCGTACTGGCGAGGCGACGATGGCGAGACGCGCATCTTCATCGCAGGCCGGCAGCGCCTGTTCGCGGTCGACGCGAAGACCGGCAAGCCAGACGTCGTCTTCGGCACAGGCGGCGCTTCCGCGCTGAACGTCGACCTCGGGCGAGAAGTCCCGCGCCTGCACACGCAGGTGACGTCCCCACCAGTCGTCTACAAGAACCTCGTCATCGTCGGCACTGGTGTGCCCGATCGTCTCCAGTATCGAGGCGATCCGCCTGGCTCCGTGCAGGCCTTCGACGTCAGGACGGGGAAGCGCGCGTGGGTCTTCTTCACGATCCCGCAGTCGGCGTCTGACGTCGGCGCAAACACGTGGGAGAACGGATCCTGGAAATACGCCGGCCACGCCAACGTCTGGGCGCCGATGACGCTCGACGAGTCGCGCGGCCTGCTCTATGTCCCGACCACGACGCCGAGCGGCGACTACTGGGGCGGGTGGCGGCCTGGCGCGAATCTGTTCGCCGAATCGATCGTCTGCCTCGACGCGACGACCGGCGCGCGCAAGTGGCACTTCCAGGCGGTTCATCACGGGTTGTGGGACTACGATTTCGCGTCGCCACCCACGCTGGCCACCATCACGGTGGACGGGCGGCGCATCGACGCCGTCGCGCAGGTCTCGAAGCAGGGCTTCACCTACGTCTTCGATCGCGTCACCGGCGCGCCTGTGTGGCCGATCGAGGAGCGCCCGGTCGACACCACGAGCGATGTCCCCGGCGAACGTGTGTACCCCACACAACCATTTCCGACCAAGCCGCCGCCACTCGTGCCACAAGGCATTTCGTTGGGAGACGCCAACACGCTGACGCCGGAGATCACGAAGCTGGCACGGGCACAGATGCAGCAGTACCGGTTAGGGCCGCTCTTCACGCCGCCCAGCCTCAGGGGGACGCTGATGCGGCCGTCGGCGACCGGCGCCGCCAACTGGAGCGGCGCCGCCGTTGATCCGGCGACGGGTCTCCTCTACGTGAAAGTGTCCGACACGCATTCGCTCAACCGCATCTGCAAGAACGATGGGAAGAATCCTCTCGTCGATTGGGACTACAGCAACTACTGTGGGGCGTCGGGCATGTTCGACGCGCCGCGACGCGCCGCGCAGCTCGCGGCAACGGACGCAGACCGTGGTGCGGCTGGTGCCGGCGATCCGGCCACGAACCGTCTGGGCGCGATCCCGCTGACGAGTCCGCCCTACGCATACCTCGTCGCCGTCGATCTCAACAAAGGGGACATCGCCTGGCGGGTGCCTTTCGGCGAGGGAAGCCCCGCGATTCGCCAACACCCGCTGCTCAAGGGCGTGAAGCTCCCAGAACGACTCGGCACGCCGGGTCCGCCCGGCGCCATCGTCACGGGGGGCGGCCTGGTGTTCATCGGCGGGGGCGATCCCTATCTGTACGCCTACGACAAGGGGACGGGCAACGAACTCTCACGCGTGCCCACGCCGTTTCCCACGAGCGCCAATCCGATGACGTATCGGACGCGCTCCGGTCGCCAGTTCGTCGTCATTGCCACCGGCTCCGGTCCGGACGCGACCTTGGCCGCTTTCGCTCTGCCCACGGGGCGACCGGCGACCACGGCTCGCTCCACGGCTGGTGGGGCGCCGCGCGCGAGCGGCGCGCGCAGTGCCGAAGCCGCATTCACCGACGTCTGTGCCCCGTGTCACGGGCGAGACGCACGCGGAGGCCTTGCCCCATCGCTCGTTCCGCTGAATCGCGAGGTCGACGAGGTGCTCGCCATCGTGCGTCAGGGGAACGGACAAATGGCGCCGATGTCCGCACAGGAAGTCTCCGACGAGGACGTTCGTCAGATCGTCACGTATCTGCGCTCGCTCAGGGAACGATAAAGACAGCGTACCGGTGATCCCGCACGGCGCGACCGCACCGAGCGGCATGATTGCCGCTGGGCGGTACGATATGCTTCGCGCACTATGGCTTCAAACCCTTCTCGAACAGGAGGCGGTGTGACACGGTTGTGTCTGACCACGGTTTTGTCGGCTGTGCTGCTCGTGGCGGGGCTTTGCTCGGCCACGGCGACCGCCCAGAGCCGGCCGGCCCTCCCGAAGACGCCGTGGGGACATCCCGACCTGCAGGGCTTTTGGACCAACACCACGACGACGCCGCTGGAGCGACCCACTGATCTGAAAGACAAAGCAACGCTGACCGCAGCCGAACGAGCCGCAGCTGACGCTCAAGCCCGGCAGAATGCCGATCGTCCACCTCCACCCGGGAACACCGGAGCGTATAACGACGTCTGGTTCGAGCGCGGCAGACGCTCGGAACAGACCTCGCTCATCATCGACCCACCGAGCGGCCGGCTTCCCCCGCTCACCCCGAGAGGTCAGGCGCGCAAGAAAGAACTCGATGACAACCGGGCCGAAGACGGCGGACGCCCACCTGATTCGTACGAAGATTTCGACGTCTACGACCGCTGCATCTCACGGGGACTGCCTGGCGCGATGATGCCCGGCTTCTACAACCACAACTATCAGATCGTCCAGACGCCCAACTACGTGATGATCCTCGCGGAGATGATCCACGACGCCCGAGTCATCCCCTTGGACGGGCGTCCGCATCTTCCCAAGCAAGTACGGCGGTGGCTGGGTGATTCGCGGGGGCGCTGGGACGGCGACACGCTGGTCGTCGAAACGACCAACTTCAAGGAAGGCGCCGACGAGCGCGGCATGGCCAATACCGTGGTCGGCGGGAGCCCCGAGATGGTCATCGTCGAGCGGTTCCGCCGGATTGACGCCGACAACATCGACTATCGCTTCACAGTCACCGATCCGGTGCTGTTCACGGCGCCGTGGACCGTCGCCGCGCCGATGACCAAACTGGATGGGGTCATCTACGAGTACGCCTGCCATGAAGGCAACTACGCCATGGCCAACATGCTGAAAGGCGCGCGCGCGGACGAGCAGTACGCGAAAGAGGGCAAGAGCAAGTAAGACTCCCTAGAGAGCATTTTCGACTTCGCTGTCGTACGTCGTCCTTCGGTCTTGGTCCTTCGGGGTTGGTCCGTTCCTGGGCCGTGGTCCGGCCTGAGGCCTTCGGTCCTTCGTCCCGCGCAGGGCGTCCAGCCCAAGGCCGAAGGACGAGGGATACGGCATGAACACCCTGGTGCCGACGTCGTTGAGATAGCGCATCAGCTCAGGCTGCGAGGCATACCGCTCCGTCCACGGTGGCCGTGGTGACGCTCTCACGTCAGGTCGAACGCGCTCCGGTTTCGATCGGGCGGGAGGAGCGTGGCTACCTCGCGCCGGCGAGCGGCGTCAGGTCCAAGGTCCGATTGCCCTCGTGGCAGGCGTACTCGAAGAGCTGATAGCCCTTGGCGGCCCGGTTGAAGAGTGGAAAGCGCACGGTCCAAGGCCGAGTGAAGACGTTCGGATCTTCGATCGTCGCCTCGTAGTCGATCCGATCGGCATCGACAATCGTCCATCGCTCGACCAGATGGAGCGCCGGGCTATGGAAGGCGCCGTTCGACAGCCCCTCGCTGCCGCCGTCGCCGATGATCCAGGTCTTGTCGGTGAAGTTCGTCACGTCGATGACGAGCGTGTTGCCTTCCCACCGACCTCGCGAGTCACCCATGTACAGCTGGATGTGTCGTCCGGGATGGGGACGGTCATCGAGTCGAATGACCCGGGACATGTGGTTGTACTCCCACAGAAGCACGACCAGGCCGGGGGGCTGGATGATCTGCAGGCCGACCGAGTTGCCGATGTATGAGCGCGGATTGGTGCCAAGCGGCAGGCAGCGGACCCTCGGATCCAGGAACTCCTGCCGCTCGTAGGGATGATGTCGGATGTACTCGTGTTTGGCGAGCGCCCAGGGCTGCCACGGGATCCTGCCGTCCGGAGGATCGACCACCGCATACGGAATCTCCGGGCCGTCTCGTCTCTGCACCGGCTCGATCCACTCGCTCCCGTACCCGGGGCCCACGGAGCCGCCGCCGCTGAACTCGCGGTATCGCTTGATATAGGTGTCACGCACCTCCTTCGAATGGTTCTCCCACTTCGTAGTCGGTCCGCCGCCGGGTTGCCAGGCATGCGTGTAGACACCTTCGATGTTTGGCTGGCCGTCGGCCAACCGTGCGGGTGACCACGCCGGGGCCGAGGGCCGGGCGCTCTGCGCCACGAGGCGCGTCCCCGCGTCGGACCACAGGGCCGCGACTGCGCTGCCGACGAGCACCACCGACGACCAACGACTCCTGAGCCGCATGCGACCTCCGGGGATTGAAGTTACCACGACGCCCACCGCCGCGCGTGCGTTGCCCGATCCGAACTGGACGATCTCCGCCCCGAACCCGGGATGGTCGTTCTCGGGCCCCTGCGCCCCGCGCCACTCCCTCGCGGGCGCGCTGTGCGCGCCCCCGGTCTGCGCAAGGACGAACACCGCTCTCTCCGAGCGGGCCGCGTGACGGTCCAGCCGCCGGCGTGAACCACGGGAAGAGACGACGCGGGAGGCGCTCGCGCTGTCTAGTTGCCGCGCGCGGCCAGCTTCGCCTGCTCTGGCCACGTGGTTGGATCGTGGATCTGGTAGCGCCGGCCACCCGCCTTGAGAATGCCCGACAAGGCCTCGGGCTTCGCGGCGGCCAGATCGGCGAAGGTCACGATGCCAGAGGTGCGAAGGAGTTCGGCGATTTTGGGACCGATCCCCTCAATCTTGGTCAGGTCGTCAGCGGCCGAAACGGTTCGCGCCCCCTGGGCGCTCGCCTTCTTCACGATCCGCGGCACGGCGTGAGCGGGCGGCGTGATGGCGACCTCGCGCAACGACACCACCGAATTGTCGACACCAAACGGTGTCGGCAGGTACTAATCGGCCGCCCAGTGATTCGCCCAGAACCGGTTGTCGATGAGGAAACGGAACTGGTAGTCACGGCCGGTCGGCAGATCGACCTCGGTCGAATACTCGGTTGGACCGGCCTGCAGCGGTTGGCCCTGTTCCCACTGCCAGGCGTTGAACTCTCCCACCAGGCGCACCTCGCGGCCTCCTTTGACCGCGTCGATCGGCAGCGTGAAGGTGACCCGGCACATGGGGGCCGTTGCGGAATAGAGCTTCTTCATGGGGCAGACCTCATCTCACGATATGACCGTCGACTCGCCAAACATGCCGACACCGCTGTCGCGGCCTGGCGCGGAGGACGACACCCATCGGGCGGCACTGGAGCCGTCGCCGGCCCCCCGCGCAAGGGTGAAGCCACGGCGGCGGATCAATTTTAGCCGCCTCCCGCGTGAGCAGCCCCCTCCTAGCGTACGGCGATCCGCCATCCGATCGACGTGACGGCTGCTGTTCTCATTACAGCCATTCCGCGACCAATTGCGATAGGCTACGTCGACAAGGCATCGCCACGGCGGTGCTGCTGAGAGGTTCGAAAGGGGATGCCACGATGAGACGTCTTTGGGTGCTGGCTGCGATGGTCGTGATCGGCGTGGGCGCCTCGATGGCGGGACGGGCCGAGCAGGGCTCGGCCGCGCCACGCGCCAAGGTCCGGGCCATTCAGCGTGTGAAGGACAACCTCTATTGGATCCCGGGCTCGGACAAGAACACGTACGCCATCCCGGGCACCGACTATGACGCCAAGGGCCGGACGCAGTCGACGGGCGGCAACACCGCCGTGCTCGTGATCGACACCGGTGTGGTGCTCGTGGACACGATGAACCCGGGATCGGGCGCCGAGATTCTGGCGCAGGTTCGGACGGTAACCGACAAGCCGATCACCCTCATCATCAATTCGCACACCCACTACGACCACGCCGGCAGCAACACCGAGTTCCCGGCCACGGTGGAGTTCGCCGCGCACGAGAACACGCGCAACAACATGGCCAAGCCCGAGTGCCCTCCTGTGACGCACTGTCAGGCGTTCAAGGGCGAGAACGCCAAGTACCTCCCGAAGCGCACCTACAAGGACAAGACGTCGCTGCTCAGCGGCAAGGATCGCATCGACCTCTATCACTTCGGGCCCGGCCACACCAACGGCGACAGCTTCATCGTCTTCACTGGCCCGCGCGCGATGCACACCGGAGACATGTTCCAGCGCAAGAACCTGCCGTTCATCGACGTCGCCAACAACGGCGGTGACGCCGTCGCGTTCTCGTCGACCTTGAACGGCGCCGCGTCGACCATCAAAGGTGTCGACACGGTGATCCCCGGTCACAGTCCGACGCTCATGACGTGGAACGACTTCAAGGAATACACCGAGTTCTACGCCGCGTTCTTGGCGAGCATTCAGGTGTCGATCAAGGCGGGCCGGTCGGTCACCGATGCAATCAGCGCGTATACGACGGCTGATCGATTCAAGCTCTACGAAGTCGATGCCGAGCGCGTCAAGCAGAATGCCGAGGCGATTTACGCAAAGGTCAAGAAAACACAGTAGCCCAGGCGCTCCCCGAACGCCGGGGACCAGAACGACCTCGGGTTCCGTGCCGCGGAGACGTTACCGGAGGCCGACGCCGGGCTGACCCGCTTCGATTCGCTCACGCGCTTCGGCACGGGCGGCCGCCAACGCTTCCTCCTCGTTCCCGCGGGCCGCCATCAGGAGGTTGCGCATCCCGAGGTTGCCCTCGTGGCACGCGTACTCGAAGATGAGGGGCGGCGTGCCGTCCTTTCGCATCGGGACCGACGCCGTCCAGGGCCTGGTGTAGGTCTCGGGGTCGTTCAGGGTGAACCGGTAATCGATCGTGTGTTCGTCTATGCGCCTGAAGCGTTCGATCAACGTCAAGGTGGAACCGGAACCCCTGTGTGTGAACACGATGTTCGGATGGCTCGGCATGAGCCAGCCGCCATCCAGTTTGTCGACGAAGTTGGTCGTCTCGACGACGAGCGTGTCACCTTCCCAGCGACCGCGCGAGCTGCCCAACCACTGAGGCACCTTCTTGCCGAGATGCGGGCGCCCATCCAGAGGAATGACGCGAGCCTCGTGGATCATCTCGAGAAGGATGACGACGTAGTCTGGCGACTGCGCGATTTGATAGTTGGAGTTGTAGGTGCTCAGCATGCCGAGCGGCAGGCTCCGGGTCACGCACCGCTCCCAACTGTTGCGGTCGAGCCACGAGTCCCCTTCGCCGCGATGGGCGCGCGCGGCCTCGCGCTCCTCGAGCCGTTTGCGCGCCGCAGGGGTGAGCGCGGGAATCCTGCCATCGGGCGGATCCACGATGAGCGACGTACGGGCGTAGGTCGGGCGGTTCGGCGGCAGACCCGGGTTGAAATCAACTGACGGTCCGACGACACCAGCCAGTTGCGTGGGCGTGAGCTCGGCGGCCACCGCGGCGGACTCGCGCGTCGCGGCGGCGATCTTCTCCTGCTCTTGCCGGCGCTTCTCCTGTTGCGCCTGGCGGGCCTTCATTTCTTCGGCGGTCAACTCGGCTTTGAGACCCAACTCCTTCGGCCGCTCGAGCGGAATGCCCGATGCGGTGTCCCAGATGCCCTGCAGATCGGGATGCCCCCACGGCGTGCGAGGCGTGACCCACGACTTCGAGCCGCCCGTCGAGCCGGCCCCTTCCTGGGCCTGCGGCACGCTTGCCAGTGCGGCGATGAGCGCCAAGAGAACCGCGATCTTCTGAGTCATAGGAGCACCCCAGCCACGCAGGCACTGACCGAGTGGGACGACCGTGTTGAGTGTCGTAGGATGCCACAGTTGCCGCTCGGCACGCCATCCCTGCGCCCAACAGGCTGGGCGTGAATGCTCGCTGTCGCACCGCGCGCGCGGGCTCCCAGCAGGATGAAAGCGCGCCGGGGTCGGGCCATCGGGCCCGTGGCGAGGTCCAGTTGCAGGGCGGCCCCGAACGCTACGGCAGTCCGAGGCTCCGGGCTTCCTCGTCCAACACTTCGTCGACCCATGGGAATTCGTTCAGCTGACGCTCGACGTCGACGATCCAGTGCCAGAATCTGCCCGTCCGCGTCCGCCCCAGCACGACCGACCCATCGCCGCCGAACACCGCCGCCATCAGGGCATCGTCGGGCACCGAGATCTGGGCGATGAGCGTGCGGCTCCGGTCCCAGAGCCGCAGCACGCCGCGTCCGGTGATGGTCATGATGCGGTCGCCGCTCGGAGAGAACGCCGCCTGGACGACCTCGCTTTCGTGGCCCGTGAGCGCCCCGAGCTCGTCGCCCGCAGCGAGGCTCCACAGCCGCGCCGAGCGATCGGCCGACGCGCTCAGCACGAGAGTGCCGTCGGCCGACACCACCACGCGCATCACGCCGCCGCCGTGCTTCCGCTTCCACCGCACCGCTCCGCCTGGTTCATAGACGGCCACGGTGCCATCCCCGCAGCCAACCACGAGCTCGCGACCCCCGGCTGGCGAGAAGACGAGCGGCGCGAGGGGTCCGAGGCAGCCCTCCATCTCGCCGACCGGCGGCGCCTGCCAGGTCACACTCCCGGCGCCGCCGACAGCCGTCTCGAGGCGCAGCTTGGCGCTCATCGGCGCGCCCGGCGTGACGCCCATCAGCATCACCGAGGCGCGGGTCGAACCGTCGGGCGACACGCACTCGAGCAGGCAGGCCGGCGGAGCCTCCTGCGGCTCCATCGGCCGGAGCTCGTCGGCGTTGATCTGCCACAACCGGGCCGCCGCAGCTGGCGAGACGCTGCCCACCCGGCGCAGATCCCATAGCCGGATGACACCCGCGGCGGTCGCCGTCAGCACCACGGGCGCACGCGACGAGAAGTGGCCAGACACGCCGTCGAGGGTTGTCAGCTCGCGACCGTCGAGATCGGCGATGCGCGTTCGCGCACCGTCGATGGTGGTCAGGACCCATCGGCCATCCGGCGAGATCCGGGGCGAGACCCCGGGGTATTTCACGGGCTCCTTCGTGTCCGGACGCCACAACAGGCTGCTGCCAGCCTCCACGGTGAGGAGCAGACCACCCGGCCCGAGAACCGGTCCGGTGCCCGGACGCCGCGCGATCTCCCGCCCGGATTGGTCCCAGACAATCGACGTCGAGCCCACGACCGTCGCGATCGCGGCCCCGTTGGCCGAGACGACCGGAGCGCCGCCCTCGAGATCGGCGAGCCTCGCGCCGGCGAGCTCGCTTGAGCGGCCGAGGTCGTAGACGCCGGTGCGGCTCGCAGTCGCGACGAGAAGCCGCCCGCCGTCCGGAGAGAATGTGGCGTTGACCACCCCCGGTACTCTCACGCTCGCGACGCGCGCGCCGGCCGCCGAGTCGAGATGGACGTAGTTCCCGCACACCGACGCCCGCAGCATTCCGTCCGGGGCGATCGCACGCAGCCCGACCGGAAGATCGAGACGCGCGCGCTCCGGGTGGCCCAGATCGAGGCTCTGGAACCCGACGACAGCGTAGTTGGTCACGGGCGGCGCGGGCACGCCGTTGTCGCACCATGAGCCGTCCTCTTCGACGGCACCATGCAGCGCCCAGGGCCAGCCGACGATCAGGTGCGAGCCGTCGGGCGAGTAGTCGGCCAGGTAGACCTGACCGTGCGACTGAAGCTCCCGTCCTCGCCAGTCGCGGATCCTCGCCGCGTAGCTGCCGGAGGCGTTCTCCGAGACGCTCAGGATGTGCGCGCCGTCGGGCGAGAAGGTCACGCGCGGGCGCGAGTCGACCGGTTCTCGGAACGTGGCGACGACCGCCGTCGGATGGGTGGCGACGGCCTGGATGGTCTCGACCACGATGGGGCCGTCGCCGAATCGGCGACGGCTCGCCCGGGCGATGCGCACGGCCTCGCCGAGCGATCCGCTCTCGAGTTCGCTCCGCACGCGGTTGAACAGACCGGTCGCCACAGCGAGATCGCGCTGCCGGACGGCTTCGGCCCGCTGGCGTAGGGCGACGACCGCCGCCACCGAAGCAGCCACGAGGAGCACGCTGAGCGCCGCGATTGCGGCGTTCCGCAGCCGCGTCGTCCGCCGGTGCTCAACGACCTCCTCACCGATCATGTCCTCGACCGACTTGCCGTGGATCGTCGCCGCGAGGAGTGCGATCGCCTCCTTGAAGCGCGGATTCTGGAGCGAGAGATCCCGCTCCTGCCGCGCCCACCGCAAATCGAGATAGAGCGGCTCGCCGGTGAACGCACCCGACAGCACCCGCGGTACCGAGGTCGTGGTCGTCCAGTCGAAGTCGTTCGTCAGGTCGTCCCACCGAAGCTCACCGCCGGTGACGACGATGAGGAGCTTCTGACGGTCCTTGTGCGTCAGCCAGAAATCCAGCTCCTTGGCGACCCACTTGGACGACGCCGCCTCGGGCGATGCGAGGTAGACGAAGTGCGCGGCATCGCGCAGGGCGGCGGCAATGGTGTCCCAGAGGTGCGGCGAGAGGTTGAGGTTCGCGGCGTCGCGGAAGACGCTCAGCGCACGGATGCGGTACCACGGCTTGGCGAAGCGCTGCAGCGCGGCCTCGAGTCGTGGGGCCAGGTCGATGTCGGCGGAGTGGCTATACGAGATGAAGGCGTCGTGCATCGTATTCTGCGCCCTTCACCCTACCTGATCCGGCACCCTGACGACAGCCGTGACGAACGCGCGGCTGGGCGCAGAGCGGGCCAGAACGACCGCGCCGAGTGAATTCACCGAGTACGTCCTGCGCTTCGAAGGCGTCGGTGACCGGCGCGCCGAGACACCCTGACCCGCGAGGGGCGCACTCGAACCGTGGTGTCGGAGGGTCTCGGGCTTCTGTCTGGATTGCATCATCGGGAGCCAAGCGGTGTGGCGTCGGTGCCTTCGGAACGTGCTCCGCGTGCTCAAGCCCGGCGGCTCATTCGTCCTCTTGTCTGGAATGGCCGGGTCACGACCGACGGTCGCGAATGGGATCAAGCCTCACGGCCGGATGCTTGACGCGGCGGCCACTGCGTCCCGGAGCCTGCGGACGCGGCAGCCCTGCGTGCAACCCAGTGGTGCAACTTGGTTGTGGGGGTGGACGGGACTGGAATTCATGACCTGCCGCGCAACGCGGCAGGTGTGCGGCTGAGAACGTCACCGACGAGTGACCGAGCGACGCGAGGGAAGTTGGCGGGGTCGACGGGACTCGAACCCGCGGCCTCTGCCGTGACAGGGCAGCGTTCTAACCAACTGAACTACGACCCCAACAATCCGTTCGCGTTCGCCTGTCTTCTCGCCTCTCGACCGTCGCGATCTCGATCGTCGCCGGCACGAAAGCTGAGCCTCGCAGCCGTCGCGCGCCAACGAAGCGCGAAGGCTGGTGGGCGGTACAGGATTCGAACCTGTGGCAGCCGGCGTGTAAAGCCGGTGCTCTACCACTGAGCTAACCGCCCGGTACTCAATCGGGGCTCCGCCCCGAACCCCGGCTCAGTCGCTCACGGGGACCCCTACGCCCCGTTCCGCTCCTTCGCGGGCGCGCCGTACGTCACCGTCACGGCGGCCGGCCATCCTAAAACGCTCCATTATACGCCGCCTTCAGCCAGAGCAACAACGCCGCACCCACCCAACCGACCGCCGCGCGATACTCGCGATTAGCCACAACGCGCGAGAGACGGAACGTCCGCGACGCGTCGCTTGCGCCAGGACTGCTCTTGTACGTCGTGTAGCGTTCACCAAACCGCGCGCGGAGCGACGCCTCCTCGGTCCGAATCGCCGCGCCGATGGTGACAGAGAGGTAGAGCGCGACGAGCACGGCCACGGCCACGCGCTCCGACGCGATGGCGAGCCCAGCCCCGATGATGGTCGATCCGACATACAGCGGATGCGCAAACAACCTGTACGGGCCAGACGTGGTGACCTCGACCGCTTTCGTCAAATGCCCCGCCGCCCAGATCCGAAGCGCTTCGCCCAAAAGTGCGACGAGCCCGCCCACGAGCAGGGAGCCGCGTGACGGCGTGGCCAGTAGCCACGCTGTGACACCGCAGGCGAAGCCCAGTGGGACCCGTACGCGTGCAAGCGTTTGGAGGACGCGCGACGGATCACGCATCGGCCGGCTGGGACACATGGAGTCGGCGCTGCACGCCTTCGAGCACTTCTTCGATCGGCAGATCGAGCAGACACCACTTCGCGGCGACACACCGCCGGACGTGGAGACAGACGCACTGGTCATCCCGCGTCAGCGTCACGTCGTCGGACGACCAGGGCCCGTTTCGCTGCGGTCGCGTTGGCCCGTAGATGCCTACGATGGGCGTCCCCACGGCCGCAGCGAGGTGTGTGGGCCCGGTGTCACCCGAGACCATGACGGTCGCGCCGCGGGCAAGAGCCACCAGATCAGCGATAGTGGTGCGCGGCGACAGGATGGCCGCGCCTGCCGAGCGGTCCACGATCTCTTCGGCGATCTCGCGCTCTCCGGGCCCCCAGAGCACGACCGCGCTCAGGCCCATCTGCCTGGCGAGCACCTGCGACAAGCCGGCAAAGCGAGGCGGCGGCCATCGTTTGTTCGGCCACGCGGCTCCGGGATTGAGCAGCGCGTAGCGCCCACCAGTCCGCAGACGGATTTCGTCGGCGACCGGTGAGGTGACCTCGGCAATCGGGAACTCGAGCGGGCCGGCCTGCACCCCGAGCCGTTCCAGCATGCCGAGATTCAGGTGCACGACGTGCCGGAACTCCGTGCGCGCGTACAGGCCGGCGCCGCCCGGGTCGTACTCCTCGGTATAGAACAACCGCGCCAGCGGCTCTCGCGCGTACCGGCGCGTGAAGCCCACCACACGACGCGACCCCGACAACCGCGCCAGGACCGCGGATTTCACGAGCCCTTGGAGATCGAGCACGGCGTCGTACTGGACGCGGCGTAACGCCGAGATCGCGCCCACGAGCGAGACGCCGCCCTGCGCGCCCGCGCGATCGTTCACCGCGATGATCCGGTCGAGGCAGGTCACGAGATCGAGCAGCTCGCGGTGTCGCGCGCTCACGAGCCAATGGATCTCGGCCTTCGGGTAGGCGCGCCGGAGTGCGGCGGCGACCGGAATGGCGTGGACGGCGTCTCCGAGCGCCCCCAACCGCACGATGAGCACGCGTTCCACGGGTGCCGTCACCAGCGGCTCGATTCGTCGGAGGAAGCCGCGCTCGAGCCGTGTGCGACGCGCGCGAGCAGCTCGCGCGTCGCGTGCGTCTTGGGATCGCCCACAATCGCCGTGCGACCACCGTATTCCACCACGACCGCGCGCTCGGGGACCGTCTCAACCGTGTAGTCGGTACCCTTGCAGTGGACGTCCGGCTTCAGGCGGCGCAGCAGCCGTTCGACGCTCGAGTCGGAGAACACCACGACGTAATCGACGCCTCTGAGCGCGGCGACCAGTTCCGCGCGCTGGGCCGCGGGGAGCACCGGATGCCCCCGCCCTTTGAGCCGCTCGACCGAGCCATCGTCGTTCACCGCCACGATGAGACGGTCGGCTTCGTCCGCCGACGCTTGCAGATAGCGTACGTGGCCGACGTGAAGGATGTCGAAACAGCCGTTGGCGAAGGCGACCGTCCGGCCCGAGGCGCGCTCGAGCGAGACGCGCTCGACCAGCTCATCCTCCGAGAGGATCGCGGCACGAGAGGGGATCGGCGGATTCAACACGTCGGTCGTGCCCGGACGCGAACGCGCGGTATGAAGGCGCGTCATCGGCGCCTCCCCTGTGCGGGCCCTTCCTGCGACCAGGGCTCGGTCGTCGTGTCGTGGTCTCGCTCGACCGCGTCAGCGACCTCTCGCGCCGAGACCGTGGCGGTCCCTCGTTTCATCACGACCAACCCGCCGGCGTAGTTGGCGAGGCGCGCGGCTTCGTAGAACGAGGCCCCCGCGGCCAAGGCCACGCTGAAGGTCGCAATCACCGTGTCGCCCGCGCCTGTGACGTCGGCGACCTCGTCGGACCCAAAGATGGGAATATGGACCGTTGGCCGCTTGGGCTCGAAGAGCGTCATGCCGCGGCTGCCCCGCGTCACAAGCAGCGCCTGAGACCGGGTCCGACGCAGCACGAGCCGACCTGCGCGCTCCAGCCGATCGAGGTCGTCACCGATCTCGATGCCGAGGGCCTGCTCGAGCTCGGATTGGTTGGGCGTGCTGGTCGTCAGTCCCCTGTATGCGAGCACGTCGTAGCGACTGTCGACCAGGACCGGCACTGGACGACGACGCGCGCGGCGCCTCACGATTCGATTGATCGTCGCGGCCAACACCGGCGTGATGAGACCCGATCCGTAGTCCGACAGCAGAACCGCATCGCAGTCGGCGAGCGCCGGTCGAATCCGTGCCATCAGTTGCTCGACCGCCCTCCGAGGCAGCTGCCCTGAGGCATCGCGATCGATTCGGACGACCTGCTGCTTCGCCGAATGCGTTCCGCCGGCCAGAATGCGCGTCTTGACGGGGGTACGATAGTTGGGCGCACGGACGACGCCACGAGCGTCGACAGCGCGGGGCAAGCTCGCCAGCAGGCGCCGGCCCTGGGCATCGCCACCGACCCAGCCGTTGAGTCGCACCCGCCCGCCGAGCGAGGCGATATTGCACGCCGCGTTTCCGGCACCTCCGGGCACGAGCTCCGCGTCCTCGTACTTCAGGATGAGCACGGGGGCCTCGCGTGAGACACGAGCCACCTGCCCGTGGATGAACTCGTCCGCGATGAGGTCGCCGACCACGACCACGGTGCGACGCGTGAAGGCGTCGAGAAGGGCGAGGAGGCGCTCCTTGCGCTCGGCCTCGCCGGGAAGTGGGTGCACCGAACGGGCGATGATCATTCCGCAGTCCCTGGCACCCGCGCGAGGATCCACTCGACGGCCTGGCCGAGATCGTCGACCACGACGTCGGCCGACAGGTCGCCCGGCGGCGCCAGCTCCTCTTCGGCCCCGTAGCCGGTTCTCACGAGCACCGACCGAGCGCCAGCGTTGCGACCGAGCGCCACGTCCAGCCACCGGTCACCCACCACGAACGACCGCGCCACATCGATTCCAAGTTCGGCGACGGCTTTGTCGACCAGGCCGGTTGCCGGCTTGCGACAGCCGCACGTGCGGGTGTAGGCGGCCACGGTTCCGCTCGGATGGTGCGGACAATAGTAATACGCGTCGAGAAAGGCGCCCCCCGCGTCGAGCAGTTGCGCCAGCTGCCGATGCACCGCCTCGACGGTGCCTTCGTCGAAGTAGCCGCGCGCGACACCCGCCTGGTTCGTCACGAGCACGACCAGCCATCCCGCGCGATTGAGCGCAGAAACAGCGGCGACGCTCCAGGGAAAGAGCGTGACCCGCTCGGGCTGGCCGAGGTATCCCATCTCCTCGATGAGCGTGCCATCGCGATCGAGGAAGACGGCGGGCCGACTCGGACCTCCACTCGACTCGCTCATAGCCAGGGTCGCAGACGATCGACGACGAGGTTGGCCGAGATCCCGCGCAGACAGCGGTGATCGAGCGGACACTCGCGAAGGTGACAGGGCCGGCACCACACGGGGCGCGTGACCACCTCGCACGGTCCCCGTCCAAGAGGACGCGTCATGGTCTCGTCGGTCGGCCCGAACACCGCCACGACCGGGACGCCGAGCGCGGCCGCCAGGTGCATGGCGCCCGAGTCGTTCGAGACAAGCGCCCGACACCATGTGAACACCCCAGCCAGCTGTGGCAGCGTCGTACGACCGACGAGGTCGAGCACGCGGACGCCACTTGGAAGCGCGGCGCACACCTCATCTCGCACGGCATTGTCGGCGGGAGTCCCAAGGAGCATCGCGGTCATCCCCTCGGACGCCAGGCGAGCGGCCACGGCCGCAAACGACTCCGCGGGCCACCGCTTGGCGCCACCGAAGGCTGCGCCGGGCGCGAGCGCCACGATCGGAGATCGGCCGTCCCACCCCGTGTCGACGAGCAACGACCGCGCCGCGTGCCGCACCGTCTCGGGAAGATCGAGCCGTGGCTCGCTTGCGCCAGTCGGCACACCGAGCTCGCCAACCAGGTACTGGTAGCGCCGAGTGTGATGCATGGACCACGACCTCACGACCGAGCGCGTCAGCAGGGCGCCCCGGCAGTCGCCGGCATAGCCCCAGCGCTCCCGAATGCCGGCCCGCCACACCACGAACGCGGAGTGAAAGGAGTTCGGCAGCAGGAGCGCGGCATCGTAGCGGCCCTGCGTTAGAGCCGAAGGCGCCTGCCGCCAGGCGGGCCCACGAGGCCAGACGACCGTCTCGTCGACACCGGCGACAAGCGTGAAGAGCGGCGCAACCGAAGCTCGCGCAAGGACGGCCACCGTCGCGTGCGGCACGTGCTGGTCGACATCAGCCAGTGCGGGCAGCGCCATGACCGCGTCTCCGAGCCAGGTGGGCGCGACAACGACCAGGCGCGTCACCCCCGCCCACACGTCCGTTATCGTCTTATGGGTGCCTTCGATCACAACCGTCCGAGACGTCAGCGTACCACGCCGCCGAGCGCGCTCCTGCGCGCGCCGAGGCCAACCGGCGCACGGGCGTCTCGGCACCGCCGGGTCGACCGCCGGGCGATCCTCCACCACACCCCAGTTCCGTGCTCGTGATACAACGGTGGCCAGTCCCCCGGCCAGAGCGCCTCGCGTGGCTGGGAGCGCCCGAACGTGCGAATTGGCCTTCTCCAACTGAATCCGACCATCGGCGATTTGGACGGCAACCGCCGCGCGATCGTCGAAGCCGCACGAGCAGCCCTGCGCCTGGGCGCCGACCTCGCGGTGACGCCGGAGCTCGCCCTGACGGGGTACCCGCCAGCCGATCTCCTGCTGAACGACGGGTTCATTCGCCGTACGTGGGCGGCACTCGAAGCGCTCGCCCGCGACGTGGCCGACACCATCCCGGTGCTCGTGGGCGTGCCCGAACCGAACTCGTCCAGCGAGGGTCGGCCGCTCTTCAACGCGGCGGCGCTCGTCGAACGGGGGCGCGTCGGCCAGTGCTACCGGAAGTCGCTGCTCCCCACCTACGACGTCTTCGATGAGGACCGCTACTTCGAGCCGTTTCGCGACCCCAAGCTGCTGACCATCGGCGGCGTGCGACTCGGCGTCAGCATCTGCGAGGACGTCTGGAACGACCGTGACTTCTGGCAGCGACGCCGGTATCATCACGATCCCATCGAGGCGCTCGTCACCTCCGGCGCCGAGATCATCCTCAATCTCTCTTCCTCGCCCTTCTCGGTCGGTAAGCACCGGATGCGCGAGGACATGCTCGGCGCCGTGGCACGGCGGCACGGGGTGCCGGTCGCCTATGTCAATCAGGTCGGTGGCAACGACGATCTCATCTTCGATGGACGGAGCCCGGTGTTCGATGCGCACGGCGCCTGCGTCGCCCGTGGGAAGTCGTTCGAGCCGGATATCGTCGTGTGCGATCCGCTGAATGCCTCGCCGATTGGAGCGCCGACCGATCTGGAGCCCGAGTCCGAAATCTGGCGGGCTCTGGTCCTCGGCACGCGTGACTACGCGCGAAAGTGCGGTTTCGAGCGCGCCGTCCTGGGGCTCTCGGGCGGCATCGACTCGTCGCTGACCGCGGCGATCGCGGTCGAGGCACTCGGGGCCGGCCGCGTGCTCGGCGTCCTGCTGCCGTCGCCGTACTCGAGCCGTGGCAGCGTGGACGATGCGCTCGCGCTGGCGGCCCACCTGCAGATCGAGACGCTCACCATGCCGATCGCCGACGCGATGCAGGTCATGGAACGCACGCTCGCACCGGCGTTCGCCGGCACGGCTCGCGATGTAACCGAGGAAAACATCCAGGCGCGCATCCGGGGCAACCTCCTGATGGCCCTGTCGAACAAGCACGGCGCCCTCCTCCTCACCACAGGGAACAAGTCGGAGCTCGCCGTCGGGTACTGCACGCTCTACGGCGACATGTCGGGTGGCCTCGGCGTCATCGCCGACGTGCCGAAAACGATGGTCTACCGGGTCTCGCGATGGCTGAATCGACAACGAGGGTTCGCGCTGATTCCGGACTCGGTGCTGACCAAGGCGCCGTCGGCGGAGCTGCGCCCGAATCAAACCGATCAGGATTCGCTGCCGCCCTACGATCTGCTCGACGCCATCCTCGAGCGGCACATCGAGCATCACGAGTCTGCGGACACGATCGTGCAGGCCGGCTTCGACCCGGTCGTCGTCGACCAGGTGCTGCGCTTGGTTCGACGGGCGGAGTTCAAGCGGCAGCAAGCCGCACCCGGCCTCAAGGTCACCGACCGCGCCTTCGGCCGAGGCTGGCGCATGCCCATCGCTGCGAAATAGCTTAAGGACTTCAACGGCTCAGACAACTACCGCCACCGTCGGTGCATCCAGAGCCACAGCTCCGGGCGTTGGCGCACATAGCGCTCGAGCACGGCGGTGCACCGCTCGGTGAAGACACGGATGCGATCGGGGTCGTGCTCGTCAGGCGGCTGCACGGGCGGCTCGTAGACGAGCCGATAGCGGCCATCGTCGAGCGGGAAGGCAAAGAGCGGCACGACCGGCGCGCCGGTCCGCAAGGCAAGCGCGGCCACCGCCGTCGTCGTCGCGGCCGGGCGGCCGAAGAACTCCACGGGCACCGCGGCGCGGCCGAGGATGTGCTGATCGATGAGCACGCCTACGCCTTCTCCCGCCTCCAGCGCTCGCAGCACGCGGCGCACACTTCCCTGGCGGTAGATCACCGAGTTGCCGGTCCGCGTCCGCAGCCGCTCCAGCTCCTCGTGCAGGACGATGTCGTCGAGCGGCCGCGCCAGGACAGCCATCGGCGGGAACCGCAGCGCGTGGACGAGCGCCTGAATCTCCCAACAGCCGAAGTGGCCCGTGACAAACAGCACACCCCGCCCCGACGCGTGCGCGGCGCGGACGTGCTCCGCCCCCTCGATCTCCGCCCGGTCGACCATCTCGGCAGGTGACAACGTGCCGAACTCCAGCACGTCGAGCAGCAAACGCCCGAAGTGCTCGAACGTTCGTCGGACGAGCGCTCGGCGCTCGGCAGGCGGCAGGTCGGGAAACGCCCCGGCAACATTCTGCTCGGCGACCAGCCGGTGACGGCGATCGAGCGCCCAGCACATTCGACCAACGAAGGTGCCACAGATCCGGACGAACCCGCGGGGCATCCACCCGACGAGCGCGATGGCACACCTCGCAGCCAGGCGCTCGATCCGGTGGCCCAGTGAGGTCGCTGACGACACACGGGTCGTCATGAGGGGTGGACGCCGCCTGGACGAGGCTCACCCTGCTCACGACGCCCTTCGGGGCCGCCGTTCGGCACGGCTCCCGCATCGTGGTCGCGTTCGCGCACGGACTGCAGGCGCTCGAGCAGCCAATCGAAGAAGGCCGGTTCAATCGACGTGCGCAGCGTCCCGACGGCCAGGGGCGCGTCACCCACGCGCGAGGTCGCCAGCCGCACGGCATCCTTGGCCGTGGTCATCGCAAGATTCGCACCGGAACTGCGCACGCGCTCGGCCAGCCGCGCCATGTCGGCCGATGTGAAGCGATGGTGATCGGGGAAGGCCCGTGTGGCGACGACGGTCCACCCTCGAGCGGTGACTTCTTGGAAGAACCGCTCGGGTCGCGCGATGCCCGCAAACGTCAGCACCCGCAGGTCGGCCGAGGGCGGCAGATCGGCGCCCGTCGTTTGGAGCGTGACGTCGCCGAGCGTGCGCCGCACGCGGAAGAGGCGGGTCACCTCCAGTGCCGCCCGCACACGCTCGACTTCCGCTTCGTCGTCAGCCGCCGGCACGAGAACGGCATCGGCCACTCGTCCGGCGACCAGCGGCTCGCGCAGGCGGCCCTGCGGCAGCACGTGGTCGTCCAGGTCCTCGGGGCTCACGAGCAACAGATCGATGTCTCGCCACAACTCCACGTGCTGGAAGCCATCGTCGAGAAGGTGGAGGGTCGCGCCAAGGCGCTCTTCCGCGAGACGACCGGCGAGGTAGCGGCTGGACGCCACGAGCACGGGCACTCCCGGGTGGGCCTGCGCCAGCATGAACGGTTCGTCGCCGCTGACCCGAACGTCGGCGAGTACGCGCTGCCCGTCGGAGACGACGGTCACTCCGTCGACTTCGATCGCTCGCTTGTATCCGCGACTCAGAATGGCTGGTCGCTCGCCGGCACGGACGAGCGCCTCCGCGAGGTGACCCACCACCGGCGTCTTGCCGCTCCCCCCAACACGCAAGCTACCGATGCTGATGACCGGACGACGAAGATGGCGTCGACGCCCGGGGCGGCGTGTGTACCAGGCACGGCGGCCGGCCGCCACCGCGCCGTAGAGCGCACTCGCAGCTGAAAGCATCAGGGGCCACATCGGCGGGCCTGGCGACACCGGAGCCGCACGCCTTTCGCACTCGACCCGCACGGTTTCACCCTGCGGAGTGCTTCGACCACGCTCAGAGCGATCCTGAGCGCGCCCAAAGACCTTCGTGCTGGGTGCATGAATCAGTGGACGCGCCGAAACGGCGTCACGACACCACGTCTGGCCGGGAGCGGCTCGAGCTCGGCCAGCACGTGCAGCGTTTTGTCCTTGGCGCCTCGGTTGGCGTCGACAAGCGCGCGAGCGGCGGCACCCAGCCTGGCGCGCAGAACCCGGTCGGCGATGAGCGCCAGCAGCGCATCCGCCAGTTCCTGCTCGGAGTGCACCTGGATCGCCGCGGCGTTGTCCAGGAAGATGCGCGCCGCTTCCTTGAAGTTCTGCATGTGCGGCCCGAAGACGATCGGCTTGCCGCAGACGGCCGGCTCCAGGATGTTGTGCCCGCCGTGATCGACCAGACTGCCGCCGACGAAGACCGCCGTCGCGATCTGATAGAGCTGCGCGAGCTCCCCAATCGTGTCGAGAATGACCACGTCGGCACGAGGCTCGCCGTCGATCGGGAGATCGGTCCGACGCACCGTCAGAAATCCTCGGTCGCGCGCGAGCCGCTCGACTTCCGCGAAGCGCTCCGGGCGCCGCGGCGCCAGAACGAGCAGGGCCGTTGGCACCGCGTGCCGCACCCGCGCAAACGCCGTGAGCGCCGCCGCCTCTTCGCCCTTGACCGTGCTTCCGGCCACGATCACCGCTTGCGTCGCCGGCACCTTGAAGTATCGGAGCACCCGTTCACGAGGACGCGTGTGCGCCACCGGGATGAGGCTCGGCAACGAGTCGAACTTGAGGCTGCCTGTCACCGACACGCGTTCCGGCGCGGCACCGAGCTCGACGATGCGCCGAGCCGACTCGTCGCTTTGCATGCAGAACCGATCGACGTGCGCGAGCACGCGGCGGAAGAACGGGCGGATGAGTCGGTAACGCGAAAACGACCTCGCGGAGATGCGCCCGTTGACCACAAGGGTCTTGACGCCGCGGGCGGCGCAGAGGCGTAACAGGTTCGGCCAGAGCTCGGTCTCCATCATCACGAAGACGCGAGGCCGAACGACGTTCAACGTGCGCTTGACGATGAAGGCCCAGTCGAACGGGAAGTAGAAGACGCCGTCGACCTGCGGGAGGCTCCGTCGAGCGATCTGCTGTCCCGCGACGGTCGTCGTCGACAGGTACAGCCGCAGCCGCGGATAGCGGGTCCGCAGGTCGGCGAAGAGCGCCCGCGCGGTCAGTGCCTCCCCCACCGAGACGGCGTGAATCCAGATGGAGTCCTCACCGTCGAGGTTGAACGTCAGGGGCAGATAGCCGAGGCGCTCGCGGAGGCCGCCCACGTACTTCCGGTGTCGCACCGCCTGGTAGACGAAATACGGCGACGCGGCCGCGACAAAGAGGACACCGAGGAAGCTGTAGAGCAGATACATCCGCGCTAAGTGCTAAGTGTTGTCGAGAGAATTGCTTACGGCAGGATCGGAGTATAGCCTCCGGCCCGCGCCCCTCGCAAGGCGCGGTCGGCCCATTGGGCGGAACACCCGGTCCGACCTGGCTGCGCGTGGCAGGGGGTGCTCCCCTCCCCTCGGGCAGCGCCAGCATCGGCGCCCGCGTCGAGTCAGTTCGGCGGCGGAAAACCAGCAGGACACAGACACCTTTGCGACGGACCACACGCGATGACGGCCGGTGGGCGCGGGAGTCCAAGGTAGAATTGCCCGTTTGTCTGCGACTGGACGCGGCCGTCGTGCGGCGTGCACGCGGAGCGTGGACGGCAGCTCGCGAACGGTGACGGCCCGACGCCAGGATTGGGTCGGCCCCCCTGCGGGCGGCTCGTGGTCAGGCCGACATCTGAGAAGCGCGGGCCGCGCCGGCGGTGCGGTCTTGCGATGGGGGCATCAGCCCGAGGAGTGGCGATGGCAGTGAGAGTGGGCATCAATGGGTTCGGCCGCATCGGGCGCAACATCATGCGCGCGGCACTGGGCGACAAGAACATCGACTTCGTCGCGGTGAACGATTTGACCAGCGCCAAGACGCTCGCGCACCTCCTGAAGTACGACTCGGTGCTCGGCAACCTCCAGGCGACGGTCGAAGCGACCGGCGACGGCATCGCCGTCGACGGCGAAGCATTCAAGGTGCTCTCGATGCGCGACCCGGCGCAGCTCCCATGGCGCGATCTCGGCGTCGACATCGTCTTCGAATCGACGGGGCTGTTCACGAATCGAGACGATGCCGCCAAGCACGTCGCCGCCGGCGCGAAGAAGGTCGTGATCACCGCACCCGCCAAGAGCCCCGACATCACGATCGTGCTCGGCGTGAACGAGGAAAAGTACGATCCGGCCGCGCATCGGATCATCTCGAACGCCTCGTGCACGACCAACTGCCTGGCGCCGCTTGCCAAGGTGCTGCACCAGACCTTCGGCATCAAGAAGGGGTGGATGACGACGATTCACTCCTACACGAACGACCAGCAGTTGCTCGACCTTCCCCACAAGGACCTGCGCCGCGCGCGTGCGGCGGCCCTCTCGATGATTCCGACCACGACCGGGGCCGCGCTCGCCGTGGGCGAAGTCCTGCCGGAGCTCAAGGGCCGATTGGACGGATTCGCCATGCGGGTGCCGACGCCCAATGTCTCAGTGGTCGACCTGGCGGCCCTCGTGGACCGCAAGACGACGGGGGAAGAGGTCAATGCCGCGCTGCGGGCGGCGGCGGAAGGGCCGCTCAAGGGGATCCTCGAGTACTCGTCGGACGAGCTCGTGTCGATCGACTTCAAGGGCAATCCCCGCTCGTCGATCGTCGACGCCCCCTACACGAAGGTGATGGACGGTGATTTCGTCAAGGTCCTGTCCTGGTACGACAACGAATGGGGGTATTCGAACCGCTGCGTCGACCTGCTTCGCCTGCTGGCGAAGAAGGGGCTGTAGCCTGCCCGGCTGCGGGCATGACCACGAGACGAGGCTGAGGCGGCGATGAAGTTGTCGATCACGGATCTGGATCTGCGCGGCAAGCGCGTGTTCGTGCGCGTCGACTTCAATGTGCCGCTGAAGGGCGGCGTCATCGGCGACGACACGCGAATTCGGGCGGCGATGCCGACCATCCGCTACGCGCTGGATCAGGGGGCAACCGTGGTGCTCGCGAGCCACCTCGGTCGTCCCAAGGGCAAGCCGAATCCCGACTACAGCCTGCGTCCGGTCGCGACGCGGCTGGCGGAGCTGCTCGGCCAGCCGGTCACGTTTCTCGACGCCTGTGTGGGGGACGACGTCAGGCGGGCGATCGAGCGCGTGCACGCCCAGCCGGGTGGCGTCGTCCTGCTCGAGAATCTGCGGTTCCATGCGGAGGAAGAGCGGAACGACCCGGGCTTCGCCGCCGCGTTGGCCGCGCTCGCCGACGTGTACGTGGACGATGCCTTCGGGGCGGCGCACCGGGCGCATGCCTCGGTCGAGGGCATCACGCATCACGTCCCGCAGGCGGCCGCGGGCTGCTTGATGGAGCAGGAGCTGCGGTACCTGGGACATGCGCTCGAGTCGCCGGAGCGACCGTTTGTGGCGATTCTCGGTGGCGCCAAGGTCTCGGACAAGATCGAGGTCATCCAGAATCTGCTCGGGAAGGTTGATCGCTTGATCATCGGCGGTGCGATGGCCTACACCTTCTTCAAAGCACGGGGGGTGCCCATCGGCCGGTCGTTGGTCGAGGATGACAAGCTCGACGAGGCGCGGCGGATCGAAGCGGGCGCGGCGGCCCGCGGCGTGGCGCTCGATCTGCCCGTGGACCATGTGGTCGCCGCGTCGATTGATGCCGGGGCGGCGTCCGAGGTGCTTGCCGTCGGCGACGCGCGGATCGGAGACCGGATGGGGGTGGACATCGGTCCGGCGACGATCAAGGCTTATGCGAGCGCGATTGCCGGGGCGCGGACGATCGTCTGGAACGGGCCGATGGGCGTGTTCGAGATCGAGGCGTTCGCCGCCGGGACCAACGCCGTCGCCCGGGCCGTGGCCGACGTGAGGGGCACGACCATCATCGGTGGCGGAGATTCAATCGCAGCGGTGAAGCGCGCTTCGGTCGCCGATCGGATCACGCACATCTCGACCGGCGGCGGCGCATCGCTCGAGTTCCTGGGCGGGCGGACGTTGCCCGGCGTCGCGGCGCTCACCGATCGATAGCGCAGCGGCCACACAATGAGCGAGGACATGGGAATCCGAGGAAAGGTGTCAGCGTCAGTTCGCCACGGGGTGGGGTTCCTGCGGCCAGGGCTCCAATGTCGATGACCATGCGAACGCCGTTCATCGCCGGCAACTGGAAGATGTTCAAGACGGTCCACGAGGCCGTCGTCTTCGCCAAAGAGCTGCGCCCCATCGTGAAGGACGTGGTGAACGCCGAGATCGTGGTGGCACCGACCTTCCTCGCCGTGCATGCCGTCGCTGAGGCACTCCGGAACACCAACATCGGCGTGGCGGCGCAGGACCTCCATTGGGAGCGCGAGGGCGCGTTCACCGGGCAGGTCTCGGCGCCGATGATCAAGGACGCGGGCGCCGAGTACGTCATCATCGGCCACTCGGAGCGCCGGCAGCTCTTTGGTGAAACCGACGCCATGGTCAGTCGGAAGCTCAGGGCCGCCATCATCGCGGGACTGACGCCCATCGTGTGCGTGGGCGAAACGCTCACCGAGCGAGAGGCGTCACAGACATTGCCCGTGCTCGACCGGCAACTGAGGGACGGGCTGAACGGCGCGATCGAAGCGGAGGTCGCAGACCTCGTCATTGCGTACGAGCCCGTGTGGGCGATCGGCACCGGCAAGGTCGCGACCGCGTCACAAGCGGAAGAGGCGCACGCACACATCGCGGCATGGTGCGCCAGTGGTTCGGTGCCCACGCGGCCGATCACTGCCACATCGTCTACGGGGGCAGCGTGAAGCCCAACAACATCGCCGAGCTGATTCGAGAGCCCGACGTCGACGGCGCGCTGGTGGGTGGGGCCAGCCTCGACATCGCGAGCTTCTCGGCGATCGTGTTGCAGAGCGCGGCGGCGGCTGCCGTATAATTGGGGTTTCCGGATAGAGACGAGCTGAGCTTTCATGGTGTACTACCTGCTCACGACGCTTTACGTCCTGGCGTGCCTCATCCTCCTGATGGTCATCCTGCTCCAGCAGGGGAAGGGAGGAGAGCTGGCCAACGCCTTCGGTGGCGGCAACAGCCAAACCGCATTCGGCGCACGGGGCGGCGCGACGCTGCTCGCCAAGATGACCGCTGGGCTGGCAGCTCTCTTCATGCTGGGAGCGATTGCGCTGGGCATCATGGGTCGCGGGGGGAGCTCGTCGTTGTTGGGCGGTACCCCGGCTCCACCGGCGCCGGCGCCGGCAGCGGGCACGACGCCCGCCGGTTCGCCGACCACGCCAGCCAGTGGAGCACCAGCCTCGCCCAGCGCTCCGGAGAGCGGCGCAGCTGGCTCATCGGCGCCGGCACCGGCCGCGTCGGATCAGAAGCCGGCGGAGTCTCAGAAGCCAGCGGAATCGAAGTAAGAAGGAACCGGATCGGCGCACGACACCACGGACTTGAACGGTCCCCCTCGTAACGCGGAAGTGGCGGAACTGGCAGACGCACCAGCTTGAGGGGCTGGCGGTAGCAATACCGTGGGGGTTCGAGTCCCCCCTTCCGCACCAATCAAATCAAGCACTTACACAGACGAGCCGGAGGGTGTTGGGACTTCCGGAATGTGTGGTGTTGGGACTTTTGATGGGACTCCGTTTCCCCCGAAGTGCGGTTTACGGGGATTCGGTCGCCCTGCTCCCACACCAATCCCACCTCCTCGGCTCGATCTCGAACGGACGCTCGACGCCCCCGGGCGCGCGCCAGCTGTGACCGCGCGCTGCGCCTGCAACGCCGATCTCCAGACCGGATAACTCTCGTTGCGCGCGTACCCATCACTGACCGACGGTCGGGGGAAATCCTGCCGGCCCGATCGTGGACCGACGTTCAGGGGAAATTCCGACGTTGGCGGGAAACCGCGCCGACGGTCGGGGGAAGAAAGCCGACGCTGCGGGGAAGCGGGACCGACGGTCGGGGGAAATCGACCACGTCTAGGGCGCTGCAGAATCAGAACTTGTCGGCGCCTAGATCTTCTTCCGAAGGATCTTCGAGGATCCCACAGACAACGGTGCCGACCAAAGCGCGGGACCGAGTGTTGTTGTGGGTGCTGGCGACGGTCGCTGGGCGCGCCCAGTCGCCGACTAGCGCGCCCGCCTGGAGGCGGCCCGCTCCTTCGGCTGAGACTGTACAGAAGACTCGCTGGCCTCGCCTCGCGCTTCAGCCTTCCATTGCTCGGCGACCAGCGCCTTGCCCTGCTTGAGGTAGAGGTCGCGTCGGTCTGCCGTCATGAGCTCCCAGAGTCCGCGCACGCGACGGAACATGTCTTCTTGGGGCACGTCGAGCGGCATCTCGGGCTGGCGGCGCACGACCCGCCGTGGCACAGCGCCAGAGTCGGCGGCCGTTCCTTCCCACCGCGAGACGATGTCGGTGAGCGTCACGCCAAGTCCGTGAGCGAGCCGCACCGCCAGATCGAGTCCCGGCAGGTATTTGTCACGTTCGATTTCGGAGACTCGGCTCTGCTCGAGCCCACCCGCTTCGGCGACCTGTTTCTGGCTGAGCCCGGCCGCATTGCGGAGATCGCGGCACACTGTGCCGAAGGACTTCACGCGCGCCACCGTAGCACTAAACCGCTTCTCGCTCAAGGAGTTAGACCACACCAGTCGCAGCGACATAGCGATACACCGCTTTCCTGAATCAGCGCGTTTTGCGGCGCTGAGGTTCAGCGTTCTTGCAGCGGCGAGGTAGGAGCGAATCCCTCCGCTGACCCTTGGTCAGGCAGCTTTGCGTGGGGCAGTCAAGCTCTTCGCTAATACGAATAAACGCTTGGAGTCAACACTGTTTGAAGCTACCTCATGACCGTCTGAGCAGCTCGACCTTTCGCGCTGGACTGGGTGTGCGTTCACAGTCGAGCTCGCCTGACGGGTGGCCCCAGTACTGATCTAGATGCGGGTTTTGGGTCCTGACCTTACATGACTCGCTGGGCGTATACTGCTCGAACTCCCCGGCACGAGCAGAGGCGTCATGGCGTGGGGCAGCCTGACGGGAGTCATCTTTGTCGACGAGCAAGGCCGTCCGTTCGAGTCGCGCCTTCAGGTGGCGTTGTGTGCCGTCGCGCCGCGGCTGCGCCGAACGTTTCACGAGTTCAGCGACGACGTCTCTCTCACTGAGGTGCTCGAAGAGACCGCGCGCCTGACCGTCGAGTACGAAGCCAAGTACGGCGAGGTCCAGAGACTGCGGGGCTTCGCGTACCGAACTTCGCATAACGTGGCCCTCGGCCAACTTCGACGACCAGCGGTGAAGCACCTGCTCGCCACCTTCCATCACGTCGATGACGGCGCTGTGCTCGCCTCGCTGCCGGGCCACGACGGCAGTGCGGACGGCATCGAGCGCAACCTTCAGCTGAAGGAGATCTTGGGCTTGATGTCGCCCCGGGCCCGACGGATCACCGTTCGCAAGCTCCTGGGATTCTCGAGTGAGGAGATCGGCTCTGAGCTGGGCATGTCGGCATCGGCGGTCGACGCCATGTTCTGCCGAGCGAAGATGCGCGTCGGGGAGCAGGTTCGAGCGTCGCTGAAGACCCCGACGGCGGGAGCCAGACCGTCAGGCAACCGCGACGCTGCCATCGTCCGAAGCCGGAGGACGAGCCATGGCTAGCGACACGCGTCGTGACGTCGTCTCTCCAGCGCTCACCAACGACGAGGAGCTTGAACGGCTGTTCGAGCGCGCGAATCCGAATCCCGAGCGCGTTGGCTGCCCGCCTCGTGACATCCTTCTGGCGCTCGCGAAGCGACAGCGGCCGATTGGAGATCCGCTTTACGACCACCTCACCGAGTGCTCGCCTTGCTTCATCGAGGTGCGCGCGCTTCAGCGGATCTCGGTTCGCTCGACTCCGCCGTCGAGCCCCATCGCCAAGTGGGCCGCGCTCGCAGCGGCGCTGCTGTTGACGGTCGGGTCCACAGCGTGGCTCTGGCTCGCGGCGCCGCAGGAGGCAACTGCGATCACGGCGGACCTGACGAACATCGCCGTGGCGCGTTCCGGTCAGGGGCCGACTCCTCTCCCGCCAATCGCTCTGCCCAGGGCGCGCATCGACTTGACGCTGCTTCTGCCAACCGGCTATGAGCCCGGCAGCTACGAGCTGAGCCTCATTGACTCGCGGGACGCGCTCCACGCATCGGCCAGCGGTCGCGCGGCTCTGGCCGACTTCGTGACCTCCCTTCCTGTCACTCTCGACCTTCGACGCGTCGCGCCAGGCTCATACCGACTTGGGCTTCGCGCCACGCCCGGCGAGTGGCTCTTCGTACCTGTCCGAGTCGACTGATCGACCGGCCGTTGCGATTGGTCCGAGGCTCCATCGCAGGGTCCAGTGGTGACGGGCCCGTCGGCCTCAGATGAGGCCTTCGTCGCTCTGGCCGGTCACTGACGAGCTGGCTCTAGCGCCACATAGTCCCTGCGGCGTCACACGCGGTTTGAGACAACAGACGCAAGGTAAGTCGAATCTCACCAAGTGTTTGGTTTGACCTACCCGCCGCTGGCGCCGTTGGGTCGCGCCTCGTTCGCAATGCCTGCCACGGGCGCGCGTTCCTACGTACGCAGCATCCGGCACATGGCATCGCGCGATCGGCGCGCCGACGAGCATTCTGGCCGCCGACGCGGTGGCATGTCGTCGGCACCGATGCCCGCGTGCCCGC
>Ga0194132_10001283_pt1 | contig 50868 bp, 45 predicted proteins | sample TA2KigOf80mmetaG_FD_148612 | JGI IMG/M metagenome (GOLD analysis project Ga0194132, IMG submission 148612) | Freshwater microbial communities from Lake Tanganyika, Tanzania - TA2015054 Kigoma Offshore 80m | ecosystem: Environmental > Aquatic > Freshwater > Lake | place: Tanzania: Lake...
GTCCGCGGCGGGAATTCGTGGCGAGACCGCCGTCGTCAGTTTCTCAGCCAATTCCCTGCGCGAGACGACGCAACAACGCACGTTTCGCGCTCATCGAGGCCGCTGGGATGGCGAAGCGTTTGGCCTGTGCGCTCGCCGCGATTGGCTGCAAACTCGCGGAGCGAGGCCGGTGGTCTACGGTGACGATGCGACGTGGCCAACTTTGACGGAAACGGAGCGACCGTTCTTTCAATTGAAAACCACTCGCTCGCGTCGCGGAGCCAAACTCATCGACTGGTCGCGAGAAGCCGAATGGCGAGTGCCGCACGACGTCGATTTGTCCGAGGCCAGCCCCGACGACGTTGTGCTGTTCGTGCCAACACAGGGTGAAGCCCGGCAACTCGCCGCCATCAGCCCGTGGCCGGTGCTCGTGTTGCCTACTTCCCAAAATCCTTCGGCAACTCCAGCGACCACACCTCGCTGCTGAGCGGTTGCGCGTGGCCACCCGCGATCCAGAGCTTGTCTCGAAAGACGTAGCCGGAGTGCTCGTGACGCTCTTTCCAAGTCACTTCGGACTTGAGCTGCTTCCAGTCTTTGCCATCCTTGGAATACCACACGTCGCCCCAATTCTTCGACGGATTGTTCGACCAACCGCCGAACACCCAGATGTGATCGCGGTACACCACTGACGAAAACCACAACCGTGGCGACCAGCCAGCGTGTTCGGTCAGTTGCGTCCAATGCTCGCCATCTTCCGAGCACCAGACATCGTTGACTCCGTGATACTTCGGGACGTAGTTGCCGCCGCCGAAGACGTACATCTTGCCATTGAGCACCGCCGCCTGGTGATACGCTCGCGGAGACCAACCGGCGTTGGCCGTGTGCTGCTTCCATTCTTTGCCGTCGGCTGACGACCAGACGTCGTTTTTCAAACTGCTGTCGTCGCCAAAGTAGTAGTTCTCAGTCCCGCCGAGGATCCACATGCGGCCTTTGAATTCAAGTGCCGCCGCCGCGATCCGAGGAGTCCAGCCCGCCTTCGCGGTGGCCTGTTCCCACTTCGTTCCATCGGTGGACCACCAGACTTCGTTGCTGGCCGAATGCCCCGGCAAGCGGCCGTTGTACCAACCACCCATAAACCACATCTTGTCTTGAAACGTCAGCGTCATCGGCAAGTCACTGTGCTTCCACGGAGCATCCTCCGTCACCTTCTTCCAGGTCTTGCCATCGGGGGAACTCCACACGTCGCGCGGCGGAGCGTGATACGAATCGAACCAGCCACCGAAGATCCACAACTGATCTTTGAAAACGACTTCACCCTGCGAATCGCGAGGCTGCCAACCGGCTTTGTCGGTGACTTTGACCCAATCGTGCACTTTGTCATCAGCGTTCGCGACGGACAAAAAACTCAGAATGAGCACGAGTGCAAATCTCATGGGGCCTCCAAGGAAAAAGCTACGGCCGGCAGCGTAGGTTGGCACTCTGTCACGACCCGCACGGTCGAGATGGAATCCCAAGCCACTCTATTCTGCCCGAGTCGGCTTGAATTTCCAGCGTTCGTCGAAGAAGTCCGCATCGACAATTTTTCCGGGGTATCGTGGATTGGGCGGAGTGCGGACATCGACAATCGCCCAGTCGGGCAGCTTGGGAACTTGGCGTGCGTTGTTGAGGTAGTCGTACTCGCGATACGTGAAGCTGCTATTGAGCACGACGTACCGATTCGGATTGAGCGGGTTCGGATAGATCGCGATCGGAGCGTGATGCTCGGCCGAGAACTTGCGATCGCCAACGACGATTTCGGTATCTCCCCAGCGGATTGGCAGTTTGTCGGCGATCGTCTTCAGAACCGCGTTGCTGGTCGGATCGCCCCATAGCACGAGGTTACTGTTGGCCATGTCGGCATCGGTGATCGCCGTATCGTCCTTCACAGGAGCCTGACCTCGAAACTGCTGCCTCCAGTGGACGATGGCGTGGCTGAGTTCTGACTGCGTCCATTTTTCAATCGCCTCGTGCGACGATTTGCCGGTCGGGCGTACGAAGACAAACGAATCGAGAAACGCATCGTCGATCGGGCCTTGCAGACCGTGTCGTTTGCGAAGCCCGTCGTTGGGCAAACTGCCGACTTTCCAATTCTTCCCCTGCTTGTTGAGCGACACTTGCCATGAGCGATCCGAACCCGCCTTGGGTGCCTCAACCAATTGTTCCTTGCCACCCTCATTGATTCGCACGGTGACGGGCAGATCAGTACTGAACGACACATGTCCCGGTGGGATCGCCAGGGTCAGCGCGTCGATGTTTGCGAGGTCCAACACAACCTCGGCATTGAGCGGATTTGGTTGGATCGAGGCACGCACGGACCCCTTCTCCCAATGTTCGCCGAGCGCATCGACCGTGACCCATTTCATGCGGTTGTAGCGGAGCGTGTAGGTCGTGAAGCGAACGGCGTCGGGAACAGCTAATCGACCGAGAGCCATGATGCTGTCGATGCGTCGATCGACTTCCAGTTTCGTGACGGGATGATAGGCGTGTGCCGTATCGGGGCCGATCAGATGCGTGAGCTCAATCCCTTCGGCCTTTAGTGCGGCGGCCATGATGTCAGCCGCTTGCTTCTGGCGATCTTTGTCTCCGCTGTAGGCGACCGTCGGCAACTGAGCGAGATTCGCGGCCCAGTCCGTGCAGTCATACATGTGCCACAACTTCTGTTCGTACCACGTCGGTTCGAGCGTCTCGTTCTGAAAGACTTTGAGGAAATCCGGCGTCTCCGAGAAGCCAGCTCCCGGGGCGGCTGCGGCCCAGCGATCCGTGTAATGCACCGCGAACTGCCAGCACGCCGCACCGCCCATCGAGAACCCGCGCACCGCAATGCGATCATCGTCGATGCGGTAGCGACGCTTCACCGATTCGATCGCTTCGAGCGAATCAATTTCGCCGGCCAGCTTATTCGCGTTGCAGTAGCGACCGTAAGGATGCAGCACAATCGTGTCGGCTGGCGTGAACTGCCCTTTGTTCTTGCGACGGTCTTCCAAAAAATTGACTTCGCTGAGCACTTCGCCTCGGCCATGAAACCACAAATCCAATCGCCAGCGATGTGGTCCCGTCGACATGAACGACTCCGGCACGACCAATCCGTACGGCTGCACGCTGCCGTCGATCTTCGAGACGTACCCGCGCGGCACGAGTCCCGTCGCCGTCGTCCACGAAGCCTCGCCACGCTTCAACTGCTCCGCGCGAGCCAGCCCATCATTGAGCAGCGATTTCGCTGTGTTAATTTCCTGCGGCTTGAAGAACTCGTGATACATCAGTGCGTCATGCACCGCCTTGTGATAGATCTGCACGTCGGGCAACAGCTCCTGTGTGCGAGCGTCCTTCTTCTGAGCCAGTTCGTCGATGGCAACCTTGAGCTTCTTGAGCCCATCTTCCAGGTCATCCCGTTCTGCTTCCGGCACTTCGATCCCCGCCGGAGGAATTGGACGAACCTTTTCCGCTTGATTGTCCGCCGGGCCATCGGCAAAGGCCGGGACACAATGGGCAGAACACAGAACGGCCACAAAAACAGAAAGCCAAGTCCGACGCATGATGCTGCTCCACAAGGCGAGTGCCTGAATTGGCCGCAAAGAGTATCAACCTCGTCGCGATGACAACACACAGTCGCCACTCACAAGAGGCTGCCTCTTGAGGCGAGATTTCTTGCCCACCGTTTCCTGAGCAATTAATCCGTCGTCGCCTCCATGAGTCGCGCTTCGTAGATTTTCGTGGCCTCGTCGTAGGCGGCTTTGGCGACGGCGCGTTCGGGTTCGCGGATTTGGTTTTTCTTCGCGTTCCAGCAGACATCGACGGCTTGTTTGCACCAGTCGATGCTCTTCTTGCTGGCTCGAACCGGTTGGTCGCCGACTTCGACCCAGATCGGATTCGTGTGAACGCTCGGCAGGATGCGCACGGCGACCCAGCTTGATTGTTTGATCGGGATGTCGAAGCTCAGCGGCTGAGTCTTGCCGTCGGCGATGATGTTCTTCGTGGCGGCGACTTGGCCGTTGACGATGATCTCGACGGGGACTTCGCGCGTCTGGCCGACTCGGCAGCGTTCGATGTGCCAGTACGGTTTCGCATCGAGGCGGCGTTTGCGGATCGACTCGGTTTGCTCGTTCGGCTTCTCGGCTAGCATTGCATTGACATCGAACGAGACGGTCACGTTGCCAAGTTTGGCCAGTTCGACCGTGCTCAACTTCTTCGATGATCCCGGTTCACCGACGCCGACTCCGTTCAATTTGAAGTCCAGGATGTGGCTCAGTCCGTCACCGCAGTAACTGCGGCCGTCGCGGACTCCAAGAATCCAGTTGTCGAAATCGAGCGGCTGGTCTTTGTTGAGCTTCACGTAGATACGGCCGAGTCCCACCTTGTCGCCGTAGATGCAGGGGAAATCGGTTTCACCGCTGATCTTCGCTCGGAAGCCGGCGTTGAGCGTGTGGTACCAGACGTTGAGTTCCCAGATCGACGGCGTATCGACGGCGCTGATGAAGTGGCAGACGTCGTGAGCGACCGTGACGACGTACTCGTTCGCGCCGATGCCGTCGAAGCGAGGCATTGCGTAATCGGGCAGCTTGTCGGCGGCTTTGCCTTTCCAGCCGTCGGGCGCGGCTCCGTAGCCCTTCAGCATTTCGCGCGAGCCGTCGGGCATGATGTCGGGCAGTTGCAGGCCCCAGCCGCTGTGGCTGTAGCCGACGATGCCACCTTGATCCTTGCCCCACTTCAGCACCGGCAGCGTCCAGCTTGGCCAGTCTTCGAGCACCTTCGTGTTCGGGTAGTCGTCCTCGGTCAGTCGCAGCAGACACAAGTGGCCGGCGTGCGACGACGGAAAACCGCTGACCTCGATGTCGTACCGCATCAGGTAATTCGGCCGCGAGAGGGCTGACGTCTTCCCCTCGAAGTACTGCTTCTGCGAGTACCAGCACGGGCCCCAGCTCAGCACGCAACCGACGTTGAGGTCTTCGCCCAGAATGTGCCGCAGCATGTCAGCCGGCGTGACGCCTTCGGTCGGGCTGTCGTAGTGAGCACACCCGGCCGCGTGAACGTGATGATCTCCGGAGTACCAGCCACGCGTCGCCGAATGTGTCCAGCGACTGAGCTTGTAATCGACCTTCTGGCTGACCCCGCCGCTCGACACCGTGAGCGGATGCGTCTGCACGATGTACTCCGGACCGCGGCTGACTTCGACGGTGTATTCCCCCGGAGCCAGCGACACCGATTCGCCATCGGCTCGGTAAATCTGATTGTGGAAGAAGAAGTCGGGTGAGAGCCGCCGTGCCGGATTCGGATACACGTTGCCTCGCTTGTCGCGAATGACGAACGCCGCCGAGGTCGGCTCGCCATCAAAATCCTTCACGCCGAGCACCACCTCGACCGACGGAGCCGCGTGAAACAGGATCGGCACGGTGTTGCGAAAGCCCAAGTCCTGCGTCCCCTGTCCCACGTTGAATCCGAGCTTCGCCTCTCGCCGCCCGATCTCGCGCGAGTAAAGCTGCATGATGCGGTACTCCAGCGCCAAACCCGACAGCGTCGGCTTCAGCGGCTGCTTGTCGAACATGGCGATGTCGAGAAATCGATGCGGCACATCCTCCGGCTTGACGAGTTTGTCCTTCTCATCGGTCAACGGCTTCTGCCGAGCATTGACTGACCCGCGCATGTAAAGCGGAGCCGCATTCGGACTCTCCGGCTTGAGCTGCGGCGTGATCCCCGCGTCATTCTGCACCTTGACGAGAAACGTCGCCCACCCCCCTTGCATCAACCGCTTCGCCACCGGCCCCTCGACGACCGACACTCGGCTCTCCGGATTGATCGTCACACCCACAACGCAATGCGGATCGAGTATTTTTTGGATCGCGCGATTCGCCGTCTTCGCATCCGTCTCCTTGAGCGCGGCCTTCAACGCCTTCGTGTCCTCCGCCGGCAACGGAGCACCGACAAATTCCAACGCCTCAAGCAACCGCTCCGTCGCCGCGACAAGGGGCTGCTGCTCAACCTCCGTAACCAAAGGCAAGTCAGCCGCGAAACAAGTCGACGTCGCGAAGACCACAAACAGAGACGCAAAGATCGTTCGCATGGGAAGGCTCCTTGAGGTGAGGAATTACACTGCACCGTAAGCGATCAAACGTGAAATCAAGTAGATGGAGAAACCGATGAGCAAGATGGAAAGTCCATTTCTCCAATTCGCAACCTTGCCGTAAGCATTCTGTCGAATGCAAAGTCCGCAAACGAGTCCTGTCAGCCACGACGTAGGTGCCGCGAAGGAACAAAACTCGGAAGGCGATCTCACACCAATCATGGAAAACGCGATAGCGAGAAAGAGGCACAGCCACCCAATGAGCAACAAGATCAATCCGGGGCTCTCGTTCCATGCCTTCGCGAACTTCATGATTCGTCGTCCCCTGCGAATCGACGTAATTGCATCCCTTGCAGGTCGCGGTGGCAAGTAAGACGATGGGGTTGTCAGTGGTCCGTTGTCCGTGGTCAGTTGCAACGGACTACGGACGACTGACAACGGACCAAGGACCAACCTCGATGGACACCGCTGCCGATTTGCTCGATCCCGTTCCGATACCCGTATCGCCGCCTAAGGAAAAACTGCGGCGGCTGAAGGTGGCGGAGTGGGAGCGGTTTCAGCGCGACGGGGTTTTGGTGTTCCGGCAGCTCATTCCGGCGGCGGTGCGCGAGCAGATGCTGGCCGTGACGCTCGACGGTGTCGAGCGGGAGATTGGGCCGATCGAATACGAAGCCGAACTGCACTATCCCGGCGCACCGGCCTCGCTGGCGGCCGAGGGAGGCCGCACGATTCGGCGGCTCAAGCAGGCGCACTCGCGGCATTACGTTTTCACGCAATGGCTAAGTGAACACGAACTGACAGATCGGCTGGTCGATTTGCTGGGGCCGAGGCTGGTCATGCCGCTGGCGCATCACAACTGCATCATGACCAAGCAGCCGAAATTCAGCAGCGACACCGGCTGGCATCAAGACATCCGCTATTGGGCGTATCACCGCCCCGACCTCATCAGCGTCTGGATTTCGCTCGTCCCGGAACGGATCGAGAACGGCTGCCTGCGAGTCATCCCTGGCTCGCATCGGATGAGCTTTGACCGCTCGCGATTTGACGAGTCGTTGTTCTTTCGCGGCGACCTGTCGGAGAACCACGCCGTGATCGCCAACGCGGTCCCGGTGGAACTCGATCCGGGAGATGTGTTGTTCTTCCATGCGAAGACGCTGCATTCGGCGAGTCGCAATTACACGACGCAGACGAAGTATTCGGCGGTGTTCACGTTCCGCGCGGCGGATAACTTGCCGCTGCCGGGGACACGCTCGGCCGAATTGCCGGAGTTGATGTTGCCGTAGCCAAAGTGGCACTCCGTCTATGGAATGCGCGCGTGTCAGCAACGCTTTGGATTCTTGGACCGGGCGATCCAAAGCGGTGCTGACACACCGCACTCCAAAGAAGCTACTCGACGTGATATTGGCGAATGAGCTGGCGAAGTGTTTCGATGGCTTGTTTGTCGAGTGCTCCGTCCCAGGCGATCTCGACAGCGGCGGAGCATCCGCCGGTGAGTTCCTTGGCGGTAGCGGTGATGCGGCCACGGTGGTCGTAGCTGTAGACGACTTCGACGGGCGAGCCGGCCGGCAGAGCCTTCGACAGTTGGCTAATGCGGACATCGCCGATGTAGGTACAGCCGGCAACGTCGCTGACTTCTCCTTGCAACAGCCGGATAACGATGTTCTCCGGCATTTCGGTCGTCGTCACAAATTGTTTTTTGATTCCGCAGGGAAGCCGCGAGTTGCGTGGGATCATGACGTGGTGGCGTTTGAGATTCGGATCTCTCGAATCGGTGATCTCGACCCCCAGCGAGTGTGAATTCACATCGGTGGTGGTGATGGCTCGCAGGCGTTTGAGCAGGGCTGCGGACAGCTGGCCATGCGCGTCGGTCGCTTTCGCTTCGAGAATCGCCGCGTGAATCGCAGCTCCCTGCGCCACGGCAAGCTGCGGGTTGAGCACTTTCGAAGGCCGCTTGCCGGTCAGCTTTTCCAGCATCTCGACGACGGCGGGGATCGACGTGCTGCCTCCCACAAGCACAACCTCGCTGAGTTCGTCACGCGAAACATGATTGTGCTCCAGCACGAATTCCGTGGTATCGCGGGTGCGTTGCAGCAGGTCGAGCGTCATCTGCTCAAACTCAGAGCGGGAGAGTTCGACCAGCATGGATTGGCCGCGATACTTGACCTCGATTTTCGTTTTGACCCAATGACTGAGTTCTCGCTTGGCCGCTTCGCACTCGCGCATCAGCGCGTATTTGGCGAGAGGATCTTCTCGTAGATCGATGCCGTACTTCGCGACGAACTTGTCGCACACGAAGTTGAGCACTCGATCGGTCCAATCCAAGCCGCCGAGCATCGTGTCGCCATCGGTCGCCAGCACGGTGAATTCGGTCGGCGTGTACTTCACGACGGTGACATCAAACGTACCGCCGCCGAGATCGTAAACCAGGATCGTTTTCGTCTCCCCGGGAACATCCAACCTGCCGAGTTCACCTTTCGTCCAAGCGTAGGCCAACGTGGCGGCCGTCGGTTCGTTGATGATGTCAACGACGTTCAGGCCGGCAATCTTCGCGGCGTACTGCGTGGCCGAGCGTTTAGGTTGATTGAAGTAGTGCGGGACGGTGATGACGGCATTGCCAATCGGGCCAATCTTTTTCTCAGCGTCTTGCTTGAGCTTCGTCAAAATCAGCGACGAGATCATTTCCGGAGTCATGCGCCGTTCTTGGTAGTGCAACGCAAAACGCGGATTGCCCATCTCGCGCTTGATCGCGATGACAACCCGCGCCGGATCTTGCTGCGCCAACACATCTGCTGGGGGCCCAACGACGATTTTGCCGCTCTCGCCGAGTACCACAATTGAAGCCGTAATCGGACTGTCATGCGAATTGTTGATGACCTCGGGGTTGCCATCCTCGCCCAGTCGCGAAAGCGCCGAATACGACGTTCCCAAATCAATACCGACCGTTTGACCTTCAACAAATTTGATGGCCGCTTCGCTCATGGCACGTCACCGCTCGTCGTGAACGGGGTTTGTCAACTGCCCAATCTTCTCGATTTCGATCGTCACGGTGTCGCCGTTTTTGAGAAACACTGGCGGCTTGCGGGCTCCACCAACGCCGTGCGGTGTGCCAGTTAATATCACCGTGCCTGGGAGCAGTAGCGTGCTACCGCTGAGGAATTCGATGAGCGTTGGCACATCGAAAATCATGTCGTTGGTATTCCAATCCTGCATGGCTTGGCCGTTGAGGATCGTCTTGATGTTCAGCGTGTTGGGATCGGGAATCTCGTCCGCAGTCACAAGGCACGGGCCCAGCGGACAGAACGTGGCAAACGTCTTGCCTCGACACCACTGCCCGCCGCCCCGTTTAATCTGCCAGTCGCGAGCACTCACATCATTCGCGCACGTGTAGCCAAGCACATACTTCAATGCGTCCGCCTTTGAGACATTTTTGCACGGCTTGCCGATGACAACCGCCAGTTCGCATTCGTAATCCACAGCGTCGCTGCGCAATTGTCGAGGCAGCAGAATCGGATCGCCGGGATTGTTGACCGCTCCGGAGTTCTTCATGAACAGGACCGGCCATTCAGGGATCGCTTGATTCCCCTCTTCGGCATGACGGCGGTAGTTCAGTCCGATGCACATCACGTCGACCGGTGCGATCGGAGTCAGCAACTTGGCAACGTCAGCCTTTTCGCCGGTGTCGCGGTGTTGCGCGAAAATATCCCCGTCAATCCGTGTCGTCGAACCGTCGGATTTTTGGCTCCCGAAGTGCGTGTTCCCAATCGAATCGCGATATCGAATGATCTTCATGAATCAAGCTCCTGGTTTTTGAATGGACTCGGAGGGCATTACGACAACTCGCCGCCAGCGTTGCAAGCGAGCGCGACAAGCGCGATTCTTCCGGAATGAACGCCGACCATACGCTCTCCTCAACACTCGATGCGATCCCCTGCCCCACTCTGCCGTACCCCGACGAAGGGAACGTTTGGAATGCGCTGTGGACTCCACCAGAAATCGACCCAACCGCATGGGTCGCCCCCGGCGCAACCGTCTTCGGCCGAGTGCGACTGAAAGCTCGCAGTTCAGTCTGGTATGGCTGTGTACTCCGCGGCGACGGCGATCTCATCGAAGTCGGCGAGGACACGAACGTCCAAGACGGCTCAATTCTGCACGTCGATCACGGCTTTCCCTGCATCCTGGGCAACCGAGTCACGCTCGGTCATCGCGCGCTGGTCCATGCGTCAGTGGTCGGCGACGACACGATGATCGCAATCGGTGCGACAGTTCTCAGCCGCTGCGTGATTGGCGAGCAAGCCCTGATCGCCGCCGGAGCGGTCGTCATGGAGGGGACGCACGTCCCGCCACGCACACTGTGGGCTGGCTGTCCCGCGCGCAAGATCAAAGACTTGACGGACGAGCAACTCGCACGGATCGCTCACGCCTGGAAGCACTACGTCAACAACGGCCAATTGGCTCTCGCCCGATTTGGGAGGCGGCATATTGACGAGTTGGTGAATTCCGCGCGAGCGCATTCGATGGACAGCCAATCATGAACGGAAAGACTGGTCGCTAGGATCAGACTCGCGCCAGCCCGTGCGTTTTGTCCGCCGACAATTGGAACAATAATAATTCCAGTGAACCGAGCGTGTTCGTCTTGCGGTCTGCATCCCGCAGTAAGGACAGTGAACCGACATCCCTTTGAAGACGTCGAGGTGTCCGATGCTGGCTCCCAAAAAAAATCCGACGACGATTCCCACGAAGATTGCCGCTTCGTGATTTACGACCAACGCGCCAACGACGTATCCCGAAAACATTAAAAAAGGTAACCAAAACATTTCCCACAACAGCATCAGCAGAATGTGCATTCGGATCGACATGACGAATCACTCGCACCTTCCGAACGGCGACGCAACACGCATGGTTCTCCACCCAAAAGCAGCCGACTGACGCGGAGTTTGATTCACGGTGAAGTCACCAGCAAACCAGGCGGTGATGTTCCCAAATTATGAATCGTCGCGCTATAATGTCACATCGCACGACCGGTTTGTGCCCGGACATGCGTATCCTTTTCGAACTTTCCCCGACCGAGGAGTTTTCAGCCGAAATGCCTAGCTCGCGAGTTTTACTGTTGATCGTATTGATCTTTACGGCCGCGTTCGCACGGTTAGTGCCGCACATGTACAATGCCACTCCGGTGACCGCGGTCACGCTCTTTGCTGCGGCATATCTGCCAGCCCGACGCTGGAGTGTGCTGCTGCCCTTTGCCGCGATGTTCTTCAGTGATCTGGTACTGTACGCAACCAAAGATATCGCCTATCGCGATCAAGCCATCTTCAACATGCTGTTCGTTTACTCGGCTTTCGCCGGCATCGCGTTACTGGGTCAGTTGCTGCGTCGGCAAGTGACGGCCAGTCGAGTCATCGGAACGGCAGTAGTTGGCTCAATTTTATTTTTTCTGGTCACGAACTTTGGAGCGTGGCTGGCGTTGAGCCAACCTTTGAGTACGGGTGAGCCCGCCTTTTATTCACGCACGCTTGGCGGTTTGATCGACTGCTACATCGCCGGCGTTCCATTCTTTCGCGGGACGTTCTTCGGCGATTTGATCTACACCACCGCACTGTTTGGCGGCCTGGCCTTGCTGGAACGAATCGTTCCACAATTTCAGCAGCCGATCGCGCAACCGACCGTTCAATAGGCGTCGCCATTCAAATCTGAACGGCCGTACGTCCGCGCGAAGTTCGAAATCCGTATTCAATGGCGAACCAATTGGCGTAGCGTTCGCGGTCCTCGGCGCGCGTGTTGCGTGTGTCGAGCACATGTGCAATGTCGTGGATCAAGACGTTGTTGAGGTAAAAGTCCTTGAGTGACTTCGTTGTCGAAGTCAGTGTCCATTCGCGGCCCGCTTCCGCCCAGACACCACCAAACATGCGAGCTTCAATCTGCTGCTGAGGAGTCGGTGGACAGACGTAGGTTTCCACGAGCGACTTCTCGATCGGGTACAGGTACACGCTGGCTCCCCACTGCATTCCGTAACAGGGGAACAAACCTCGACTTTTTGCACGATCGAAGTCGGCAGCAAAGACAGACACTGACGGTCGTGCCGATTGCGCAACGGAAGATCGGCAATCAAGGAGACTGGCGGAGGCGGCGGCGACGCGGTTATTTGGCTGTGATTCCCGCCGTCTTGTACGGCTCACCCGCCTTGGCGACTAAAAATAATTCGGCGGTCGGACGTGTCGTCTCGAATTGAATTGATGGAACACGCGATCCACTATTGCCAAGCAAGTCGCGTTCACCGTTCGCGGCATTCTTTGTTTTGCGGTCTGTCCAGTTGTTCTCGATCGGTTTGTCGGCACTCATCAGCGAATTGAACTTGTTCGCGTCGTAGCCTTTCGCGATGAGCAACTCGGCCTTCGCCGGGCCTGAAAACAAACAATTGCGCCACTTCAGGTCGCCAGATCCTTCCCTTGGCATTGCCTCAAACAACAAACCGGCTTCGGCCTGATTGCGAAACGAGCAATGATCGATCAGCACATTTTTCGCCACCACTCCTTCGGCGAAGCGAATACCGCTGGTTGACCCAGTCACTCCGCAGTTGCGGACGGCCAACGACTCAACAGAACCTTCAAGGAGGACGCCCGCCGACATCGACCCAAAAAAACGGCAGCGTTGCACAGTGACGCGTTGACTCGCCCCACCATTGCCCGACTTGCCGATGTGGACACCAGCCGCGGTCGGAGAGGCTTTCTGAATTGTGTTCAATTCCAAAACGATGCCATCGGCTCCTTCCCCCCCGACCGCACCGCTCAGTTCGATCCCAGCTTTCCCAGGATCCGAGATGACACAATTTCGAACTCGACAGCGTTCGACCGAACCGGAGATGACAATCCCCTTCTCCTTTTGCGGAAATCCCTCCAGATCAATTTTCAGGTTCTCGATCGTCACGCCGCTGCGGTTTTTGATGGTGATCGCTGGCTCGGAAAGGCTGGGAGATGTCAGCGTCGCCGGCTTTCCGGCGGTCTCCGAAGTCAGATGAACTTCGCCAGGAAATGATTCATCGAAGACGATCGCTTCCTCAAATATTTGCCCCGATTTCACCTGGATCAGGAATCTCAGCGGCTTTCCGTTGGCGGCTTTCTCGTGCTCGGCACGGCTCTCGACCGCGGAATGAACCGCTCGGCCGATTGATTTGAATTCGCCACCGGCTCCAACCACCAGCGTGACTTCATAAGCGGCTGACTTTTTTGCTCCGCCCGCCGCGCTGCTCCCCAGCAATTTTTCCGCTTTTCCATTCTTGGTGGAATTCGCGCTGGGATTGCCGGATTCACCCGAACCGCGAGTGCTCCACCAAGCAATGCCTCCGATGACCACGACGCCAGCCAGCGCCAACGAGACGTATCGAACTGCGGGATTCTTGAGCAAGTCGCTGATCGAGTTCGCGGACTTCTTGAGAGTTGGTGCCACCAGCTCCGCACGACTAGCCCCGAAAGACAGCTCGGAGGCGTCCGACTCTGGCGATGGCGATGCAATCACCACTGTTTCCACAAACGAAGGATTACGAGGAACCGACTTAATTGGAGCATCGTGTACTTCTGGTTCGACTTCCTCGGTGGATGTCTCTTCGCTTTGAGCACCGAAGAGCGCGAAAAGGTTGTCATCCTGTCCGGTCTCTGCTGAGGACTCCAAAGGGGTGACGAGGATCGCTTCATTTGCAGCTTGATTGTCAAACTGAAAGTCAGTCGGGGTCTGTGTGGTCTCCGAAGATGCTTCCGCAAAAAAGTTGATTGGGACTGGACCGGGTCCAGCGGAAGTCGTCTTAGGGACAGCGGCCATCACCGGTGACGCCACAGGCGTTGCCACAACCGGGGCGGCAATCGGCACAACTGGTTTCGCCACAGGAGGCAGCGGGGCTGCCACCGGCTTAGCAATCGGAACAGCAAGCGGTGGCGCTGCGACCGGAACGACGACCGGCACGGCAATCGGCGGAGCCGTCGGACTCTGAGTTGGAGCGGCTGTCGCTGTTGTTGGCCGTAAAATGTCACCGGCCGAAGAATCATCGGCGTCTGCCGGACTTTCTACAGAACCCAAGACGTCTGAATTGGGCTTCAGAATCGCCGGGGCACTGTACAAATCTCGCGGCGGAAGAGCCGCTCGCGCACTCGCGTGCGAGAGCGGGAGACGGGACTGTTTCCAATCGGCACCAACATTGTCGGCCAACCATTGACGACACGCTTCGGCGACTTCAGCCGCAGATTGATAACGATCCTCCGGTTTCTTCTCGACCATCTTGTTGAGGATCGCGGATAACGAGACTGGGCAGTCGATCCGCGTATCGGTCAGCGGCGGAAATGGCTTTGACTGATGCCAAATCAGCCTTTGCGTCAGCGTGCCTTCTGTGAACGGCGGATGTCCCGTCAGAAAGAAATACAGCGAGCACCCCAAACTATAGATGTCGGCTCGCGTATCGACCGCGTGGCTATCGAGCGCCTGTTCCGGGGCGAGATAGTCGGCGGTGCCGAGCACTTTTTCATCATGAGCCACCGTCAGCGGATTCGCTTCCGCATCGTTGAAGAAGCGTGCCAATCCCATGTCTAGGATTTTGATGACGCCGTTGGTATCGATCAGAATGTTTCCCGGCTTGATGTCGCGATGCACGAGTCCCGCGCGGTGCGCGTGCTCCAAGCCTTCGGCTGATTGCCGGATGTATTCGACCGCGTCGGCGAAGTTGGCTGGCCCGTTGCGAGCGATCAATTCCTGCAAGCTCTGTCCGGTGACGTACTCCATCACCAGGAAGTGAGTCTGCGAATCGCGGTCCTGAGCACAATCGACGTCATAGGCACGCACGATGTTCGGGTGATCGACCGACGCGACCGCTTGTGCCTCGCGGTGAAAACGGGCGAGGTACGACGCCTCATTGACTCGTTTGGAGGGCAGCACTTTGATCGCGCAGCGTCGCTTCATTAGCACGTGCTCGGCCAGGTAGACCGAACTCATCCCCCCTTTACCTAGCAAGTCCAGCAGCTTGTACTTGCCCAGCGAGAAGCCCTTGTGCTTTCCGGCGAGCAGTTTCTCGGCCTGCCAGCGCGTGACGATCTCGTCACCAACGAGTGCATCGGCGATCGACTGCGAAGTGGTGACGTCGACCCCTTGAGCCTCGTACTGCTGCAACAGCTTTTGAAGCTTCTCCTTGTCGATCAAGCCGCTCTGCCGAACGACTTGCAAAAACGATTCGACAGTCAACTTGAGGGCCATGCGAAACCAACCCAAACATGCAGCGTGATGAGGGACGCGGAATATAGTTTGAAAAAGCGGGGAGTGGTATTAAATCAGTCGATTCTTTGGCTTTCCAGCACGGGGCCACGCTCCCCGAATCGCCGACTTTTGGAAACGGCTGGATTCGTCCAAATCATCGTCCTGTTCCGGGACATTCGCAGTACGAATCGCTGCCACTACAATCGCGCCCTCAACCGAGGAGCCTTACTTTGTCCGATGCCCTGCAAAACAGTCGTTTCCTGAAGGCCGTCCGTCGCGAGCCCACCGACACCACCCCCATCTGGATCATGCGTCAGGCTGGCCGCTACCTGCCGGAATACATGGAGGTCCGCCGCCGCGTGACCTTCATGGAACTCTGCAAACGCCCGGATTTGGCGGCTGAAGTCACGCTGACGGCTCAGCGAGTGCTCGGCGTCGATGCCGCGATTTTGTTTGCCGATTTGCTGCCGATTCTCGAACCGATCGGGTTACAACTGGAATACACCGCCGGCGAAGGTCCGGTGATCCACAATCCGGTCCGAGACGCCGCTGGGATCGACGCGCTACGACCTGTCGATGATGTCGATTCCCTAAAGTACGTTTTCGACGCCGTCCGGCTGATCCGCCGCGATCTGCCCGCCAATATCCCGCTGCTCGGCTTCGCCGGAGCCCCCTTCACACTCGCGTCGTACGCCATCGAAGGGGGTAGTTCGAAGAATTACGCCAACGTCAAACGGCTGATGTATTCTGATTCCGGAGCCTGGACCGCGCTGATGAACTGTCTAACGCACAGCCTCGTCAAGTACATCCTGGCGCAGGTGAAAGCTGGCTGTCAGGCGATTCAACTCTTCGACAGTTGGGCCGGCTGCCTCTCGCCGAGCGACTATCGCGACTACGTCCTGCCGCACACGAAGACTGTCATCGACAGCGTGAAACACTTCGCGCCGGTCATCAACTTCGCAACCGGCAATCCAGCCTTGCTGCCGCTCCTTCGCGAAGGGGGTGGCGACGTGATCGGCCTCGATTGGCGAGTCGATCTGCGGGATGGCTGGAAAACTGTGGGGCACGATGTCGCCGTCCAAGGCAACCTCGACCCAATCACGCTGCTGACCGACATCCCCACAATTCGTCGCCGCGCCTTGGAAGTCCTGGCCGCCGCGGAGCACCGACCCGGCCACATCTTCAACCTCGGCCACGGTATCACTCCTGAAGTCCGCCCCGAACACGCCAAAGCCTTGGTTGAGATCGTGCATGAACTCGGAGCAAGGTAGTCGTCTCGCGCTGCGACCGGGAAGCCGAGCGTTTTATCGACGTCGCTCGTGAGATCATGCCTCATTAGCCATCCAACTTCGTCCTCGCGCTCGGCACTCCTGTCGCGGAGCGACAGGGCTACGATTCGGCACACATCTGTAACAACTCGCTCGGTATCCGTTGCAGTTTGCCAGCACGGTCTACGCAAGCCAGCGTGCTGTGCCCACTGCAGAGCAGCATGCCATCTCGCAACAATTCGTACTCGTGCTCGAGCTTCGCTTCTGTCGCAGCCGTGATCGTCGTCCGCAGCGTCAGCAAGTCGTCGTACCGAGCCGGCACGCGATACCTGCAATCGAGCTTCGCGACGACGAGGAACAAGCCGCCCTCCTCCATCGCTCGGTAGTCGCCCCCTTGAGCCCGAAACAATTCTGTCCGTCCAAGCTCAAAGTAGCAGAAGTAATTCGCATGATGCAGAAACCCCATCGCGTCGGTTTCCGAGTACCGCACCCGAATCTGAATCTCATGTTGTCGCATGGCTAGGCCTGATGCTCTGATTTGACCCACAAAGTCACAAAGGCACGAAGCCAATCGTTGTGTCTTCGTGCCTTTGTGGTCCATCTCATTGTCGTGGTGGATCAATGGCTCGGCGGCTGCGTGTTTTGGAACGCTCTCGCCCGGAACAGGAAGTCGATGATGTTGCCTTCGTGGGGTTGCATCCAGTGGAGTTGGATTGTCTTTACCTCGCCGATGTTCAGGCGGTCGATGTTGGTGGCGTCGAGTAGCTCTTGCGACCACTTGGGGTCTTTCGTCAGGCAGCTCGCGACCAGAGTGGTGCCGATCTTCTTGAGCATTTCGTTCTGCGGGCATTTCACGACCGAGCAGAACGGGAACATGTACTCGGTGTTCGCAATCGGCGGTTCGGTGCTGCTGCAATGCACGATTGTCGGGCGGAGGAAGTCGTAACGCTCGTGAGCGACGTGGCGGTCGCCGTTGCGGTACTTCGCGGTGACTTCGGTCGCGCCGGGTGCCTTTACCAAGTCTTCGATCTGCGCGTTGATCGCCTTTGCCGCACCGGGAACGGTGAACGCGGCCAGTGGCGATTTGGGGTCGCTCATCGGCAGCGGAGCGACCGGGCCGAGCCGCTTGGCGAGGGCTTCCGCAATTTCTTCAGTATGGCGTGAGGCCCAGATGCCCGAACAGGAAATGCAACTTCGGCCGCTGTTGACAAAGATGCTGTCGGCCATGAGGTCGATGTATTTCTCCCACTGATCGACCATGTCGTCGCCGAGCAGAAACTTCGAGAAGCCCGGCCCGTGAGCCTGCACGCGCGGGTTGCCGTGATAGCGCTCGACGGTCGGCAGGCCGCCGAAGATCATGGCTCGGTTACAGGTCTCCAACACGGCGGCTCCGCATTCGGGACCGCCGGGATAAATACAAAAGACTTCGCGCGGCACGCCGGCTTGGGCGAACGCTTCATAAATTCGGTACGGAGTCCACGGCTCTTGCGGACCGGGTTTGAGCACAAGGCCGATCTGTAACGGAATGACCGGCATCCACAGCGTATGCACGCCGGGCGAGTTCGATGGCAGCACCATACCCAGCACGTTCGTCTGAGCCTGATAGCTGACCATCACGCCTCGGCTCTCCATGCCGTAGCCCTTGGTCAGAATCTCGAACGGCAGCCCACGAGTCAGAGCCTCCAACGTGTGCCGCATGTTGCGCAGGACGTAAGCGTTCTTCTTCATATTGCCAGCACACATGTGCTCGGGGAGGCCAGTCGTCGCCGACTGCATGCGGCAGAACTCTTGCGGGTTTTGCGTCCCATTACCGAGCGGCAACGTGGCGTTCAAATATAAATCGGCGGCCTTCTCGGCCATGCTGCACAGCTGCTCGACGCTGAATTGCCGGAGGATGTCGCGGGCCTTGCCTTGCTTCCGCATGTCCATCTTGATGAGACCAGCGTTCGCGTTATTGACCGTCGCGACCGCCTCGCCGGTTTCAAAGTGGACGATCTTGTCCTTCTCCATGGACTCGTATGGCTGGCCCCAGCGGATCACAGGAATTTCAAGCATGGTTGTTCCTTTGGAGTGCGACGATCTATCTGATCGTCGCTTTCATTTGCGGCGGAGCCGCTTTGGTTGTTCGAGAGTGAATGCGGAAAACAAAACGAAAAGCGGCTCCGCCGCGAGGGAAAGCGGGGATGCATCCCCGCACTCCAAATTAGTAAACCCCGACCGTTGTCGTCGCCGCGAACTCGTGGAACGGTCGCGTGCCGCTGATGCCGTCCCAGGGGTATTTGTCGTGGGGGAGTTCGCGTTCGCCCTCGTCGCGTTCCATGAAGCCTGGGACGAAGAGTTCTTTCGTCATCGTGTAGAGCTTCACGCGGCCGGTGCTGCCGTAGGGGACGACTTGGTTGTAGTCCTTAAATTCGACGGTCTCGATGACGGCTCGCGGTTGCGGAGCGTAGTAAGTGATCTTGAAGTTGTCGGCCGGATCGAAGGGCTTGCCGCAGGCGAGGCCCATCAGCGTGTTGCCGTAGGTCGGCGTGATGTAGACGTTCGGGCCGAGCAGTTCCTCGCGGCAGAAGCGATACCACTGCGGAGTGAACTCGGTGCCGCCGGCGAAGATTCCCTTGATGCCGGACTCTTCGATGCTGCTTCCCTTGTCGATCAGCTTCAGGGCGAGAGCTTCGAGCAGTTTCGGCGTCGCGAAGGCGCACTTGATGTCGTGGCCAGCCGAGAGAATTGTCACCGCCTGATCGATGACGTGATCGGCATACGCTTTCACGCCGGAGATGTCTCCCTTCTTCAACAGCTTGACGACCCAGCGCGGATCGAGGTCCACGCAGAAGCAGATGCCGCCGCGATACTGCGCGAGATGCTCGACCGCGAGTCGCAAGCGGCGCGGGCCGGAGGGGCCGAGCATCAGCCAGTTCGAGCCGCGCGGGAAGTGCTCGTCGGGCAGCGTGTCGCTGAAGTTCTCGTAGTCGATCCAGTGATCCTCGATGACCATGCGGCTTTTCGGGATGCCGGTCGTGCCGCCGGTCTCAAAGACGTACACAGGCTTGTCGGCCAGACCCTTCGGAACCCAGCGACGGATCGGGCCGCCGCGGAGCCATTCGTCCTCGAAGTTCGGAAACTTCTTGAGGTCCTCGAAGCAATTCACTTCCCTGAGCGGGTCAAATTTCAGTTCCCGTTTTTTTTCCAGCCAGAACGGGCAACCGGTTTCATCGCTGAAGTGCCAGCGGACGGTTTGGCGAGTGTGTTCGTCGAGCAGTTCTTTGGCTTTGGCCTGTTTGGCGGCCAGGGCAGTGTCACTCACGGTGAGTCATTCTCCTTGCAATGCTAGGCGGGACGATGGACGAGCGTGACCACGTTTGGCCACGAGAAATTTCCACGGCGGGAGGGGCGAGAGAGTATTTGGCCGATGCTGCCATTTCAACTCGCCCAACGCCAGGCGTCACAGCGACAAGCCCCCGCCATTCTCTGCCGAGACGTTCGCCTCCCTCCATTGGATCGTGACGACTGAACTGCGGGGAACGCCGAACTTTGCGGTTCGACGACGTTGGGGCGTGACATAGCAGTTGCCGCTCGAATTCCCGCAAACTACCAAGGTTACCCGCGGAGACAAAGCCCCTGTGCGGAGATTACGCCGCCGTGAATACGTCGTCTGCAAAACCGCACGAGCCATTGTCGCAAGACGACGGTCTCAACCACCAAACGATCGCGAATGTGCCAATGACCTCTGGCGAAGACAAGCCCGTCGCGAACTACTTTTCGGTAATGTGATCAGAGGTCAGAACGCGTACTGCAACCGCATGGCGAAAATGTCGGCATTGCTGCTCAGGGAATTGCGATCCAAAAAAGAGTGGATGTAGTTCAGCATCACGCGCGATCGAAAAGCGTAGTTCCAATTGAGTCCACAGGTCACGTTAGTCATCCTGCCGCCGTGTAGCGAGGCGTGATCGAGATCGAACCACGAAACTCGGCAGGCCACCTCCCAAGCTCCACCGATGCGCCAGCGACCGTCGCCTTGGTCTCCGATCCGAAACGCATGTTTGGGTGTGACGGAATCATACCGGCCTTGAGTGCGGTTGAAGTTGCGATGCTCGCCGGTCAGCCAATACATCACCTCGAGATAGCCCCCTTGAAGAAACAAGCTCTGGTTGTCGGATTGCACCCCTGCCAGTGCGACGTACTCGCCCTGAAATGACAGTGAACCGAGCACGCTGCTCATTTCGAGGCCAGCGACGTGATAGTCGTGAACAGATATCAGACCCGTGTCCACGAAACTCGGTGTCAACAACGCTCCTTCCTTCAAATTGATTTCAGGCCGAGAAGCGAAGTTCCGGTTGGTATTCCCCAGTTTTCGGTAGCTGTAGCTGGCTCCGACGTGAATCAACTGGCTGCCATCGTCGTTGACAAACGGGAGCCATGTGACACGACCAGTTCCCGCGAGTCCCGTCCGATCCCGATTGTCCTCACCAAATTCGTTGGTCGCTTCGTCGAAGACGCCGTAGGACCAGGTCATCGTCCGGTCGACATTCCAATCAAACGCCATCAGGCCGACGCTCCGGAACGGAGCGAGTGTGTTGACGGCCGCACTACGTTCGAGAAACGGCAGGTCGTGCGAACTATCGAGCCGTTCAAGGCTGAACGGCTCACGAAAGTGTCCGACTCTTAAATTGCCGAGCACCGGAAGTTCTTGAACGTCGAGATACGCATCGAAAATCGTCGGCCGCGTGGCGGTCGATTGATCGAACGTCACGAAATCTACGTCGAATCGATAGAACAAATTGTCGAATCCTTCGCCCTCAACCCCCAATCGAGCGCGTCGAATGCTGATGCCGTTGTGAGCATCGGCTCCCACGCTGGCCCTGTTCGCGTCATCCTGATTGAACGTACCGGTGTCGATGTGGAGACGCCCGAACGGTCTTACTACGAACTTCTGTTTGGCTTTTTCGGCTGCCTGAAAGTCCGTGGCCTCGCGTTGTTCGAGTTTTCGCTCGACGTCTGCCAACCGGTCGGTCAATTCGGAAATCACTTTGTCGTATTCGCTGCCCGAAGATGGAAACAACCGCGAATTGCTGGAATCGCTTTCTGGCACTGTCGATTGCGCGGCAAGAGAGCTGGTGACAAATGCAGTCAACCAGACCACGACCAACCACCCCCACGGGCGGGCACGGTGCTGTCGGGGTGCTGTGCTCGCCACGGAACCGGCTCCTACAAACATTCTGATTCTGGCCTCCCAGACCGAAACTCGGCGCGAAGCGGGTGCGCAGATGCCGCGACACGACCTTGCCTCTTATTTCGGTTATTCCGTTTACGAAGAATCTGGCAATTACGTAATCCGCAAAGCTTCGCGAGCAAGCGAGTTTGGCCAAAGCTACGCGACCGGCAAGAAATGCCACTGAACGGCGTCAGCGTTTGTGGTCATCCGTCAGTCAAGCAGGACTGACGGGGTGTGAAGCCATGCCCCGAGCCAAGGCCAGCGGGGATTTCACGCAACTTGGGTAGCGCGAGGGGAAATCTCGAGGTCGAGCGTTTGCAGGAATTTGTCGAGGTTCTCGAGACCTCTCCCGACTATTTCTAAGCCAAGTTTTCATCGAGAAAGTGCACTGAGCACATCGACAACGTCGGATCGTTCTCGCGAATGCGATCCGAGACATCTGCAAATTGGCGCTCGATGCGCAGAACGACTTTGACGAATTCCAAGGCGATTTGCGTGCCGGCACCTTCGCGAATCATCACCAGGCATTGCTCGTGCGGAAACGTCGGTTTGCGAACCCGCACGGAGACCAAGGCGCGGCACACATCAGCGATCGCAACGATTCGAACCGCGAGCGGAATCGCTTTCCCGCGCCGGCCGGACGGATAACCGAGCCGGCGCCAGTGCTCGTGGTGATACCGCGCAATCTCGTGAGCCATCTCCAAGAAATTTACGGATCCGAGCTTCTCTTCATTTCTGCGGAGGCACTGACTGCTGATCAACGGATGCTCCAGTCCGCTTGTCCGGCTTGAGCAGAATCGCATCTGCGATCCCAACTTTGCCGATATCGTGCAACATCGCACTGATTTCGATCTGCTCGACAAACTCGGGTGTGACAACACAGCGGTAATTTGGGTGCGTTTGATGCTCAAAAATTGCCGCGTGAGCCGTACAATCGACCTCCCGTCTGCGCCATCAAATTCTTTCAGGATGAGAACCGTGCCCAGCAAACTGATCATTGACGCCGATCCAGGGATCGGAGACGCCCTCGCGGTGGCGCTGGCCTTGCTCGATCCTGAAGTCGATTTGTTGGCAGCCACTGCCACAGCGGGATGCGTCTCTGGCCCGATCGCGACCAAAAACCTGCAAGCCGTCATCGAGCTGATCGATCCACCGAAGTGGCCGCGACTGGGAGCTTGCGACGCAGCGGTCCCGCTGCCGGGCGGTGATTTGATGCCGGGCTTCGTTGATCCGGTACTGCTCAATGGACGATACGGCCTCGGTGAGTCGGCCGTCGCTGTGGCGGAACTACACAAGCCGCACGACGCCGTCAAATTGCTGATCGAACTGGTGCGACAGCATCCGCAGCAAGTCACCGTATTGACGCTTGGTCCGCTGACTAACATCCAGGCTGCTCAAGAACGCGACCCAGAGTTTCTGTCACTGCTCCGTGAGATGGTCTGCCTTGGCGGCTCGATCGCCGCGGGAGGCAATGCGACCGCCGCCGCCGAGTTCAACATCTTTGCCGATCCTGAAGCCGCTCGTCAGGTACTGAAATCGCCAGCGACCAAAACGCTTGTGCCACTCGATGCCGCCCAGCAACTTGTGCTCAATTACGATCAGTTCGCGCGTTTATCGGACGTCGGCATTGGACGCGCCGGCAAGGCGATTCTGGATTGGCTTCGGTTCGGATTGCGTGCTTCGCACGAACATCTGGGGAACGAAGGATTCTCGCTGTGCGAGGTCGTCGCGCTGGCGGCGGTGGCGCAAGATCGCCTTGTTCATACTTCGTCGATGGCGATCGATGTCGAAACGCAAACCGGGTTATGTCGTGGAGTCACGGTCTTTGACCGGCGCGCCTCGCGCCGCTGGCGCAATAACATCGAAGTCGTCGATGACATCAACCCACAGGGATTGCTCGACTATTTCGGCAGAATGCTTCGGCGGATCGAGATTTGAAGTTTGAAATCGCCGATCTCCAACTTCAGGTCAAGTGGCTCAGAACGCTCCGTCGCGAAACTCATCTGCTCAACCGGCGTATCCGCTTTGCTTTGTTGCGGCACAGAGGGCGTCAAATCCTCTTCTGCAACGGATCGATCGCTGAGGTCGACTTGCACAGGAAATTTCTCGCCGCGCCGCAAGACCATCAGCCGGACTTTTTTGCCGACCGGCGACAAGCTGACGACGTTGATGAGATGGTTCTCGTCGACAATGTCGATGCCGTCGAAACTTAGAATGACATCGTCCTTCTGTAACTTCGCTCGCGCGGCGGGTGTGTTGGGATAGATTGCCATCACTCGCGCGCCGCGAGCGCGATCCAGCTTTAACGCCCGAGCTTTGTTGATGTCGAAGTCGGGATCGAGCTTTACGCCCAGATATGCACGATACACCTTGCCGTATTCCAAAAGTTGATCGACGACGCGGCTGACCAGATTGCTGGGAATGCTGAAACCGATCCCCTCGTTGCCGCCGCTGTTAGACGCGATCGCAGTGTTAATTCCGACCACCCGTCCATTCAGATCAATCAACGGCCCGCCGCTGTTGCCAGGGTTGATCGCCGCATCCGTCTGAATGAAATCCTGATTCAGCACTCCCTTGTCGCCAAGCTTCAACGATCGACGGCTCTTTGCGCTGATGATGCCGAAAGTGACCGATTGGCTCAGCCCAAACGGGCTGCCGACGGCCAGCACTGGGTGTCCGATCTCTGCCAAGTCGCTGTCTGCCCACACCGCTGCCGTGAGACCATCGACCGGCAATTTCATCACGGCAATGTCCGAGGCCGCGTCATCCCAGACTCGCTCTGGATGAACCTGACGGCCATCGGGCAATGTGACTTTGATTTCCTTCAACTCCGAACCGGCGATGACATGCCGGTTCGTGACGACGTACTCACCGGGCAAATGAGTGCTCTGGACGAGAACTCCCGATCCTGTTTCCTCAACTTCGCCCCGCAGGACTGTGCGATGCGAGGCTTCAATGTGAACGACGCTCGGCGAAATCTGTTTGGAGATCTTGGCCATCACGCGACCGGCATCCCGCAGCGCATTCGAACCGCTGTCGAGATCCAGTTCGCCCCTGCGGCGCGGATCGGCGTGCAGCTGCTCAAAAACGATCCAGCCACCGACGAACGCCAATACTCCGCACAGCACGATCGTGGATCGAACTCGCATGGTCGCTGCTCCGGTCGAAAAACGGTTCTCCTCGGTTGATCGTCGGCAGCCGCGACCTCAGCGAATGGAATTGCCGTGACGATCACTCGCGAGACGCAAGTCATGCCCGCGATGCCGGACGGGCAAGGCGTTCGGATTCGGCAAACTGTGACACGCTGACAAGCTGAGAGGGTGACAATGTGATGCGTCACAAATTCTGCCCATTGACCATGTCACCTCCTCATCCCCGAGGGTGACACCGCGCATGCACTGCCTTCAGTCGCGAGTGCTCAACATGCGTGTAAATCTGCGTCGTCGCGATATTTGCATGTCCCAGCAATTCCTGCAGAGCACGAATCTCCGCTCCGCCGGCCAACATGTGCGTCGCAAAGCTGTGTCGAATCGTGTGCGGACTGACCAGTTTGCTGCACCCCGTTCGAGTTGCGTACTTCTTCACCAGTTGCCAGATCATGATCCGCGTCAAACCTGTGCCGCGCCGAGTGACGAACAACCAATCAGCATCGCGTTGGCTGACAAGCTGCGGCCGTTCGTGTTCGAGGTACGCTTCCAACGCCAACCGGGCGACCGGGTTCAGACCGACAATTCGCTCCTTGTTCCCCTTTCCCAGGCAGCGACAGAAATTCTCATCGAGCCGAACATCCTTCACTTTCATGTTCGAGATTTCCGAAGCTCGGCACCCAGTGGCGTACAGCATGCAGAGCAACGCCCGATCTCGCATGGGCTGGCGATCGTCCGACGTTGGCGACGCGATCAACCGATTGACCATCTCCGGCGAAAGCACCTTCGGCAAATTCTGCCACAGCTTCGGCGAGCTCATCAGGTCCGCGACGCTTTCGGCCAGAATCCCCTCCAGCACGAGATACCGAAAGAACATTTTGATCGCGACCAAATGCCGCCCAATCGTGCTGGCCGCCAGCTTCCGCTCGTGCAGCCACTGCAAGTGTCCGGTCAGAGTGCCGAGATCGACCTGATGCACAGTCGCCGGACCATGTTCGCCAAGCCATTCGGAGAATTGCAGTAAATCCGTGCGATAAGCCGCGAGCGTGTTCTTCGACATCCCGCACTCGGCCTGCAAGTAAGTCACAAATGCGGCGACCTGACTCGACAGGTCAGCCGGCTTCGCGGTGGCGCTGGCAACAGAAGATACAGGTCGGCGACGTTCGGGCATTGGGCATCTCCCCATGTCCCCTATCGTCATTCCAATTGAGCCATATTTACCGAGTGCGGGCGGCACTCGATAAACGGTCCCGCTGACGATTGAGCATCGTCAGCGGCATAATCCTCTCTGTCCAGATGATCCGCGCACAGAGGCATGCGCATGTTCGAAGTGCGCATCATTCGAGTCTTCAGCAGCCCGCTGCGGCTGATCGGTCGGCCCGATTTCAAAATTGGCCGACGAGTTCCTGTGTGGGCGCGGCGTGCCCGAAGATTTCATCACCGACCTGCCGTCGCTCATCGGGACGATGCAGCCGGTTCGACACCAATCGTGCTTCAGCAGCTACAGCAGCCTGGACGAGGAGGTCGCTCGGCGACCGCACGAGAAGATGCGTCGCGAAAAGCTGCGTGTCTGGTTTGTTCCGGAAGACATGCCGTGAGCCCAGAAACTCATCGAGCACATCGATCTGGCCATTTAGATCAACGACGGACTGCTGCTGGTACTCTCGGATCACAGCATGAACAGCGAATAGTTGAAAATCGAGATTCTCAAAGCTCGCCACGCCGAACTCCGCAAGCAACGCTAGCAGCTGCTCCCCATTCGGCTAATGAGCAGCGACCGCATCCACGACTGAAGCTGCTTCGACGCCGACGTCGGCAAAGACCTGGCCGTCAAACTCCGCGAATATCACATCCCCGCCTTCTTTAGCTGGAAAAACCACGACGCTTTTGAGTCCGCCTTCGCCGATGTACTTCGCGAACTGCGAAATCAAACATAAGGTCGGGGGCGCTACCGCAGGCCAACCGGGGTCAGCGGGCATTTGTCGGCGACGAAGGTTTCGGTGCGGTCGTCTTGACCGAAGCGTACGATGACGGTTTGCCGTTGCATCATTCGTCCGACTTCGACAACTTCACCCAACCCGTAACGCGGATGCCGAACTGCGTCACCGACGGTGAAACGCGCGGTGACTTCCGAGTTCTCCGTCTGCGATTGGAGCAGAGCGGCGCCGGTCATCAGTTTGGATTTCAATTCGCTTGCGCTCGGCGCGAGTCTTTCAACCCCGTCGCTGGGCCCGACTTCTGGTCTCCCTGAATCGTGGGAGACCTGCGGTCGTCGGAGTGTGGAGTCGGGAGACCCGCGCTCAGCGCGGTGGGCGTCCTCCGGGGACTCGGGATCGTCGTCCGGCTCTGTCGCGGAAATCGCGGCTCCGAAATTGAAGTCCTGCCAATCGCCGTCGGGCACGTCCTGGTTTTCGTCCTGCATAAAAGGATCGGCTTTTCTGTCTCGCCCCTCGCCCCTCGCTCCTCGTCCCTCCAACGTATGGTCAATCTCTTCGCATTCGATTTCCGTCTCGAACTGGCTGCGGACGGTGCGGAGCGGGCGGCCAAAGGAGTAGCGTTCGACGGTGCTGGTCAGATGCAGTTGTTTCATCGCGCGGGTCATGCCGACAAACAACAGACGGCGTTCCTCTTCGAGGGCCATTTGCATTCTGCGCAAGTCTTCTTGCTCGTACATCGCCCGCTCGTGAGGGATCAGGTTTTGCTCAAAGCCGACGATATAGACGACGGGAAACTCCAGGCCCTTTGCGGCGTGCAGAGTCATCAGCGTGACTTTGCCGGAGGACTCATCGACGAAATCGGTCTCGCTGACGAGTGAAGTTGTTTCGAGAAACGCTTGCAGCGAACGACTCTCCCCGGCCTGCTCGTCGAACTGCTGCGCCGCATTGATCAACTCAATGACGTTGCCGAGCCGCTGCTGTTCGTGCTCATCGCTGCTCTCACGCCAGTCGTCGCCGTAGCTGGTTTCGGAAAGTACGGCACGGAGCAATTCCGCCACGGGGCCGGTGCCTTTTTCGCGCAAGCCGCGCATCAGCTCAGCGAAACCGAGCAGAGCTTTCGTCGGACCGGCGGACAGCTCAGGAATTGTCTTCGCGTGCTCGGCAGCTTCGAGCAGTGTCAGTTCGTGCTTGTCGGCGAAGCGGGTCAGCTTGATGAGCGTGCTTTTCCCGATGCCGCGCGGCGGATTGTTGATGATTCGCAGAGCCGCGGCGCGGTCGGCCGGGTTCTCGATCGTCCGCAGGTACGCCAGCATGTCTTTGACTTCGGCACGTTCGTAGAACGCCAAACCGGCAGCGACCTGGTACGGCACGCGGTTGCGCCCGAGTGCCAGTTCAATCTCGCGCGACAGCCAGTTGACGCGGTAAAAGATCGCGACGTCCGACCATTCCCAGACACTCGCCTCGATGTCGCGGCGAATCTGCGAGGCGATCTCTTCGGCCTCGTCTTTGCCGCTCCAAAAGCGGTGCAGCTTGACCTCGTCGCCCGATTCGTTGTCGGTGTGCAGTCGCTTGGCCTTGCGATGGACGTTGTGCTCGATCAGTGAATCGGCGACGCGCAGAATCGACTGCGTGCTGCGAAAATTCTCTTCAAGCCGCACGACATTCGCGTCTGGGTAGTCCGATTCGAACCGCAAAATGTTGTCGATCCGCGCGCCTCGCCAGCCGTAGATCGACTGGTCGGGATCGCCGGTCACGCACAGGTTCGGAACGTCATGAGCCAACGCGCGGATGATTTCGTACTGAGCCTTGTTCGTATCCTGGTACTCATCGACCAGAATGAAGCGGTACTGGTGGTCAAGTTCGGAACGCAGTTCCGGGTTGCCTTGCAACAGCGAGACGACGTGCAGCAGCAAATCGTCAAAGTCGACCGCGTTCGATTCACGCAGCCGCTTCTGGTACTCCGGGTAAACGCGAGCAGTGACAACCGTTTTGAAATCCATCGCCGCTTGTTCGCGACGAGCGGCCTCGACGATATCTGGCGTGACCAGTTCATTCTTCATCCGGCTGATGGCGGCGTTAATCTTCGCCGGAGCATACTGCGTCGAGTCGAGGTTCAAATCGGTGAGCGCCCGCTTGATGACTCCGCGTTGATCGTCGGTGTCAAAGATTGTGAAATTGCTGCTCAGGCCAACGAGCTCGGCGTACTCGCGCAGCAGCCGCGCACAGAAACGGTGAAACGTGCTGACCCAGACTCGCGAACCGGGAACGAGCGCTTCGACTCGGTGCTGCATTTCTTCGGCGGCTTTGTTCGTGAAGGTGAGCGCGAGCATTCGACGCGGCGGTACGTCACGCTCAATCAACCTCGCAATGCGATGCGTGATGACCCGCGTCTTGCCAGAGCCGGGGCCCGCCAGCACGAGCAGTGGTCCTTCAAAATGCTCGACGGCTTCTCGCTGCGGTTCGGTCAAACGGCTCTGCACAACACAACTCCCTTTTGGGGGATGGCTCCCTTTTAGACGGGCCAGACTATAAAAGTTGAGGTTGGCCGGAACTAGGAAGCCCATTTTATGTTGTCTCGACGACGAATTATCTCGCTTCAGCCGAGCGCGACGGAGATCGTCGCTGCCCTCGGAATGCTTGATCAACTGGTTGGCCGGTCGCACGAATGCGATTTTCCTCCGGAAGTGCAGAGCGTGCCGATCTGCAGCCGACCGCGGATCGACATCGCGAAGTCAGGAGCGGACATCGACCGTCAAGTGAAAGACTCTTTACGAGCCGGGTTGTCGATCTTTGAAGTCGATGCGGCACTGATGCTCGAACTGCGGCCGGATGTCATCCTCACCCAGACGCAATGCGATATCTGTGCGGTGACGCCGCAAGATCTCGAAGCCGTGCTGGCTCAAGGTGACAACGGCCCCAGCGTCATCGACCTCCATCCACAACGACTGGAACACCTCTTTGGAGACATCCACGTCGTGTCGATGGCACTGCACATTTCCGATCGGGGACACGATTTGGTTGTTGAATTACGCGGCGAGTTTGAAAGCTTGCGGCTGACGACGTCGAAGCTGCGTCGCAAGCCGACGATAGCCTGCCTGGAGTGGTTGGACCCGCTGATGACCGCCGGAAATTGGATCCCCGAATTGGTCGAGATCGCCGGCGGACAAAACCTCGGAGCGGAACCGGGACAGCACTCACCTTGGTTTGACTGGAATCAACTGCTGGCCGCCAATCCAGAGGTGTTGGTCTTGATGCCCTGCGGTTGGGACATCGCGCGAGCACGTGCTGAGTCTCGTGTGCTGACGTCCGATCCACGCTGGACACAACTGTCGGCCGTTCGGTCTGGCAAAGTCTTCGTCACAGACGGCCATCAATTTTTCAATCGGCCGGGACCGCGACTCTTGGAGTCGGCTCAGATCCTGGCGGAGATTCTGCATCCGGAAGCCTGCGACTACGGACACCGCAGCCGAAATTGGGAGAAGCTATGAAGTGGTCATTGGTCATTGGCCGTTGGTTATTGGTGATTGGCACGCTCGTATTGTCGGGCGAGTTGCAAGCGAGCGAAGTGGTCACAGTCGCCGGGACTGGGAAGAAGGAGTATTCAGGAGACGGCGGTCTCGCTCGCGAAGCGGGTGCGGGAGAACCGTATGGTTTGACGATCGGTCCGGACGATTCACTGTATTTCTGCGACATCGCATTTCACGTCATCCGTCGCGTGAACAGAGAGGGTCGCATTTCAACGGTCGCCGGCTCCGGCAAGAAGGGCTACGCGGGGGACGGCGGCCCGGCGACACAGGCACTGCTCAACGAACCCTACGAGATTAAGTTCGACGCCGAAGGTTCGATGTACTTTGTCGAGATGCAGAACAATCTCATCCGCAAAGTCGACAAGGCCAGCGGCACAATTTCGACGATCGCCGGCACCGGCAAATCGGGATTCAGCGGCGACGGCGGGCCGGCTCGCGAAGCAACTTTCAACAAGCCGCACTCGATCGCGCTGGACGGCAAGGGAGCACTCTTCATTTGCGACATCGGTAACCATCGCGTGCGCCGCTTGGACTTGAAATCCGGCGTCGTGACAACCTTCTCCGGTACTGGCGAGAAGGCTGTTCCGAAGGATGGTTCCTCATTTCTCAACGCGGCCATCTCTGGCCCGCGAGCCGTCGATTTTGCCGCCAATGGCGACATGATCTTGGCTTTACGCGAAGGAAATTCCGTCTATCGACTGGATCTGGCGAAGATGCAGTTCGCTCATCTGGCTGGCACCGGCAAGCAAGGCTACACCGGCGATGGCGGCCTGGCTCGTCTGGCAACATTGTCCGGCCCAAAAGGAGTCGCGATCACTCCCAAGGGTGACATTGTTTTGGCAGACACAGAAAGTCACACAATTCGTATTCTGCACCACGGCAGTGGGATCATCGAGACAATTGTCGGCGATGGCCGGATACATGACGGACCGGATGGCGATCCAAAATCCTGTGGATTGGCTCGGCCACATGGGGTCTGCGTGGACTCGGCCGGCAACCTCTTCATCGGTGACAGCGAGAATTATCGGGTTCGCAAATTGACCAACCGATCACCGAAGACTCCCTGAAACCAAAAACCGCACCAACCGGTTCGAGTGGCAACTGACCAGCACGTTTCCCTGAAACATCGGTCGCGACATCGGAAGATTCGACGAATCTGCTCAAAGACGGCCCGATTCGCCGAATGAAAATTTCAGAAGCCGTCAAAAGGAGTCCATCAAGGAAGTGACTTTGAATTTCCGCAACAGTCGCGCGACCAATGGCGGGCTACGAGTCCAACCATCCCCGTCGCTTCATGTAGATCAGCAACATCAAGGTCGTCGCCGCCATCAGACCCAGTGAGAAGGGATATCCGTAGAACCAATGCAATTCCGGCATATTCCACGGAGACCGTTCGGGCACGAAGTTCATTCCGTAGAGCCCGGTGATGAAGCCCAACGGCAAGAAAATCGTCGAGAGAATCGTCAGAACCTTGATGACTTGATTCGTCTTAAAACTGATCTGCGAGAGGTAGTAGTCACGCAAGTCCGCGCACAGCTCGCGATAGGTTTCAACGACGTCCAGGATTTGAGCGGTGTGATCGACACAGTCGCGCAAGTAGATCCGCGTTTCCTGTTTGATCAACTCGTAGTCGTCGCGAATGAGTTCGCTCAAGGAATCTCGTTGAGCCCACATCGTCTTTCGGACTTGCAACAGGTTAGAGCGCAGCCGATGCAACTCCGACACGATTCGTGGTGACGGCGAACGGGTAATGATCTCATCGAGTTGTTCCATGCGGTCCCCGTACTTCTGGACGACTGGAAAATAGGCGTCGAGCGTGGCATCGAGAACCGCGTAGGCCAGATAATCCGGCCCCGCGTGCCGCATGCGCCCCGCGTGTTTTCGGATTCGCTCACGCAACGGATTCAGACAGTCTCCCGGACGTTCTTGAATCGTCAGCAGGAAATTCTTTCCCAAGAAGATCGACGTCTGATCGGTTTGCAGCGGATCGGCCTCTTCGATCATACGCGTGACAATGAACAGGTACTGTCCGTAGTCGTCGACCTTTGGCCGTTGATGGACGTGAACCACGTCCTCCATCGCCAGCGGATGGATGCCGAACAAATCTGCCAGCATTTCCAATTGGCAAACATCGGCCAATCCTTCAACGTTGACCCACGTCACCGGCCAGTGGCTCAGAAATTCGTCAAGTTTTCCGACGTCATGCAGTTCCTCTTCATGGATCTCCGTCGGCGAAAAGCAGATCGCCGTGATCCGAGTCGGCGCGGCATCGGCGGGGGCGAGAATCGTTCCAGGAGCATCTCCGGGCTTGGTCTGTCGGCGGAACGGGGGATCGCCAGGCAGCAGCGAAGAGTCATCGGACATGGTCGTCTCCGAGACGAGAGGCAGTTACACCGGCTCGGAATAGTGCGGCGAAAGACCCCAATCTGCAAGCACCTCGCGCTCCCGCTGCTGCATCGCCGCTTGTTCTTTCCGAGTCCTGTCGTCGTAGCCGCACAGGTGCAGCAAGCCATGCACGACATACAGCGTCACTTCGTCGAGTGGCTTCCAGCGATACTTGACTGCCATCTGTTTGGCCATTTCCGAGCTGAGAATAATCTCCCCCTCGATTCTCTTACCACAGCCGCGAGGCGAACCTTTCGGAATCGGCAACGAGCCAGGATCGAGTTCTTCCTCCAACAGAAAGCTCAGCACGTCGGTCGGATAATCGTGTTGCAAATACCGAATGTTGAGATCATGAATCGTTTCGTTATCGATGATGGCGATGCTGATCGAAGCCGACACACACTTTTCGGCCGCAAGCACCGATCGCGCAACATCCACAAGGCGGCGATGGTCGACCTTCAGCACCTTCTGCGAGTCGTCAACCTCGACCTCGTAGCGAGCGATCCATTCCGGAAGGATCTCGGGGGTCGGAGACTTTGTTTTGGCAGGCTTGGACTTCGAATCGGAATTCGCAGGCATAAGCAGAACAATCTACACGCGTGCTGGCGTTTTGCTGGAACGACTGGACGGGGTCGGTTTCAGGATCAACATCCCCAGCGGAGGCAGCGACAGCTTCACGCTCAGAGCGTGACCGTGGGCACGGACTCGTTCGGTGCGGACCTTCCCTTGGTTGCCGACGTTCCCGCCGCCGTAAATCTGTGCGTCGCTATTGAGGATTTCGGTATAGTCGCACTCGGACGGAACTCCGATGCGATAGTCGTAGCGCGGTACCGGCGTGAAGTTCAGCACGACGACGGTGAAGTCTTCCGGATTCTTGGCGTAACGGCAGAAGGCATAGACGCTCTGCTGCCAGTCGTCGCATTGCAACCACGAGAAGCCGGCCGCCTCGAAGTCCACTTCGTGCATCGACGGTTGCTCGCGGTAGACGCGGTTCAGGTCGCCGAGGAACCGGCGCAGTCCGTCATGCTTCTCGTGTCCCAGCAGCGCCCAATCGAGTTCCGTGTTGTGGTTCCATTCGAGCCATTGGCCGAACTCGCCCCCCATGAACAGCAGTTTCTTGCCGGGCATTGTGAACTGATAGCCGAAAAGCATCCGCAGGTTCGCGAACTTCTGCCAGTAGTCCCCGGGCATCTGCGACAGCAGCGACTTCTTGCCGTGAACGACCTCGTCATGCGACAGCGGCAGCACGAAGTTTTCCGTGAACGCGTAAACCATTCGGAACGACAGTTCGCCGTGGTGATGCGCCCGATGGATCGGCTCGTGGTGCATGTACCGCAGCGTGTCGTTCATCCAGCCCATGTCCCACTTCATGCTGAAGCCGAGACCGCCGGTGTAGACCGGCCGGCTGACTCCACCCCACGCGGTCGACTCCTCGGCGATTGTCAGGATGCCGGGGAACTCGCCGTGCAGGATTGTGTTCATGTCCTTGAGGAATTGAATCGCTTCCAGGTTCTCGCGACCCCCGAAGACGTTGGGAATCCACTCTCCCTGCCGGCGCGAGTAATCGAGGTAGAGCATCGAGGCGACCGCATCCACGCGAATACCGTCGATGTGATACACGTCGAGCCAGAACCGAGCACTGCTCAGCAGGAAATCGCGGACCTCAAAGCGGCCGTAGTTGAAGATGTAGGTTCCCCAGTCGGGATGCTGTCCAAGTCGCGGATCAGCGTGTTCGTAGCAGCAGGTTCCATCGAACCGCCCCAACGAGTGAACGTCCATCGGAAAGTGTCCCGGCACCCAATCCACCAGGACGCCGATGCCGTGTTGATGGCAGTAGTCGACGAAGTACATGAAGTCGTGCGGCGTGCCGAAGCGGCTGGTCGGAGCGAAGTAACCAGTCGTTTGGTAGCCCCAACTGCCGTCGAACGGGTGCTCAGTGATGGGCATCAATTGCAGGTGCGTGTAGCCCATCTCGTGGCAGTACTCGACCAGCATGTGAGCCAGTTCGCAGTAGCTGAAGTAGAGCCGATCCGGTTCCGTCGGTCGCCGCCAACTGCCAAGATGGACTTCATAAACCGAAATCGGTTGCTCGAACCAGTTGGTGGTTTCGCGTCGCTTGCGCCAGTCGGCGTCGTGCCATTCGAAGTTGCCAAGGTCGTAAACAATGGATGCCGTCTTCGGTCGCATCTCGCTGAAGAAAGCGTACGGATCAGACTTCTCCAGCAGATGACCATCGGGAGCACGGATGCCGAATTTGTACGTTGCGCCGTGAGCCACTCCGGGGACGAATCCAGACCAGATGCCGGAGTCGCTACCACTGAGCCAGAAGTTTCCATGCTGCCAATTCGTCTGATCACACAGCACGCTCACTTCACGAGCGTTCGGAGCCCACACGGCGAAACGAGTTCCATCGACGCCGTTGACTCGATCCAGATGCGCTCCAAGGTGCTGATACATCGCCGCCTGTCTTCCATCCGAACTGGGAATCGTCCGTGCCGTTTCCCTCAACGGCCGGCGCTGGTGCCGAGCCGGCGAATTCTGCCGCCACGGAACGCTCGCCCGACGGCGTCGCAGTTGAGTGTAAATGCTGTCGTCCATGACTTCCTCTGACTCCCTGGCTCGGCCAGGAAACACGATCGCCGTGATTCTTCGACAGGTCCCGCACGACTCTTGAAATCGTTTCTACCCGCCGGACGCAATCCATCGTCCCGTGCGCGCGGCGACAAATTGAGATTGCCAATCTTCGACTCAAGTTTCGCCCAGCCCGCATGCCCGCCTCGGCATTTTTCCCACAGAGAATCGTGGAAAACTTTGCCAACTGCACGGACTTGAGCAATCACAGCGACGAGACTCTAGGCAGTTGCCCAAAACGACTCAAGAAGAGGTCATGTCTTCCCGTCTGCGGTTTAGACTCTGGCGTGGCCGACACTTTTCGCGCCGGTGGGACGGATTCGAGACACTTCGGGTACGACATCAGGAGCCTTCTTCGTGGATCCGCATCGCAAATTCGTCCTGATTGCTGGACCGATCTTGCTGACTGCCATTTCCTTCGTGCTGACGTTGGGCAGCACGAAAGATTCTCGTTCGGTGGCCCCCAGACAGATCTCCGTCGATGTCATCTCGCCGTTGCAGAACGACGAACGTTCGCGACTGCGGCAACTCTGCGAAAACGCCGCCCAAGAAATTCAGACACAGGTCGACCGCACCAACACCGTTCTCATTCGCCCGCCCTTCGTATTAGCTGGCGACATGCCCGAAGAGGTCCTCGATCGCCTGCACCGCGACGTCGTGCAGCCCACTGAACGAGCTTTGAACGTCGGATTCTTCGACGTGGCACCTACCGAGCCAATCACGATTGTCGCGTTCGCCAAAGAGGCGGGCTTCCGCGACTTCGCTCGCCGAGTCGACCGTCGGCAGCCCGACTCGTACTACGGCTACTACTTGCGATCGCATCGCCGATTAGTCGTCAATGTCTCGACAGGAGCCGGCACGTTGGCTCACGAATTGACACACGCGCTCGCCCACTTCGATTTCCCGAACATGCCCGAATGGTTCGACGAGGGCCTGGCGTCGGTCTTCGAGCAAAGCGAGTTCACCGACACCATCCACCGCCTGATCGGCACCGACAACTGGCGAGTCCATCAAGTCCTGCGAGCCTTGCACGAAAACCGGCTGCGAAAGACTGACGAACTCGTTCAAGGCCACTCCGTCCGCGCGAATCACGCATCCATCGACTACGCCCACGCTCGCTACGTCTGCCTGTACTTGCAGGATCAGCAGCTTCTCGAACCGTTCTATCGCAAGTTCCGATCGCGGGCCGAAATCGATCCGACCGGCTGGCTGACGCTACGACAAGTCGTCGCCACTGACATCGATGCTGACTTCCGTCGCTGGGTCGTCAAGTACCACAAGAATCAACGTCAGCGCACGGCACGCACTGACCGACACACGCTCTCGATGAAGCCGATCGAGGCGACTGACCGCGCGGAAACGATCGCCACCAACAAGCCCAGCAGCGAAGCCGCCAAGTAGCCCAGTCGCTCCGCGACTCAATGTCCGGCCACCGAGTGTCCGGTCTACTTTCGACGCCGCCTCAGCTCGCTGAAGAGCCGACTGTACGCTCGCTGAATCACGTCCGGCTTATCCGCAGACGAATCAGCAACGCGATCCGAACGGTCGTCCCTTCCCAAATCTTGCGGCAGGTCCTCCGCCTCGGAGTTTGCTGAGGCATCTTTCGCGATCTGGCGATCAACCAACGACTGCTTCACGTCGAGGTACATGTCGAGCACATCCGCACTCATTTGCTCTTCAACGCCATCGTCTTCCAAAGTCACCTTCAACAACTCGGTCGGCAGATGCCAATCAAGCTTGACCTCGTCGCGAGCCTCATTGGAAACCGGCCCCACGTTTCGTGGATTGCGCGAGTAGCTCTCGACAATTCCCAAGTCGAGGTCGCGGCCGCCTTCGGGTTTTGAGGGCGGCAAATCAGTTGGCTCGTCGGCGGCCGCCATCAGCACTGGTGTTGTCTTGACCGGCGCCACCGCTCGATTCGCTGTCGAGCGGCTGTGCGCCGCGTGACGATTCCAGTTCGTCACCGCATCATTCGTGTCGTTCTCAATGCGAACGTACCGATCAATGACCGGTTCTTCTTCGACGTCTGCGTCTGCGTCATCACCGAGCGAACATGGTCGCTCCGGAAGATTCCACACCGGCTGAACATCATCGGACCCAGCCAATGACCAAGGATCGGCCGGTGATTTGTCACCAAATTCGCTGCCGTCGGCGAACTCTTCCACCGCGAATGAATGCGGCGACTGAGCACCGAACTCGATGTCCCGCCCCGCAAAGGTTTGCCCCCGCAGCGGCGAGACGGCGTCGGTTTCCAATGACTGGGCAAGTTCGGCGACATCGTCTAGCAGCTCATCCACGGACGACTGGCGAGCGTTCTCTTGCCAGCCCGGTTTGAGGCAACTGAATTGCTCGGTCGACACGGGCTCCGACTCATGCGGTTCGTCCGACGCGGCATCCAGTTCGCCACCAATTTCGATCGCCGCACTCGATTCGCCAAACGCGGACTCTTCCCACGAGCGGCTTGGTTGCGGTTCGTCCACGGTCGTCTCCATGTGCTGTGGCCAGAGATCGACCGCCGAATCCTCCATCGCGGGCCGCTGCGAAAGACCACGATAAATCTCACCGCCGCTGATCGGGTCGTTCCATTGCAGCGGAAGTTGTTTCAGATCGTCCAGCGCCTGACGCACGACGTCGGCGGAAACGGGACGTCGCTCGGTGACGAACGCCAACAGCAGCGAGTGATCGGCGAGATGATTCAAGCAACGTGGCACGCCGTCAGCCGCTTTTGCAAGAAAAGCCAACGCCTCTTCGGTGAAAATTTCTTCCGCTTCCGCACCCGCGAGCTCCAAGCTCGTACTCAAATATTCCAGCGATTCGACTTGGGTCAACGGAGCCAGATCGACTTGGCATGCGACTCGCTGATTGAACGCGGCGAACTCCGGATCGGCCAGCCGCTCCTCGAATTCGCGATTTCCAATGAGCACTGCTCGGACCAGCGGTTCTCCTTCGTATGCGAGCAACGTCAACAGGCGCACCTCGTCGAGCAGCGGAACGCTCAACCGATGCGTCTCGTCCACGATCAGCACAAGACCTTGTTTCTCGGACCGCAGCGACTTCAACGCCGACGTAAGTTCCAGCCGCAGCTCTTGTTCACCCATGCGATCGTACGGCCGATTCAGTTCAAACAGGATCGCCTGCAACAACGCTCGCCGAGTCGCGTAGGCCGAATGTCCCAGAAACGCGGTCGCGAACGTCGGCTGAAGTTCAAAAGCCAACCGCAATCCGACCATTGACTTGCCCAAACCCGCTTCTCCCGTCAGCACACCAATCCCCTGCCCTCGCTCGCACGAGACAGCCAGCGCATCCAGAACTCCCTGGTGCGTCTCCAGCGGCACAAAACGATTGGGATTGGGGGTGGCAGAAAACGGTCGGCGTTGCAGGCCGAAAAACTCTTCGTACATGGCAAAGTACCTTCGTGGCGGACGGGTATCACGCCCGTTGGCGACGACCGACGCGAGACGCGTCGGCCACGAACCGCGAGCGCAATCTGTGCGGCAGCCAGTTGATCGAACTCCGGTTGTGCCGCGCTTGAGGGCTTCTCCGGTCGTACCGAGCACGCCGCGACATTCGCGTTCAAACCTCTGGCTGCGTGAGGAGTTCGAGTTGTCGGCGATTGGCAATCTAGGCGAAATTTGCGGATCGCAGCGTGTCTCGATTGGATTTCGCCGCTTTCGCTGGCGGCATTCGCGACCTAGAATCCCGGCGACGCTCGCGGATGTCGCGAGCACCTCGACGGCCCGTGGCACAACCAGGCATGTCTGAAGCGACAATCAACTTCGAGAATCAAGACCTTATCCGCACCCTGTTTGGAGAAAGAGACCGACACCTGCGAAAAGTTCGCGACTCTGTCGGAATCGAGGTTGTGATTCGTGGCGATGAACTCCACCTCTTCGGCACGGATGCCCAAGTCGAACGCGGCCGCGAAATTTTCGCCGAACTGCAATCGCTCATCGAAAAGCAAGGAATCTTGCGCGACGGCGAAGTTGTCCGGGTCATCGAAGCCCATCTGACAGGCGGCTCCGGCACTGATTCCAGTTCCGCCGATGATGCCGTGATCGTGCGCGGCTCCGCGCGAACCAAGCCGAACGGCAACGGCACCAAAACAAGCCCCACCGACGGTGGCATCAACCTGTTCGACCGCGCCGCCAAGATTCATCCGCGAACGGCCGGGCAATTCGAGTACGTCGAGGCGATTCGCCAGAACGACATCACCCTCTCGATCGGTCCGGCTGGTTCGGGCAAGACGTACCTCGCCGTCGCGATGGCCGTGAATGCTCTGCGGCAGGATCAGGTCCGCAAGATCGTGCTCGTCCGCCCGGCGGTCGAAGCGGGTGAACGGCTCGGCTTCCTACCCGGCGACATGCACGCGAAGCTCAACCCCTACTTGCGGCCATTGCTGGATTCCCTCAACGACATCCTCAGCTACGAGCAAGTGAAGCGCTACCTCGAAAGCGACGTGATCGAGATCGTCCCGCTGGCGTACATGCGCGGCCGAACGCTCAACAGCACCTTCATGATTCTCGACGAGGGTCAGAACACGACGATCACTCAGATGAAAATGTTTTTGACCCGCATGGGACACGACTCAAAGATTGTCGTGACCGGCGACGTCACGCAAATTGACCTGCCGCCGGAAGTTCCCAGCGGCCTCATTGACGCTTTCGGGCGACTCGGACATCTGCCGGGGCTCTCTTGCGTGGAGCTGACGACGCAAGACATCGTCCGGCATCGGCTGGTCGGCGAGATCGTCAAAGCCTACGACGGCGACCAACACCACGCCTCAAAACGGAGGCACAAGTGAGCGATTGGGCGGGCGGCAAGTCATCGCCGCTTTCACATTCGGTGCAGCCCTTTTCTTTTGAAATGTCCTCGGAAAATAACAACAGTTGCATCGCGATAGATTTAAAGCGGCGATGACTCGCCGCACTCCAAAAGACCATGATCCTCTTCGGGCCAGTTTCCTTCCGACGCAAAAGAACCGCGCGAGTCTCGACGCTGCGAGACGATTCGCTTCTGCGGTTGATCGGCGACGCGTTCACCGACCGCAATGTCCTGACGCGACTCTTTGTCTGCTTGATCGCGATGGCTGCGCTGCTGTTCGCGATCGAGGCGTGGCGGACACCGTTCACCCATCGGCTTGGCGATAATCAGCCGCATGGGATCCTGGCTCAAGTGCCGTTCAAGCGGATCAATCGGTTCGAGACCGACCGCGCGAAGGCCCAAGCCGAAGACCAAGTCCCGTTCATCTTCCGACTGGAGCCAAGTAACTCGGAGCGGCTCCTCAAGTCGCTCAAGTCCGACCTGGAGGAAATCGCGCAGGCGGAGACATTGGAGTCCGTCCGTTCCAGCACACGCTCGGCGTTCGGCCTGTGGACTGAAACCGATCGGCCGATGGACGACATGCCGCCGGAGATGCAGGAGCAGCAGTTCCGCAAGTTGCGATCCGCCCTGTTCACCGGACGCCCGTTCGATCCAATGGCGACCGAGGAATTCATCGCCCGACCGGACGACATGTCCGACCGCATCGTTCAGCTTGTCAGCGATGCCAAAACCTTTCTGGAACCGGTGCAGCGATACGGCATCGTCGATCCGTTTGAACTCAGCCGCAACAAGATTCGTGGCGACCAATCGTTGGCGATCGTGAAACTCCCGGACGACCTCGCCGCGCGCGAGGCGGCGTTCAAAGACGCGGTCGCTCCGGCGGAAGTGCTGCTAGCCAGCTTGCTCAACGACGACGGCAAGCTCGGCAAAGCGTGGTCGCAATTCCCCCAGTTGTCGGCGATCAAGGGACCGTTTGAACGCTGGCTGAACTCGAATCATTCGTCACTGGTTTCGTTGCGGCATGATCCGTCGCTGACGCAAGCCGCTCGACGAGAGGCTCGGCAGAAGGTGCCCAACGTCACCGACCCGTACAACCAAGGAGACGTGCTCGTCACTCCCGGTCAGAAGATCGACCAGGCCGCGCTCGACGTGCTCCACGACGAGTACGACCAAGTCGAACAAGATGTCTCGCTGCGAAATCGCATTCTCCGCGTGACCACCGTCTTCGTGCTGATCTTTGTGCTGACGGTGCTCAACGGCTACTACCTCGTCGCGAATGAACCGCGTCTCGTCGAACGGCTGAGCGGTTTGGCCGTATATCTCGGAGCGATCGTGCTGGCCGCGTTCCTCGGCCGCATTCTCAGCTTCGATCCGTGGCGTGCGGAGATCATCCCCCTGATCGTCACCGTGATGGTCCTCGCGATCGCGTACAACCAAGACCTCGCCGCGCTGACCGCGTTCACGCTGAGCCTACTCCTGACGCTCTCGTCCGTCGCCGATATCGGCGAGTTCGTCGTGCTGATGAGCGTGGGCGCGACCGCGATCGTGCCGCTCGGCCGCATCCGTTCGCGCTCGTCGCTGATCAAGATCGGCTTCTGGTGCGGAGTCGTCTTCTTCCTCGTCACCTACGGCACCGCGATGTGCAAGACACAGTCGCTCGACGCGCTGTGGCGTGATCAAGGGTTGCTGCTGCACAGTCTGCGCGGAGCGGGCTGGTGTCTCGCCTCCGGTTACATCGTCGCCGGCAGCCTGCCGTTCATCGAGGCGACATTTGGCATTGTCACCGACATCAGCCTGTTGGAACTCAGTCACGTCTCACACCCGCTGCTGCAAGAACTCGTCCGCCGAGCACCTGGCACCTACAACCACTCGATCACCGTCGCGACGCTGGCCGAAGCCGCCGCCGAACGGATCGACGCCAACGGTCTGCTCGTCCGCGTCGGAGCCTACTTCCACGACATCGGCAAGATGCTGAAGCCCGGCTACTTCATCGAGAACATGCTCGAAGGCGCCTCCAGCAAGCACGAGCATCTGAACCCGGCGATGAGCACGCTGATCATCATCGGCCACGTCAAAGATGGCGTGGACCTCGCCGAGCAACATAGTCTGCCGCGACCGATCGTCGAATTCATCGAGCAGCATCACGGCACGACACTGGTGCAGTATTTCTACCACGCCGCCTCGAAAGCCGCCGAAGATCACCCCGATCGGATCGAGGTCGAAGAGTCCAGCTTCCGCTACCCCGGCCCGAAACCGCAGTCGCGCGAGTCCGGTGTGATGATGCTCGCCGACGCCGTCGAAAGCGCCAGCCGCACGCTCAGCGAGCCGACACCAAAACGCATCGAAAGCCTCGTCCGGTCCATCACGATGGACAAACTCCTGGATGGCCAATTCGAAGAAAGCACGCTGACGCTCAGCGAAATCAACCTCATCCAAGAGTCGCTGACCAAGTCGCTGATCAGCATCTTCCACACCCGCATCAAGTATCCGGAACAACGGGCCGGATGATTTTTGGAGTGCGGTGTGTCAGCGCACTCCAAATCACTCCGGCAATGGCTTGCCTTTTGTCTCCGGCGCGAATGGTAGCACAAGCAGGCCGAGGACGAAGATGGAACACATCGTCACGCCGGCGTAGCGCATCCCTTCTTGGTAGCCGTTGGCCACGGAGAAGACTTTGCTGGTAAGCATTCCCAGTGCGAAGGGGCCGGCAGCGGCGACGTAGCGGCCGACGTTGTAGCAGAAGCTTGTGCCGGTCGATCGCAGCCGAGTCGGGAACAACTCCGGGAAGTAAATCGCGTAGCCGCCGAACAGCGCCAGCTGGCAAAAGCCCATCAACGGGATCATCCAGAACACCTCACTGAATTGGTCGAGGTTCCAGAAGACCAAGGCCGTGCTGGCCAGTGCTGCGACGAACGATACGGCAAACGCTGGCTTGCGGCCGAAGATGTGCGTCATATGACTGTAGGCGTAGATGCCGAAGAAGCCTCCGATGTTCTGCATCACGGACGTGATGCCCACCCACGTGGCCACTTTGCCGTTGACGACGTTTTCGGCAAGCCCCTCGGCTTCAAAATGTTTGCGGAAGACGGGGGAAAGCAGATCAAAGCTGAAAAAGCCGATCCCCCACAGACCGATGATTCCCGACGAGGCCAACAACAAGCCGACGATCGCGTTCTTGCGCCAGCGAGGGTCGCCGAACAACTCTGCGAACGACCCCAATTGCTTGCCGACTCCAGCGTCGTGCTGAGCCTTCCAGGTTTCCGGCTCTTTCAGGTTGCGGCGAATGAAGATCGCCAGAATCGCAGGAACGGTGCCGATCAAGAACAGAATCCGCCAAGCCTTCACTGGGGTATCACCCACGGCCAAGTTTTGCAAATGGCCGGCGCTTTCTACTTGCCCCAATGCAATATTCATCAGCGCGGCGGAGATGTTGCCAACCGCCGATAATGCTTGCAGCAAACCCAGCGCAAATGGCCGAGCGCGATTGGGCATGACTTCCGCCACCAGCGACACACCGACCGCAAACTCGCCGCCGACTCCCAGACCGGTCAGAAACCGGTAGAACGCGAAGTCCCAGAAACCGATCGAAAAGGCGCTCAAGCCGGTGCAGATCGAGTAAATCAGAATCGTCCAGAGCATGACCTTCGCTCGGCCGATGCGGTCGCCGAGCACACCGAAAATCAGCCCACCGGTCGCCCAACCGATCATGAATACGGAGGTCGCCAACGGACCGTAGAAGTCCAAGAGCTCTTTTTTTACCGCCTGTCCCGGCTCATGCGGGAGCAACTCTTTCATCGCTGGCACGCGAGCCAGATTAAACAGCTGCTGATCCATGGTGTCGAACAGCCAGCCCAACGCAGCCACGGTCAGCACAAACCAGTGATAACGACTCAGCTCGTGATACCACTTGCCGGTAGCGGGGGCAGCGTTCGGATCAGCTTTGAATTCTTCAATTCCGTGCATGGCGGAGTCATTTCTGGCTGGAGGCGGTGTTCAAAAGTCGGAGCAGTACAGCCGAAGAACTCGCAGGCTGCAACCGAAGGCGGGATCAGGGTTCGCGGCGAGATGTCGGTGGCTTGAGTCTGGTTGCCCCGCACCTATAATCCCGCCGCGTTTCTGACCACCGGTCGGATCGTGCATTGTCTCATCAGGAATTCCGCCTCACCGAAAGCGTTACGAACGTCATGCTCACTTGGTTTCGGAATGTTTGGTTCGCCGTCAGCACGCTCATCCAGGGAATGTTGGTCACGCTCATCACTTGGATGAAGACTTATCGTCGGCGGACCTTCACGGAAGTTTTCGAGTACCCCGAAGTCCCCGCTCCGGTCAAAGCTCGCTACCGCGGCTTTCATCGCTTTGACCTGACGACCTGTATCGGCTGCGAGAAGTGCGCCGCGGCTTGCCCCGTGGACTGCATCTACATCGCCAAAGAGAAAAACTCCGTCGGCAAAGGCTTCCGCATTGACGGCTTCGCGATCGACTACACCAAGTGCATGTTCTGTGCTCTGTGCGTCGAGCCATGTCCCGTGGATTGCATCTTTATGGGCTCGAACTTTGACCTGAGTTGCTACAGCCGCGACGGCTGTATCGTCGATTACGCCAAGCTGCCATTGCAAACCGCTTGGGGCCAGACGACGCTCAATCCGGCAGCCGTGTCCGAGTCCAAGGTTCTGTACGAACCGGTCTGGGTCAAAGGCGAACCAAGCCCCTTCGGTTTTGAAGCCAGCGAGCACTAGAACCATGAACGCCGCCGCCACCCAACAGACGAACGAGCAGTCCAAGCGATACTTCACGCTGGCCGAAGCCAATCAGCGTCTGCCGCTGGTCCGTGCGATTGTCAGCGACATCGTCGACCTATTCCGAGATGTCACCGAACGTCGGCAGCGGTTGATCGAATTGGTGGAACGGAATCAACTCGGTTCAAAACGAGTCGCGTCGCCGTACACGGAAGAACTCGAACAAATGCAGGTGGACATCCAAGCGGATGTGGAAAAGCTCAACGGTTTCGCACAGGAACTTGCCGAACTCGGTACCGAATTGAAAGACCCGAACATCGGCTTGGTCGACTTTCCGACCCTTATCGATGGCCGCGAAGCCTACTTGTGCTGGAAACTCGGCGAGCCGGAAATCGGATTCTGGCACGAACTGACGGCGGGGTTTCAAGGCCGACAGTCGGTTGACGGCTTGAAGCCGCAGCCACGATCTCAGGTTCCAAGTCTCAAATCTCAAATTTGAAATTTCTAATCCCATGACAGAACTAGTTGGCCACATCGTCCTCTTCATCATCGCTGGCATCGCCATTGTGGCGATCCCTCTGATTATCGGCCGGCTTGTTCGTCCAACGCTGCCGACCGCGGAAAAAGACGCGATCTACGAATGCGGCGAGCCAACCATCGGCTCCAGCTACATCCAGTTCGACCTGCGGTACTACACGGTCGCACTACTGTTCATCATATTTGACGTCGAAGTCGCGTTCTTCTACCCGTGGGCCTCGGTCTATGGCGGGGCCATGCAACTCGCGGACAGCCGACTCGCTTCGAACTCAGAAGCCCGCATTCAAATTTCCGAAAAACTGTTAAACGTCACCCCAGGTACTCTTGATGCCTCGCAAGCCATCACGAAGGAAACCGCATTGCAGATCGGCTTTGTCAGCATGATCGACATCGCCGTCTTTTTCGCCGTTCTGCTGGTCGGCTTCGCCTACGTCTGGAAGCGAGGCGACCTCGACTGGGTCCGAGCCTACCAAAAGCCCATACCGGTCGAAGATGCCGCCGCATAGTTCCGCACTTCCTCCACCGGGATTGCCCCGGTGGCTCGTCGGCTTTTGCCCTACTCTGAAATTGAAGCCCACACATGACCGCCGAAGACCTCCACAAGCTCCTCACAACTCAATTCGGTGAGTCCAAAATCACCGGCTCGAACTTCACCGCTAAAGACCCCTGGATCGAAGTGGCCGCCGAAGCGATTGTGGATGTCGCCCGCTTCTTGAAGCACGACGAGCGGACACAGTTCGATCACCTCAACGATCTGACCGGGGTCGATTACTTTGAGCCGGACACCAAGAAGGCGGCCAAATTCAATCATCAACCGCACGTCGAGGTCGTGTATCACCTGACAAGCTACACACTGAGACATCGCATCACGATCAAGGTCAAAGTTCCCCGCTGGAAGGACGAGACGACGAAGACGATCCCCGAAGTCCCTTCGGTCACGTCCATCTGGGCCATCGCCGACTGGCACGAACGGGAATGCTACGACCTCGTCGGCGTGAATTTCACCGATCATCCAAACTTGAAGCGCATCCTCTGCCCGGAAGACTGGGAAGGCCATCCGCTTCGCAAAGACTACGACATGCCGCTGGAGTATCACGGTGTGCGCGGTCGGTAGTTCGCTGGTGAATCGATGCAATCCCTTAAAGATTTGTTCGTGTTGTTGCTCGGAGCGATCTCAGCCTTGTACCTGTTGAATATCGGAGTGGGAGTTTTTGAGTTCGTGCCAGACAACCTCCCGTTGATTGGCAACCTCGACGAAGCGACTGCCACGTTTTTGCTGTTGAACTGTCTAACGTATTTTGGAATCAACATTGGTCCGCTGCAGAAGCTGCTTCCGGCGGACAAACGACTCAAATCAGAACCGCCGAGTTCCCCGGCTGACAAGAAATAGCAACGCCCACCGGCGTTGATTGAGGTTTCCATGAGCCTGACTCTCGAAGATCCCCGCGTCATTGAGTTCGACGTTCGCACCGACGAGATGCTCGTCAACATGGGGCCGCAGCATCCCAGCACTCACGGCGTGTTGCGACTGTTGCTGCGGACCGACGGCGAAATCATCCATGAGATTACGCCGCACATCGGTTATCTGCATCGCTGTGCCGAGAAGATCGGCGAGAACCTCTCACCGCCGCAGTGGGTACCGTACACCGACCGCATGGATTATCTCGCCGCGATGAACATGAACCTCGGCATGGCGCTGGCCGTCGAGAAGCTGATCGGCATGGACGTCCCCGAAAAGGCGATGACCGTTCGCGTGCTGGTCGCCGAACTCGGCCGCATCGCCAGCCACTTGGTCGGCATGGGAGCTTACGGCCTGGATCTCGGCACGTTCAGCCCGTTCCTGTATGCCTTCCGCGAACGGGAAATCATCCTCGACCTGTTCGAGGAACTCTGTGGAGCACGTCTGACCTACAGCTACTTCACGATCGGCGGAGCGACGCACGACCTGCCGGAAATTATCCCGATTCCCCCGGGTCTCGCCGCGCTGACGAAACGCAACAAGAACATGAAGCTGACTTGGCTGGAAGCGGTCGAGATGTTTCTCAACTGGCTGGAGCCGCGCATCAAGGAATACCACACGCTGCTGACTCGCAATCAGATTTTCATCAAGCGAACTGCGGGCCTGGGAATCCTTACCAAAGAACTGGCGATCAGCCACGGCTGCACCGGACCGGTCCTGCGCGGTAGTGGGGTTGATTGGGATCTTCGCCGCGACGGCGAGCCGATCTACACACGCAATTACGCTGGCTACGACTTTGACGTCATCTCCGCCCCGTTCGAAGACGCCCCGCGCGAAGCGGTGCTCGGCGACAACTGGTGCCGCTTCTTCGTCCGCATGATGGAAGTCGTGCAAGCCATCAAGCTCGTCCGCCAAGCGATGGCCAAGTACCCGAAGTCACAAGGGACCCACCGCGTCCCATACAAGATGAGCACCAAGCTCCCCGTGGACGAAGCCTACCTCGAAACCGAATGCCCACGCGGCGCGATGGGCTTCTACATCGTCGGCAACGACAAAGCCGAACCGTACCGCGCCCGAGCCAAAAGCTCCTGCTTCTGCAACCTCTCCGTCACCGCCCCGCTCTGCGAAGGTTTTCTGCTGGCCGACATCCCCGCCATCGTCGGCTCATTGGACGTCGTGATGGGCGAGATCGACCGGTAGATCGGACATCCAATCGAAGGCGACAAAGGCTCGACCGGTTTCCAACGCTTGCCAGACGGCGGCGGTGGTCAACTCGGTCAGCAATAAGCGCGTGCCGACGTGGCGCAGACTGTTTTCGTAGCGGTCGAGTCGCATTTCGAGCAACGCATCGCCGACCTTGGCCTCCTTGAGAGCCGGTTGCAGGATGGCGATTTCGGTCGCATCCAGATCGAACAGCCTCTTGCCCAGGGCGTCTTCGAAACGAGCTTTGTTTTCATCGGCCAGGCGAACGATCAAGCCGATGTTTTGATGGGCATCGCTGGCCGAGATTCCCGTGTGCGGAGTCCGTTCGCACAGCTGATCCCAGCGGCGGAGATAATCGGCGGGATAATCGTGCAGGGCTGAAAATGCTTCTTGTGGGTATTTGCGAAACAGCTCGGCCGCATTCAGCAGCCACAACGGATTTCGCAATGACGCGGCCAAGGGTTTTTCGTCTTTGAAGTCGGCATGTGTGTTGTAGATTTCGACGCCCGTCAGCCCGCGCAGTTCCCAATCCATGCGATCTTCAAGATGCGACAGAAACGTCAAACCGTCGCGACCGCGGACGACGTCGGAGAATTCTTGCGGCGTACCGCTGTCCAATCCGCGCACGCTTTGTTTTGGATAGACGAGCATCCCTTTCGTCTCGGCTCCGGGGATCAACAGGACTCCGTCTCGCAGTCCCTGATGGCCATCCTTGACGAAGTCGTAGTGGTCGGCGGGGTGCTCTGTGAACATGAGCACTTTCGTACCAACCAACTTCGCGGCGGCGACAATCTCGTCGATGTACCGCGGCTGTCGTGCGAGAATGCCGAATGTACATGCAGGTTAGCGCGATACTCTCGCAGCGGTCCGGTTCGAGGCACTTCACGGCGTTCGCTGCGGAGCTTGATTATGGCCCGATGTACCGCGTCCAACTTCTCGGCGGTGAGTCGCTCCAACGCATCTGCGTAACTGCAAGTGCAAGTCGCCAATACGTGGACGGCGAACACCAACAAACCGACAACAATGGATCTGTGTGCGGGTTTCACGGCGTTTTGTTCGCGGCGGCGGGTGTGATCAACTGGCGGTCGAACCAGTCGGCGAGCACTTTGACTTCCTCGTGAATCGTTGGCCACGGGTGGCCGCCTCCTTTTTTGACAATCAACTCGGCGGGGACGTTCGCCTTCTTCAGCGCGTCCAGCATGACTTGAGACTGTTGCAGCGGAACCATGAAATCTAAATCACCGTGGATCAGCAGAAACGGCGGGGCCTTTTCAGTGACCAGCCGAGCGGGTGAAATCTGGATGAGCTTCTCCTTCATTTCGTCGTCGTCGAGTTCCGGGGCACCGATCGGAAGCGCCAACCGACGGGTGTACGGCGACTTGAGATCCAACGGTAGCGGTCCGTAGACCAGGAAATCGGTCGGCGGAAAAAACACGGCCGTTGCCTTCACGCGTGTGCTCGGCTTGCCGTTTGCCGCCTCATCGGGAGTCACTGCCGCCAGACAGGCGAGGTGTCCGCCCGCCGATGCACCGGTGAGTCCCAGTCGATCGGGATCGATCTCGTATTGCCGCGCTCGGTCTTTGACCCAGCGAATCCCGATCTTGATATGCGTCATCATCTCCGGCACGCAAAACTTTGTCACTGAACCCGGCCGCACGGCGAAGACCGTGTACCCCTTGGCTCCGAAGATGTCGTACATCTGCGCTTTCTTGTGGTCGTTGATTTTGCCGCGATCGGAATACCAGGCTCCGCTGGCGATATCGACGATGCCGATCCCGTTCTTGGCCCCAGTCGGCACGAAGACATCCAGCACCAACGCGACGCCATGCACTTCCGAGTACACGATGTTCTCGTGCTGGGTGTAGGGTGGCACCGCGCGGGCCTGCGAGCATTCAGTACCAACGCCAATCAACAGCAAAACGCAAAACACACGTCGACATGACCTCATGGCCGTACTCCTGGTGGAACAAGTCTGCGTCGAGTCTATGCCGCATGATCGCCAAGTTCTAGAAGTGGGTTCGAATCCAAATCGTGAGCCGTTGGCGTTCGCCTCGGGCCGATGTCATCCCTCGATACCCTCATCCATCATCGGCCCGACGCTATCGCGGTCGGATCACGTTTTGAATCCGATCGACGGTTTGGAGTTTGTACTCTGGCTTCGCATGAGCGATTGCAATTCGGCTTCGACGGCTGCGATTTGCTTCCTGAGAGCCTGCAGCTCATCGAGATCGTCTTTCTGCTGTTGAGCTCCAGAAAGCTGTTGGCGAAGCCTCTGCAGACTGCCGTGTAAAACGTCGATTCGTTTTTTGCTTTTCTTGTCCATGGAGTCCTTCATTTCTACGGGCGGTCGAGCGGGAACACCGGCCGCCGGATTTGCTCGTACGGCAACGTGCGCAGATCGCTCGTGCATGGGCCAAGCGTGTTGACGGTGTGACTATGTTTCGTGATCGGATCGTAAGCTTGTCGATGCGCAACCGCCGCTTTGACGCCAATCACGGACAGCTCTTCTGGCATGATTCCCTGGCTGCGGAGTTGGCCAAGATCGAACGGCGGCGTCTTGCGGCTGGTCAACAGGACGCGGATGCCGGCGTGTTGCACGACGGCACACGGCCCCATGTCGATCTGAACTCCGCACATTGAGGCGAGATGGCTGTGCCGATCTTCGAGCGTGAATCGGCCGTCGCTCGTCGAAAGCAACTCGA
>Ga0194132_10001284_pt1 | contig 50860 bp, 60 predicted proteins | sample TA2KigOf80mmetaG_FD_148612 | JGI IMG/M metagenome (GOLD analysis project Ga0194132, IMG submission 148612) | Freshwater microbial communities from Lake Tanganyika, Tanzania - TA2015054 Kigoma Offshore 80m | ecosystem: Environmental > Aquatic > Freshwater > Lake | place: Tanzania: Lake...
GAGAGTTGCCCGCGTCCCTTCGGGACAGATAGTCTGCTAACGCAGAAATATTTTTAAAGAACGTTTCTATTTAGAGAGTATGGAAGAACAACAAACAGAAAAAAATAGCAGGGTGTGGATTTGGATTTTGATAGTCCTAATTTTAATCTTAATCGGAGTAGGAATTTATTTCTGGCTTTCTGGGGATGTCAATTCCGCAATTAGTGCAGGAACAGAAGCAGGAAGCTCAATACCTCAACCTCCAGCATTACCTAATTAGTTATAGAAAAAGCGGGCGGGCAACTCTCAAATATAGACAAACCCACTATCCACAGATTTTAAACCAAAATAATAATTGCCGACAATTACATTCAATATCAAATGAGGTGATAAAGCTCGGATGGAATTTCAGAGATTTAGTTAAAGAACCTCATAAAGCCTTTCTTGTGCAATATATGTATTATCCTGACAAAGAAGGGCGTTTTGGGGAAAACCTCTCATATAGATATAGCAATAATAAAAACAACAAAGTGTTTGTTGAACCAAATAAATGGTATACTATCAAAATGCGTATTAAACTTTCAGAAGATCCCAAACAAGAAGACACTATCTTAGCATGGGTGAATGGGAAAAAAGTCTTGGATAAAAAGAGGAATTTAAGGAAAAAAGAGAGTTATGGGATTAATCAAGTAATGTTTAGTTTGTTTTTTGGAGGAAATGATGAGACTTGGCATACGAAAAAAGATGAAAAAGTTTATTTTAGGAGATTTGTAATTAATGGAAAATAACCTTATAAAAAACGGCGCGCCCTCCCCCGCCCCTAAATTGAAGATTGTCGCTAAAACCAGAAATCAGACAAGGTGGGCTCGGAAATCCAAGGGCAAAACAATTAAAAACTAGAAAATTCAATAAAGAGAATGGGCAAAGTAGATTATGAAGTAGGCGTTTATAAAAGTGGAAAATTTACACCATATGGTTCTAATAAAAGTTATTCAGCAAAAATAGACACTACTACAAGAAACGAATTGTTAACTTCGACAGAAATATTAGCTGAAAATGGTAGAGAGGTTCATGGTTCTTACAAAGATGGAAATTTCAGACCTGCTGATATTAGGGGAACAAGAGGGTATGTTAATCACGTCACTTTACAGAATGGACAGACTTTTAATTTGGATCATCATGGTGATCTTTACGAATCTGATTCTCAAAGAGGGCATACTGTTTTTGTTGGCCAAGTGGACAAAAATGGTAAACTAGTAAGAAAAAAAGAATATGCTGAAAAATTGAGGAAGGATGTAAAAGAAATGGTTCGAGCATGGAAGTCAATGCCTGAACCTGCATTGACAGATACATATGAGCAGTTGCAAAAAATCGGACGGCAAATGTATCAAGAAATGGTGATTGATTGTACAAAGGCAGGAATTGGTGAAGAAGAAGTCTTAGAATATGGTCGGCAAATGGGAATACCAAAAAAAGAAGCTTATGAATTAGCAGGAGATGCAGTTGCAGGAGGTCTCGAGACTCTTTTGAATAGTAAAACTAAGAGGATAATGGGATTTGTTGGACTGGGAGGGGTAATACTTAGCATTTTATTTTTTTCTAGCAATATGACTGGAAATGTAATAGGATTAAACCAAACTTCAACAAATTGGATCGGGGGAATTTTATTTTTGGTAGGTTTGATTGGAGTATTAGCATATTTCAGAAAAAGAAAATAACAAACCGAGCCCACCTTACAAACCAAACGCGACAATCTCAAAATTTTCCCACCATCCCAAATTCCAAATTCAATAATAAACAATACTCGGCGATTACGCTCGTGGCGGATTATCGAATAAATTTAAAGACACAAGGACTCTCGTGAGTCAGCTTGTGCCCTTTGGGTCGGCTAATCACAAGTAAACGGCAAATATCTCAATTTCTCCGAAATTGTTTTGCTTCGTGCAAAAATCGATATTTGACCTAACTTTCAATTATTCTAAGTTAAAAATAGCCTTGAAAGTTCGTTTACAGCGTAAGATTAGACGAAAAGTAAACTTTTTTAGTGATTTGAGGTTGGGCTCCGCTTAAACCATTTCCCGAACTTCACGCTTCGCTGTGCTCGCGTTTAATCTAGTTTAAGCGAAATTGCTGATAAAACTAAATTGTGATTTATGGAGGGCTCATTATCCTAACCCCCGCCCGACGGGCAAAGAAAGATTAATAAATCTTTTTTTCTACTTTGCTATAATGAAAACTAATTTACAAAAACTGGTGATTGAAGAATTTTCTGGAGAAGGGGCTCAGAAACAATACGTTAAAAAAGCTGAAGAAGGATTCTGGATTTCTGAAAAACACTTCATTTCTAAATATTTTAAAAAGAACAGCTTTGTTTTGGATGTCGGTTGTGGAACTGGGAGGACAACTATTCCACTGCAGAAGCTTGGATACAAAGTTATCGGAATTGATTTAGTCCCTGCAATGATTAAGAGTGCCAAAATCATAGCGAAAAATAAAAAAATAAAAATTGATTATAGGGTGGGCGATGCAACCAAACTCCAATTCAAAGAAAATACCTTTGATTGTGCTCTTTTTTCAAATCAAGGGTGGACACAAATTCCTGGAAGTGAAAAAAGACTAATAGCATTAAATGAGATTAAAAGAGTTTTGAAAAAAGATGGAATCTTCATCTTTACTGCCCACCCTCGAGTTTGGTCAGGGCAATTTTCTTTTTTTTGGATAAAACAATGGATTAGGTTTTTTATCTTAAAACCTCTTGGTTTTAATATTGAGGAAGTTGATTTTGGCGATAGATTTTTTGAGAGAGAAACAACCGACACGGAAAGAACTTACAAAACAAAACAATATATTCATATTTCTTCAAGAAATGAAGTGCAAAAGGAGCTTAAAAAAGCAGGATTCAAAATTATTGAAATAAATGGAGATTTTCAAATATCTAAAAGAGATGTTAGAAAATTCCCACCAGTTTTCTATATTTGTCAAAAATAATTTCTTTCTATATTAATCATTGTTTTTGAAAGTTTTTTAGTCTGAATAATTAAACGAAATTGCCCCTCTAATTAAGAATAAATTTGTGATAAATTTCAGGCTTATCCAAATTTTTAGTATTCCAAATTACTAATTGAATTTCTTTTACCTCAAATTCACCAAACAATTGGTTATTTTTGAGATCGCTTTTTGAGGGATTTTTGAGAACAACCATAGAAGCATGAGGCACATAATTTTCACCTTCAAATTGTGGCTGACTACTTGGCAGAATATCAAAAAGCGATTTGTGCAGTTTTACAAGCTTTTCAGAATGCACATCTGCAAAAATAATATTTGGAAATTTAGATATTCCTTTGACTTGCACCTTGAATTTTGACTGCCCATTAAGCCTATTTGAGGCATCAGCAACCCACGCATTAAGCTCCTTTTTGCTGGGCAGTTTATCAGAAATATAAATTGCCTTTACGGTGCAATGGCTAGCACTTGACTTTCTCCAGTCAAAGGAGATATCCTCTTGAATATCAACTTTTTCTAAATTAGAAACGATATTTTGAGGTAAAAAGAAATTTAGAGTTACAGAGTACCTCCCCATATAATAAACTAAATTTTTGGATTAATAAATGTTAGGCAATTACGCGAGAAATTTGAGGTTGTTTATCCGGCCACCTGCCCCTTAATAGAAGAGGGTACTTCGATAGAATTTTAAATAATATAAGCGCAATAATTTAATGAGGGGGGCATTTGATTTATTTGGCAAGGCGGCAATAGCTTATTTGCATGGAGAGGTGAGTACGTTTTATTTTGAAGATAAAAAAGGAGATACCTATGAACAATCTCTTTCTTGTTACTTTGATAAAAATAAACCATTTACTAGACTGGAAAGAAAGATACTTTCTTTATCAAAAGGAAGAATTTTAGATTTGGGTTGCGGAATAGGTAGCTTTATCCCAGAATTGGCTAAACGTGGTAAGGTCCAAGGAATTGATATCTCTCCTACCATGATTAGAATTTGCAAGAATCGAGGATTCAAAGAGGTAGAAGTTGCAGACATATTCAAATTTAAGTCTCAAAATAAATTTGATACTATTGTTTTGTTAGATGAAAATATGGGTCTTGCTGGAACACTTAATAAAACAAAGAAACTTCTGAGAAAATTATCACATTTATTAGCTCCTGAAGGGCAAATTCTTGCAAATATTGAAGAGGTAAAGGGAGATTATTCAATATGGGAAGCACGAGCCCTTTGGAAAAATGTACGTGGGCCTTGGTTTAAATGGATAAAGATAAATTCAAAATTCTTAATAAGATTATGTAAGGAGCAAGGATTGAGCGCTGAAGTAATACAAAGAGATGGTCCGAGATATGTTATTAGAATCAGAAAATAACCAAAGCGTGCCATCCCCCGCTCAATAAGTAAAGGAAGGATGAAAAAATTTATTTTAGAAGATTTGCAATTAATGGAAGGCTTTTTTCCAAGGGAAAGGAAAAAGTTCCTTAAGTTTAACTTTATGTTCCTTAGATACAATAACTTCTGTATTTTCTAAATTTTTCTCGCTCATGTTATACATAATTTCTCTACAGATGCCGCAAGGAGGGATAACTTTATCTTTGTAAACTGCTACAATAGTTTTTATTTCTCTTTCTTTTGGCATCATTTTAAAAAAGGCAGTTCTTTCTGCACAAATACCTGTTTGGATATCTTCCATACTCATTCCTTCAAAGATATTTCCTTTACTAGTTACTATGATAGCAGAAACAGAATGCTTTTTTGAAACGTATTCTTTCTCCCAAAGCTTTTCAGCTTTTCGAATTAATTCTTTATCCTCTTTTGTTAATTTCATATTAGCTTTAAGAATTTATAATTTATTAATATATCGCGCTGTTCTCTTTGAGAATGTATGTTTGTCTAGACTACTTCTTGGGTGTATTTTTTTACTGAGGCTTCGGGTTGTGATTGTTCGGAAGGGGGGGCTTTTGAAAGGGCAGAGGTATAGGGGGTGTAGGTTGCAGAGATTTGATGTTCGGGATGGGGATCTACGAGGCCCATTTCTACTTCTGCTCCGGCACGTGTAACCATATTATAGATCCAGACAACTAAGACGGTGAGAGTAAAGACCCCCATGAGTGTGCCCACAAAGAGCCAGGTGGCAAAGATGATGAGTGTACGAAGATCAACATATTCAATGAGGGAGATGTTCTGGGCGCCGGGAAGATATTTACCAAAATATGCTAAGGCGAAGAATCCAATAACTGCCAGTACTGCGAGGCTGAGTCCAAGATAGAGTCCATAGAGCGCGGCCCCTTTAAGATAGACGTGCCTGAGCAGAATACGTTCGATATCACCCATCTCTCTCTTTGAACTTATGCTCTTATAAATATGTTCCTTTCTAGAGAGTACTCTGTTTGCTTGCTGTGACGATGTCTTTGAGCTCGAGATTGAAGGATGCGAGGGCTTGATTTGCAATGGGTTCTATTTGTTTTGTGATATAATGGTCATAATCAAGAGGATGCGTGTGTTTTTGGAGCGGTTCGGGGCCTGCAGTGGTGATGTAATATTCTACTACATCGGTGGGAGGGATATCTAACAAGCGAGCGGCTTTGACATGAGGCGGCGTGGTCTTGGTATATTCAGTAAGGTCTTTTCTGAGTGATTTCCGGTAGATGAGGAGTTCATCTTTTTTACCTGCACGAATTGCGGCGATATAGTCCTTGATGAATGTTTTATAGGGTTTATTGGCAAACAAACGAGTGAGAAGCTCGGTTTGGAATTCTTGAGCAGCGGTTGTCCAGTCTCCCCTCACCGCTTCCAATCCCACTATTTCTAATTGTTCTTTGCCTTCTTGATGATACATGCCCGCATAGCGCTTTTTTGCCGCTTTTGTTTCTTCAGCATCTTTTTTTTGCATGCGCAAGGGAGGGAAGAGGAGACCAGTGTAAATACGTTTTGTTTCTAGTTCAAGGACTGAATGACGTTGATAGTTTTTAGTGATATATGTAGCGTAAAATGCGTTGATGAATTTTACCAATTGTTCTGCAATCGCTGTTGCTTCTTTTTCATTTTGCTTGGTAAGTACGAAGACGGAGTCGGTATCCGAATAAATGATTTCATATCCCTTTTTTTTAATTTCTTCCGCGGTGAGTTTAATAATCATTTGGGCGAAGTTTGTAATTGCTGAACCAAGAGTAAAATTGAAGTAGCGGCTATTTGGGCTTGCAAGCACCCCGAAGAAAGAATTCATAATAATTTTTATTGCATAACTGGCAAGTTCGCGTTTCTCTTTCTTTGCTCGTTCTCGTGCGTGATGTAATGAGGTTAGAATTCCTGGAAGGACCCCTTCAGTGTTGGTAAAATAAGCTTTATTTGGACTTTCTATCATTCCTTTTTCTTTGTGCTCTCGGAACGATGCAGGGTCTATGTTGAATGTACGTATAATACTCGGATAGAGCGACTTAAAGTCTAATACTGCAACGTTATGATAGATGCCTGGTTCTGGAGTGAGTACGTAACCCCCCAATATTTTTTCCTCTTTCTGGTTATATTTAGCGGTTGGGGAGACTACGTTTTTCTTTCCTGCTTCTCGAATATACAGCGAATCAAATGCAGCGATGCTTCCCCCAAGTCTATCAAAATGGAGCCCAGTTAGATGTGAGCGTTCGATAATCAGGTCGAGCATTTTAGTATGTTCAATAATATCATACACCAATTCACAATCACGGAGATTGTAATCAACTATTTTTTGTGGATCTGTTTTGTATAATTTGATGATTTCAGCGTGTCTTCCTTTTCCCTTGAGGAGTTTTCCTTTTTTGATGAGGGCTTGGGAAACATCTTCTAAAGTATATGAATCAAAATCTGCAAATTTGATAGAAGGGGCTTCTTTGATGAATGGGTCTTTGATCAGTGCTAACCCGTCCAAGACTTGTCTTCCTGCAACTTCACAGGTTGAGGCTCTGAAAAAATTGCTCGATATACGAATGCGAGGCTTTTCTCCCGTTCTACTCCAATCGAACGGTAGTTTTTGCTTTTTATAACATTCTTGGAGATAAACCATATCAGCATCGATCATATTCCAGCCCGTGATAATGTCTGGATCGAATTTCAGTATTTCTTGTTGAACCTTTTCGAGACATTCTGCTTCGTCTTTACATGCTACTGCATCTTTGAGTTTTTCTTTGGTGATGAAGAAACACTTTTTGTAATTTGCACTATATAATCCAATGCAAAAGAGGTTGCCTTGTTCATCTGATTCAGTATCTATTGAAAGTACTTTGAGATTTGCAGAATATTCTTCTGTTGGTTTGAGTGTAGGATTAGTATAAATGCGGTCCACGCGTTCCCCTGGTTGCCATTCGCCTTCTATCGTAACGAACAGCTTGAGATCGTTGTCGATGAGGAAACGCGTGTGAGGTTTGATGTCTGCTTCGTAGGTGTCTATTTCGAGTTTGTGCAGTGCTTCAGCGAGTTTATTGAGTTGGAGATACTCCTTATGGGAGATTTTGATGCACTTTTCTGAGAGAAAGGTTGTTTCTTTTGTTTCTGCTACTTCGTACTTGGTGAGGTATTTGTCCGCTTTCTTTTTGTCTTTTGTCTTGATAAAAAAATAAGGGGTGAAGGTATTGAGTGAGGAGAAGGTTTGCCCATTTTCAAGACGCCCATGTAAAGTTACCAGAGTTTGTCCGTTTTTTAGGTCATAATTACTATCTATGAGGATTGCTTTCATACTTCTTTATGCTTTGACTGTTTTTAATTCTGTGTGTACTCCTTCTTGCTTTTGTATGTTGGTCTCTTTTTTTCAATTTTTTTCTAATTGCACCTTTTTTCAAGATATTGCTGAGCAGCATGGTTGATGGTCTCGTATCTCTTGAAGAAGCGTTTCTTTTAATTACATTTGAACTTTTCTCTTCTTGCGCCTTTAGTTTTTGTATCGCTTCTGGAGGTATCATATTTTTCACTTTTCTGCTTTTTTATTTGTTACTTTTATAAAGTAACAACAAAATAGAAAGTTTTAAATATGCGTTTACACCCCCTTTTTTATGGGCGAACTTGAAATTGGGGGCATGACCTACGCAACGTATGATTCTGATCGTGATCCACATGGGTACATTGGTCGTGCGCTTGCAGATGCTCGACTAGAAGCTCTTCGCGTTGAAGCTCTTGAAGAGCAATTTGCTCAGTTAAAAAATGAGACGAGAGCGGTTTCTGCCCGCGCTTTTTTGAATGAAGGGTGTAATACAAGTGATCCTCGTTGGATGCAAGAAGTATTAATAACGCATTTTCCAAAGAGATTTGGTCCAGGAGGATCACAAGACCTTGGTGATTACGACTATAGACGTTTATATGGAGTGTATATGGGTGTTCGTCGTTCTGCTCAGAAATTGATTCGCAGGGATTCTAAAAAGTAGCGTTTATTAACTCTTTCTTTTACGCGTATATATGGGTCTTCACATTGGGGATATTGTACCTCGGAAAGAGATTTCTTTTGCAGATTTAAAAGGGAAAGTAATTGCAGTCGATGCGTTTAATGTTATTTTTCAGTTTTTGAGTTCTATTCGTCAGCCTGATGGAACCCCTTTGATGGATAGTAAAGGAAGGGTGACCTCACATTTGTCAGGATTATTTTATCGTAATCTTGCCTTATTGAAAGAAGGAATACGCTTGATATATGTGTTTGACGGAGCGTATCATCCTTTGAAGAGTAAAACACATGCTCTGCGACAGGAAGCAAAGGATAAAGCACGGGAAGCACATGCGACTGCAGTTGCTGATGGAGACTTTCTTGAGGCGGGTAAATATGCGCGGCAATTGAGTAGTGTGAGTGAGCAGATGCTTGATGAATGTAAACAGTTGTTGCGTGCGATGGGCATTGCGGTTTATCAAGCACCAGGGGAGGGAGAGATGCAATGTGCTGAGCTTGTAAAACGAGGAGATGCCTGGGCAGTTGCTTCACAAGATTATGATGCGATTGCAGTTGGAGGGAGTCGTTTATTGCAAAATCTTACGCTTGCAAAGACACGGAAGACGGCATCAGGGGTGGTGTATATTGCTCCTGAGTTGATTACGTATGTTGATACTTTACAAACCTTGGAACTTGATAGTGATCAACTCATTTGTCTTGCTATTTTGGTAGGAACTGACTTTAATCCTGGGGGAGTGAGAGGAATTGGACCAAAGAAAGCTTTATCCTTGGTGCGAGAGAAGAAATATCCTGTTGCGATATTTGAAGAACTTGTTGCACAAGGAAAATGTGATTTTGATTGGTCTGAAATATTTACTATTTTCAAACAACCGCATGTTTCAAAGGAACCTGTTGTTTGGCCGAAGTATGATCGAAAGAAAATTCTCGCTTTACTTGTTGAGGAACATGAGTTTAGTACAGAGAGGGTGGGGAAACAGTTGGATGAACTTGAAGCGGTGATGCGAGAACAGAAGCAGAAAACGTTGTTTTAAGTGATATCATATCCTGTATAATCAAAGCCCCCTCCTTTCTTTCGGGGAAGTTGGGTATTTCGTTCTTGTTTGTCTTTTTTGAGTTCTTGTACCTCTTTCTTCATTTGATTGTATTCCCATTTTTCTTTGATAGCAACGAATGCTTTTTCCCAAACGCTGGTGAACATTCCGATATACATAACCCCTATGATGAGGGCGATTTGGAGTATGAGTTGCACGATTAAGGGGTTGATACCTAGAATGTTGAATCCTTGTGTGAGTCCAACGCCCCAGGATGCAATGGTGCGCTCGACTCCGAGTGCGGAGGCAAGCGTTGCTGTGGCGAAACCCAAAATCCAATGGAGTTTAGGGTCCCAGAGTTCTAAGAATGCAAGAAGACGTTTAATCCAGGTACCGAGTGAGAGCCAGATAATGAAACTAAACAGGAAGAGAAAACTCCAACTGAATGGAATTCCTAGCAGAAATTTCCAGAGAAAGTTGAGTGAAGTGAGTTGACGTTCGGCTTCACGAATGTATTTTCCTGCAGTTGATTTATTGAGGAAGTCTACCCATTGTTCTTTAAGGTACTCATCGCGTGCTTGTTCGTCATTGAGTTTGTTGAGCGTCGTATCTACTTTGTCTACTTTGTCTTGGAACGGAAGTTCTGCAGCATACGTGAGAGGAATGAGAAGGACTATACAGAGAATGAAAGGCACCACTCTTTTCATCTTTCTTACTCGTTTTCAGCGGTTTTATATCTTTACTCTTTTCAAGAAAAATATAAAAGTTTATAAAGAGCATTTTCATGTAATGCGTATGAATAAAGGTGTGTTTGTTGTTTTCCTTCTTGCGTTACTTCTTGTACCGGGCGTGTTTGCAATACCCTCTGAATATGAAATCGCTGATAAAGCGGTTACTGGCGTGAGTAACATTCTCAAGCCCCTCATGTCTGCTCTGGTCGGCGAGTCTAATGACCCAGATTTTCTTTATGCTAAATCTATTGTCTTTATCTTTCTTCTTACGCTTATCTGTACGATTGTAAGAAAGATACCAACTTTAGGAGATAATAAGCTTGTTGTGTTTGTTCTTGGTGCTACTTCTTCTCTCATTGCAGTTCGTTACATTACTCCTGAAAGATTCTCAGCGCTTCTTCTTCCTACTGATGGTCTCACGTTGGCTCTCTTCTTAGGAATACCTGTCATGTTAACTTTCTTTGCGCTCCATCTTATGGACGTTCCTGCGTTTGGCCGACGCTTTGTTCTTGGGCTTATCACGTTTGCATACCTTGTCTTAGGAATCTCCCGTTGGGGTGAGATTCCAAACGAGTTTGTCTGGTTTTATCTTTCTGCAGTGGTGTTTATCCTCATTATGATTATGTTTGATAAGGGGGTTCATGGTTATTTCAAAAAGTGGGAAATTGATAAGTTTTATATCGGCGCGAAAGAGCGAACGATTGCTGCTCTTCAGGCAGAGTACCTTAATATCATCAATGTTAATACTACTGCTGGGAAAAATCGACGAGCAGCTATAGAGGCTGAACTTATTCGCTTGGGAAGCAATATACCTTAATTGCTTCTCTCTTTTTATCTAGCGTTGACTGAGAAATGGTTTTTATTCTGGTAGCTCTGAAGATTGTCTTTGTTGCTGCTTTGATTTGTCTTTTAGGAGATAATATAATTCTCAAGCGATTGGAAGCAATTCAACGATATAAAACGAATCGCTATGCTTTAGAAGGAGATTTGGCAGATATTCGTCGTCAAATCGTATTACTGAAGATATTGCGAATGGCATTACTCCCCGTAAGAGTGGAGAAGAACGTATTAAAGAACTTGAGAAACATCATTCATTCTTATCAAAGCGATTTTGATTGAGTTTTTTCTTAAAAAATCTTTAATTCACTTTTCTATAGCCTACAATGTTTTTTCCTTCGTAGATAGGTACTTCAGGTGATTGTGCGGATGATGAAGATTTCTTGACAAGGAAAATACCTATGAGAGCAAGCACGAGGCCTAGAATCATGGTAATCATATTGCTGAAAGGAAGCGTAACTGAAAGTGCGGTTTGCACAGGCTTGAATCCGAGTGCAAGTACGGCTATTCCTGCGAGTGTGAGCAGATATCCAACCACTTTATTCATAGCTCTTTTTAGAGTGTTTTGTATATAAATGTTCGGGTAGTTATGCTTCTTCGATTATTTTACGTAATTCTTGTACGTTTCTGAAAGGAATTCCCTTTTCTTTTTCACTTTTCTTGACTTCTGCTATAAATTCTGGTCGTAATGTAAGTTCACGTTTTTCTGTTATCTTCATTCTATTTTTTAGTTATTAAAAGATTTATACTTTTCCCTCGATTTTAAATAGGTCAGCGTCTATACGGTGCCATGGCACCATACGATGTATTAGGAAACATTGCTTTGGTTAAGTTTCCAAAGGGAACAACCATGCATGAGAAGAAACGATTTGCTGTTTTATTCATGCAAGAGCATCCTCGGATTACGACGGTGTTGGAGAAAACGGGGAAGATTGCGGGACGATTGCGTACTCCGACATCTCGTTGGTTGGGAGGAGAAAAAACGAAAGAAGCATTGTATGCCGAGAATGGGTGTGTGTTTCGATTGGAGGTAGATACCTGTTATTTTTCTCCTCGACTTGCTGAAGAACGTAAATTAATTGCAGGATTGGTAAGGAAAGGAGAACGAGTATTGGTGTTATTCGGCGGGGTGGGGCCGTTTGCTATTGTGATTGCAAAGAAGAACAAAGCAAAGGAAGTGGTGAGTGTGGAATTGGGCAAAGAACCAAGTCGCTATGCATTGGAAAACGTGAAACGGAATAAAGTCGTCGTGGATGTTGTGCAAGGAGATGTGAACAGAATCCTTCCAAGATTTGCTAAACAAGGGAAAGTGTTTGATCGGATTGTAATGGCTCGTCCGAATTTGAAAGCTACCTTTTTGTCTTCTACCTTGCGTGTGGTAAAGAAAGGAACTCGGATTCATTATTACGGCTTTTGTCATGAAACTGAGTTGGAGGATATGCAACAGGCGCTTGTGAGAGAAGGGAAAGAGAAAGGAAAGAAGTTGCAGATTGTTGGGACGAAGAAAGCAGGAGATATTGGTACACGGAAATATCGATATAGGATTGATTTAGTAGTACGGTGATATTTGACGTTAGCGAGTGAGTCCTGGAAGAAGAGTGGTGGGAATATATTGATAGAGTGAGGTTGTCTGTTTGTAAGGCATTCTTTCTTGAGGTTGTAATTGTGCTAATGCCCCGAATTCTTGTTCGTATGCCCTGATCAATTTTTTTGTAGATAATGGTTCTTCACTATATTCATTATATGTCGTTCGTGCTTCTTGTTCAAGTATTTGCTGGTTTGCCTTGCTTCCGTTCCCATAAGGAAATAAGTAGAGGTCAGTATCCATGTATCTATAACTGTAACTCCGCTTTTATAGCTGTAGGTGCTTCTCCGCCGTGCCAGGTAAAACGCGGGCGGACGCGCATAGGGTAGAGACGTTCTGAATTATCGTCTAAGACAAGTGCAGCACCTTTGACGGGTGGAAGATCATCCATTGCTTGTTTGAGTGATGAAAGGAGATAGGATTGCATCATAGATTGCAATGCTTCCACATCTGCGGTTGCAGTGACGCGATGAGCAATAACTATGTCTGCTTGAGAAAGAACGTCTGTATGGATTTTACCGGGCTGTTGTGTCGCAAGGACGAGTGAGAGGCCTGGCTGTCTTCCTTCACGGAGGACTTGAATGAGAGCATCGGTTGCAGGGGTTTTTTCATCTTTAGGGAGAAATTCATGTGCTTCATCGATAAAAAGCCAGACGAGTGGGTCTTGTGTTGCTGATTTGTAAGAAAGATAGTCTTGGCCATGTTGGAGCGCATATCGTTCTTCTTGTTTTCTACTTTCCATTCTACTGATGAATATTTTTCGAGTGAGAATGTTGATGACTAATGCTCTGATGTTAAATGCTCCGATTGAACTATACACTGAAGTATCAATTATAGTTGTCTTACCGGGCGGGATGAGTTCTTTAATGGTTGTGCCTTCTGCTGTTTCGGAGAATACCCCCCAATTCGTTGCCGCTTTAAATAACGAGCTTACTATATTTTTTGTCTCAAGTGTTGCTTTGGAATCTTGTTCCACTATAGTTTGAAGTTCAGCCAGAGTATAATTTATTGGTGCATTTGCAAGCGTATTTTGAATAAGTACTCCCGCAGGACTTGTTAGCGAGAGATTAAAAAGTGTTATCCAGTCTTCTGCTTGAAGTTCGGAGGCAGCTAATGCAAACGTGGCATCAAACGGAATGCTGTTGCTTCGATACACATGTGTTTTTCCTGCAGGAACAAGTACTTTGATAGGGAGTGATTTCGTTTCCAGGTTCCATTCTTTCAATAATGGGCTGTCCTTTTCATTTTTAAACTTCATAGTCCAGAAAATACCCATTGTATCAAATATGAGGGAAGAGACGTTCCGTGCAGTTTCAGGAGAAAGGCAAGCAAGTTCTTCTGCGATCGCGCCGAGCGTGTATGATTTTCCACTCCCTCTTTTTCCTGCAATTAATATTACGTGAGAACGTGCGACATCTACTTTAAGCGTATTTGAAAGAGATGTATAGGTGCCCATTTTAACATACCCTTTCCCTAGATAAATAAGACCACGAGCACCGAATCTTTGTTTATCTGCAGTATCTCTTCCTATCACCACATCTATTCCCATTCTCTTTGTACGAAGCGGGAGTTATTAAAACTAGTGGGAAGATTTTGATACATCTTTGTGCCTTTTTTTATGATTCTCCCTGCTCTTTTTCTGATTTAATTTTCGTTCCTTGACAAATGATGTAGGGTTCCTCGTAGGTATTTTGAAGGATGAGTAAAAAATTCTTTTTTTTTTGCCGCAGTAATAATATGCAAAAAATATCTTACTTAAGGAAGATACTTTTTATTACGCTTGGCTTTTTATTACGCAGTATTAACCTCGATTAATTGCAACTTTCTTTTAGTTGCACAAAAAAGCTTTTTTCTTTTTAAAACGTGTAGGCTATTAGTGATGAATATTGCTGCTATTCGAATCAAAGGAAACTTTAGATCACATTCAAAGCTATCTTTTTTTAGTATGCCTTTTTTCTCGCAAAGCTCTCTCTCTACACACTTTAATTAATCGTGATTTTAGAACAAGCATATTGCGATGTTCGCATCACGGGCAGAAAATTTTTGTATGACTGCTTTGACCCAAGTGCTTGATCTGCAAGTACTATTCGATGAAAGTAATTTTAATTGCACAGATTGTGATGAAATTCTCAAGATAATCTTGCTTGTATATTACACAATACTTGTTTTATATATCCATAACCTTTTTATACCCCCTTTAAGTCTTGCAAAGTATGGAACATGATACAAAGAAGGTGAAACACGCACATCCTGCTGCTCATGCCTCTTCTGATTCTATTGAAATTCCTATTGGTAAATGGATGCATGCAATCAAATCAAATGGGTGGGTTGTTGCAACCATTATTTTTGGTGTTCTTTCTCTTGTATTGCTTGTTTTAGTTATGCAAGGAACGGGCGGAGGCTCGGGTGATGACGCAGCAAAAAATTTAGTTTCTTTTATTAAACAACAAGGATCTGATGCAACTTTGGTGAGCGTGGTGAAGGAAGGAGCATTATACAAGGTTACGTTATCGATTGATGGGCAAACTGCTCCTATTTATGTGACACTCGATGGAAAATATGCCGTTCCTCAACCAATTCCTATTGATGGTGCTGCTCCTACTGACGGTTCTGGAACGAATACCCCTCGACCTTCTTCTGATCCTGTTCAAGTAAATATTTCAGGAAGCCCGGTATTGGGCCAGGCAAATGCTCCTGTTACGATTGTTGAATTCTCTGATTATCAATGCCCATTCTGTCGAAAGTTTTGGAGTGAAGCATATGCACAATTGAAGACTGACTATATTGCTACGGGTAAAGTAAAACTTGTGTTTAAAGATTATCCACTTGATTTCCATGCAATGGCAGGTAAAACTGCTGAAGCAGTTCGTTGTGTTCGTGATCAACGAGGGGATACCGGGTATTTCTTATATCATGATAAAGTATTTGCTGAACAGATGAAGCTTGATGGAGGAACAGTGAAGAGCACGGTTTCCTATACGGTTGATGACTTGAAGAAATGGGCTCAAGCATTGGGAGATGTTAATGCTGCTACTTTTGCAACCTGTTTAGATTCAGGTAAATATACTGCGGCTGTTGCTGCTGATCAAGCGTATGGTCAATCATTAGGTATTTCAGGTACTCCTGGATTCTTTGTGAATGGTCGAGTTCTTGAAGGAGCACAACCTTTCGCTGCATTTAAGCGATTGATTGATGCGGAGCTTGCAGCATGAAACTTGCAGAATTAAAAGCAGGACAAGGTAAAGTTGATGTTTCAGTTACCGTTAGTGCTAAAGGAGATGTTCGTTCATTTGATAAATATGGGAAACAATTGCGCGTATGTAACGCAACGGTTAGCGATGGTGAAAGTGAAATGACACTCACTCTCTGGAATGATGAAATTGATATGGTACAAGTTGGCGCAAAACTTCAAGTTTCAAATGGATATGTTTCTGAATTTCAAGGAAAAAAGCAATTGAGTGCAGGAAAGTTTGGCAAATTGATTGTTGGTGATGGTGCTGCTGCTCCTCTAAAAGCGAAAGCTCCTGCAAAAGCAAAACCTGCTCCTGCATCCTCTGATGACGAAATGGCTTTCTAAGATGATTACGTTACCAAAATTACCGTATGCGTATAGTGCTCTTGCTTCGTTCGTTGGGACTCAAACGATGGAAATTCATCATACTAAACATCATCAAACATATGTTGATAAGTTGAATGAAGCTTTGAGTAAATATCCTTCTTTAGGAAAACAACCAGTTGAAGAACTTTTATCGGATCTTGACACTGTTCCTGCAGATATACGTATGGCTGTTCGTAATCATGGAGGAGGGCATGTGAATCATTCCTTATTCTGGGAAATTCTGAGCCCTCATGAACAAAAAATACCTAAATCCTTTGAAAAAGTGTTGGTACAGGCGTTTGGAAGTGTGGATGCATTTAAGGAACAGTTTAGTGCTGCTGCACTCAGTCGATTTGGAAGTGGATGGGCTTGGTTGGTGGTGGATGGAGATTCAGTAGAGATTTACTCTACTCCTAATCAAGATTCTCCCTTGATGGAAGGAAAGATTCCTTTGTTGGGGTTAGATGTCTGGGAACATGCGTATTATTTACACTATCAGAATAAACGTGCAGATTATGTGAAAGCATTCTGGAAACATGTGAATTGGGATAAAGTTGTCTCTTTGTATGATACAACACAATAAGCTCTTTGATCGGTTTATGAGACTCTTTTTATAGTGCCGTAATCTCTTTAAAGCGTGAGGATACCTATTGGTATGGATGGTAAAGTGATCTGGATTATTGTTTGTTTGGGGATTATTGGAGGAGGTATTATATGGAATGTTTCTGATTTTCGTTCTTCACCTGATTCTTTGCCTTCGTGTACTGTGCTTCAGAATGGAGAAGGGCCAGGACTTGTATTTTTTGGAACGAAAGAGCAAACAGAACAATATATGGGTGCCTTGTATGCGGTAAAACCATTTGATGAAGCTCGAGAACGATTTAGTGTTTCCTATATTGATTCAGTGAAGCCTTCTTGTGAATTGTATAAGGGTATTGCATTGTTATGTTATTCTCGTGAGCTTGTTCAACAAGCTGCTGCTTGTCCACATGATTTTATTGTTGTTTTAGAAGAACACCCTGCTTCTATTCGTAGCTCGGCTTTCAAAAATGTCATTAGTTTGAATACTGCTCATCAACTTTCTGTGTTTACACATGAATTTGGACACGCTTTTGGAGATTTTGCTGAAGAATACACTCCTGCTTCCCTTCCTTCTTCAAGTGATAATTGTCAATCAACTTGTGAGAAGTTTGATTTGAAAGATGGTTGTTATCAAGGATGTTCTGAAGGGGAGTATTATCGTTCTATTGATGTGGGGATTATGCGTAGTTTATATGCAACACGTTATGGGACCTGGCATGAAGCATATTTACGAAAACTATTAGGAATTGAGCGTTCTTCGATTATTACTGGTAACGCTATCGCACCACCTGATTGTGCTAGCCAAACGTATTCTTTGGTGACTTTGAATCGTTCTGCGGGAGGACTGCGCATTATTGATGTTGCTCCTGGCCAAGGATGTGGACAAAGTATTACGAGTATTGATGCGAGTCAGTTCATAATCTTTACTGATGTACAACATGATGGGGTTGAAACCATTTCAGGAGAAATGTATGATTATCAAGGGATTGTCTATGCGGCAGTTTCTCAAGATATTACCACATTACAACTTACTCAGAAGGGTCAACTTATTGGGGAGGTGCATCTTGGTGCAACACTTTGTAAAGCGTAAGGGATACTGCACCCCCCGAACGGATAAGCGTAGGGGGTTAGCTCCGGTTGTGGGAGTTACGTTGATGATACTCGTAGGTGTTATTGCTCTTGTTGCAATAGGGGCTTTTATATTTACTTTAGTGAATAAACCTCAATTATCTCCGACGGTGAGTTGTTTTGATGCACAAACTGAGCAACCGTTTATGGTTACCTCTGCCTGTTACAATGTCTCTAGTAAGATTGTACACGTTGATGTGTATCGTGTTGCTTCAGGATATGTGTATGATTCGTTATTGTTTACGTTACAGGGAGCGAAAAGTAGTTCTTGGACTTGTGGGAAAGGTTGTGGGTTGTGTACTCTTGGAAAGATTGGAGAAACAAAAAGGTATTACTCTCTTCCTTTGGATGATAAACCTGCTTCGTTAGAAGTATTTGCGAATGGTTGTTCGTTAGCGAGTTCTTTTCTTTCCTCTTGTTAAGTTATTTAATAAGAAATGCTACTTCATCTTCGTTAAGCTTTAATTGTTCTTGAACTCCTGGTTGTTTGATAATGTGTCGAATGATTTCAAAGTCTCTTAGAGCACGAGGTATTGAACAATGAGCATAGAGGGCATATTTTTTTGCAATACTCTTCTTTTGAATTATTTTCTGATTATGTTGCCAGATCTTAAGAATACGTTTTGGTGCTTGATAGGGTGTGAATCCTGATTGTGGGGCTGGTTTTGCGTATGAAATACCTGCACTTTGAAAGATGTTCTGATATACAAGGAATCGCCAGAACTGATTTTTGTAAATTCTTCCTCTAAAGACATCTGCTTTGCTTAATGCAGTGTATGCTTTGACTAGTGCTTCGTTTTTGTATTCTCGTGGAATATTTTCTTCAATCCAGAGCAGTACTTCATCTAATGAGAGTTTTGTACTATCAAAGAGATCAAGAAAGTCTTGTCTTTCTTTGAAAAGTCTTCGTAAAATGTTGAAAATATTCTCTTCAATATCTCTTCGTTCAGTTGTGTCTATTTTACTGTCTGTATGAGCATAGGAGTGTAAATCATTCAATGCTGCTCGTAAGTCTCCCTGTGATTTAATTGCTAATTGTTGGAGTGTAGTGAGATCTTTGGTGACTTCTTCCTTTATCGTTATTTTCTGTAAGAGTTGCACCATACTTGCAGGTGGAAGAACTTTCATTTCAACAAGAGTACACATTTGTCGTATGGGGGCTAATTTTGATTGCCAAATATCGTTACAAGTCATGATAACGGGGTGTTTTGCGACTTCTAAGATACGAACTAATTCAGGTATTCCTCCAATATCACTTCCGGTAACTCCATCTACTTCATCCATGATGATTATTTTACCTTTTTTGAAAAGACTTTGTTGTTGTGCTGCTGGTTTGAGAAGTTCTTCTAATTTTGCTTTATTACGTGTATCTGAAGCATTTAATTCAAATACTTCTAAATTATTTTCATGTGCTGCTGCAAGTGCAAGGGATGTTTTTCCTGTTCCTGCTGGGCCATGTAAAATAATTCCTTTCTTTTTTGGGAAATCATGTAAGAAGGCCTTTATTTCTAAAATTGCTTTTTCTTGTCCAATAAAATCCCCATATTTTATTGCACGATATTTTTCAGCAAGATTTTCGTAGACCATGAGTGCTTAGAGTGCTTTTCCTTGGCCAGCAAGCACGAAACTGGCGAGTAATGCTTGGAGTTGAACGAATTCATCGCTTCCTTCGGTCATTCTAAATTCACATTCTCCCGTTTTTTCCGTGAGACGAACTTTAACTTCTGGTTCTATTGGTAAATTCCATATTTCTTTTTGCATAATTTTGATAAGGTCTTGTCCAGAAATGCTTTCTTTAAGCATAACTTCTAATAATTTATCTCGTGCATTGAGAAAATCTCCGGCAAGAGCATAATCTAAGACTATTCGTACGCCTGTTGGCTTATTTGATGAGGAGATCATATTGATCATTTCAGCATTAATGTCTAGGGCGATTGAAGCGGTTGCTTGGAGAAGGTTAATTGCGCGTCTACAATCCCCTTCAGATGCTTCATAGAGCGTTTCTAATGCTTCTGGAGTAAGCTTAAGCTTTTCTTTCTCGGCAATACGTTTGATAACTTCTAAGACATCTTTCTTTTCTAATAGTTTAAAACGAAAGACTACGCATCGTGATTGAATAGGGTCAATTATATTAGAAGAATAATTACAACTCATGATAAATCTACAGGTATTTGTGTAATTCTCCATGGTTCTTCGTAATGCTTGTTGCGCTTCTTTGGTGAGAGCATCTGCTTCATCTAGGAAAATAACTTTGAAAGGGATGTTTTCTAGGGCGCGTGTTCGAGCAAAATCTTTTACTTTTTGACGAATGACATCAATACCTCGTTCATCTGAGGCGTTTAACTCCAAATAATTCTCTTTCCAGGCTTCTCCGAAGAGTTGTTTTACGGTGATTAATGCAAGTGTCGATTTTCCTGTTCCTGCTGGGCCTGCGAACATGAGATGAGGAATATTCATTGCTTGTACTAACGAGCGTACTCGCTTGATAATTTCTTGTTGGCCTACCACCTCTTCAAATGTATGTGGGCGGTATTTCTCCGTCCAAATGTCTGATTGGGACATAGATGTGTTCAGCCCTGTCCTCTTATAAAGATTATTGTGGTTTTCGAGCACGAGAGTCTTTATAATAGATAAGAGAACGGGAGAAGGCTATTTTAGCTATATTTTTATGCAGAACGTGCGCGATGCATCTTTCTACGACGCTTTTCTTTCTTAAGGCGCTTGCGTTGCCATTTCCATCTCATCTGGTTCTTTTTCTTCCATCTTCGTGAGGAGCGTTTCATATGATAACCGATTGAAGAGACGCTTTATAAAGCTTATTGGCTCGTATAAGGGATGGGATATTGGCCAGTTGTATTCGACATGATTCGTGATGTAGATATTATTGTAGTAGTCGGAGATGCACGTATGCCCGATCTTTCTATTAATCAAGAAGTGATTACACATGCACGTAATTATGGAAAACAAATTGTGGTGGTCTATACGAAACGTGATTTAATTGGAAAAGAACGATTACGTTCGTTACAAACGCATTATCCAGAGGCTATTTTTGTTGCAGGGGTGAAAAATGAGGGCGTTTCTGCCTTACGTCGAGCTTTACAAATATTGGGTAAACGTATGAAATTGGATGAAGCGAAAGTAGGGGTTGTGGGATATCCAAATATTGGTAAATCTGCTCTGATTAATGCTCTTGCGCGTGGAAGACGGGCTTTAGTGGCAAATCAACCAGGGACAACACGAGGGGTGCAATGGATCAAAGCAGGGGGATTATGTATTTTGGATTCTCCGGGAGTTATTCCGATGGTTGATAAGAATAGGAAGCTTGCTTTATTGGGCAGTAAATCCCCGGATATGCTTCCTGCTCCTGAAAAGCATGCGTTTGATATTTTAACGATGTTTTTAGTTAAATGTCCTGATCGATTACAAGCATATTATAAATTGGATCATCTCGAAACTGAACCTTATGATTTGTTATTACAGATTGGAGAAGTTCGTAAGTTTATGAAGAAAGGGGGCGTTGTGGATGAAGAACGCACTGCCCGTACTATTATTCGTGAATGGCAGATTGGGAAATTACAATTGGATTAAGTATTAAATCTAATTCGTTCAAAATCATCTTTGAGACGAGTAATTTGTTCGTAGTCTAGAAGAGCAGCATGGATTTCTGTACTCTTAACTGTTTTTTCAAGTGTTCCCGCATTTTTAATGACTTCACTAATTTTTGCATCATCTAAGAAGGTTTTATCTAAAATGCGCCAGCCTTTAATGGGTACGTGATGTGCTTGTTCGTATCCTAACACTTTGAGAAGGTTTTCCGTTTCTAAAAGCTCATCATAGTTTAATGTTTGAAGGAGGAGTTGGGATTTTTTAACATCTAATTTTGTATAATCTTTAATTACTAGCAGTGTTTCTTTTTCTACATCTTGGATTAATTCTTTTAATCGAGCTTTGAGGAGTGTGCTTTCAGTACCGAGTTCAATGATATATCGTTTCATATCTTGAGCAATACTTTGAATAATTGCTCCTTTTTGGATAACTAATAGGCCTTTGTGTAGACTGGGGTGTGATTTTAATTCTAATTGATTGAGACGTTCTACATGAAGATCGAAAAGGGCTCGTTGTTTTTCTATTGCTTGTAATTGTTCATTTGCTTTTCTTCGTATTTCTTCAGTTGCTTTGATTGGATATCGAAGATTCTTATAAAATAAGGTAACTTCGTGTCTACGTTCTGAAATTGCAATAACTACTGTTCCAATTTGTTTTGCAGTTCGTTCAGCTGCTTTATGTCGTGTTCCTGTTTCTAAACTTTTAATTCCTGCTTGAGGAGTGAGCATGACGTTTGCATAATTAATACGTTTAAGGTCAGAGGATACAATAATTGCTCCATCCATTTTACAAAGTTCTACAAATCGTTGAGGAGTAAATCTACAATTTACTCTGAATCCTCCATCTATGATGGGGACTAATTGTTCGTTTTCTACCACCATGAGTGCGCCCTTTCCTGCTTTGAGTGCAGAGTCCATGCCTGCACGTACTGGTGTTCCTGGAGCAATTGTCTTAAGTGTAGCAAAAAATTCTTCTTCACTTACTTTTTGGCTTTGTTGTACCGGGATAATTGTTTCTTGTATTTCTTTATCAGGTACTTCTGCAAGCTGTTTTTGTAGTTCTTGATCCATGCCTCTCTCCTTTTTAAGAAGTACTTGTTGTATATAAGTGTTTTTAAGTATTTGTTTCGCTTTTATTTTTTCCTTCTCTTAGATTTATCGGTATACTGCTTCGAGATATACTTTTTTATCGCTTGTTCAAATGACAAAGCAGCCAGAGTTGTCAGAGATGCACTAATTCAAGTTAGAGCAAAAGTTCCCTGTAAAACAAAGATTTTGTTTGAGAAACTGTAACTTTGGAATAGGTTTAAATATACTTTAAACTTTATTAAAAAAGTGAATAAGACGGCATTATATTCTATTTCTATTATTGTGGTTCTTCTATTGGCTATAATTTGTTTTGGATATTACAATAAGCAGAGTCAGAGTGAAGATAAGTTATATGTTATTGCTGGTCCGGAAAGTTTTGATGATTTTAACGATATTGGAAACTCGGGCAGCCAAAAATGGGTTTATTCTTTGTATAACCAGAGTGCTGCGAACTTGCTTTATAATATTGAGAATAGATTAAATGAAGATGACTATGCAGGTAATGAAGTGGCTTTTTTTCGATTTGCTTTAAGTAGCGTAATAAAAAAAGATAAAAATTCTGATAAAGTTTATAAAAAAATAAAAGAAGATATACTTGGAGATAATAAAGTTCTTAGAATAGTTTTGCTGGAAATTCTAAGTGAAACACCAACTAAAGAATCTCTTAGTATCTTGATTTCCTTAACTGATTCAAATAAACTTGAAGATGAAGATAAAAATATTTTGTATCGAGCCATTGTAGACATGCCCGACCACATTACTAGTAGATATGGAAATGGAGATAATTTGGCTAAAGAATTGTCCCCTATACTGGAAAAAGCTTCAAAAGAAATTAAATTTTCAGATGAGAACAATATTAGCGTAAATGTATATTCTCTTTTTAGCTTAAATGAATATTCTCTTTTTTATGCATATACACTTTCTATAATTAAATTAGGTGCTCCTTCTGGGATGAAGTTCATTTTTGATCGTTTGGAATCTCAGAAAAATATAACTATTGAATATAAGTATTCTAATTCCTTATTACCTAATATATTAGTGAATGGAGAAAAACCTGATGGAACAATATTTGTTCCCGAACTTTATCATTTGCAAGAGTTTAGAAATACTGATTCTGTGCCTGTATTAGAAGGATATCTTGATAATGATGATATTGAAAAAGTCTCGTTGTTTGGAGCAGTTTATGCTTTGATGAAGGCCGGACAACCAGAAGGAACAGAGAGCGTATTAAAATGGGCTGCTAACCGCGAAGATGATGTTTCTCCTCTGCTCGATTTTGTTATTCCTTTAATAAGAGATTCACGTTCTGAAAAACTGCTTAAGTATTATGCAATGGAAGAAGAATCAAAGACTTTTAAGAATAGCAAGAACAAAGAAAGTGTTTTGAAAGGGTATAATAAATTGACTTCCAGCAGAATTGATGTTGAAATTATAAAAACTTGATTTTTAAAGTTTGCCTTGATCTTTTAAACACTTTCTAACTTCAGTACAAGTCGCTCCCTCTTTACAACCCGTTTCTTTGTAATTATAAAATATACAACCCAAATTTTTTGCGTAGTCTGAGGTACAATCCCTTCTTTCACAAACCAGGTCTTCTATCTCTTGACTTGGGATATTTATTGCTCCACAACAAATACCTTCGGGTTTGGGCTTTAGTGGGTAATGATGAAGATGGTTTGTTTGGTGAACGAGGAGGATATGTTCGTGCACCTACTCACCAAGGGGCTTGTTTTTGGGCACTCCGCAATCCTTTGCATAATGTTACTTTTCATGTTATTGGCACGGCAGGAGAGACAAATCATTCTGCTTTTACACTTTTATCATTAGGTACTAAACGAATTTCAGGATGTCATACGAATACTTTGCAATATGTCAAAGGTGCTGGTTTGAATATTCAACTGCATGATGTACGACCATTCATTTCTTTTCATCTCCCTGTTTGGAAGAATCGTGAATTTACTATGCATACCGGATGGTGTGAACGAGGTAATTTTGGTCTCTCCTTGCGTCCCTGGCAAAAACGACATGATGATTAAAGATTTTTCTATGATCTTTGATAAAAAAGCCTCTACCGCGGATTGAACGCGGGACCTTCACATGTCTGGCTTCTCTGGAATCCAGAGACCTGAAAAACACAGGGTTTTTCACGTTACCAATGTGACGCTCTACCGGCTGAGCTATAGAGGCTTGAAGATGGATGTTTTGGGCGGTTTAAAAAGACTACTTTGACTTATTAGTTAGGTTCTTTTCGGTGATGATTACCTCAGGAGTCCAGTCTAATTTGATTGCATTGCCTGTAATGGCTCCTAGATTATTTCCTACTTTGAGGAGCCAGGCATAATAGAGTTTCCCAAATTCAAATCGTTCTTCAGGTTCAATGAGGTGAAGATTATGATTGCCTGCAATAAGGAGCCCGGCTACATACAGAAATAAGAGGAGAAGTGTTACGATTTTCATTGGTTAGGGGGCAGTTGCGTTAATACTCCAATCTTGTTGTATGGCATATCCGGCTATTTTGAAAAGATTTGTTGCTGCCGTTGAAAGCCAGAGTGAATATATCTTAATAATTTGCGTAAGTCCCTCGAAGGTACTTGAATCAGCTTTATTTTCATTATATACTTTTGTAAACGTGATAGCAAAAAAGAGTAGAACACTAATAATTAATACAAATCCAACGTGATGTTTAATTTCTCGTAGTTTAAACAGAACTACTAAAAGCATTACTGCTAATACAAGTATTACAATGAGTCCAACATTGAGCGCCATCTTTTTACCTCTGTTCTTTTAGGTACTGATGGTATAAAAGCATTCTGGATACTGAAGAGGATTATGCTTTATTCTAAGGGAAGGTTTTAAAGCTCTTTTCTATAGCTTTCTTTATAGCCCCGTCGTATAGTGGTCAAGTATACGGGCCTCTGGCGCCCGTGACCCCGGTTCGAATCCGGGCGGGGCTATCTTTTTATACTTGTTTTTACTTTTCGTGGTATGTTTTTACGATATCGTTATCCTAAATTGATCGCGCTTTTTTTAGTAAGCCTCTTTGCTTATGCTCTTTTTTCTCAAGATTCTGTTCAGACTGCCCTTGCTCCTCTTATTTCTGAATCTCTTTTTTCTTATTTTATAATTGGTTCACTATTTACGTTTGGATTTATTACTCCCTTTGCTATTGGTTTATTCCTTATTGCTGATCCTTCTTCCCCTTTGCTTGCTGCTCTTGTGGGGGGATGTGGTGCAGTCCTAGGTGACATGTTGATCTTTCAATTTATTAGATTTTCATTTCTTGATGAATTTGGAAAATTAAAACGTGAAAAAATTGTTCGTCTTGTTGAAAAACCAGTTACTTTAGTTCCTGCCCGTTTTCATCATTATCTTCTGTACGCTTTTGCTGGTATTATTATTGCTTCTCCTTTACCTGATGAATTGGGGGTAAGTTTGTTAGCTGGGTTGACTTCAATTCGTCAAATTTCTCTTGCATGTATTAGTTATGTGTGTAATACGGTGGGCATTTTTATTCTCTTAGTACTCTAACAGTATCCTTAAATAGCATATTCTATTCATTCGCGAACGCCCACGTAGTCTAGAGGTCAAGGACACGGCCCTCTCGCACTGCCGAACATCCGATCGATGAGAATGGCATGTTCAGTCCTTCTTGGGACAGGCACTGATTTTTTACGAGGAACATTTCACGATGTTCTGAGTTGCCAGGCCCTCATATTGAGGGCGTGGAGTACGGCTGAAACCCGGGTTCAAATCCCGGCGAGGGCATATTTTTAATAGTGCTTTTGATTTCTCGGAATCAACATTCTTTTATTTAAATTAAATTTTTATTGAAAGACTATAAAAAGACTTTTTTATAACATAAAGTTGGTTTAATAATTTTAAACATGCAAGTATCATTTTTCATCATTTGAATTATTGCACGAGCCATTAAAATGTTGTTAATAAGCACATTTTATAGCATTAAGTATCTAATTTTTTTATATTTCTGCAGATAAGCAGTTTGGTAAAAAAGATATATAATATAAATCGATAGGGCTATTTCTTTATTTTGCTTCTTATTTTGCAAATTATCTGCGTTACTGGTAAGAGAGCAAGTAACCAAATAAATGTAAGTGTGTCAGGACTTACTTTTCCATTAATAAAGTAAACTACTGTTCCGATAAGAATAAGGGGCACGACACCATAAGCATACGTTACCATATATGTTCTTCCTTCAGTGAGTGGCTTTGAATTATTGATTGCATCTGGGAAACTTTTCATGATAAGCCAACCGAATGCGCCTCCCGCAATATCAACAATTGTATCTTTGATCCCGTCAAAGAAGAAATGATCAAACATATGTTGCGGTTGAGCTTGTACTATATCTCCAATTATCTCAACTGATTCCCACATCATTTGCCACATAAATACCCCGAGTAATGAGTCGAGTGGTTTCCATTTAAGCCATACAAGAAGGATGAGAAATATATTCAATCCCCACATGAAGTGCATGATGTTATCAATTGGTGGCCATATGCCAAAAAAATCTCTTCCATATTGTTCAAGAGAAATCCATCGTACCCAAACTTCCAGTACTATAGAACATGTAAGTGTAAATGCCATTATAAAATGTTTTCCTTTCATTGTTAACCTCTTTTGTATGTACCAAGATGATCTTTTGAATTTATTTTAATGGTTACGCCATCTTTTTTAATATGAAGATTATATTTTTTAATAAGGCTTCTCGCCCAGAGAAATTCTGAAGCAAGAAGGATGAGCCCCATGATGATGATGGGGATACCGGGGCCGGGAATGAGCAAGAGTATCCCTCCGATGAGGAGAAGAGTAAGGCCCATGATACCAATCGTTATTTTTTTGAGTGCTTGATAGGTAAGGTCCATTTTATCAAGAGAAAGGATATCTATTTAAACTGTCCGAAGGGGAGAAGGATATGTTGCCCCAGATTACCAAGGAATATCCTGCATTGCAAGTAACCTATGGCTTGCCTGCGTTGAGCGATTTAAATCGTGACTTCGAATTGGATAAGATTGATGTAGAAACTGAGTTTTTAGCTCGAACGATACGTAAATGTATGATGGATAAGATTGTAAATTGTCTTAATTTCTTTGATATGTTGTTAAATCCTCAACAAGCTCCTCGTATTTATCTTTCTTTTTTACAAACGATTACCTTGAGTGATAAACAATTGCTTGAACAATTATATTCTGCGTTTGGAACATTAAGTATTGAATGTCTTGCTCTTGAACTTGAATATACTGAAGAAAAGGAAGCAGAAATGATTACACGTATTGCACGTGTATGGACTGAACAATCCACGGCCTTTAGCACGTTAGTACAAAGAATTCGTAATCCTGTTCCTTTCCAAAAGAAAGAAAAAAGTTATTTTGGATAACTTATTTTTTAGATATCAAATCAGTAATATCTATTTCTAATACGGCGAGTGGCATCTTGAGTCCTGCGTTTTTGAGTGTTGAGGGATGAATTTCTCCAATATATCCTATTTCTTTTTTGGCGTGCATGATGAAAGCTGAACGTCCTGGGATACAAAGAGGAAGAGGAGCTTGTTTCAAGGTAAGAGGGAATTGAAGTTGTTCACTCAAGTAATTGAAGAGTTGTTGAATATGAGTTATGGTTCCTGGGGAATAAGTGACAAGTATATGGGTTCGCTCAGTGCCTTTTTCATCACTTACTGTTCCTATTTCATAGAGATTTTGAGGATACGAGACATCTTTATTTTCGTGATAGACTCGTAATGCTGGAATGAGCAGATTTGGCCTGAGATATTTGTATTCTGTTTTAGCTCCTTCTAAAGCAAGTGCTTTGAGATGATATCTCTTTTTTTCTTCTTCAGTTATTGCATGATAGGTCATAATTTCTTGAAATCCTGTTCCGATGAGCAAGGAACTTATCTTTTGTTCTTGTCTTCTTTGAGGAGATTCACTTCCTGTTGTAGCAAATGAAGGGACTTCAGGAGTGATTTTTTCATAGCCATACGCAATGGCGAGATCTTCAATGAGGTCAACTTCGTGCATAATATCTGTTCTCCAGGGCGGATATTCGATTGTTCCCTTATCATATCGATGGCCCATTTTTTCACATAATTTTGGAAGCTCTTTTTCAGTTATTTTGGTACCAAGTAGTGTATTTGCCCTTTCTAATGAGAACGGATGTTTTGTATAACTCAGCGTAGGGGTGATGAATGTTTCTTTTCCTCGTTCAATTTGTATTCCTTGTACCGTTCCCCCTAGTTCTACACAGAGGGTAGTAAGGAGCGCAAGTACTTTGTTGAGCGTTTGGAGATGCATTCCTGAACATTCGATAAAGAGTTCTTTCGTTGTTAGGGTAACTTGCCCCGTTTCTGCACTGTTAATGATTGGAGGCATGGAAAGAATTGTCCCCGTGGCATCAATAAATAGAGGATAGCGAGGTGCTTTTTCGAGTAAGTGGGCATATTCTTTTCCTGTTTGATGAGTGGTGAGAATTTCTTCAGCAGTGCATGCTTTTGTTGCTCCCAAAGGAGTGAAGGTTATTTCTTTTGGTTTTTTTGCGGTAAAAGTAAGCGGGAAGGCGATTTTTTCTGCTGGATAGATACCAATTGCACATTTCTTTCTTTTTCTTCCAATTGTTTTATGCATTTTTTCTTGTATATCAATGAGCGTTTCCAATACTTCTTGCGTGATAGTCATATTCTTAATGAGTGCTCCAACTGTATGGGGACGTATTTCTTCAACGTCTGGTTTGATAATAATGCGGTGTGTTTTTTCTGGTTTGGTAACAGGATATTCTTTTGGTTTTATTTTTCCTTGATAGAGTTTTACTGTACGTACGAATCCTTGAAGTGAATAAAGGTCAGGGCGGTTTGCAAGTGCTTCTACTTCTACTCCTTCTTCAGTAAGTTCAGCAGGAATACCTATTTGTTGTATTTCTTCTATTGCTTTTGGTGTAAGCGCAAGTTGTTTGCCGAGTTTTTCTTTTGTAAATACTACTTTAGCCATTGTTTCCTCCCCGAGGCATTGCTCGCATTTGTTTGAGATTGTTACGATACATGTCTCGTAGATCGGTTATTTTATAGGCATCCATGATAATTCTATCAAATCCTTGGCCCCAGGCAAGAATAGGAATTGGTTTTCCAAGTAGGGCTATACTTACTTCTGGTCTGAATATGCCTGCTCCTCCTAATTCTAACCATTGTTTTTTACCTTGGTGCCAGACATGAATTTCTACTGAAGGTTCGGTGTAAGGGAAAAAGCTCGGAACGAATTTTATTTTTTCAAATCCCATTTTCTTATAGAACTCTGTTAGATATCCTAACAAATGACGAAATGTTGCTCGTTCATCAACAACTATTCCTTCTGTTTGATAGAATTCAAATCCATGACTCCAATCAACTGTTTCATTTCTGAATACTTTCCCTATTGCGAAATATTTTGCAGGTAGTTTTGTGCTATCAAGTGAAGCAAGCGTGCGTGCTGAGAGGGAAGTGGTGTGTGTTCGGAGTACTCCTTGTTGGGCCTTTTTCGCGCTCCAGGTATATTGCCAGCCAGTGCTTCCCCCAATACCCTGTTCGTGTGCTTGTTGCACTCTTTTTACTAATTTTGTTTCTGGGAGGGGGAATTGTAGGGGGAGAAAGAAGGTATCTTGCATTTCTCTTCCTGGGTGATCTTGAGGGGTGTATAAAGCATCGAATACCCAGAATTCGCTATCAATAAGTGTACCCGTCATTTCGGTAAAACCCATGTCTGTCCAGATGCGCACTGCTTTTTCTATTGCTTCAGTAACAAAATGTTTTTTCCCCCCTATGATTGGAGCAACGGGGAGTGAAAGATCATATGCACGAAATTGTTTTGCACCTTGCCAATTTCTAATTAGTTCTGGAGTTACTTCTTCAAGTACTTCTGACTCTATTTTTGTGCCTGCAAGTTCTTTACCCAGTTGGGTGAGGGTATAGGTTCTTTCTGTTTTTTCTTGCATTTCGATAATATCTTTTCTTTTTTGTACTGCTTGAAGTGCATGAAGCATTTCGGGACTGAGAGATTCTTTTGTTGTGGGAAGTTTTTCTAACAATTGTTCTTCAAATGTTTTTTTGATACATTCCGCAGGAGAGGCGGTAAGTAAAATTGCTCCTTGATCAAGTGAAATGAATGCTTTACCTTTAAGAATTCCTAATGCAACTTTAAGTTCGTTTTCTGACAATCCTGAAGCTTTTTGTGCTTCTGAAATAGGGAGCGGGTGATGGGGTTTGAGGGCAGAAAGTAATTTTCGTTCGGGAAGTCCTGTTCTAGCATATCGAATCCCATTTACTCCTGTGGTGATATGCATTGTTTTAGTGGTGGAAAGCGTGAGAAAACCTTTTGTTTCTAGAGAGAGTAATGTTTTGACTATTGTTGCATCTTCTAATTTAGTTGCTTCTTTAAGTGCCTCATAGGGTTTGGTAAGGTGTGTAAGAAGTGCTCGTTCGTGTGTGGAAAGAGTCGCGATGAGGGCATTTTTCATAGGGAAGAAGGGGATTTCAGGTATAAAAATGTGTTTTAAGGGGGAGTGGAGGCACTCTTAAGGGAGGGAGTATCCGAATGCTTGCTTAAGTAGTGAGGCTTCTTGTTTTGTACATCCTTCTATCGTCAAGGAGATCCTTTTTTTAACGAGGAGAGGAATATCTGCTTTGATGCGAGCAAGGGTTTGTGCTCGTTTTAGGAGAGGAAGAGTACGAAGTTTGGTGAGTGAAAGAAGATACGCTTTGTTTTGTATCTGCATTTCTTTACTTTGTAGTTCTGAAAGCGTATTTCCTAGCATACGAAAGTTGTCTCTTTGTTTATCCATTTACGATTGTTCCTTTCCATTTCTTATGAAGGAGGAATGTATTGAGATTTTCCATGTTGCCTGAGAGTAAATAGGTAGGAATCTGATTTTTACGTATGATGCTTGCTGCTTGTTGATCAAGGATGAAATGTTGTCCTGGTTTGAAAACCAAGGCATGCGCCTTTGTTTCGAATGCTTTCCAAGATATTGCTGGAATGAATTGTGCAGAAGGATGTGTGCGTGGATCTGCAGTATATAACCCTGGTGTGTCGCTGAGATTGATAAGGGGACATTTAAGTAACGTGGCTAATTTTGCGGCCGTGGTGTCTGTTGTGGCATGAGGGGCCCAACGTAATGCTCCACAAATGACTGGATTGTTTTTTTTGATTGCAGTGTGCACCTGTTTCATATTTAGTAATAACGTGTCATTTGTTTGTTTTCCGAACCATTGCATGAGAAAGAGAGCATTGACTCGAGTTGCACGAATTCCTGCTCGTGCTTGTTCATAGACTGAGCGACCTTCTTTTTTGAGAGCATTGATTGCAGTTCGTGCAAGATGTCCTCCCCCACACACAATAATGAACTGATAGGTGGTGGTATGTTTATTTAGTGTTTTTTTGAGTTCATGTAAAAAACGATGGTTTATTTCTTGAGGAATAATCAGAGATCCCCCTACACTGACTACTATTTTTTGTTTCATTGTTCTATCGCCTCTGAATGATATATCGATTACCGATGATTGTTGAAAGAACTGCTGTAATGATATAGGGGCCAATGATTGCTTTGTATAATCCTTCCCCGATGGGGATTTTTGTTTTTTCTGCAACTTCTTGTAAAAAAGTTTGTATGGCTTCTGCATCAAAAGAAGTGTTTGTTATTTGAGGGCGATTTTGTTTTACAATAACGACTGGTTTTCCTGGGCCGGGACATTCAATACTTTGTATGCTTTGGTCTTGGAGCCATTGTTGTAACGAGGGGTTTGAAAAAGTAATTACCGGAGGTACTGAGTAAGTCTTTTGAGGGAGAGAAGGGCGTGGAACAAAAGGTTGACGTAAAGGAAGAGGTCGATGAGGTGGAGGGAGTAGTGGTTTGGAAGCACTACTTTGTTGAGTATGAGGAGTATAGGTTGCGTTAATTGAAGTGTATCCTGTTGAGAGAGTTGGTTTTTCAGATATGTTTGGAAGAGCTGGAGCTATTGATTGGGTAGGAAGGGAGGTATCCTGAAGAGGGATTCTATTTTGTGCTAAAACCTGGGCTTTTCTTTGTTTACGAACTGCTTCTTGATAGGTTGCAGTATTAAGGATTAATGCTCTGACAAATGTTCGCAAGAATACCTCTGGCGCGCTATCGGAGGAATTAGAACCGAGGGAGCGGGCGCGGGGTAGTCGGTGCGTTCGAGATCTCGGGAGCTTCTTCAGGTTGCTTTCCATAGACGCGTTCGCGGATGTGGTCCTCCATGAGTGTAAGGCCCTTCGCTATTGTTTTATTTTGACCTAAGAGTAAATCTATTTTCTCTAAAAATTCTTTATCTTTGTCTAATCCTTGATTAGAAGGATGTTCGGCAAAGGTGCGTGCAGTTGCTTCAAATAATGCTAAGAGATCAGAAAGTTGATGCGACACTTTATCGAAGCGTTCAATGACTTGCGTGTGTACTTTTTGGAGTTCAATTAGATTTTTTACCAACAGCTCTTGCATTGCTGGAGAAACATCCACCATCTTTTTTCTCGGCATACTCTACCGAAGAGGATTTTGTTTATAAAGGTTGGCACGCTCGCTTGCGTATGGACCCAGCGGGAATCGAACCCGAGTCTCACCGTCTGGAGCGGTGCATTCTGCCACTGAACTATGGATCCTTTATTTTGAAATGAGCTGTTCCCTTTTAAGTATTCGCTTTATATCCCTCATTTTAAGAAAAAGTGTCGGCGCGCTGTCTACTAAAAGGTTAAAGAGCGGCGCCGACTATGAGGGTGAAAGGGAAGTGAAGGTGATGTACTTAGAGTTTAGAAGGGGTTCTTAAAGGTTATTATCCCAGTTTCTTTAATTGTTCAATTTCTTCAAAGGTAATCGATGCCCCTTTGTATTTTGTGGCATAGAGTGCTGCGGAGAGGGTTTGTTTATTTTTTGGATGAAGAATCCCTTGTTTGTACGCAACATAGACAAGTTCTGAGGAACGAATGCAAGTGAATATTGAGAAAACAGAGAGGTCTTGATAGGCAAGCGTGATTCGTTTGTGCAATTTGTCAGACATCAAACGTTCAAGATTACGGGGGGCTTCAATGAGTAAACGTGTGGTTCGCTCATCAATTGCAATGATATTTTCTATTTTTTTCTCAGTGAGTGCTTTACTTAATGCGAGACAGGAAATTTCTCCCTCGCTCACAATAGGTACCCAGGCACCATTTGTTTGGACAAAATGATTCGCTTTATCCATAAGCTTTTTTGTTTCTGCTTCTAGGGTGGCGCTTTGAATTCCTATTCCTTCAGGTAATTCTATAATTCCTTCATCAAATAGTTCTTTTACTTGAAGTGCTTCGAGGGCAAAACGAGGAATCGTAAGGGGGCGATCAATAATTTCTCGTTTAACTGAAGGAGTGATGACGAGTTTTGTTTTCTTTTTGAGAATAGGAAAGAGATACAATAGATTATTCATTGCTAAATTAATAATTACTCCTGAATCAAAGATACATACCTTCATGCGAAAAATTCCTCTGCTGTTTGAACACGTGTTTTTGTATTGATGGTGGCATGATAGGGATTATCTCTTTGATTTGCATATGGTGAAAGGTCCCAAGGGGAGATGCCCAAGAGTTCTGCTGTTTTTCCAATAGAAATACCATGTTCGTATATTTTTCCTGCTTTATTGATTGATGCTTTTTCAAGAAGATTTTGCATATAGGGCTTAAGATTAAGCGAGAGCGACGTGAGGGTAGTGCGTATACGTTGCATATAACTTTCAAATTGAGCTTCTTTTCCTGCTTTTACTGCTTGTTGTGCAAGCAGAAGATAGGATTGTATTTTTTTAGTTACTTCTGGCCAGCGTTTGATTTGGAGAGTTTCTTGGCGTTCTACGATCTTGCTTAATGTATAGATGATCACGGACATGGTGGTGGTGCCTGGGTCTTGAAAACAAGAAGAACAATGAACTGTTTGATTTGAAATTTCTTTGAGAGCAAAGGCGTTTTGTTGTTTAAGGGCTTGCTGTGCCTGTCCTAGAATTTCTTCTATATGTTTCTCCTCTTCCATGCTACTCTATACTATACATTCTATATAAAGCTGAGGGAACATGCAGAATGCTTATATAGAATGGATGTTTCTATTTTTTCATGGAAGCGATACTTGATACCAATTTTATCCTTGCTTGTTTGAGGCGAAATATTAGTTTTCTTGATGAGCTCGAAGCACAAGGGTTTAAGCCCATTTTAGCTCATGAAGTTTTTGAAGAATTGAAAGATTTGCGTCAAACTGCTACTCTTAGTGATCGTGTTGCACTTGATCTTGCTTTTGCTTTATTTGAAAAACGAAAAGTGCATAAAATGACCCTTGGTCATCATAAAGTTGACGAAGGTTTAATTATAAAAGGAAAGAAAGGGGCATATATTGCCACCCTTGATGCGGGAATTCGTCGAGTTGTACCTAATAGCATTGGAATTAGTAATGCGCAGAATACAATTGAAATTACTCGCCAGTAATCTTTTATAGGCCCTTTCTATTTTGAGCAGTATGAAACAGGGGATGATTTTTGATGATTTTGGAAAACGGAAAGCGATTGTTTCTGGAGATGAGGAATATTTGCTTACTGATGTAGATCTTCCGTTCTTACGAGAAGAAAGAGTAGTGAAGCGTGCAAGTGAAGGCTGGGCATTATACGAAGGAGAACAGCGTTTGAATCCTCTTACCTTTTCAAACGGTAAAACGCAATGGGACGTAGTGCAAGAAGTGGTGAGCACGATTAAAAAAGGAACAAAAGTTATTTTCATTAAAGGGGTATGCGGTACAGGGAAATCTGCGATTGCATTACATATTGCACGTGAATTGGGAAAAGCGAGTATTGTGGTACCTGTTAAGGGTTTACAGCATCAATATGCACATGATTATATGAAACGGAAACAAGTTATCAAATCAACTGGTTTTCCTTTGAAAATTGCCATGATTACTGGGAGAGATAATCATGATTCGCTCTTTTTACCTGGTAAAAGTTGTGCGGATCCTCTTTTACCTGATACGATTAAGATTGTTGAAAAAAATATGTATCATCTCTCTGAATATTATCGTGCAAATCCCTTCATTACTCGTAAACAACAACCAACGTTAAAACAACTCCGCCGTATTTCTATTGCACCTGCTAATCCTTATTGGAGCCCTATTGCTCCTGCTGAATATGAATTGCCACTCACTGATGCAATTAAACATCGCTATATGGGATTAGAAGGTAGAGAATTCATTTTCTATCATCGAAAACAAGGGTGTAGTTATTATGACCAATATCTTTCCTATATTCATGCAGATGTAGTTATTTTCAATGCTGCTAAATATAAAATTGAAGTTGCCCTTAATAGAAAACCTGCGACTGCTGTTGATATTATTGATGAAGCTGATGAATTTTTAGACTCATTCGCTGCTCAAGAAGAACTAAATCTCACTCGTTTTGGAAATGCTCTTGGTTCTTTTATTGTAGATGATGAAGAAGCAATTGCTATGAAAGGTACACTTGTCGAATATGCAAAGTTGGAAGAACAACAAAAACGTGCATTAGGAGTTACTGATTCTATTGTGCCTTTGCGAGATACTTTTATTGGAAAAATTATTACTCGTGTACATGAAGATAGGGCTTTGCGTGCGGAATTAGTTGTTGATGAAACTCATTATGCTGGAACAATCTATGAACTTGCTGAACAATTTATTCCCTTTTTTGATGAAACCTATGTTCAATTTTCTATGCGAGAGGGAGAGTTATACGTTTCATTGGTTACTACCAGTTTAGCTGAGCAATTTAAAGAACTGGAGGCAAAAAGTTCTGCCCTTGTGTTTATGTCTGGTACTTTGCATAGCGATGAAGTGTTGCGTACTATTTTTGGTATTACAGCCTATACGGTTATTGATGCAGAAACAATCCAGCCTGGGCGTATTGATTTACAGCGAGTTGGAGGTGAATTTCCTTGCACGTTTGAAACGTTTTCTTCAAAACGAAAGACAAAACAAGATTATTACAAACTTATGGATTTGTGTCTTGCTCGCGCTCCTCGTCCTACGTTGGTACAAGTTAATTCTTTTGGAGATTTACCTGATTTTGGTGAACAACAAATTGGGGGATGTACCTTATTGACCACTAAAGAAGCATTGCGTGATGCTCAGTATGCAGATCCGCGTGGAACACGGATTACTGCATTTAAAGAAGGACTTTCCCCTATCTTGTTTTCTACTAAATGTACTCGAGGTATTGATTTTCCAGGAGCGCAATGCAGGGGGATTGTATTTACTAAATATCCTAATCCTAATACCCAGGACATCTTTTGGAAAGTATTGAAGCAAACACATCCTCAGGCCTATAGTTCTTTTTATCGCGATAAAGCTTGGCGAGAGTTTTTACAACGTATTTATCGGGGAGTGCGTACTCAGGATGATTATGTTACAGTGCTTTCACCTGATAGTAGGGTATTGGATGCTGTTCGCCAACTTCAAAACTTTAAGTTTAAATAGTCGTATTTAGTTAGTATTCTATTAAGATGGCTGATATATCTCTTACTCGTGCACTCCAAGCACAACGTGTGTTAACTGGGGGGGCGTTTGTGATTGCAGGCTGCACTCAACTCTTTTTAATTGGTAATGATAGACTTGAACTCTTATTTATGCAGTTAGGACTGCCCCTTGCATTTTTACTTGCTTGGCTTGTTCCTCTTGTTGGATTAGGTGCGGGAATTGCCGTTATTTGTAATTATCGCGTTCGCCATACTGCCTGGCCTGCACTTTTAATTGCATTAGGAGTAGCATTTACTGTGTATTGGTATGGCCCTGGATCAATTAAAGGCGCACCTAATTGGACACAAGTGTTTGTTCATCTAGTACTTGCTTCAAATCTTTTAGTTCTTGCTCTTTCTGCAAAAAGGTAATATTTTATGAAACGATTGGTTGTAATTGGTGGGGGATTTGCAGGTTTGACTGTTGTTCGAGCTCTAGAAACAACATTTCAGGTTACGCTTATTGATAGCAAACCTTTCTTTGAATTTACTCCAGGCATCTTACGCACGTTAGTTGAACCTCAACATATGGGGCGTATTCAAAAATTGTATACTTCTTTTTTTAGAGGGACTTTTGTACAGGGAAAAGTTACGCGTATTTCTTCTTCTACTGTCTTTATCGGTTCTCAGAAAATCCCGTTCGATTATTGTGTTATTGCAAGTGGTTCAGCGTATAAAGCGCCCATTAAAGAAGAAAATGCGGTCTTAGCTTCTCGAGCGCATCATTTACATGCATTTCATGAACGTTTGGTTGATGCACAGTCTGTTGTTGTTGCAGGAGGAGGACTGGCAGGAGTTGAACTCGCGGGAGAGATTGTAACTCATTTTCCTGAGAAAAAGGTTACGTTGATTCATCCTCATGCGCGATTATTGTCTACTCACCGTGTTGCTACGAGTAATTATGCTGAACATTTCCTTCGTGCTCGGGGAATATCTTTTTTGTTTAATGAACGTTTAACTAATGTGCAGGGAAAAGAGGTTCGCGTAAGTTCTGGGACTATGCTTCCTGCAGATCTCGTTTGTTTTTGTACGGGTATTTTTCCTCTCACCGATTTTGTTCCTGATTCTTGGAAAACAAAACGAGGCTATATTACTACGAATGCTTTTCTTCAAGTACCAAAATTTCCCCATATTTTTGTAGCAGGAGATGCAAATAGTATTGCAGAAGAAAAGACTGCACAACATGCTGAGTGCCAGGCACGTGTTGTAATCTATAATCTGCGTGCTCTTGAAGCTAGAAAACCTTTACGTTCGTATCGTCATAAAGCCTCACCGACGTTGATTAGTTTAGGAAAATATGATGGTATTTTGGAATATCGGAAACTAGTGATTAAAGGGTGGTTGCCTGCTTTGTTGAAATGGTTAGTAGAACGAAAAGAAATGTGGAAGTTGCGTTAACTTTTTATTTTTGTAAGTAAGTCTATATATGTTTCGAAGGGGTTTCCGAATGGATAACTTTCCTCAGGACATTCATATTCGAAATTATAAATATTCAATCTATCTTGTCTATTTTTTGGGCGAGGAACAATATTTAATTCATCCCAACAATGATGTTGCAGTTTTCTTTCTGTTCCTTTTAACAATTTAGCAATTTTTCCTCTCGCATGTGCTCGAGTATTAGGTGGGGGAGAATTAAGACATTCTCCTAAAAGTTTGTTTGAGAGGACTCGTTCAAAAAAATTATGTCTTCTCATCCACGCATACATCCCTGTTTCTGGATTACAATCGTTAAATGCATGGTCTAAAGCATAGGCGTCTGCGAGCATATCTTCGGTTCTTAGTTCTATAAATGCTTTTTTTGCTGCCCAATCCAATCTTCGTTCGAGTCCTTGTTGATTCCCCTCTAATTTTTCAAGTGTGTCTTCTGCTAGGACTATGAGCGTATCTGTTTCTTCATCTCTTCCTCTATAATTTATTTTTATTGCTTGACAGTATCTTTGTAAGAGCTCAAGTGCAGTTACTTTTCTTGATACTGATTCTAAAGGAGTGTGAACTCCTTTTTTTGATACGTTGTGTAAATCTTCAATTACTTTGTCAATTCGATATATTACTTGTGGAAGTATTTCGTCTTCTGCAAGATCAAGTACTGCTCTGGTAAGGCCTATTTTAAGAAAAAGAGCAGTTTCTAACATTGTGCCTTCGCCTCCGATGTAATGAAATCTCTTTAATCCTCTGATTGTTGAAAGAGGTTCATCTCGTATATTGATGATTGCTCTATTGGTAAGGGTCTCTCCTGAAATTGGAGTAACAATACAATGGGCTCGTTGAGATAATTCCCATTCTCCTTGTGGTGAAACATATCCTGCTCCTGAAATAAGTTGACGCACTATAAAGAAAGGAATAAATTCGGCCCATCTTTCATAGGGAACTGTTGTAGTATAGTTTTCGTGAGCTCCAAATGTCGTTTCTATTTGAGGGTTCTTCTCTATCTCTTCGGTACATTTCAATGCAACAACATGTTTGAATATTTGCTGAGCTAGGGGAAGTACGAGAGTTTCTCCTGCTTTATCATATCCCACTACTCGTGTTATTTCTTGACACTCTGGCGTGCAATATTCTATGTGCCCACTATCAAAATAAATGAGTCCCCCGTTTGGAATAGGTCCAGGCACGTCTAGTGCTTTAGGATGTACATTACCGAATTCTTGTTCAGTTCCTATAATGCTTTTTCTTTTTCGTACGGGCCAAGAAGTAAAGAGAGGCTTATTTTGATCTACTTTTTCGAGTATTTCTCGTTTTGAAACCACTGGTTACTCCTGTCATTTTTTGTTCACCTTTTTTCCAATCACTTTTCTACCATACATGTATTTATGCAATACAGTTGGAATCTTAATCGAACCATCTTTTTGTTGGTAATTTTCAAGAATTGCAACTAATGCTCGAGATGTTGCCATTGCAGTATTATTGAGGGTGTGGGGAACATATTTCTCTCCTGTACCTGGATCAACACGAATCTTAAGTTTGCGTGCTTGTGCATCAGTGAGATTTGAACAACTTCCTACTTCAAAATATTCTTGTTTACGAGCAGACCATGCTTCAATATCTACTTGGATATGTTTGAGATCTCCAAGATCTCCTGAGCAAATGGCAAGAACTCGAATGGGGATACCAAGACCTTTGAAGATATCAATAGTTATTTTCTTTAATTGTTCAAAATACTTCATTGACTCTTGAGGTTTACAGATTACTATCATTTCTACTTTATTGAATTGATGAGTGCGATAGAGGCCTTTTTGATCAATACCATGACTCCCAATCTCTTTTCTGAAACACATGGAATAAGAAGTGTGTTTGAAGGGAAGAGTTTTTTCGGGAAGGATTGTATCGATATATCGTCCGATAAGAGAATGTTCGCTTGTGCCAATTAAATACAGATCTTCATCTTGCATTTTGTAAATTTGCATTTTCATGTCGTTTAAATCGGCAACTTTTCCAATAACTTCTTTACGTAACATAAGGGGAGTTTCGACATACGTAAATCCTGCCTTAACCATATGATCAATGGCATAGCGAATGAGTGCTTGATTAAGTAATGCGATTTCTCCTTGAAGATAATAGAAACCATTGCCTGATGTTTGCGCTGATGCTCCGAAATCTGCTTGAGCAAGAGATTCTAATAGTTCGGCATGATTTTTTATCTCATATTTTTGTTTTTTTGGTTTGCCGATCTTTTTTATTTCTTTATTATCTTTATCTGTTTTTCCCATTGGTACACTTTTGTGTAAGGTATTGGGTAAATGAGTAAGCAATACTTGAAGTTGCTCTTCTAGAGTATTTGCCTGTGCTTCAGATGCTTCTAAGAGTTCAGGTAATTTTTTTGCTTGTTGTAAAAGTGCTTCTGGCTTTTGTTTCTTCTTAAATGCTTCTGCGATTTCTTTAGAAAGTTTATTTCGTTGTGCACGAAGTTCATCTCCTTTTCCCTTTATTGCACGCCATTCTTTATCGAGTGCAAGAACTTGTTCTATGAGTGCTCCCTTTGTTCCTTCTTGATTTTTTTGATGTATTGTTCTTTTTACCTCTTCAGGATGTTCTCTTACAAATTTAATATCGAGCATGGGAAGAAGAGGAGAACGGGGTTTTTAAGGTTAGGGTAGTGCTTAGGTATAAGTAGAGTTTTCTTTGTTCTTAAGGAGTTTCATTAAATGGTCTTTTCCTAATTTCGTATATTTTGTTTGATCTAATTTAAATGTCTTGATAATTGAAGCAATTAAATCTCCCCCTAAATGATGAGGGATAATCACGTAGTCTATTCCTGATTTATAGAGATCGAGCGCCGCATATGGTTGTTCGGCAGTTGCAAGATAAGTTGCTTTGCTTCTGATTGCTTTGAGGCGTTCTTGAATTGTAAGATTTGCTTGTGTATCAGAGATAGTTGAAATAATGATCTTTGTTTTATCTAAGGGAAGTTCTGCTAAAAATTCACGTTCTCCCGCATCTCCAAAGATTGTATCATATCCCTTTTCTTGTAAATTAATTATTGCTCTGGGATTATGATCGATGACCAGGATTTTAAGTTTCAAATCTCGAGTTGCTTCTATTATTTTATGACCAATTCGATGACTGCCAAAGATAATAATGTCATATTTTTCTTCTACTTTTTGTTTTTGTTCTTTCTTTGTAGATTCTAGGAGATGTAATACAGGAGCAAGAGCATTAAATATCGAATGTGCATAATAAATGCTATAACTGCTAATTCCGATAGTGATAACAGCAATTAAAACTGCTAGACTCATGAGTTCTTGAGAAATATGTCCGAGATTATATCCGAGTAATATAAGAATTAATGAAAATTCTGAAATTTGTGCGAGTGAAGTTGAAGCAAGGAAATTTGTTCGTTTTGTGTACCCAAATGCTCTAAGTACGACCATAACAACGATTGGTTTTCCAATAATGACAAATCCTGAAAAGAGAAGTGCTTGAAAGACGAGCGTTGATGTAACGCTTGTAGCTAATTGGCTACCGAAAAATACAAAGAAAAGTACCATAAAGAAATCACGTAGTGGTTTCATTCTTCCTGCAATTTCAAAAGTGTAAGGGCTTGAAGCAAGAGACATTCCAGCAATTAATGCCCCAATCTCTAACGAGAAGCCAAGTGCATCAAATAATGTTGCTAAAATGAGTGCCCAGGCAATGCCGAAGAGGAAGAGCGCTTCTTGACTTTTTGCTAAGAAATCTAATACTTTCTTATTGATAATTGCAGTTCCAACGAAAATGAATATGGCGAGTCCAAGTACGGTACCAAATTTTTGTGCAATGAGTGTGAGAGAACCCCCTTGTTCTACCAATGGTAAGGTCATGAGGGCAATTGCTGCAACAATATCTTCCACAATTAAAATGCCTAACGCAATTCTACCGTGTAAGGTGTCAATTTCTTTTTTATCTGAAAGAATTTTAACTACCACGACTGTTGAAGAAAATGCTAGTGCGGCTCCGAGATAAATTGCTGAAGCTGTTTCAAAAGAGAGTAATCGTGCAATAACGAATCCGATTCCACCAGTGAGTGCAATTTCAGCAATTCCTGCTCCTGTTGCAACTTTTCCTAATTCTTTAAAGATTCTGATATCTAAGTTAAGTCCTACAATAAATAAGAGAAAAGCCACTCCAATATGTGCAAATAATTGAACGATTTCTGCATTTTCTCCTGGGCCTATTAATTTTAAGCCAAGTGGGCCTACTATAATTCCCACTAAAAGATAGGCAATAATTGGAGGTTGTTTGATAAGCTTAGCAAGCAATGTGCCGAGTGCTGCAATTGCGATGATGGTACTTAACGCGAGAATGACCTCTTGCATACTCTTATCTTCTTTTTTCTCTTTAAATATATTCTTCCCGATAGCTTTTTAAGAGGTTTTTTGTCCCTCTTTCTATCATGTCAAGGAACTATAAAACAACATCTTTAAAGATGAATTGTTCCTTGAGCATCCAAAGCACATTGTGCTTCTGATATTCATTACAACTTTTGGCTGTAATGGAAGGGTCCAGAGCTGCGGCGCTCTGGGCCCACTTTCTTTAGAATGTGGGGCCCGCATTCTGTGGAGAGAGCGAGATCTCTGAATAGTTTTTCTTCACACGAGTCTTATAATTTTCTCGTGTGAAAAAGCTATTTTAAAAATCGATATCAATCTGCAAAGCTTTAAAAGGGCTTCCGGATATCTCTATCGCATGGCGAAAGTACGTATTAAACTTGCAAGCATCGATATTGATGCATTGAATCCCGTTATTCAACATATTAAAGATATTACAACGAGAGCAGGTGTTATTATGCGTGGTCCTATTCCTATTCCTACAAAGCGTATGAAAGTAACCACGCGTAAAGCACCAAATGGTTCAGGTACTGCTACTTGGGATCGCTATGAAATGCGTGTTCATCGTCGTATTTTGGATATTCCAGCTGAAGATCGAGTATTGCACCCAATTATGAAATTGGCTATCCCTCGTTCTGTTCAGATTAAAATTGAGATGAAGGAATAAACTTCTTTTTTTTCTGGTATATTCGCTTATAAAGCTTCTGACTAGGAATAGAAAATTTACTTTTTATTAGCTATATTTTTTTAAAGTTTGATTTTATGCGTTTTGTATGGGTCGAGAAATAGTGGTGGTGAAGCGTAATATATTATTTAAGGAAAAAACATTTACTGGTTTTCTCCCTCTTGTAGAGTATGATTTTCTTTCTGTTATTTTGCAGCACCTGGAGTACCGAGAACGAACTGATGCGCTTGAGCATGATAATACTTGGCAACAACCGATTCCCTATGTCTGGCTTATTAAACCAAGTACTCGACAGGTCTTTTTGTATAAACGTGCGATTACGGGGGATGAAGAGCGTTTGCATAATCGCTATTCAGGGGGGATTGGAGGGCATATTGATAAAGATACGGAAGAAGCAAGTGTAAACCCTATTCAGGATGCCATGCTTCGTGAATTACGTGAAGAAGTAACTATGCACGTATATCCCACACCGACTATTATTGGTTTTTTGAAATATCATAGCGGAGTGGAAGATGTACACTTTGGTATTGTCGCATTCGCAGAAACAGAAGAAATACCTCTCCCTGCTGATGGCATGGCAGAAGGACGATTTTATACTGTTCACGAAGTTGAGACTTTACTTGCCGACTCTTTTGCACAGTTTGACCCTTGGACGAAGGGAAGTTGGGATGTGATTAAGGCGCGTTTAGCTTAAACGTAACCCTTAAAAGTCATATTAGTTGAGAAAGAGTAAGCCCAAATCGCATAATGGAATTGCGCGCGCTTGGAGAGCGCGTTTCCTCACGGATGCCCAGGTTCGATTCCTGGTTTGGGCGTTTTTATCAGGAATCGAAGTCCGCACTGAGCAAAGCTCATTGGGAACTTCAACTCTTACGAGCTTGAAGTATTCCTGGTTTGGGCGTTTTAGTTTAATAAGAATTTTACGTAGCTGAGGATGCTGCATGTAATCGTACCCCAAAGAGTATCAATAAAGGCAAGCTTTGGTGTCCAATGGGAAATGGCGGCAAGATTAGTGAGGTTGTAGACTCCATAGATGACGAATCCGAGTGTTGCTCCTGAGAGGAGTGCTTTTTCGGTTGTAATCCCTGAAGTGTAAGTGAGGACTGCATAGGCGAGGAGGAGATACGTTGCTGTAGCGGCATAATAATTAGGGGCTTTAAGTGCTTTTCCCGATTGGGCATGATAGAATCCCTTCATGACTCCAAACCAGAGTGTATCGAGTATGATAATGAGTACAAATAAGATAAGCGCTTTGAGAAATACATTTTCCATGCTTTTTTTAGGAAAGAATTGTTTAAAAGTATTTAGAATCCGGGCATTTTATAAGGGCGCTTGGTCGTACGTGTTGCACCTGACGCATTATGAGTGAAGAGGGTGAGTGTGTATGGTGTTTCTGGTTATTTGACCACTTCACTCTTCCTGGGCTTTACTAAGCGGAGGGGATTTGGTATTGGTTCTGTTTCGTCACCACTTTCTCTAATACTAGTATGTTTTTTATACTCTCTTTTCCTTTAGGTTATATGAAAATTCGAAAACGTACGTTATTTTTCGGAGGGATAGGTTTATTAGTGATCTTTGGAATTATTTCCCTTATGGCTGGAACTACAACCGTTGTTGTTTTTGAAACAAATCAGGGTATAATCGAAATTACTCTTGCAGACGATATGCCTCTTACGACAGGTAATTTTGTAAAGTTAGTAAAACAAGGATTTTATGATGGAACGCGTTTTCATCGAGTAATTGAAGGATTTATGATTCAAGGAGGAGATCCACTTTCGAAAGACCTGAGTAAAGCTCGTCTTTGGGGAACAGGAGGATCAGCAAAAATTAAAGATGAATTTGGTTCTTTAAAGAATGTGCCAGGCACCATTGCAATGGCAAATGCAGGACCAAATACGGGAAGCAGTCAATTTTTTATTAATACCATGCATAATTCTTTCTTGAATGGAAAACACCCTGTTTTTGGTACGGTAACGAAAGGCATGGATGTGGTGGGAGTTATTTCTGGTACTGAAACGGATGCACAAGATCGTCCACTTAGTGATATGTTGATTGTGAAAGCATACGTGAAATAATTATACGGTGCAACCCTTTGTTAATCGAGTAAGTGTCTTGTTAATACTATATACTAAGAATCCAATGACAAAATAACTAATTTCTTTTCCTTGAAACGGCAACGCTGCGAATACTGTTCCTATACTTAGTGCTGCTGCAAGTCCAATACCACAATAAGCAGCACATCCTGGAGCAACGGTACCAAAGAAGAGCCCTATTTTTGCTAGGCCCGATACCTTTGCTGTTTTATTCACGTTGTAATTATAGTCTAAGAGGGTAAAGAGTACGCCCATAAGTGTACCAGTTATGAGTAAGGTGATGAGCGTGCTTGGAAGTATTATTGAAGAGAATCCTTTGATAAAAATGCCTAGATACATAAGTGTGTTGAGTAGAGATTCTTTCTGGGCTATTTCCCAGAGATTGCCCATGTTTGCAATGAGTGCATTAAGAATGTAAAACCCTCCGAGTGTGAGAACCAAGGTTGTGAGATGTTTTGGTTCTTTTATTACTTTTATTAATAAAGTAAGGTTATTCATTGAGTCCGAATGTTGAAGTGAATTGCGCGATTGATTGGTATTCAGTGAGATACTTGATTCCTTTTTCAGTAATGTGATAGGTACGACTGGTTGCAGTTTTTTGTTCTTTGATAAATTGCTTTTGCTTAAGTTCTGTTAGATATTCTTCCATCATCCCGTGTGAGAGATTAGATTTATAGAGTATGTGTGTTGGTTTGATACGTCCGCTTTTCATTTTGATGACTTCTAAGATGTCTTTAATGATTTCAAGTCTAGTTCTTTTTTTGTTTGCCATGTTTTTTGATTTGAATAAGGGCATACCAGAAGGTGGCATATGCTCCTAATTCGAAGATGTGACCAATGACGTATGCTTCATAATAGCGAGGGGAGAAGAGGAAGTCAATACTGCTTATGAGTAAGAGTGTGAATGCGATAATAAGTGTTTTAGTGCAAGGATTGTGCGTGTTTTTATAACAACCTACATAATGATAGAGAATATAGGTAATGAAAAAGAGTGCAACGACACGAGAGGTGGCAAATTTCTGAATGCTAATGGTCATGATGGTGAGTGCAAGACCGAGTAAGAGGTAATATACTCCTGGTTTTTTGATGTTTAATGTAGCATAGACTAAACTTACTAATCCTGCAATGAATAATCCGGTGTAGAGGTAAAGTCCTCCTTGGGCTATGTCTCGTAAACATCCAATACACATACCTTCAACTGCGTTTGCGACTGTGTTAAAAATAAATGAATTGACTCCTGCCCAAATAATATAGGAGAGGCTAATAAGTCCAAAGGCGACAGTGAGATGTTTGATTGTTTGTTCTTCTGAAATTTTGTATACTTTATAGGCTTGATAGGCGATGAGTGCAGCAATACAAGCATAGAGAATTTCCATCCCAATATCAAATCCGAAAAACCAAGTAGGTACTCTATAATACATCTCCATTCTTTTGGTACTCGTTAGAACTATTTAAAGCCCTCTGGAAGATACTTCCAGATTTTTTCTCTTGCTTTTTGTTTCCTAAGTGACTAATATACCGAATTTCTCTAGATCCTAACGAAAACACCAACATCCGGTGAGGAGGTGCTCAATGGATGTTACCCTTGTGGGGAGGCGCTGAAGCGCCTCCCTACGTACTATTAGCAATTTTCACAAATTCCAGTAACATTTAGTTGAAAATGATCCATCCTACCCTTTATGCTTTTAGGTATAAAATCTACTTTTTTAACATCAAAATGTTGCATCTTGCCGCATTTTTCACATATAAAATGGCAATGACTTTTTTTTTCTTTTGAATAAATCATTCTCCTATCACAACTGTACGTATGAATTTTTCCTTTATCTCTCAAATTCTTTAAAAAACGATATACAGTAGCTTTACCTATCTTTTTTTCCTTTACTTTTAAGAATAAATCGTCCCCATTAAATAAATTTTTCATACTTTCAATTTCTTTTTCAATTATATCCTTCTGACGCGTTTTTCTTGTTATCATTCCCATAGTACTTATTGAGAATATAAATCAATAAGGTTTTTAAATGTTTTTTTTTAGAAAATTTTATGAAAGCAACACTTGTCACTGGACCATATGGTTCAGGTAAAACAAACACTATAAGACAGATGATACCTGGACTTGTAAGAAGAGGAGAAAATGTGGGGGTATTTGTTGCCGAAAGTTCAGCATTAGTTGCTGATACTGTAAGATATGATTTACCAAGCGAAAATGTACGGGGCGCATCATTTGGATGCGTTTGCTGCCCCAGTGAAGCATTACTAAATCGTTCAATAACCGAAGCAATTAGCACTTCCAAATGGACTCATCTACTTATAGAACCTCCCGGAAATCTAGATACAACGATTGTCTTGAATGCGCTGTTGAAAGCTGATATTCCTCCAACTAACGTAATTGCCCTTGCCCCCTATCCCCATTATGCTTTAGAATCTGTGAATCCTCAATTTTTAAGGGCAATCGAGAGTTCAAGCATAATAGGGATAACAAAAGTTCCAGAGATGGCTAATATATTGCCTCAAGGATTAGTTGATCTTCTTTCTAGACATAATCCTGATGCTGAAGTTTTACGAATTCCTAAAGAGGGATTTTCTTATGATCAAGTAGAGAATAGTGGGAGATGGGTACAAAGAGCATTAGTGCAACCTTTAATGAATCTTTTTGGATTTGAAAATTTTCTTCCGAGTTCTCCTATGGGCAGTCATCATCAGCATTATCAAAAAATCTTGCAAGGTATTGATCCTCGTTTATCAGCTGATGAGGTTAGGGCTAATTTGGAGGCCATAGCAAGGTCTAATGCCTTTGTCAGAGGAAAAGGACAAGCCAATGCACAGGGATTAGAATTTGATATTGTTCATGGGGAATTAGATATTAAAGATATTAAAACGCGTGCAGGAGTATCAGGATATTTTATAGGTTTTGCAGAACCTCGAAAAGATTTACCTCAGACACTTTTAGAAAATTTTTCACCCAAAGCAGATAAATTAACTTATACCGTTCAAGAAGCTACCCCTCTCATTCGGAATCAATATTTTTTACATTTATTTGAACAATCTCGTACTATCGGTTATAAACATGGTGATCAAGTGCAAGCACATTTTGAACCAATAGACTCAGCATATCATTTGGCTGATGAAATATTTAGGAAAGATGGAGATTCAGTACCTATGCAAATGGTTCTTCCAACAAGGATTGCACTCAGACTCAGGGCATTAGAAGCATTAAATAAAAAGCGTCAGGCTAATGAACTCTCGGTTGGAGCAGAATTAGCTTCTTATGTGATACAACATCTTGCATTTGATAAAGGAAGAGACTTTCCTTCTTGGGTTGATGCTTCACAAAAATTAAGGATAGAATCTTTAGCCGTACCTACTTATTTTAAAATATTAACAAAATTTGATGACTCTAGCCTTAGATATTTTCCAGACTACGAAACTAAACAGGGGCCTTATTTTGCTGCGATGGCAAAAAGAGCTTTGCCTTTTGTGCAAAATAGAGATATGACTTTAGTTAAATCTGCAAGAGACCAGATGGTCAGTGTAAATGTGAATTATCCTGCAGTTTCCTCTGCATGGAGTCAATTACTATGAAAGGAATTGTAGTGATTACTGGAATTGGAACTCGAACTGCTAGAAAGAAATTTAAAAATTCTCAGAAAGATGCGACAATTACTACTGGAGATATTGAATATAAGATAAACGCCGCAGCTGCAGCAGCAATAGAACTCAATAGAAATGGATATTATGTGGTGATGTTAGATAAATGCGGACACTGCGGAGAAAGAATAAAACCTCATCTAAAAGAAAGTACCTACTCCGCTAAAAATATAGACTTATTAGATAAGCAACAAGTTGATGAGCTCGCAAAGTTTATTGAAGGATTAAAAGAAAAACTAAAATTAGATGTCCATTTAGTTCATTATGGTTCTGTTACTGCCACTAAAATGAAACTACCTAGAGATACAATTTTTTTAAGCCCTTGGGAGACCCCTGGTGAAGAAGTTGGAACAATAATGCAAGCAAATATCGCAGCATTCTATAATATCCTACAGTCCTTTAAAAAAATACTTCAAAATCAGCATAAAACTAAGATAATCATTATTTCTGCACTTGCGGCAATCAGAACGGGCCATCATTTTGGGCTTGATGCAATCCAAAAAGGAGCAGTACATTCAATGGCTAGGACTTTAGCACTTGACTTACACAAAGAAAACATATTTGTTACCGAGATTATGCCTGGAACAACTGATACTGGATACTATGATCTTGAACAAAATTTAAAAGAAAAAATTAACAGAGGAAAAACATTTGGATATGAGTGGGATGAGTCAACAGCTCCATTTCTTTCGGCAATGAGGGTTGGAGAAACTGTCAGATTTGTATTAGATACTGATGCGCACATTAGAGAAATCTCTCTTATCCCTTATGGGCAACATCCTCATTTAGGTGCATAGATCTTAACAGTACGTACTGACTAATCTCCTCTATTTTTTTGATTAATATATAGTGAATTGTTCTTTCTTGATCTGTTTTCTTTCAACATACGAATAAAAAGCAACCCTTGTTCTAACGCATCATCTATTGCCTTATGTGCTAATCTTCCCTTTTTGCCCTTATCAATTAACCATCTTTTGGGCATTTTACTTGTTCCAGATTCAGAATATGGTTTTTTTAATTGAGCCATGGAAAAAGATTTTATGTCTATACCTGCATGACCTAAGGGAATGTCCAAGAAATGATTTGTTGTATATCTCTTAACCAATTTTATAAGATACCACGAAACAAACATGAAGTCCCAAGTTGCTGGATAAGCCAAAAAGTGTATCTCTTTGTTATGTTTTTTCTTTAAATCCTCAAGCCAATTAGCATAATCATTCATCACTTTTTCAGGATTTTCAGGATTAGATGTCGCTTCGGCGTAGGCCTCTTTGTTTTTATCCCAAAAAGACATAGTTTGTGGATGTTCTTTGGAATTGGGTAATGTCTTTAATTTTCTATAAAATTGACCTAATATCACCCCATCATCTCCTATTGCAACAGAGCCTAAACTTAACATAGAATATTCTCCAGGAATTGGCCCATTTGCTTCAATATCTGTAGAAATGTAAATCTCTTTCATTTTATTTATTTTTATTCTTTAAAGAATATAAAATTTCCCTAATTAATAAACTTATATGCCACACGCCCGG